>OCPU01002037.1_pt1 | contig 13700 bp, 8 predicted proteins | sample 1538661 | NCBI WGS metagenome assembly OCPU01 (sample SAMN04571716, study PRJEB22368) | human gut metagenome | biome: human gut; material: stool | host: Homo sapiens | place: Luxembourg | collected 2012-10-19
GATCTAACTATGAACAGTTACGTTCGGAAGTGTTGGCAGCCGATCAGACTTTGCTGTCATTAAGCAGTGAAAGTGCTGCCGCCCGCAAACAGATTTCTGCAAGCAAACAAGGCTGGTTACCTAAATTGGAACTTGGATATCGCCGTAATACAGAGTCCGGTACTCCATTCAATGGAGTTGTAGTAGGCTTTTCCTTCCCGCTGTTTGAAAATCGCAATAAGGTTAAAATAGCCAAAGCGCAATCTCTGAACCTCGATTATCAGAAAGAGAACGCTGCTTTCCAAGCCGAAGCAGCCTTGGCAAAACTATACAGCGAAGCACAATCATTGCAGACTTCCATTCAGGAATACAGGGAGGCATTCAGTTCACAACAAGATCTTGCATTACTGAAGCAAGCTCTCACCGGTGGACAAATCAGTGTGATAGAATATTTTGTAGAAGTTTCTGTGATTTATCAAAGTAAGCAGAATCTACTTCAATTGGAAAATCAGTATCAGAAGGTAATGGCACAGATATACAAGAGTAAGCTATAAGAATATTATTCTTGTATCATAAAAGTAAAGCGAAGAATCGGCTCCCACAATTGAAGGAGTTGATTCTTCGCTTTCTTTATAAATACCAAACTATAGTTCTGTAATCTTTCCCATAAAGAGGATGGCTCCCGTACTCTTTTCCTTAATCATAAAGGCAAAAGGACGATTCACAAAGAAGGGAACAGGAGAAGGAAAACCGACAGCATTATCAAACATTCCTCCTACTGTAACCGCAGCCGCTTCGGTACCTTCCTCATCCACATTTATATAAGTAAACTGTTGCAGAAGGCCAATATATAGTTCTGCACCGGACATATTGGCAAACTTTGCTTTATAAGCATCGAAAGCATCTTTCATCCCCATAGCTATCATGTCCTCTTCCAGCTCTTTGTCATATTCTACTTTAAAACGAGGAAGTTTAATTTGTAACTCTTTTCCTACCATATTCTTACTCCACTGTTTCCAATTCTCATAATTCAGGCTGGATAAGCTTTCATCCAAGGTCTTATCTCCGGATGGCAACAGTATCACCATACTAAAAGCTTCATTGCCATAGGGTAATTCCGCAATAGAGAAATCATCAGTCTGGGTGTAACTGAACGTTGCGGTCTGGTTCATCATAGCTACTTTCTGCTGACTGCCGTCAACATTGGTAAAGTTATCCTGTCCAGTAGCCGACTTATCAAACTGGCTTTTCCAGATACCTTTAAAATAGAGTGCATTAATCAGATACATACGAGCATCCGCAGGTATTTCCTGAATAACCTCTTTTATGCAATTATTAGTCTGAGTGGCGCACCATTGGTTTATCACATCTTTGGCGGTCGGAGATGTGAAATCAAGTTCTTGCACCTGAGCATCGTACATTTTCTTATTTACATCAACAAAAGAGTCATAAACCTTAAAACCTTCCTCTATCCAGATAGAATTAGCTATTCCGAGTTGAGTTGTATTGTCCAAATCCAACAAAGCTGAAGTTAACTTTTGATTATAGTTGTTCAGATCATCAAGAGAGAAAGTATTGGCAGGGAATCCTAATACATTCTGCATCTCAGCAAGCGTATTATCAGTAGCCCCGTTCGTAATCATGGATAAACAAAGTGATGCACTCAATGGAGACACAAAAACATTCGGTTTTTCTTTTTCGGTACTGCACACCTGATCGAAGAAACGGAAAGCAAAGTCTGTACCTTTGTCCATAAACTCTTGTTCCGCACGGGTAAGATTGATGTCTTGACGTGGTTTAGGTTCCGGTTGAGAAGGATTCTCATCATTCTGACAGGCTGCAAGGATACTGAGTAGGCTTAGCGCAGCAATAGTTTTCTTTAGCATAAGCATTATAGTATTAGTTTTCTATTAAGTTACTCTGTTAGAATAAATGCATAAATTTATGAAATACTGCATCCTATAATAAATAAAACATAAATCTTTCCTATCTTTGCCTTTCGGTTTTGTTGAAGTATGCCTTTCGGTATGCTTCATGAAAAGGGAATTGGGTGTAACTCCCAAACAGTCCCGCTGCTGTAAACTCATTGTCAAGGATTTACCAATCACCTATGCCACTGCCGGTATTCGCACGGTGGGAAGGCGGTAAATCCGGAGTAAGTCAGAAGACCTGCAAAACCTATCAAATTTTATGCCTTCGAGGAAAGGACATGAGATACTTATATTTTTACAGCTATTTGTTATGATCAAAGATAATCCATGCCGATGCATCTGGCTACGGTTTTGTTTATATTGTTTCACATGCTGCCTTTGTGTCAATTTACAGGCACAGCAGGCGGGAGACTCCATTACAGGAAAGGTACATGCCATTCCGGAAGTGGGAATAAAGGGGCGACGTGTACCCCAACGTATATCTGTAGCGATGCCCATACAAGTACTTGAAAAAAACGAATTAGAAAATCTCGGACTTCAGAATATAGCTGATGCTGTTCGCCGTTTTGCCGGATCCAATGTAAAAGATTATGGTGGTATAGGAGGATTAAAGACTGTTTCCGTCCGAAGCCTTGGCGCTACACACACAGCAGTAGTCTACGATGGAGTGGCTGTGAGCAACACCCAAGCGGGACAAATAGATATAGGACGTTTTGCATTGGATGATATAGACATGTTATCTCTGTCTGTTGGGCAAAATCATGATTTACTGCAACCTGCACGGCTTTTCGCTTCAGCAGGAATACTTTCTATATACAGTAAAAATCCTTTAGAAGGAACGGACAAAGCATATACCTTCAAAGGACAAATTAAAAGTGGTTCCTTTGGCTTAATAAATCCCTCTCTCACATGGGGACAACGTATAACACAACGAACCTGTTATACCTTGAATAGTAATTATCTACAAGCAGATGGAAATTATCCTTTTAAATTAATAAACGGCAAATATACTACGAATGAAAAAAGAAAAAATTCTGATATAAAATCATGGCACACAGAAGCAAATCTGTTTCATACATTGAAAGATAGTAGCCAACTGAACATAAAAGCATATTATTTCGATTCAGAACGTGGATTGCCAGGTTCAGTAATTCTCTACAATGATCAAGCCAATGAGCGTTTATGGGACAGAAATATCTTCATACAAGCCCGATACCTAAAAGACATTACCTCGGAATGGACCTTGCAGGGCCAAGCTAAATATAACTATTCGTGGAATAAATATGAAGATACAGACGTGAAATATGAAGGAGGTAGACAAACAGACATTAACAAGCAGCAAGAATATTATCTATCAGCTACTACACAATGGCAGCCTTGCAGTACATTTTCTACTTCATGGGCAAATGACCTTGTACTTAATACACTAGATAATAATTTGCCCAACAATCCTAATCCAACACGATATACATGGTTATCTGCATTTAATTTACGCTATCAATGGAAAGGGCTTACAGCCACAGGAACATTAGTACATACGCTGATTGCCGAGGATGTGAAATCAGGCAACCGCCCTGATAATCGTTCTCGTTTCAGTCCTACCCTTTCATTTATATATCGCCCTTGGGAGAAGTACTCCCTCTTTCTGCGATTAATGTACAAAGACACTTTCCGCGTACCAACTTTCAATGACCTTTATTATCAACGTATGGGCAATACTGACCTACGACCTGAAAAGGCACGCGAATACAATATAGGTATTACCTGGAGTGGTACTCCATTCTCTTTCACTAATTACGTAATGCTAACTGTTGATGGATATTTTAATGAAGTAAATGATAAAATTGTCGCCTTACCCACAACCTATGTCTGGAAGATGATGAATTTGGGGAAAGTACATATCACCGGGGCAGATATAACTTTACGTACCTCTATCCCGATCCACCGTAATATTGATTTATCAATAACAGGCAATTATACCTATCAGAAAGCTATTGACGTAACTTCATCAAGCAGTAAGAATTATAAAGACCAGATTCCTTATACTCCTCTACATAGTGGCAATGCTTCCATACTTGCAGAAAGCTCCTGGATAAATATAGGTTATGCCTTAACTTGTGTAAGCGACCGATACAGCCTGCCACAGAACATACAAGAAAATCGCATTGATGGATATACGGAGCATACCCTGTCAGCATCCCGCGTATTCCAACTAAGAAAATGCAGACTTCGCCTCCAAGCCGAACTAATAAACCTGACAAATAAACAATATGATATTATCAAATATTACCCAATGCCGGGACGCTCATTTCGGATAACGGGTAGCCTATTTTTCTAATTAATTACAACCTAAAAAAACAAAACATGAAAGTAAGAAGCTTATTATTCAGTACTCTTTGTATGCTCGCAATCTCTGTAACATTCACCTCTTGTAGCGATGATGACGATGCCCCATGGAACGATGAAGGTACTAAAGTAGAATTACCACAACGACGAATGTTCATCCTGAATGAAGGAAAAGCTGATAACAACAATGCAGGCATTGCCTTTTATGCCCCTAATAGAGATGCTAATGACAGCAATAATAATTTTATTGCCAACATCTATTTTAAGCAAAATGAAAAACAGTTGGGAGACACTGGCCAGGATATATTAGAATATGAGGACAATATTTATGTCATTGTGTCCGGCTCAAGCCTATTGCTGAAACTGAACGCTGCGGCAGTGGAAGAAGCACGCCTTTCATTCAGTAGTTCTGATGGTCAACCACGATACATGGCAGCTAAAGACGGCAAAATCTACGTTACACTTTGGAGTGGAAAGGTTGCACGTATTGATTCTCGCACTATGAAAATAGAAGCTTATGTCGATGTCAATGCCAACCCGGAACAGATTGTTGAAAATGAAGGCAAACTATATGTAGCGAATTCCGGATATGGGGAAGGAACAGATGTTTCTGTAATCGACCTGAATACTTTCAAAAAAGAAAAAGATATACCCGTTGTAAAAAATCCCAATCGCATACTTGAATCAAATGATGAAGTCTACCTTTTATCATGGGGTATCTGGACCAATGTATTGGGTGAAGGCTACACCTTCCAGCGCATAAAATCGGATGATACTGTGGAATCAATAGCAGTAGCATCAGCCTTTGCAGAACATGATGATACGATTTTTCTCATTTATTCTGACTGGAAAAGTGACGGATACGAGCATAGTTTTTCCACTTATAATACAAAAACACATAAACTTACCGAAGGAAATTTCTTAAAGAATGCCCCTCAGGAATTATTATCATCAAGTATATATGGTTTTAATATCGACCCTGAAACGGGAGAATTCTATATCAGTACTTCTGACTATGTTTCCAATGGTGATATTTACCGTTTTAAGAAAGATGGAACTTTTGCTGAAAAGTTTGATTGTGGAGGTATCAACCCAAGCAAAATGATTTTCTTACAATGAAACAAATTTCTGTCTTTATAACCCTTTGGGTGACAGTGTTATTTCTTTCCGCCTGCGGCGGAAAGAGCAGCACTGTTTCCGGCTCTGCACAAGGAGACAGCATCCCGCTGCACTATTCTTCTAATCTCTCTCTGATAGATTACGAAGATTACATCGTTGCACAGCTACGCAATCCCTGGGATACAACAAAGATATTACACACCTATGTATTAGTAGACAAAAAGCAGCCGTTACCCCAAGAACTGCCTCAAGGTACTCTTGTCCGCACCCCACTTAGTAAAGCAGTCATCTACTCATCCGTTCATTGCAGCTTGCTGAAAGACCTCGGTGCTTTAAATAGTATTGGTGGCGTATGCGACTTGAAGTACATCAAACTGCCGGAAATCGAGGAAGGATGCCGAAACGGAACCATCACCGATGTAGGTGATGGCATGAACCCCAATATCGAAAGAATCATAGACCTGCACCCCGATGCCATTCTACTTTCTCCTTTTGAAAACAGCGGCGGATACGGGCGTGTGGAAAAGTTGAATGTACCCATCATTGAATGTGCCGACTATATGGAAACCTCTTCATTGGGACGTGCCGAATGGATGCGTTTCTACGGTCTACTATTTGGTAAAAAAGCGGAAGCAGATGCTATGTTTGCTTCGGTAGAAAGAAGCTATAAGGATTTACAGGAATTAGTAAAACCCATCTCCTTTGCTCCCTCCGTGATGTGTGATTTGAAAACAAGCTCTACCTGGTACACTCCGGGTGGCAACAGCACCATTGCCAGGCTATACGCTGATGCAGGCGCCAACTATATTTTCAGAGAAGATACACATAGCGGCTCGCTCCCCTATCCTTTCGAAGTTATCTTTGAGAAAGGTCAGCAAACGGATTTCTGGCTGATACGCTATAACCAACCTATAGATAAAACATACAAGGAACTGGAAAAAGAATTTGCCCCTTATGCAGGTTTCCGTGCTTTCAAGGAACGGAACATCTACGGATGTAATACCAACCGGGTTCCTTTTTACGAAGAAACGCCTTTCCATCCGGACTGGTTATTGAAAGATTTGATTAAAATATTTCACCCTTCACTGTTGGAAGGCTATGAGCTGAGGTATTACAAAAAACTATCAGAATAGAACTGATGATAAGAACGAAAGCAAAAGGATATATATATGGCATAGCACTGTCGGTCCTCATTCTCGTATTGATGGCTGCGAATCTCTGGTTCGGTTCAATCAATATCCCTGCCGGAGCTGTGTGGAATACTCTCATAGGAAATGAAGTAGAAAAAACCAGCTGGGCTTTTATTATCTGGGAGTCCCGTCTGCCGCAAGCCGTCACGGCATTACTATGTGGTGCCGCACTCGCAGCTTCGGGACTGATGCTACAAACGGCATTCAACAACCCACTGGCAGGTCCATCCATCCTGGGCATTAACTCAGGAGCAAGTCTTGGTGTCGCATTGGTGATGCTGGCCGGTGGAGGAAGCATTGCTACAGGAGTATTTACCTTATCCGGTTTCTTTTCCGTGATACTCGGTGCCTTCATCGGGTCGATGGTGGTAATGGGACTTATCCTTTTCTTTTCGACACTGATAAAAAGCAACATCATGCTGCTGATTACGGGTATCATGATCGGTTATATCACTTCGTCCGCTATTTCATTACTTAATTTCTTTGCTACTGCCGAAGGGGTACATTCTTATATGATATGGGGCATGGGGAACTTCGGAGGTGTCTCATTGCAACAACTCCCCTATTTCTCCATTTTCTGTCTGGCAGGTTTGTTACTTTCCATCCTGCTTATCAAACCCTTGAATACCTTGCTGTTGGGTACGCGCTATGCTGAAAACTTAGGAGTAAACATCCGTCGCACAAGAAATCTGTTACTGATTGCCACCGGACTACTGACAGCCGTCACCACCGCCTTCTGCGGACCAGTTGCTTTCATCGGTCTGGCCGTTCCACATATCTCCCGCCTGATGCTGGGTACGTCCAATCACAATTCACTGCTTCCCATCACTTTGCTGACGGGTGGTGTAATTGCCTTGCTCTGCAATCTGATCTGCATCCTTCCGGGTGAAGCAGGTATTATTCCCCTCAATGCGGTAACCCCTGTGCTGGGAGCGCCTGTTATCATTTATGTCATTGTCAACCAACGTAAAATACAATACTTCAACTGATGGAGAAAGCTGTTATCACCGCAAACGATTTATGCATCGGCTACCGCCAGGGAAAGCAAGAGAAACGGATACATGAACATCTCTCCTTCCGGCTCTATCCCGGAGAACTGACCTGCCTCCTGGGAGCTAATGGAACCGGTAAATCAACTCTGCTCCGCACTTTGGCGGCTTCGCAACCGGCCTTGTCAGGAGAATTATTTGTACAGGAAAAGCCATTGTCTGCCTATTCCGAAAAAGAACGTTCACGTACCATCGGAGTAGTACTGACAGACAAGACACAAGCAGGCGGACTGACTGTATATGAGTTGGTAGCTCTGGGACGACAACCTCATACGGGATTCTTCGGCAGATTGAACAAAACGGATCACTCCATCATTGAAGAGGCTCTGGAAGCTGTAAGCATCAGTCATAAAGCACACAGTTATACTGCAGAGCTATCAGATGGGGAACGACAGAAGGTCATGATTGCCAAAGCATTGGTACAGGAATGTCCGCTCATTCTGCTGGATGAACCGACAGCTTTCCTGGATGTAGTGAGTCGCATCGAAATTATGACTTTGCTTCATCACCTGGCAGTGGAACAAAAGAAAGCAATCCTGCTTTCCACCCATGACATAGAGCAGGCATTGGTACTGGCAGATAAACTTTGGTTACTTTCAAAAGAAAACGGACTGCAATGTGGAGTAACGGAAGATATGATTCTAAGTCACCGGATGGACGGCTTGTTTTCCTGCAACGATATCCGGTTTGATTATGCGCACGGAGTATATTATCCCAAAGTGGATAGTAACCGCTGTATCATTGTGGAAGCCAATGATGAAGTATTGCTGCACTGGACAACAAATGCACTCAACCGGCATGGCTATGCTTGTTCTCCCATTTCTACGTCAGGGACGGTCGATTTGCCATACTTACAGGTATTGTCTGCCGAAGATTTCAGACTGCATAAAGGAAAGGAATACAAATTCCACTCTTTCGAACAACTACTTGCCAATGTCTGACAAAAGCAATGATATTTATATACAAACGCACTGATTTCAACTAACGCTTTATTTCTGATAATCAAAAGAATACAAAATATTAATTCTTTGTTTACAAGAAGTTGGGAGTTTACCGACAAGAAGTTAACTTCCTGTTGACAAACTCCCAACTTCTTGTAAGCTGAAAAGATGATGTTTTTCTATTATCTTACAAAAAAGTAAAAAGAAGTTTCAGCCGAAAGACCAATGAACGAGGAAAATCCGGTGAGGGCTGAAAGATCTGGAAGCCCAAACAAGGTATTTAAACTTGGTTCATCTGAAACTTCTAGTGCATGAGTTAAAACTTTCCCGGGAATTAGCTGTATATATCAGACGGGGAGTATCTATATATTGGATGTGCAACATCTATATGTCCAACGTGTTGTATCTATATATCCAATGTATTGCATCTATATATCCAACACCACCGATATATAGATGCTAAAAACACAGAGTGAGGAAGGGCATTTGCTACTTCCAACTCACGCAACTGAAATTCCGGATGATTTCTTTATTTCATCACCAGTATCTCATCCGGCAGGTATCCACTTCGGATACGCCACTCCTGCGGATAAAGATTATTAGCCCGGTTACCGATATTTTTCACAAAACCTAAAGGAACATTCTTATACGTCAACAGCACATAACCGCGTGGAGCAGTACCGGGAAGCACAATAGCTTCCTTACGCAAATAGGCAATAGCCTGTTCATACGAAATTTCTTCACGAGGAAAAACATCGGAAGCCTGCACAGTGCTCATAGCAAGGGCATGATTGGGAATCAGGTCCTTGCCTTTCACTTCGGCAAGGGTAACGCCTGCCTGAATGACACGAAGAGATTGTTGGAGGACGGACAATCCGGATATATATTCTTTAGGGAAAGCCACAATATTCATTCCATTTGCAGAAATCTCATAGTCGTCTGCCGAAAGGAGCCAGGCACGGGCGGCCAATAATTGTTCCTTAGATGCTCCGGCATTAGTTTTAGATGCTGAGGCACCAGCTTTCTTCTTTCCTTGGGAAACAGTGGATTTGTAACGGATTCGTACCGTCTCTCCTTCCGGTTTACGAAGTACGGCAAGGAAAAAGCCCTCACCCTTTGTACGGTGAGGCAGAAAACGATATACAGGAAAATCTTCACCAGCAAGCAAGTTTCCGGTAATGTTCCACGCTGCCGGAGCATCTACCAGAAGTATCTCTGCACCGAATTCATCACGCATCCAGCGGATATTTTCTTCATCTTCCTGCGTATTATACGTGCAAGTGCTATAGATAAGCAATCCACCGGGTTTCAGACTGGGCCATATATCGGAGATGATACGTCGCTGACGTTGCCAGCAGATTTCCACATTCTCCGGACTCCATTCGCTGACGGCAACGGGATCTTTACGGAACATACCTTCACCGGAACAGGGAACATCGGTCAATATGACATCGAAGAAGCCTTCCAGATCAGCAAAGTCTGCCGGATCGTTATTGGTTACCACGACACCGGGATGCCCCCACTTCGTCAGATTCTCCGCCAGGATTTGCGAACGGTTACGGATCACTTCATTTGCTACCAACAGGCTGCCTGCAGGCAATACACTGCGGGCATGGGTAGATTTTCCACCGGGAGCGGCGCAAAGGTCAAGCATCACGGAAGGCGTTTCACCGATATATTGCTTTAATGCTTGCTCCACAAACATGGAAGATGCCTCCTGTACATAATAGCATCCGGCATGAAACAACGGATCGAAGGTAAACGTCAACCGACGGTCGAGATAAAATCCTGTGGAAGACCAGGGCACACGCCCGGAAGAGGTATGAAAAAGACTGAATGAAGAATCGGGTAGTTTTTCTTCATTCAGTCGTATGCTTACGGGCTGTTCGCCATTTAAGGCGTCAGCCAGTTTATTATATTCTTCATCTCCCAGGAGGAGACGGGTACGGTCTGCAAAAGATACGGGTAAATCCATGTGCCAAATTATTTTATGTCCGCAAAGGTAATGCAAATCGAATGCATAACTTTCATGCTTGCATGAAAAAGTTATGCTGAGATGCAGCTTATCTTCTTCAAAGGTAACATAAAAAGGCAATACAAGGCAAACCCGCCGGGCACTAAAAACTAAGCTTGACTCCCGCAAAGTAGGAACGAGGCGCTCCCGGACCATAAATGTAACCGGAATCGCGAGTGGCTCCTTTATCAAAATCTTTCTGATAGGAGTTGAAGATATTCTGTACTCCCACATTGAATTGCAGGCACATACCGGAAAAATCTATATCATAAGCTACCTTGGCACCCAGTTCGAAGAAATCCGGGCTCTTCACCAACAGGTCTGCCGTACCATCTACTTCGGACATCAGATGAGGCACATACATTCGCCCGGTATAATTACCGTTCAGGGCTACTGACAATGCTTTTGTAGGATTGAAAGTGGCAGTAAAGTAACCATAAACATCGGGAGTACGCAATATCCGGTCGCTATGGCGTTCTTCATCCGACAAATGTTCCTTGTCTGCACTCCACTCCTCGGGAGAATCGTACAGACTGCGTTGCACGGTCAGTCCCGCCTGCAACTGGATTTTATCACGCCAGGCGATCTTTCCTTCCAATGTACCACCATACACCTTTGCACCGGAACCGTTGACACGGGTTTGTATCAGATATCCACTACCTTTCGGATCTTCTACCGGTGCTGTCAGTACAAATGGATCGGAGAGTTTCGTGAAGAAACCTTCTATCAGCAAATTTGCCTGGAAATCACCGAAGTAATGATACCAGTCCATCGAAGCGTTCACACTGCGCGAACGTTCTTCTTTCAGATCCTTAGCACGAACGATGGAAATCAACTCGCCTCCCACATTACTTATATGTAAGTCTTCGTCGAAAGCCTGCGGAGCACGGAAACCCTCAGCATAACTGAAACGGATATTTATGTCCTGCGTAGGGTTGTAGCGGATATTGGCACGGGGACTGAAAATGGCTTTGCTCATAATGCTATTCTTGTCCAGACGTCCGCCTATCAGAAAACTCCACTGCTCGCTTTTCCATTCATTCTGCACATAGGCACTCGCAATGTTCACAATCTGTTTCAAGGGATCGGGTGTATATTTATCAATCAACTGTTGCAGACGGTCTCCTGTTGCGGTGGGATCTTCCGCCAAAGCGGCATCCCGGTATTTTTGCATATCCGTTGCTTTGTCGTCCAGATTATCATGATTAAATTCTACCCCACCCGTCAAGTCGGAAGGCATAAAAAAGAGCTTATCAAAATGATAGATATACTGAGCACCCAATACGCCGGTGAAATCGGTGGTATGCCCATAGGCACTGTAATAACTGTCGCGCACGATATGCTGGGCAGAAGCGTATGCATTGAACGCATGCTTCTGATCCTTGGAGAAGGCACTAAACTTCAAGCCGCCCGTATTGATGGAATGTTCAATCTGCTCCACCAGTCCGGGTGCGCCGGAACCATTCAGATTGGCATCTTCGGCAATGTGAGGCGGCAGATCAAAGCGGTTACCGCCACGACGGAATTCTTCCATGTGATGATATTCCAGATTCAACTTGGAATAGGGGCTCAACCTATAATAAGCGTTCACGCCTACTGTCTGGTTCTTCAATTTGGGTAATTCGGAAAAACTGTCACCGTTGGAATCCCATGCCGAACGGTGGCGGTTCTGCCCGTAGATGTAAGCTCCCATTTTGTTATCCGAAGATACCAGGGAAAGGTTAAGCGTAGTATTATTGTCAAACGAACCGGAGCCATCAAAATTGGAGATAGAGTGGGCAAACGAACCTGAGTTGCGGAGAGGTTCTTTCGTAATGATATTCACTGTTCCGGCAATGGCCGAAGAGCCGAAAAGAGCCGAACCGCCTCCACGTACCACTTCCACACGCTCTATCATATTAGCGGGAATCTGCTCCAAACCGTAAACACCCGCCAGTGCAGAAAAAATGGGACGGGAATCAATCAGTATCTGTGTATATTTCCCGTCCATACCATTGATACGTACCTGTGAGTAACCACAATTCTGGCAATCGTTTTCTACACGCACGCCCGGCTGGAAGACGAGACCTTGCGACAAGGTATGCGAATTGGTCATGTCGAATAGTTTCGGAGTAACAACTTTTACCAAGGTAGGTGCCAGTCGGCGAGCGGTTTCATTACGATTGGCTGTAACAACTACGCCGTCCAAGGCTACCATATCTTCTTCCAGTTCGAAGTTTTCTTCCAGCGTCTTGCCTCGTTTAAGGGTTACTTTTCGTTCTTGTGGTTTATAACCTACGGCACTGACGGAGAGTATAAACTCACCTTCCGGAAGGTTCTTCAGAAAATAATGTCCGGTACCATCGGTCATAGTTCCGATAGTGGTCCCTTTCAGGGCTACTGTCATATAAGGAAGGTGTTCTCCTGTTTTTTTCTCTAATACGTGGCCAATAATATTGGCGTCAGATTTATTTAAATCAATTGCATAAGCGGTGTGGGAGAGCAATGTACACATCACTCCCACCACGAAAAAGATATATTTTTTCATGTAGTTCTAATTTTTAATGGATTTTAATAAGGGGAATTCCTATTGTCAATGAACTACAGGTGGTGCACGCAGACTGATGCCGCAACGAACTCGCACGCACTTGGTATGTTCTACAGCTGGAACACTCAGTACACGCAATAAAATAAGGAAAGCCGATGCGACAAAAAGAATAGCCGGTAGAGAAGAAGCTACAAAAGAAGAAAGGAAGAATATCGTTTCAACCTGCGCTTCCGTATGGCTATGTTCACCTTTGAACGGGTGGGAATGTACAATAATTACCCCATTTACCACATGCGAGTGAGTAAACAGTGTAATACCTCCTAAATATGCGATAAATAATAAAGGAAGGAACCATTTCAATATATTCCGTAACTTCTCCAAAAGCGTTTTAATATAGATTTGCGAAAGTAGCACTAATTACAATAAGAAGCAACCGGATTTAGTTGTTTTAACCGGATATAGAGCAAAATACCTACATCTTATGAGTACAAGAAGTCTGATATTACATTATTATTAAATAAAAGTGATCCATTTTTTCGGTTATGAATGAATTCACCACAGATTACACAGATTGACACAGATTCTATTTTACTGATTATTAGAT
>OCPU01002048.1_pt1 | contig 13669 bp, 10 predicted proteins | sample 1538661 | NCBI WGS metagenome assembly OCPU01 (sample SAMN04571716, study PRJEB22368) | human gut metagenome | biome: human gut; material: stool | host: Homo sapiens | place: Luxembourg | collected 2012-10-19
CGCCGCCAGTGGCGGAAACAGGGAGGAGTTGTTGGGACAGCGGCCAGCAAGACGCGAGTGCCACATAAGGCACGAAGCGGATGCTGGGTGCCGCAACCCGTAAGCAGCGGAGGATATTCCAGATCGTCCCACGAAAAGCTGCTGTGTACTTTATATAAAAAGCAAACGATCATACCAGAAAGAAAGGAAACCACGCCATGTCGTTCCATGCAAAAGACTTTGCCGGCAGCCACTGCGGCTGCCGCTATCAGCAGGATTACCGCCCCACCCTTGGCCGGGACGGCAAAAAGGAATCCGGTACGCTGGAGGTCATCAAGTTCTACTATGATGGCGCTATCCGGTTCGAGCAGCACTGCTACGGCGAAGCGGCTACCTTCGTGTTCGGCGTATGGGCGTCCGGCATGGACGAGGACGGCACCCTGCACTGGGTGCTGCCCGACCGCCGCAAGAGCTACTACGATGAGGCGTATCTGCCCCAAAAGCTGGACCGTGTGGACGAACAGGGAAATCTGTACTTCGACGGCGGCGTTTTTCCCTGGAAGCTGGCAGACGATTTTGCCGAAGATAAGCGCTGGGGCTACCCCAAGTGGAAGGTGTTACTGGGAAAACTGACCGGAAAGGGCAAAAAAGGTGACTGAATCACGAAAATCCAGTATTCATATTGACATACTAGGGAATGATATGGTATAACTTATCCGTTGAAAGGATTCCGCATCTGCACAGGGCATTCAAGGCTCCTGCAGACGCGTTCAATAAGAAAGGATCATTCCTATGGAAAACATGGAAAAAGTGGTTTATCTGGATAATGCTGCCACCACTCCCTGTGCTCCCGAGGCACTGGAAATGATGGTCAAAGCCCTGAGCGGTGCCTGCGGCAACCCCAGCAGCCATTACAGTGTGGGCTACGAGGCCAAGGAATTCGTGGACACCGGCCGTGCGCAGGTGGCAAAGGCCATCAATGCAAGTCCGGCTGAGCTCTTCTTTACCAGCTGCGGCTCCGAGGCCGACAACTGGGCCGTAAAGGGCACTGCCTTCACCAAGGCACGCCAGAACAAAAAGCACCTCATCACCAGCGCTTTTGAGCATCATGCCATCATGCACAGTATGGCTGCACTGGAGCGCATGGGCTTTGAAGTGACCTATATCAAGCCCACCGCCGAGGGCTACATCCGTCCCGAGGACGTGGAAGCTGCCATCCGTCCCGATACCGCGCTGGTTAGCATCATGATGGCCAACAACGAGATCGGCACCATCCAGCCCATCAAGGAGATCGCCGAGGTCGCTCACAAGCACGGTGTCTGGATGCACACCGATGCGGTGCAGGCTGTGGGTGCCATCCCCGTGGATGTGAAGGAGCTGGGCGTGGATATGCTGTCCATGAGCGCCCACAAGTTCAATGGCCCCAAGGGCATGGGTGCCCTGTACTGCCGCAAGGGCGTATGGCCCCAGAACCTGATCGATGGCGGCAGTCAGGAGGCCCGCCACCGTGCAGGCACCGAGAACGTGGCCGGCATTGCTGCCATGGGCAAGGCACTGGAGATCGCCACGGCGCATCTGGATGAGCGCATGGCCCACGAGAGCGAGCTGCGCGATTACGTCATCGACCGCATCCTCAAGAACATCCCGGAAGCCCGCCTGAACGGTGGCCGCAGCCCCCGTCTGCCCAACAATGTGAACATCAGCTTCCCGGGTCTGGAGGGCGAGACCATCCTGCTGGATCTGGATATGCACGGCATCTGCGCCTCCACCGGCTCTGCCTGCAACTCCGACAGTCTGGACCCCAGCCACGTCCTGCTGAGCATCGGCGTGCCTGAGGAGATCGGCCACGGCTCCATGCGGTTCACCTTTGGCCCGCAGAACACTATGGAAGAAGCAAAATATCTGTGCGACGTGCTGGAGGAGGTCATTCCCCGCCGCCGTGCTATGAGTTGTATGTGGCTGCAGGGCCAGAACACGGCCCGCCAGTTCAGCCTGAAGGGAGAGCAGTAATTATGGCAAGCATGTATAGCGCAAAGGTCATGGAGCATTTTGCAAATCCGCACAACGTGGGTGAGATCCCCGACGCAAACGGCGTGGGCGAAGTGGGCAACCCCAAGTGCGGCGACATCATGCGCATGTACCTGAAGATCGAGAACAACGTGATCGTGGATGTCAAGTTCCTTACCTTCGGCTGCGGTGCCGCCATCGCCACCAGCAGCATGGCCACCGACCTCATCAAGGGCAAGACCATCGACGAGGCCCTCAAGCTGACCAACAAGGCCGTTGTGGAAGCTCTGGAAGGTCTGCCTCCCATCAAGGTGCACTGCTCTGTTCTGGCCGAGCAGGCCGTCAAGGCTGCTCTGTCCGACTACTACCGCCGTCAGGGCATCGATCCGGAACCCATCGTGGGTAAGCTCGAAGAGGACTGCGACCACTGCGAGAGCTGCGGCCACTGATCCCCGCAGTATGGAAGCCTGCTATTGGACAATGTGCCCGATGGCAGGCTTCTTTTTTGTGGAAATGGGAATCTTTTACAGCATATTGAAAAATGATATAATAGAGAAAAGATTGTTGCCTTTTCAAAAAAGGAGGAAATTACCTGTATCTGAATGCCAGTGAGAAGGTGCGTGCAAAAGCACTTGCAGATATTTCGTATACAGAAGTCGAATCGTGAATAGGAGGAGATAAAAATGCGGAGAAAAATTTCAGCGATCCTTGTAACAGTGCTGATAATGCTGATGGTAATGCCAATGGGGGCTTTTGCGGCAGTGCCTTCGGTGCAGGAAGTGGAAACGCTGATTGCACAGATCGGGACAGTCACGCGCGAGAACCGCAGTGCAGTTGAAAAGGCTGTCAATGCTTATAACCAATTGGACGATGCTTCTAAAGCGGGCGTGTCAAATTTTGATGTGCTGGCCGAAGCACAGCAGATTCTTGGCATCAAGGACGCGCTGGCGAAATTGAATGTCGAACACGACAGAGTAGAAAATAATTACACAATATCGGATTCTTATGCTGAGAGTACGCTGAATACAGGGCTATGTATGGTTGCACCGAGCATTTGTGTTTATGGTGACAGGGACGAACTGGTTTTAATGATTTCTTTTGTCTATGTTGGAGATGAACTCCTAAATGCAAATAGGGTCATCGTGCGAGCAGGGGATAACAAATACACTTATAATCAAGATGCCTTTAGTGCGATCGGCCGAGATGTTTGTAAAATCAATACGGGTAAACTCAAATGGGTGGAGGGCTTTGTAACAAGAGCAGAAGATTTCGATATTGAACTGCTGCGGGATGCATTAAGTTCACAGGAAGCAATTTTCCGATTTAGCGGATATCAGAACTATGACTATGTATTAACGCAGCAAAATCGTCAGGCTATCACGGATGTGCTGAATGCCTACAACCTTATGTGCTCTGTCAGCCCGGACGTATTGCGCAAAGCGCTGGCATGACTTTTGAACTGTGAGAACAGGCCGTTTTGAAAAGTCGGCACTGTTGTATCCTATCCGATTTGTAATAAACTGACTATAAAATATCATAAGTTTACAAAAACACCCTGTTTACCTACTCGTTCATGAAAAGTTCATATATTGTTCAGAATGAGTTCACCACTTTTCGGTATAAGTAGGGCAACACAGGCGCAAAGAGCGCCGAACTCCCACGGAAGCGGACGAAGAACAGGGCAAAGAATGGGTTCGCGGCACCCACTGCAAAGCGGATGCGTCGGCTCCGGAAAACGTCCCGCCGCACAGGAAAGGAAACGAGTTAGTATGAAAATTGGTTTTTGGGAACTTGTCGTCATCGTGATCGTGGCGTTCGTGTTCATCGGCCCGGATCAGCTGCCCGTCTACGCAAAGAAGATCGGCAAGATGCTGCGTGAACTGAAAAAGTACACCGGCGCTGCTTCTGAGGAAATCCAGAAGAACGTTGTGGAGCCGCTGAATGAGATCCAGGCTCCCTTGAAGGAAGCCGTTGCCCCGCTGACCGATATCAAGAAGGATATCGACAACAGCGTCAAGGATGTGACCAAGAGCTTTACCGGTATCGGCAAGACCAGCAAGGAGGAAGCTGCCAAGGCAGAAGCTGCCGAGGAAGTGACCGAGCTGACCGAGGAGCCGGTGGAAGAGCTGGAAGAGGACGCTGCACCTGCCGCCAAGGCAGAGGAGAGCGCTCCCGCTGAGGAGACCGCTGCACCTGCCGAAAAGGCCGAAGAACCCACTGCCCCGGTTGAAAAGGCTGAGCCTGCTGTAGAAGCGGCTCCCGCACAGGAAGCTGCCGAGGCTGCTCCTGCGGCCGAGCCGGTGGAGGAAGACCCTCGTCAGAATGATGTTCTGCCGAAGGACTGATTACTTACTGGATGCACCCGCGCCCGCGGTTGCCTGATACATGCAATAAGCCCGCCACGCGGCGCGGCAAAGTAAAAAGGAGATTTTTATTATGCGTATTGGTACTAACGAACTGCTGATCATCCTGGTCGTCGCTCTGCTGATCTTTGGACCCAAGAACCTGCCGAAGCTGGGCAAGATGTTCGGCAAGACCATCAACGGCTTCAAGAAGGGCATGGAGGACGAGGAAAGCTCCGATAATTCCGAGGAGAAGACCGAGAAGCAGGTTTCCAAGAAGGACGAAGACGAGGAGTAATTGTGGCTACGAACGTTAAGCGCAAAAAGAAAAAAGCCGAAGTCATGGCAGAGGACGGCAGCATGACGCTGACCGGCCATCTGAAAGAACTGCGGAACAGGCTGATCATCTGCGCGGTGGTGTTCGTGGTGGGTGTTGTGGTCTCGCTGGCATACGCCGACCGTCTGATCGATCTGCTCACTGCCATGGGCCGCGACTATTACGAGTTTGTTTCCATTGCCCCGCAGGAAAAGCTGATGCAGTATTTCCGCGTCTCCATTCTGGCAGGCGTGGTGGTCACTGTGCCGGTGGCATTCTACCACATCTATGCATTTGCAAAGCCGGGCCTGAAACGGAGCGAGAGCACCTTCTTCAAGCTGGTCATGCTGCTGGGCCTGATCCTGTTCTGCGTGGGCGTGCTGTTCGCCTACAAGCTCATGATGCCCTTCATGCTGCGTTTCCTCAGCACCGGCATCGAGGGTGCAGAGTACATCCAGACCACCACCAGTATCGAGAGCTATGTCAACCTCTGTCTGACCATGTTCATCATTTTTGGCTGCGTGTTTGAGATGCCTCTGATCACCATCATCCTGTCCAAGATGGGCATTATCAACCCGCAGCTGCTCAAGCAGGTGCGCGGCATTGCCATCGTGATCATCTTCTTCATCGCAGCTGTTGTCACCCCGCCGGATATCGTGTCTCAGTGCATGGTGGCCGGCCCCATGGTGCTGCTGTACTTCATCAGCATCTTCCTGAGCGGCATCTTCTATAAGCCGAAAAAGGACGATGACGACGAAGAGGATGACGGGGATGAGGGCGAGGACGAAGAGTAAGCTCTGACTTCAGGTTTTCTGTTTTATCATTGCAAAAGCAAAGGCTGCTGTGCCATTTGGTGCAGCAGCCTTTTTGTATGTGGAAAATGTTTTCGGTGCAGAGCGTAATCGCGTGGGAGCGGGTTTGTGTTTAACGCTGGCATTATCTGCTGCTTACCGCCGCGACCCTTCCCGTGAAAAAGCAGATCAGAAAAGCCCGCAGGCTTTTCTGATCTGCAGATATAAAAATATTTTTCCGCTATTATAGCCAAAGCGAACGCGGCGGCAATTCCAAATCGTTGCTGCTCAGTCTATACAAGCCATCTGCCTTGTGCTAGAATGAAACCAACAAATCAAAGGCGGTGAAACCATGCACCCACTCCCGGAATATCCTCGCCCGGCCATGCGCCGGGACAGCTATGAGAACCTGAACGGCCTGTGGAAGTACGCCATTACCCAGACAGCTGAATACCCCGCTGCGTGGGACGGCAGCATTCTGGTGCCCTACTCGCCGGAAACAAAGGCCTCCGGCGTGGGCCGCACCCTGCAGCCCGGCCAGTGGCTGCACTACCACTGCACCTTTGCTCCCCCTCCGGGAGAAGGGAGCCGGGTGCTGCTGCACTTCGGCGCAGTGGACTATGCCTGTGCGGTGCAGGTGAACGGCCATCTGGTGGGCGGCCATCGGGGCGGCTACTGGCCCTTCACACTGGATGTCACCGCCCAGCTCAACGATACGGGCCGCAACAGCCTGTGGGTGGCCGTGCAGGACCCCACGGACAGCGGCATGCAGGCCCGGGGCAAGCAGACCCTGAAGCCCGGCGGCATGTTCTACCCGGCCCAGAGCGGCATCTGGCAGACGGTCTGGTTGGAGCGTGTGCCGGAAAATTACATCCAGTCGCTCACGGTCACGCCGGACTACGATGCCCGCACCGTGACCGTGAAGGCCCATACTTCCATGCCCGGCGGTGCGGTGAACCTGTGGGCCGTGGTGCGGGCCGGGGGTGTGACCATTGCCGAGGACTGGGGCAGCGACGAAGCGGACCGGGACGGCGAGGTGACGCTGAACATCCCGGAGGAACATTTCTTTCCGTGGAGCCCGGATACCCCGTTTTTGTATGACCTGACCGTGGGCACCACACAGGGAGAGGAGGAACAGTTCGACACCGTGCACAGCTACTTTGCCCTGCGCAAGTGGAGCTGTGAGCCGGATGCGCGGGGTGTGCTGCGCTTCTGCCTGAATGGAAAGCCCATCCTGCTCAACGGCCTGCTGGATCAGGGCTACTGGCCGCAGGGCCTGTATACCCCGCCTTCGGACGCGGCGGTGGAGCGGGAGCTGGGCGAGGTGAAGGCGCTGGGCTTCAATCTCCTGCGCAAGCATGCCAAGATCGAGCCGCAGCGGTGGTATTACCACTGCGACAGGCTGGGCCTTGTGGTCTGGCAGGACATGGTGAACGGCGGCAGCGCCTATAACCTGTGGTTCGTCACCTACCTGACCAATGTGCTGCAGCCGCTGCTGCGCCGCCTGCCCGATGCAGAGCCCCTCTGGGGCCTGCTGAGCCGTGGAAAGGAAAGCAGCCGGGAAGAATACCGCCGGGAGCTGGAAGCCACGGTACAGGCGCTTTCCGGCCATCCCTGTGTCGGCTGCTGGGTGCCTTTCAACGAAGGCTGGGGCCAGTTTGACGCGGCCGGGGCAGTGCAGGCCATCCGCACGCTGGACGATACCCGCCTTGTGGACGAGGCCAGCGGCTGGTATGATCAGGGCGGCGGAGATGTGTGCTCCATCCACAACTATTTCTATCCGCTGCATGTAAAGCCCGGAAAGCGCACTGTGGCACTGAGTGAATACGGCGGCATTGCATGGCCTATGCCGGGGCACGAAGCTCCGGGCAGGACCTACGGCTATGGTACGGCAAAGAGCCGCGCAGACCTGACGGCCCGCTGCAAAAAGCTGCAGTTGGGCACAGTGCTGCCCCAGCTGAAAAAAGGACTCTCGGCGCTGGTGTATACCCAGCTGACGGATGTGGAGGATGAGGTGAATGGGCTGTTCACCTATGACCGGACCGAGATCAAGCCGGACGCGAACGCCGTCCGCTCGGTGAATGCTGCCCTTGCCGCAGAGTTCGCGAAAGTAGTGAACCCTCTCAGTCACGGCTGATGCCGTGCCAGCTCCCCCAAAGGGGGAGCTTTTTTGTGCTTGCCGGAAAATAAAAAGAGCTCCCCCTTTCGGGGGAGCTGGCAAACCCGTAAGGGTTTGCCTGAGAGGGTCTTTGTTCTCAGCTGTTGGCGCTGCTGTTCACGATCTTTTTGGCGGGCAGCTTGTTCATGGCAGAGCTGTTCAGGCTGTGGGCCAGCTCTGCACCGCTGGAAGCAAGTGCATCGTCCAGCTCGCTGCCCTTCATATCGCTCAGGACCTGCTCCCGCAGATCATCCAGAGAGGATACGCTCAGCGGGTCCACACGCACCAGCAGGAGCAGGGTGTAGCCGTTGATCTGCACGGCAGCGGCTTCGCCGTAGGAAAGGCTGCGCAGAGCATCGGCAGCACCGTCCTGCGTAAAGGTCGAAGCAACATCGCTTTCGGTCAGCAGCTCGGTCTGGACGCTGGCGCTGTCGTCGGAAGTTTCGCCGTCCAGCACAGCGTAGATGTCCGGCAGGGCATTCTGTGCGGCCTCATGCAGGGCACTCACCTGATCCGAGACCGTCTCGCCGCCTGCAGCGTTGACGCTGTCGGCAGCGGTCTGGGCCAGCTTGAGCATCTCGGTCTTCTGGTCGTCGTTGGCAAAGGCATAGGTGCTGGTGTTGTACAGCGGGATGCTGATGTAGCAGATCTCGTACATGCTGTCGTCCAGATGGCTGGTCAGCTCATCGTCTTCCACCGGGGTCTCGCCGTCCGGGCCGTAGACCATATCCAGCAGAGCGGTGTGCTCCACCTGCAGGCGCTCATAGGCCTTGATGGTCTCCAGACCGATGCCGTTGGCGGTGTAGGTGTCGCCGTACTGGTCCACCATCTGCTGGGCATAACGGTCGGCAGTGGCGATCTGCTCGTCGGTCAGCTCACCGCCCAGTGCCTTGAAGCGGGCATCCACAGCAGCCAGCGTTTCCAGCGTCTGCTGGGTCTGCTGGGCCACGTAGTCGCTGACCACGGCGGTCTCGCCGCTGTCGGAGTCGGTGGTGATCGTCTCCTTCAGAAAGGCTTTTACATCCGAGGCATCCTGATCGCTGCCGGCCAGCTGTGCCGCCTGCTGATAGGCTCCGTACTGGGCCAGCAGATACATGCCGGAGGTGATCTCAAAATCACCGATGCTGCCCACGGTGTCCGGGGTGGAAATGGTGCAGCCTGCAAAGCTGAAGGTGAGTGCCAGCGCGCAGACCAGTGCAAGAAGTTTCTTTTTCATGGTTGTTGCTCCTGTTTTTAGAATTGAAAGAGACCCTCTCAGTCATCGCTGCGCGATGCCAGCTCCCCCGAAGGGGGGAGCTTTTTCACTGTGGAGGGGAACGCGGGTGCGGTTCTCAGAAATTGCTTTTCAAATTCCTTTGAAGCTCCCCCTTCGGGGGAGCTGGCGCGTCAGCGCCTGAGAGGGTTCGTTATTTAGACGCTTTTGCTTTTTCTCCGCCATTCAGGATCTCCGCCATCGCCTTGAGGATGCTCTGCAGCAGCTCCAGCGGCTTTTCGTCGGGCTGCAGGGTGACAGAAAGATAGGGCCGGTTGCCTGCACCGGCGGTGACGCGGCCGTTGAAGGCTACCAGCAGACCCCGGATCATGGGCAGATCCAGACTTTCCAGCTGCAGGGTGAGGGTGTCCTTTTTCTGGGTCACTTCGGTCACGCCCACAGCGCTGGCCTGCACGCGCACCAGCGACACGTTCACCAGATCGCTCACCGAGGGCGGCGGGTCGCCGTAGCGGTCGATGAGCTCGTCCAGCACATCGGCGGCATCCTCTGCCGTCTGGATGGCGGCAATGCGCTTATAAGCTTCAATGCGGCCCGGGCCGTCTGCGATATATTTCTCCGGGATGAAGGCATCCACCCGCAGGTCCACAAGGCATTCGCTCTTGTCCCGCCGGATGGGTTCGCCCTTGGCCCGGGCGATGGCCTGCCCCAGCATCTTCACGTAGAGGTCGTAGCCCACGGCCTCCATGTGGCCGTGCTGGCTGTGGCCCAGAAGACTGCCTGCACCGCGAATTTGCAGATCCCGCATGGCGATGCGGAAGCCGGAACCGAAGGCCGTGAACTCCCGGATAGCGGAGAGCCGCTTCTGGGCGATGTCGGTCAGGGTCTTGTCCCGCCGGAAGGTGAAGTAGGCATAGGCTTTGCGGCCGGAGCGGCCCACCCGGCCTCTGATCTGGTACAGCTGGGCAAGGCCCATGCGGTCGGCGTCCTCGATGATGAGGGTGTTGCAGTTGCGCACATCGATGCCGGTCTCGATGAGGGTGGTGCACACCAGAATGTCGATCTCACCGTTCAGCAGATGCTGCCATACAGGGTTCAGTTCTTCCTCGGTCATCTTGCCGTGGGCAATGCCGATGCGTGCGCCGGGCACCAGCTTGCTCACATGGGCGGCGCAGGCTTCGATGTTGTCCACCCGGTTGTGCAGGTAGTACACCTGCCCGCCCCGGGCAAGCTCCTTCTTCATGGCCTCGGCAAGGATGACGTCGTTGTATTCCAGCACAAAGGTCTCCACGGGCTGCCGCTCGATGGGCGGCTGTTCGATGGTGGAAAGGTCCCGGATGCCGCTCATGGCCATGTTCAGGGTGCGGGGGATGGGAGTGGCCGACAGGGTGAGCATGTCCACCCCGATGAAGTTCTCCTTGAGCTTTTCCTTGTGCTTGACGCCGAAGCGCTGCTCCTCATCGATGATGACAAGGCCAAGATCATGGAACTTCACGTCCTTGGACAGCAGCCGGTGGGTGCCCACCACGATGTCCACACTGCCCGACTGCAGGCCCCGGAGGGTCTCCTTCTGCTGCTTTGCGGTGCGGAAGCGGGACATCATCTCCACCTTCACCGGGAAGGCTTCCATGCGGGAAAGAATGGTGTTGTAGTGCTGCCATGCCAGCAGGGTGGTGGGGGCAAGGATGGCGCACTGCTTGCCGCCCATCACGCACTTGAAGGCGGCGCGCAGGGCCACTTCGGTCTTGCCCACGCCCACGTCGCCGCACAGCAGTCGGTCCATGGGATAACCCTTTTCCATGTCCTGCTTGATCTCGGCGGTGGCGTTCAGCTGGTCGTCGGTCTCGTCGTAGTCAAAGCGGGTCTCAAAGTCCCGCTGCCAGTCGCCGTCCGGCGGGAAGGCGTAGCCCGTGGCCTGACGGCGGCGGGCGTAGAGCTCGATCAGTTCCTGCGCCATTTCCTCGGTGGCTTTTTTCACCTTGGCGCGGGTGCGCTGCCACTCGGCACCGCCCAGCTTTGCCAGCTTTACCTTTTCCTCGTCGCCGGGGGCGGTGTAGCGGCTCAGCAGGTCCAGCTGGGTCACCGGTACATACAGCACGTCCGAGCCGGAATACTGTACCTTGAGGTAATCTTTTGTGGCACCCTGCACTTCCAGCCGCTGGATGCCCGCATACATGCCGATGCCGTGGCTCTGGTGCACCACATAGTCCCCGGGCTTGATGTCCGAAAGGCTGGAAAGGGCATTCTTGTTCTTTTTGCGCTTCTTGGTCTCGGCGGCGGTCTCTTCCTCCAGACCGTGCCGACGGCTGGACAGCACCGCCGCATGGGCAAACGGGAAGGTGCACCCGGCGGTCAGATGACCCGGCAGCACCTGCACGATGCCTTTTGTGGGCCGCACATCCCGGCTCATGCTCACGGAGTAGCCCTTGTCGGCAAGGTCGCGGGTGAGGGCGGCGGCACCCTTGGGCGTGCCGGAGAACAGGGTGACGGCATAGCCCTGCGCAATGAGGGGGTCCAGATCCTCCCGCAGGGAAGCGAGGTCGCCGTTCCAGTTGGGAGCGGCAAAGGCCTCGGCGTTGATGAGGTCTTTCAGCTTAAATTCGTTCATGCCGCGCAGGAAGTTCTCGCACAGCAGGGTGCTCTGCTTCTGGGCGGCAGCGGCAAGGTCGTCCATGGTCTGGTAGAGCACATCCAGCCCGGGGCAGAGCACGCCCTCCTCCAGTAGGCCGGTCAGCTCCTCGCTGCGGCGGAACTCGGTGGCCTTCTGGGCGTCCCGGATGCCGCCCACCTCGTCCAGAATGAACAGCGGTGTGTCCAGATGGTCCAGCAGGGTGGCCGGGCTCGGATAGCGCAGGCCGTAGTATTTATCCATGGCTTCCGGCATCAGGCCGGAGTCCAGTTGAGCAAGGTCAGCTTCCGTGGCCTTTTCCAGTGCAGTGCGGTGCCTGCCGCGCGCCTTTTTAATGGCGGCACGCAGGGCCTCGGCGGTCTCGGCTGTGTCGCCGAACAGCACCTCGCGGGCAGGGGAAAGATAAATTTTGTCCAGTGCGCTGTCCCGCCGCTGGGTGAGCAGGTCAAAGGAGGAAATGGAATCGATCTCATCGTCCCAGTATTCCACGCGGGCGGGCTGGCGCATATCCGGCGCATAGATATCCACGATGTCGCCGCGCACGCTGAACTGTCCCGGGCCGTCCACCTGACTGCGCCGCACATACCCGGCGGCGAACAGCCGGGCCACAAGACCCTCGCGGTTGTACACCATGCCGGGTTTGAGGGTAAGAGTGTTCTTTAAAAATTCATCCCGGGGTACGGTGTACTGCAACAGCGCTTCGGCGGGCACGCAGACCGCGTTCAGCCGCCCGCCTGCCAGAGAGCCCAGCACCGAAAGGCGGCGGTACTCGTACTCGCGGCCCGCGCCCTCCACCGGGCGCAGCATAAAGTCCCGGGGCGGGAACACGGCGGCAGAAAGGCCCAACGCCTTGAGGTCGTCCGCAAAGTGGGTGGCCTCGGCCTCGCCGGGGGTCACGATGCACAGCACCCGGCCAAGGTCTTTTTGCAGCGCGGCGTACAGCAGGGCGCGGCCTGCGGGCGGCAGACCGAACAGCGCGGCAGGGCCGGGCTGTGCAAAGCTGGCGGCGATCTTCTGATATTCCGGTGTGGCCTTGAGCAAGGCTTCGTACATGGAAAAACCTCCTTTCTCGAAACCCTCTCAGTCATCGCTGGCGCGATGCCAGCTCCCCCGAAAGGGGGAGCTTTTGACAAAGAGATTTCGTTTATCATTTAAGGGGAAGTTTATGGGGTGATGCGGAAAAGCTCCCCCCTCGGGGGAGCTGTCGCCGTCAGGCGACTGAGAGGGTTCGTTCCGCTTTACCCGTTATATTTGCTCTGTGCCAGACTCAGCTTGCCGTCCATGATGAGCTTTGCGGCGGCCTCAAGGTCGGGGTAGCGGTCTGCGATGGCTTTGGCGTCCTCCGGCGGGAACTTGCCCAGCACCCATGCGGCAAGGTCGTAGTCCGGGTGGGGCTTTGCGCCGATGCCGATGCGGATGCGGGGGAAGTTTTCCCCGCCCAGCCGGGCGATGATGCTCTTCAGGCCGTTGTGCCCGCCGGCAGAACCGGAGGGGCGGATGCGCAGCTTGCCGGGCGCCTGCGTGATATCATCGCACAGCACCAGCACATGGTCGGCAGGGATCTTGAAAAAGCCCGCCATGGGGGCGATGGAATCGCCGGAGAGGTTCATGTAGGTCAGGGGTTTCAGCAGCACCACCTTGTGGCCGTCCACCTCGCCCTGTCCCCACAGGCCCTGAAATTTGGTCTTGCCAACAGAGATGTTCCACTTGTCGGCCAGCGCGTCCAGCGCGGCAAAACCGGTGTTGTGGCGGGTGCCATCGTACTTTGCTTCGGGGTTGCCCAGCCCTGCAATGAGCCAGATATCGTTTTCATTCATGATATGATAATACCTTTTCCTGATAATAGTGTGATACAACATCTAAGTATAACATACGCGCGCGCAAAAAGATATACATTATAAGCAAAAAATGCCCCCGGGCCGTGCGGCCGGAGGGCAAAAGGGCTTGTTACAGCTTCAGCGTGAGGGCAGAGCGTTACTTGTTCTGCTCGTTTTCCAGCTTCTGCTTTTTGGCAATGTAGGCTTCCATCTTGGGTTCTGCCCAGCCCTCCAGATTGGTCTGGCGCTCCCGGGCGATGCCCAGTGCCTGTGCGGGCACATCCTTGGTGATGGTGCTGCCGGCGGCAGTATAAGCGCCATCGCCCACCTTGACCGGGGCCACAAGGTTGGTGTTGCAGCCGATAAAGCAGTAATCGCCGATCTGGGTGCGGAACTTATCCTTGCCGTCGTAGTTGCAGG
>OCPU01002056.1_pt1 | contig 13593 bp, 10 predicted proteins | sample 1538661 | NCBI WGS metagenome assembly OCPU01 (sample SAMN04571716, study PRJEB22368) | human gut metagenome | biome: human gut; material: stool | host: Homo sapiens | place: Luxembourg | collected 2012-10-19
TGCATACTTGCCATAGATGAAGCTTCTATGGAACTTCCAGAAGGCTATGATGTTGGAAGAACAGTAATCAATGGCAAAGAAGTCGATGCCCTTCTTGACAGAACAGGCAACTACGCATTATTCTACGGCGTAAGCTCTACAGGAGAAACAGGCTGGTTCAGATACAATGTCAATGATGGTACAATACAGGGCTACGCCGGTTACAATATGGCAGATGAACAGGTAATCAACACCAACACAAAGACAGCTGACAGTGATAAGGCATTTAATACAGTCAGCAGTTATATATTCGTTATATTAGCAGTCCTTGCTGTTGTAATAATAGCATTAATAGTTGTAGTTATAGCCTTAAGCATTAAGCTTTCAAAGAGCAAAAAAGCCTTCGTAGGAGCAATGGACGGCTACGAAGACGAAGATATAGACGAGGAAGACTTAGACGATATGGAACTTGAAGATGATGAAGAAGATATCTTATATGATGACTTAGAAGAAGATATAGATGAAGAAGTATCTGATGATGCCGTCCCATATCAGTCATCAACCACAAAAGATCTCCCCGAAGAATACAATGAGTCTGAAGAACTGGAACTAGAAGAAATAGACGATAAATAATAAATATCTATCGTCCACCATAAACAGACAGCAAATAGTTAAATCATAATCAGATAATAAATAGGTGACAATAACCACAACAGTCTGACAATAGAGCCTCAATCCCCAGTCCCCGCTTTACTGGCTTGTCCAGTAACAGGGGACATCCCCTTTTCGTAAATCTATTGTCCGGCTGTTTTTTTACGCAAAAATCCCCCATCTCTATTTCATTCCTAATCCACTGAAATATATTTTAAAGCTATTCAAATATAATATATTGACAAATATATTTTACTATGCTATAAAATCTACTTAATAAATAAAACAAAATATACCAATGGTTGAAAGACAGCCAGCGATGCTAAAGCTGATAGAAGCATAAGAAGACGCTGGGGAGCCGCCGGTCCTTAGCTGGCAGTTCCAACTGGCAGCTTAGTACCGCTGCGAGCGACACGCAGTGCAAACGTGTCTTTGTTGCTTCTATTCGCTTTAACAACGCGTCCGGGGTCCGTCTATCTTCCACCCCCATCAATTTAAAGAAGGAGATGTACAAGAATGATATCTAAATTACACCAACTAAATTTACACGACAAAATAAAATACATTTACGCTACTGTAATTAAATTTATGATTTTATCAGGAATCGTAAGCATAATTGGTTTATCTCTTCTGGATATAAGATTTAATTCTTATGTAAAAGGGGCTCAGAAAGCAAATAATGCTGCTAAAGAAAGTATTATAGATATTAGTTCTGCTGCCCGCAATATAAGAGAGATGGCATTAAATGACGACAGTTCAACTTATGAGAATTATAAGAATAATGTTAAGACAGTTCTTACAGACTCCCAGACACAGCTTGATATTATAAAGAATACCAATATAATAGATGATGATTTGTATAACCAGTATGTTAAAGCACTTAATGAATGGGGCAATATCGGTTACGATATAATTAACCAGATTGAAAAGGGCGACCTTGCAAGTGCCAAGAATAAAATCCACACAGTATGTACACCTGCACTTAACAATCTTATGAGTATTGCGGATAAAATGGAGGATGAAACCAACAAAGAGGCGGATCAGGCAATATTGTTAAGTAATGTTGTGGCAGTCATAGGCGGTGTGGCTATTGTGTTATTTATTGTAATAGCGAGCCTTATATCAAAGAAAATAGGTGCTAAGATTACAGAGATGATAATAGAACCATTAAGGGATATAGACAATGTAGCTAAAGACCTTGCTAATGGTAACCTGCACAGTGAGCTTACATACCATTCAGATGATGAATTAGGAACATTAGCCCACAGTCTGCGTAAGTCAATAAGAACATTAAGTTCATATGTTGATGATATTAAAAGGTCAATGCAGGAATTCTCACATGGTAACTTTGATGTTAAGCCAGAAGTTGAGTGGAAGGGTGATTTTGAGGAAATATTACATGCATTTATGAGCTTTGAAGCAAGTATGGCAGATCTTGTAAAGCATCTTCAAAGAGTAGCTGACCAGGTGGCAGAAGGTTCAGAACAGATAGCATCAAGTTCAACAGAGCTTGCAGAAGGAGCGACTAATCAGGCGGCTTCAGTTGAGGAGCTTACAGCTTCCCTTGCAAGTGTGTCAGAAAGAGTTGCACAGAATTCACAGAATGCAAGAGAAATAAGTGGCAAAGTAAATGAACTAGGAACACAGCTTGATGAAAGTAACGGCAAAATGGGTGAGATGGTCACATCAATGGGTGAAATAGAAAAAGCTTCCAAAGAAATCAGCAAGATAATAGAAACTATCAACCAGATAGCTTCACAGACTAATCTTCTGGCACTCAATGCTTCTATAGAGGCAGCAAGAGCTGGCGATGCAGGAAAAGGTTTTGCGGTAGTTGCAGATCAGGTATCAGCACTTGCGGCACAGAGTGCAGAAGCTGCCAAGGAGTCAGCTTCATTAATAGATACATCTGTTGCGGCAGTTGAGAAAGGTATGGTTATTGCCAATGACACAGCTTCCCAGCTTGGTGTGGTTGTGGATAATTCAAGGCATATAGTTGATGAAGTTAATAACATTGCAGATGTTCTTAATACTCAGACAGAGACAATTAAGCAGGTTGATGACGGCATTGAAGATATCAATGATGTAGTACAGACTAATTCTGCCACATCACAGGAGTGTGCCGCTGCAAGTCAGGATATGAGTACACAGGCAGACACATTAAGGGGACTTATTGCAACACTTAAAATAGCACATTTTAAAAAAAATAATAATAAATAATAAATAAAAGGCAGTAAAAGCATAAGTAACAGAGTAAAATATATTCTCTATACATAGTAGATATGTAATGAGAATATATATTAAAAGCTTTTACTGCTTTTTGTTGTAAGAATATATGTTCTGATTTATAATGAATTAAAAAAAGTATAACATTACTAGACAGGTTATGGACAGAACATTGAACAATATATTATATGAAACATCGGAATATGAAGATTACGAGGCATTTGTTAATGCTAAAGATAAGATAATTGGCAAGGCACATAATAACAAAGGGATAGGGACATTGTCAGAAAAGACACTTCACGCTGTCCTTAAGCTGTATTATGAGCCTGATGAGGACAAGCACGAGGTCGCTATGAGCGGTTATTATGCTGATATATATAATGACAAAGGAATAATAGAGATACAGACACGCCAGCTTAATAAACTGAGGGATAAGCTTTCGGTATTTCTACAAGATTACCACGTTACTGTGGTGTATCCGCTTCCATTTAACAAGTGGTTAAGCTGGGTTAATCCTGATAATGGAGAGGTTCAGGGCAGGAGAAAGTCGCCAAGACATTTTACGGAATATGATGCATTTTACGAGTTATATAAGATAAAAAGCTATCTGAAAAATCCTAATCTTTCAATCAATCTTGTGCTTATGGATATGGAAGAATATAAGCTTCTTAACGGCTGGAGTTATGATAAGAAAAGAGGTTCAACAAGATATGACAGAGTACCGGTTGGGATAAGAAGAATAGTAAAGTTTGACAGGATAGAGGATTATATGCAGTTAGTTCCAGCGGATTTGAAGGAAGATTTTACGGTGAAAGACTTTGCCATGGCGGCTGGGGTCAGTGTTGAAGCGTCAAGATATACGCTTAATATTCTTAATTATCTTGAGATAGTAAAGCGTACTGGCAGAGTAAAGAATGGGTATGTCTATAACGTCACAGAAGAATTTTAATATAATGAGCGCAAAAGAAAAGGAAGCGGCTGCGAAGCAGACATTTACTTTTCTTGCGCCATTAACGAACGAACAGCCATGCGAAGCAGGGCGGGATAGCGCGTAGCGCGGGTTCGTGAGTGTACGGGTTAAGAAAGAGTAAATTATGATATAATATGACTACTTCGTAGTCACTTAGAAGTTTCTTTGAAACTTCGGATGCGTTGAAGAACAACGCAGGGCGAACGCCCGACAGTCAAGGGAAGCGAAGCTTTCCAAGACGCACCCGGCGAGGCAAATTGGCAAAAAGAAAAAAGCAAAAGGAAGAAAACCAGAAGAAACGAAAGGACAATTGAAAGATGAGCAAACAGACATGGAAACCCGGCAATATGTTATACCCAGTACCAGCAGTAATGGTTAGCTGTCGAAGAGAGGGTGAGAAGCCTAACATAATTACTGTTGCGTGGGCAGGAACAATATGTTCTGACCCTGCTATGGTGTCAATATCAGTGAGAAAGGAAAGATACAGCCATGATATTATAAAAGATTCAGGCGAATTTGTGGTCAATCTCACAACAAGAAAGTTATGCTATGCAACTGATTACTGCGGTGTTAAATCTGGAAGAAATACGGATAAATTCGCAGATATGCACCTTACACCACAGCAATCGGTTAAGATAGCTGCACCGGCAATAAAGGAAAGCCCTGTTAATATTGAATGTAAGGTTAAGGATATTATAGAACTTGGAAGCCACGATATGTTTATAGCGGAAGTTGTAGCTGTAAATGTAGATGAGAAGCTTCTTGACAGCAAGGGTGCATTAAGGCTTCAGGATGCTGACCTTATAGCATATTCACACGGACAGTATTACACACTGGGAGATAATATAGGCAAGTTTGGATACTCAGTTAAGAAGTAAAGGGTTTATTGCGTAGCACGGAACAATTTGTAGGTATCAAAGTCTGGGGCTTTTGACCCCGGCATCATAATAATGAACAGTTCATTATTATTTCACTATTTATAAGAAGTGTAAGACTTTACAAATAAGCATATGCGTGGTAGTATAAAATTTGTTACGAAAATGTTACAGAAATATTACGTCATTATATTATACGAATAATGACATTAAATATACTATTTGTTGGAGGAATGTATGACACGCATAACGAGATATGGTAGGGAGATGAGAACTACCTTTATCGCGACAATGTTTATTGCATGCCTTGTAATAGTGATAGGTATTCCATTTGTATCAAAGCAGATGTTTGATAATGAGGTGGGATATTACAGTATTTCTATTCAGGGTAATTATATTGGCGCTGCTAATACAGAAGACGAAGTCAATGTTGCATTGGCTGATGCAAGATTACAGCTCTGCAAAGAATTTGCAGATTATATATATATGGACTGCGATGTTAAGATAACAAAGCAGAGAAGAGCGATAGCGAAACGTATGACTACCAAGCAGTTACAGAATGCAATATACAGTTCATTATTTGACTGTATCGTTGATGTTGAAACACAGCTTGCTTATACTGTAAGGGTTGATGATAATATGGTAACTCTTGCTACTAAAGAAGAAGTTGAGGAGTTATTCAGAAAGATTATACAGCCATACAATGTAGCTGATGAGTTTGAACCTGTCATAAAGGCTGGAACATCGATTGATGAACAGTACACAATTGCTATCAATAAGAATGAGGAAGAGTCAGTTCAGGATACACAGATAGTTGCTTCATTCTTTGAAGATAATAATTCGGAAAATGGAACTAACAAGAAATCTCCTGACCAGCTTATGGGAATTGATTTTGCGGAAAATGTATCTGTTAACGCAGTAAGCGGGGATAAGGCAGATGTAGTGTCTGTACAGGAAGCTTATGACATTTTAACAAGAGAGAATAAATCCCAGGTATCTTATATAATAAAGGAAGGCGATACTCTTGAACAGATTGCCAAAGATTATCAGATGACTTTGGATGATCTGCTTAAGCTTAATGACATAGCTTCACAAAATGTGGTTGTTGTACCAGGCGATGAGCTTGTGGTAACAGTACCGGATACGCAGATAACAGTGCTTACAACCAAGCAGCTCTCGTATGATGAGGACTACAAGGCGGAAGTGAGTTATATTGACGATAATAATAATTCAAGAGGGACTAATACAATTCTTGATGAGGGAACGTCAGGAAAAAGAACGGTGGTTGCTAATGTCACATATGCTAATGGCAGGGAAGTGGCAAGAGATATTGTAAAAGAGAATATAACAGAGGAGTCAAAGCCTGGGAAGATTGCAGTGGGAACCCTTACACAGACTGATTATATTAAGCCGGTGGCAGGAACTTTTGTTTCGGGTTATGGAACTGGAGAAGATACAGTTAATTACGGCGTTGACTGGACGTGTAGTGAAGGCATAACAGTTGTTGCAGCAAGAGCTGGTAAAGTTACAAGAGCAGGCTGGTATGGTGGATATGGTTACTGTGTTGATATACAGCATGAAGATGGAAGCCTGACAAGGTATGCTAATAACAGCAGACTTACTGTCAGTGTTGGAGAGCAGGTAAGTCAGGGTCAGCAGATAGCGTTAAGTGGAAGCACAGGCGATGTGACAAGTCCACGTCTGCATTTTGAAATATGGATTGATGGCACAAGGGTTAATCCTCTTAATTATGTTAATAAGAACTAGAATAAAACGTACAAAGGGTGTGGATATTTTCCATACCCTTTTTAAATCATAATAAAATGCGGATAAGACAGATTGACATAATGATATGGTGTGATATAATCATAAGGATATTGAAATATTTGAACATATGCCTTAATATATTTAAGGATAACGATAGAGTAATACCATAATTGTAACGGTATAGAATATGAGATTATGGTTAAGATATTTAGAGATTAGTAACTTTTTATGAATTAGTAAGTAGTGACAGAGGTGCGAATTATGGAACAGTATGTTGTCAAGGGAGGAGTGCCACTTCATGGAGAGGTGTCCATAGGTGGAGCAAAGAATGCCGCACTTGGTATTCTGGCAGCAGCAATTATGACGGATGAGACCGTAACAATAGAGAATGTGCCTAATGTAAGAGACACAAGAGTGCTATTACAGGCAATAGAGGGCATAGGTGCAAAGGTTAAATATATATATAACAACACAGTTCAGATTAACGGGGGTTCAATAAGCGATCTTAATGTTGAATACGAATATATCAGAAAGATAAGAGCTTCTTATTATTTACTTGGGGCACTTCTTGGAAAGTATAAGGAGTCCAATGTGGCACTTCCGGGTGGCTGTAATATAGGAAGCAGACCAATAGACCAGCATTTAAAGGGCTTTAAGGCTCTTGGAGCAAAGGTAAATATTGACCACGGAGTTGTAAGTGCGAAGGCAGAAAATCTGGTTGGAGGTCATATTTATTTTGATGTTGTAACAGTTGGAGCAACAATTAATCTTATGATGGCATCGTGTATGGCTGAGGGAGAGACAATTCTGGAGAATGCGGCAAAAGAGCCACATATTGTAGATGTAGCGAACTTTCTTAATGCTATGGGTGCTAATATTAAAGGCGCAGGAACAGATGTTATAAGAATTAAGGGCGTGAGCAGGCTTCACGGCTGCACATATTCAATAATACCTGACCAGATTGAAGCTGGTACATTTATGATGGCAGCAGCAGCCACAAGAGGAGATATTGTTATTAAAGATGTAATTCCAAAGCATCTTGAGTCAATAACAGCAAAGCTTCTTGAGATGGGCTGTAAGCTTGTTGAGGGCGATGACTGGATAAGAGTTATAGCTGAGGGTGAAGTGGGAAGCACTAATGTAAAGACACTTCCGTATCCTGGTTTTCCTACAGATATGCAGCCTCAGATAGCGGTAGCACTTGCACTTGCCAAGGGTTCTAGTATGGTTACAGAAAGCATATTTGAGAACAGATTCAAGTATGTTGATGAACTTAACAGAATGGGTGCTAAGATAAAGGTTGAAGGTAATACAGCATATATAGAAGGTGTGGAGAAGTTCACATCGGCTCAGTTATCTGCACCTGATTTAAGAGCCGGAGCGGCTCTTGTTATTGCTGCACTTGCGGCTGACGGAATTTCACAGATAGATGATATTGAATATATTCAGAGAGGTTATGAGGATTTTGAAGGTAAGCTCTCAGCACTTGGTGCAATTATTGCTAAAGTGGATTCAGAAAGAGAACTTCAGAAGTTCAAATTAAAGATTGGCTGATAATAATGGACTGCGGATATTTTTATGATATCTGTAGTTCATTTTATTTTTATATTTTTAATACTTTGTTATAATAATAGTGTGCTAATTTGTGGTATTATTATAAAGTGATTAATATATTTATATAATGATGTCCGATTTATAATAATAATGTTAAGATGTTATAACATTTGGATATTTAATATATAATATTTTATGTGCCGATGATGCACATTCTTTTTTATACACGATATTTAGAGAGAATACATATTTATAGCAAGAGGAATATATGAAATTAAGAGATAAGTTAAAGATTTCATTCTGTGTAATGATAGTACTTCCGGTTATTATGCTGTGTGTGTTTGTCGTAGGAATTTTCAAAATGCAGTCAGACAGCATATGCAAGACATATAATGTTGAAGGTGATACGGTGTTATTATATTTTTATTCGCCTATGACGTTGTTTGGAAGCATAACCGATGATGTGTATGAGCAGGTAAGAGAACAGGCAGAGACCGAACCAGAGAAGTTTAATAACAGAATATATCTAGAGGAGCTTAATGATACATTAAAAGAAAAGTTATCAAAGCTTGTTGTAAGAAAGAATAATAATGTTATATACAATTCGACAGGGTTAAGTTCAACAGAGCTTATTAATATACTTCCAGAGTATGAGATAGATGGAAGTAATATTGTAGATGTTGCAACATATAAAGGTGGAAGCTATCACAGCCTTATAAAGCAGGTTGATTTTACAGATGATTTCGGGAATACATATAGTGTATCAATACTCACTTCTGTTAAACAGAGTGTTCCACAGATAAGACATATGATTGTTGAGCTTATAGTAGTTATAATACTTATTCTTGCAATTACGAGCCTTATTCTTAATCTGTGGATATATAGTTCGATTATTAAGCCGGTTAATAAGCTTAAGCTTGCGACAGATAATATTAAAGAAGGTAATTTTGATTTTGAGATGCCCAAAGTACCTGATAATGAGATTGGAGATGTGTGCAAGGACTTTGAGGAAATGCGTCTTATATTAAAGAAGTCGTCAGAGGACAAGCTCCAGTCGGATAAAGAAGAGAAGGAACTTATAAGAAACATTTCCCACGACCTAAAGACACCTCTTACAGCAATCAAAGGATATGTAGAGGGCTTAAGGGATGGAATTGCAGATACACCTGAGAAGCAGGCAAAGTATGTTAAGACAATTGCTAATAAGGTTAATGATATGGATAAGCTAATAGATGAGCTTACTATATATTCAAGGCTTGATGCTAACAGGGTATTGTATACATTTGTTAAATTTGATGTGTCAGAATATTTTGATGACTGCTGTGATGAGATAGGAACAGAGCTTGATGCGGCAGGCATAGAGCTTAATTACAGAAATCATATTAAAGAGCCGGTCATAATTGCCGCTGACCCAGAGCAGTTAAAGAGAGTTATCAATAATATTATCAGCAACTCAGTTAAGTATATGGCTGAGGGGCGCAAGGGAAAGATAGATATAGATTTGTATGATGAGAGTGATTATGTACACATCATCATTGCAGATAATGGCAAGGGAATAGCTGGAAAAGATGTTTCGCATATATTTGAAAGGTTCTATAGAACTGATGAGTCGCGTAACTCGAAACAAGGAGGAAGCGGCATAGGTCTTGCGATTGTAAAGAAGATTGTCGAGGACCACAAAGGAAAGATATGGGCAGAGAGTGTTGAAGGAGAAGGCACTACAATGCATTTGAATTTACTCAAATATAATGTGCAGAACCCACAGCCTAAAGAATAACAGATTATAGAAAGATGAGGAATGAGATTATGAGCAAAGTATTAATAGTAGAAGACGAGGAAGCAATTGCAGATATTGAAAAGGATTATCTTGAATTAAGTGGATTTGAAGTAACAATATGCAAAGATGGTACAAGCGGACTTGCAGAAGCACTTGACGGAGAATATGACATCTGCATACTTGATGTTATGCTTCCGGGAATTGACGGATTTGAGATATGCAAGAAGGTAAGAGAGACTAAGAATATACCTATTATAATGGTATCAGCCAAGAAAGAAGATATTGATAAGATAAGAGGTCTTGGTGTAGGTGCTGATGATTATATGACTAAGCCATTCAGTCCAAGTGAACTTGTGGCAAGAGTTAAGGCTCACCTTTCAAGATATGAAAGACTTATTAACAGCTCGCAGCCAGAGAATGATATAATTGAAATACGTGGTATCAAGATTGATAAGACTGCAAGAAGAGTATTTGTTAATGGTGAGGAGAAGATATTTACAACAAAGGAATTCGATCTTCTTACATTCCTTGCTGAGCATCCTAATCATGTATATACTAAAGAAGAATTATTTAAGGAAATATGGGATATGGATTCTATCGGTGATATAGCTACAGTTACAGTTCATATTAAGAAGATAAGAGAAAAGATTGAGCTTGATACAAGCAAGCCACAGTATATTGAAACAATATGGGGTGTTGGCTACAGATTTAAGTTATAATCAGTTAATGGGAGCCGTCAGGATGGATAACTCCCTGCGTTATGTAAGGAGTATTAACCATAAATTATCACATAAGTATATCATAATATAGAAAGAAGTGTTGAATATGATTATTGAGAAAGATTATTTTGATGCTGAGGAAGTTGATATTGCTAATGCAATGAATGATAAGTCAAGAGCACCTATAAGAAAGATACGTCTTGCAACAACTGATAGTAATAAGTATTATGCAAAGGCGATTCTTGTTGGAGATCAGGAAAATATTCTGTCAGGTGAAATAGTATTCAGACCGGATTCACAGGTTTCCAAGGAAGGTCTTGCTTTCAGTAAAGTCATTATAAAGGAAACAGCTGACGTTGAGGAATATTTTAAAAATCTTATCAGATTTGAAGGCTATAGAATTATAAGTGAGAAAGCTGACAGTGAGAATTTCAGGGCTGGATATGATGAATTATGTATGCAGGCTAATAAACTGTTATTTATGAAAAGTGAATAAACGGAAAGAGAATAGTTAAGATGTTAAATGTCATATATGAGGATAAAGATAAAATAATAGTTAATAAACCGGCAGGGCAGCTTTCGCAGAGTGCCAGAGGCTTTGATATGGATCTGGTAAGCGAAGTGCTTACATATAGAAAGAATAAGGGTGAGGAAGCCTATGCGGCAATTATTAACAGGCTTGACAGACCAGTATCAGGTCTTGTGCTTATAGCAAAGAACAAGAAAGAAGCGGCAAGGCTTTCAGCACTTATGCAAAGGGAATCTTTATGCAAGCAGTATCTGGTACTTGTATGTGGCAGACCTCATAGTGATACAGGCACATTTACAGATTATCTTTTAAAAAATGGCAAAGATAACACATCAAAGGTGGTATCAAAGGAACAGGCAGGAGCAAAAAAGGCTGTGCTTGAGTATAGCCTTATTGACTATGACGAGGAAAGAAATGTTTCACGCCTTTTGATTAATCTTATAACAGGACGACATCATCAGATACGTGTCCAGTTATCATCAAGGAATCTGCCCGTTGTTGGCGATGGCAAATATGGTGGAAACCCAGCGGTTAAGAAAGCAGAGGAGTACCATATTAAAAGGGGCTGTATAGCATTATGTGCTAAGAGCCTTACAGTTGATGGAAAGGTGTATGAAATTGAGCCTGAATTTTCAGGAGGAAAATAGAAAGACTAAAAACAGAGATTGGACAGCTCAGGAAAACAAGCAATCAATATAGAATTTTTTCAAGTATAATTTGTCGGTAATGTGGAATTATTTCATATATAGATGATGAATTATTACGGAGGAGATTGTATATTTTGCGTGATGAAAAGAGTGGTAAGACCAGAATAAAATTTCTTTTTGGAATAGCTGTTATAGTGGCGGCTGTATATATAAGCTTTAAGTATCTGATTGTGTATGTATGGCCATTTGTTATAGGTGTGTTTATAGCAGTTATACTTGAGAAGAAGGTAATATATCTGTCAGATAAGCTATACATAGGACTAGATAAGCTTTTAGTATGGAACAAAAGAATAACAATTAAGAAAAAGAAGTGTCAGGGGATTGCTGCAACGATTATTGTATCATTGATATTTGTTGTACTGCTGGCACTTTTTAGTTTTATAATTTTTAAGGGTGTAGATGAGTTCAGCAGGCTGTTAAGAAACCTTGATTATAACCTGATTGCGGTAAAGCAGCTCACAGCCAGAATGTGTTTTGATGCAGATGCATTTCTGGGACTGGAAGGAGGCTGTTGTCTTGAGTCACTTATTGCGTGTGGACATAAACTTATGAGCATAATGCCTGAGAAGATAATATTGATATCTGCTCCAGTTGTAAAAAATATTGTTATTATTGTGGGTGGAATTGTTGTATGCTTCATAGCAGTTATATATCTTGTGTCTGATTTGCAGAAGTTCAGGGATAATATAAGACAAGTAGTATTCTATGAAGAAATCCGTATGATATGGAAAGAAGTAAGAAGGCTTATAAATATTTATTTCAAAGTGCAGCTAAGAATTATGCTGATTAACTCTGGGTTATGTATGCTGGCATTTGCGATACTTAAGAATCCATACGCTATTGTGCTGGGAATTATTATAGGGATAATTGATGCACTTCCTGTATTCGGAACGGGTACTGTGCTTATTCCATGGATATTAATAAGCTTTCTTATAAGAAATTACAGATATGCAGTAATTTTGTTAATGGCATATATAATCACGTATTTTGTGCGTGAGATTATGGAGTCCAAGAGTATGGGCGACAGACTGGGAATATCACCATTTACAATGCTTGTGATAATATTCACTGGACTGCTTGTATATGGTGTGGCAGGTTTTATAACAGGACCGGTAAGTTATGTCATAATTAAGGCATTGGTTATAAGACTTAGGTGTGAAATGGGGATAGAGTAGGCATATAAAATATTTAAATAACGGATATCTGTGTTCTACTTGAAAATCCCTGCTGAAAATGTTAGACTATTACAGATTATGTGAGCTTTAATATGTGGATAACCTGTGGCATCTTTTATTGTGGGTTATCTGCTTAGATTACAGGCTTGCGGCACATTTAACAGGACGCGCAGACAGCGCAGGAAATGAGGTATATTTATGGCAGAGGATAAGAAGTTAGTAGAAGCGATTACTTCCATGGATGTAGACTTTGCACAGTGGTACACAGATGTATGTAAGAAGGCAGAGCTTATGTCATATTCAAGCGTTAAAGGATGTATGATATTTAAGCCGGCTGGATATGCAATCTGGGAGAATATAAAGAATGAAATGGATAGAAGATTCAAGGAAACAGGCGTAGAGAATGTATATCTTCCTATGTTTATTCCAGAAAGTCTTCTTGAGAAAGAAAAGGATCATGTAGAAGGATTTGCACCAGAGGTAGCCTGGGTTACTTATGGAGGACTTAATCCACTTCAGGAGAGAATGTGTGTAAGACCAACATCTGAGACACTTTTCTGTGATTTCTACAAGGATGAGATACAGTCTTACAGAGATTTACCAAAGGTATATAACCAGTGGTGTTCAGTTGTAAGATGGGAAAAAGAGACAAGACCATTCCTTC
>OCPU01002087.1_pt1 | contig 13445 bp, 9 predicted proteins | sample 1538661 | NCBI WGS metagenome assembly OCPU01 (sample SAMN04571716, study PRJEB22368) | human gut metagenome | biome: human gut; material: stool | host: Homo sapiens | place: Luxembourg | collected 2012-10-19
GGGATTCCGACCCCACAAGGCGAGCGCGGCACAGGCCGTAGCTGCTTTCTTTACCGGAACAGTTTACCACACCCACAAAGCCCTGTCAAGCACTTTTACGCGATTTCAGGGAAAAATATTACTTAACCTCAATCAACTTCCCCAGTTCCAGCGAGTAGATGCCCTTATAGGTCACCGGTTTCGGGGCAAAGCGCTTGCTGATGGCAAGGGCATAGAGGTCAAGCTGGGCGCGATAGGCGGCAAGGAAGTCCGCTTCGGATTTTCGGCGGTCCGTTTTGTAATCCAGCAGCTCCAGGTGATCCGGGAACACCAGCACCAGATCAGCGATGCCCTGCACCAGCACCTTTGCCTGTGCCACGGCAGCGCTGTCGGCGGGGGCAGTGCCCTGAGCGGTCAGCACCTCGGCGGCAGGCAGGGCCGTGATAAAGTCCAGCTCCCGCAGCACCTCATCCGCGGCACAGATGCGCGCAAAGGCTTCGCTCTCCACAAAGCGGCGGATGCGCCCTGCATCCAGCTTCTCCGCAATTTCGGACGCGGTGAGCTTTGCTTCCACCTGCCGGTCGCGCTCGGCGGGGATCGCCGTTTCCAGCGTGCCTGCCTGTTTTGCCGCTGCAAGAGCCGCAAAATCGGCGTGCTCCAGGAAGGCGTGGAGGGCCGTGCCCATCTCGGCGGCGGTCAGGCCGTCCTTTGCCAGAAAGCCCGGGCGCTCCAGCGTGGTCTGCTCTGCCTTGTGAACGATGCCGGTCACGCTGACCTTGGCGGGCACTTGGGCCAGCTCCGCCGCAGGGTACTGCCAGGCAAAGCCCTGCCGCAGTGCCTCGGTCAGGGCCGGGTCTGCCTGGGCCAGCGGCCTTTCCTCCAGTTCCGGGTCGGGCGGCTCCACGCCCTCGGGCAGCGCCTGCTGCACCGTCAGGGTGATGGTGCTCCCGGTATCCGCAAAGGGCAGTTCCAGATCCTCGGCCAGCCGGCGCAGAGGGCCGCCGTTGGGGTGGACGAGCAGGGCCGCGCGGAGCCAGTCGGCAAAGCTGTTTGCCTGCCGGCAGAGCGTCTGCCCCGCCCCGGCTTCAAGGAAGGCCGCCGCTCTGGTAAAGGGGTTGGAGGTCTTTCCGATGCCCAGCGGCACGGTCAGGATGAGCTTATCCTGCGCGCGGGTCAGCGCCACATAGAGCAGGCGCATCTGCTCACTGCGCATCTCGGCGGCGTGGACATTGGAGAGCGCCGTGTAAGCCGCCGTCTTGTACGCGCCCTCGCCCTCCTCGGGGCGCAAGCGCAGGCCCGCCCCATACATCCGATGCAGGAGCACCGGCTGGCGGGTATCGGCGGCATTGAAGCGCCGGGCCGTGTCGGCCACGAACACCACCGGGAACTGCAGGCCCTTGGAGCGGTGGATGGTCATCACGGTCACACAGCCGGGGCGGGAGCCGCCGGGCACGGTATCCTGCCCCGTGGAGCCTGCCAGCGCCGCAGCGTCAATGGCCCGCACCAGCGCCGAGATGCCGCCGGAGCCCGCCCCGGCACAGAAGGAAGCAAACCGTCGGGCATCCTCCCGGCGGCGGGCACCGTTTTCCATCACGCCCAGTGCGGCAAGGTAGCCGGTGGAAGCAAAGATCTCCTCCAGCAGCTGTTCTGCCGGGGCACTGCGGGCCATCCGTCGCAGCTCGGTCAGCCGGGCATAGAACGCCCGGACTTTTCCGGTAAAAGGGGTGTCTTCCCCGCTGTTCACGGTGAGCAGCAGCGCGCCGTAGAGGCTGATGCGCCGGGGGGCGTTTTCCCCCTGCTGCTTCTGGATCTCTTCGGCTCTGGCCCGCAGGCGGACAAGGTCGTCATCGGTGAAACCGAACAGCGGGCCCAGCATGGCGGCGGCAAGATAGATATCCTGCGCCGGGTTGTCAATGACCTTCAGCAGGGCGATGAGGGGCCGGATGTGGGGGGCATCCAGCAGGTTTTCGCGGGCATCCGCATACACCGGGATCCCCCGGGCGGTCAACGCTTCCACATAGGCCGGAAAATCATTGCGTGCCGCCAGCAGGATGCAGCAGTCCTCGTACTGCACCGGGCGGGTGGCACTGCCGTCCCGCACCGGCTCGCCGCTCTGCACCATCTCCTCGATGCGCCGGGCGATCCAGCCCGCGTCCGTTTCGGCGGTGTCATCGGGCAGGAAATGCGCCTCCACGCTGCCCGTGTATTCCCCGGGTGCCCCGCAGACCAGCCGCTGGCCGTCGCCGTAGGCCGTGTCGCCGAGTTCCGGGGACATGAGCCGCTCAAACAGGAAGTTGACCCCTTCCACTACCTGCGGAGCCGAGCGGAAGTTAGCATCCAGCGCCAGCATGGCATCGGTGCCGGGGGTACCCTCTGCCGGGCGGGGCCGCGCCGTGCCGCCGGGCAGAGCGGGCCAGCTGTCCAGTTTTTCCCGGAAGATGCTGGGGTCTGCCTGCCGGAAGCGGTAGATGCTCTGCTTCAGATCTCCCACCAGGAAGAGGTCGTCCCCCGCCGGGGATGCAAGGCACCGGTACAAGGCATCCTGCAGGGCGTTGGTATCCTGATATTCATCCACCATCACGGCGGCATAGTTCTGCCGGATGACCCCGCACAGCGCAGTGGGGGTGCCATCCGGGTCACGGAGCAGGCGGAGGGCCTGATGCTCAAAGTCACTGAACTCCAGCAGTTTCCGGTCCCGCTTTTTGGCCGAGAACCGGGCATCGAAATCCCGCACCGCCGCAAACAGCGCCCGCAAGCGGGGCTCTGCGGCCCTGCGGTCTGCCTCAGCTTCCTCCTCACTGCAGGGGATCAGCTCAAGGATCTGCGCAAACAGGGCCGCGCCTTCATCGGCGCGTGTGCGGATGACTTTTTTGTGTTCGCCATTCAGCCGCTTTTTCATCCCTTTCAGGCCGGGCAGCTCCTCCATGCCCAGCACATAGGGGGTCAGCAGATCGTAAAGCGGAGTCCACTCCTCCGCCACGGCCAGCTGTTCCACCCTGCCCAGCAGGGCGGCAGCCTTGTCCAGCCGTTCCTGTGCATCGGTATATTTTTCCAGCACGGCATTCTTTGCCTTTTCCCGGGCAGAGGGCGTTTTCTTCTCCTCGGCATCGGCCAGCTCCTGCTCCCGGTCGCCCGGGCAGTCAGCCAGCGCGGCGCGGAACAGTTCCCCTGCTGCCCTGGCACTGCGGGCAGCTTCGGCCAGCAGCAGATCATGCCAACAGGTGGCAGCAAAGCCATTTTCCTCCTGCCACGGAGCCAGAAATTCGTCCAGCTTTTTGTCGTAATCGGGCAGGGCGCGCAGGAAATCGTAGACATGCAGGATCGTCTCGCCCGCCGCACGGTCGGTGCGGCCCTTGCCGTAGAGGTCGGCAAAGGCGCAGAAATCCGGATCACGGTAGGCATTTTCCAGCGTCTCGCTCAGGGCAGAGGCCCGCAGGAGCTCCACACTGCCGGGGTCTGCGGGGGAAAAATCCGGCGGGATATCCAGCGCCTGAAAGTGCTTGCGCAGCAGGTCCAGACAGAAGGCATCGATGGTGCAGATGGGTGCGCGCTGCAGCAGCATCCGCTGGCGGCGCAGCGCGCCATTGCCGGGTTCCGCCTGGCTGCGCTTCAGAAGCGCCTGCCCGATGCGGGCCCGCAGCTCTGCCGCCGCCGCATTGGTAAAGGTGACGATGAGCAGACGGTCCGCATCCACGGGATGCTCCGGGTCGGTGATGAGCCGGACAGCCCGCTCCGTCAGAACAGCCGTTTTGCCGCTGCCCGCCGCCGCGCTCACCAGCAGCGCGCCGCCCCGGTCCTCGATGGCGGCCCGCTGGGCGGGGGTCCACTTGGGTTCACTCATGCCTGTTCCTCCTCTCCCTCTTCGGGCTGCCCGGGAGCCTCAAATGGCTTTGCGGGGGCCTCCAGCGCCCGCTCACCGATGCCGGTCTCGTGGCAGCAGACAAACCCGTAATCACACCACTGGCAGGGGCTCCGGCCCGCGACCAGCGGCTCGGCGGCGATCTGCCCCTCATAGAGCTGCTGACCCATCCGGGTCACAAGATCATCCAGATGCAGCTGGATGCGGTTCAGCTTGGCAATGTCTGCCCGCTTGTCCTTCTGGTAGGGGCTGGGCGCGCCTTTGTAATAGGAGAAGGGCAGGTATCTGCCGGTCTCGTCGGCATCCATGGCATCGAACAGCTTCTGCTCGTCCCGCACCAGACCGTCCAGTTTGTATTCCACACTGTGAGCCGCCTTTTCGCGGGTGGTGGTCTCAGGGGCCGGGTCGGCCAGCAGATAGAGCACACCCGCCGGTTCCGCCCCCGTAAAGCGGCCGCTTTTATCCCGGGTCAGGCTGAACAGGTAGAGCAGCATCTGGCAGTCCAGACCGCAGTAGACTTCCTTCAGGTCCAGCTTTTTGGTGCCGGTCTTGTAGTCCACCACCCGCACCCAGCGGGTGCCGTCCTCCTCCACCCACTCGTCGGCACGATCCACGGTGCCCACCAGCTGGACGGTGCGCCCGTCCGACAGGTGATACACCTGGGCAGGCACGGCATCCTCGCCCCGGCCGATCTTCAGCTCACAGGCCACGGGCTTGAAGCTGGACTGCCGCTGCTCATCCCGCAGGTAGAGCAGCAGGCTTGTCATGCTCTTTTTCAGGCGGGAGAGCAGATAGGCAAAGCGGGCGGTATCCTCGGGCAGATAGCGTTTGGCGTACTCGTCCACCAGCAGCGCGGCAAGGCTTGCCATGGCCTCATCGTCCAGCTCCATAAAGGGCTCCAGCGCCGCCATGGGGTTGTCCGGGCCGGGGTGAGGGTCCAGCGCCATCTGCAGCACCCAGTGCATCAGGGTGCCGCTCTGGTCGGCGGAAAGCTCGGCCCGGCGGCGGGGCCTGAGGCCCAGCACATACTGCAAAAAGTAGCCGTAGCGGCAGGTATAATATTTTTCCAGCTGACTGGGCGAAATGCGCAGCTTCCGCCCCAGCAGCGCTTCCAGCGCAGGCAGGTCATGCACCTGCCGGGGGGCCGTGTCGGCCATCCGGCGCAGCAGGGCAAGGCCCTGCGGCTCGGTCTCGCCGGGGGTGTGCAGGGCCTCTGTCAGGCTGGCACGCTCGGTCTCCGTCAGGGGCCAGCCGCCGCCCAGACAGTCCAGTCCATCTGCGGGAGTGGCCGCAAGGTCCGTCAGTTCCAGCTCCGGGGCAGCAGGGGCCAGTGCTTCCACGAGGGGTTCCAGCGCAGCGCAGAGGGTCTGCCCCTGCCCCTTGGGCCAGCTGAGCCACAGCCCCTTTGCAGGAGCGGTCAGGGCCTTGTAGAAGCAGACCTGCTCACGCACCACACGGTTCTCAAAGCAGTCGGGCAAGTCGATCTCCTGCGCCATCAGGGCATCGCGGTCGGCGTGGGTCAGCAGACCCACCTCACCGGGCGCGGCCGGGAATTCCCCCTCGGCCAGCCCCAGCACGAACACATAGTCCGGCGCGTCCAGACGCATCTTGCCTGCGCTGGCCAGCACCACCGCATCCAGGGTCTGGGGAATGTGCCCCAGGTCGGACGAGCGGAGCAGCAGCCCGAACAGGTCCTCGTATTCGGCCACGGTCACGGTCTGCTCCCCCAGCAGATGGGCCATCTCGTTCAGCAGCCCCATGACCACGTTCCACTCGCGGGCGGCTTCCTCCGCCGCCGGGATGCCCCGGCCCGCGCGGATGGCCTTTACCTGAGCGGCCTGCTGTTCCTCAGCCCCCAGCGTTTTCAGGCAGAAATACACCGCCCGGCTGATGGCCTCGGCATTGACCCCGCGCACCTTGGCCCGGAATGCATCCACTGCCCCCACGAGCAGGGCACGGGCATGTTCTGCCCGCTCCCGGTTGCGGAGGTCCTCTTCGGTCAGCTCCTGTTCCCCAAAGCCCTTGGGGCTGCGCTCAAACTTCTCCCGCCAGGCCGCCGCCGTGGGGGCCCAGGTGTAGGCATAGTTTTCCAGCGCGCAGACCTGCTCCTCGCTCAGGGCACACAGGCCGGTCTTGGCAAGGGTGGTCAGGTTCTCGGTCAGGTCGGCTCCTCGGGCGATCTCCAGCAGGGCCCGCACCGCCGTGGCCGGGGCGCTGAATTCCGGGGTGGTGGGTTCATCGCAGTACAGAGGGATCTCCGCCATCCGGAATTCATACCGGACAGCGGCACGATACTTGGCGATATCGCGGCAGACCACAGCGATCTTTCCGCACCGCACGCCCTGCCGCATCAGCCGCCGGATGGCACCGGCAGCGGCACGGGCCTCCTCCTCCCGGCTGGGCGCGGCAAAGAGCCGCACCTCGCCCGCCGGGGCATCCGCGGTGCAGCTGCCGGTTTCCAGCAGCTCTGCCACTGCGGCAAGGCCCGGGGCGTTCCGGTGGCGCAGATCCTTGCGCAAAAGCTGCGGGACGGCCACCTCCGCCCCATTTTTCCGGGCCAGCTGGCGCAGCTGTGCCGCCACCTGCTTGGCCCCGGAGAACAGGCTCAGATCACCGGGCAGCAGGGGGGCACCATCATCGCAGAGGGCCACCGTCACGCTGGGCAGCGCCGCCAGCATGGCCCCCAGCAGCCGCTTTTTGGGGGCGTTGAAGGTATCGAACTCATCAATAAACACCGCCCGGTCCCGCAGAAACTCCGGCAGGCTGTGCCGGGCCAGTGCTTCCTCCAGCCGGGCTCCGGCCAGCTCCAGCCGGTCAGAGGGGTCCATGCCGCTGCGGGCCAGCAGGGTCTCGTAGCCCTGAAAGATGAGGGCCAGCTCACTGAGCTTACCGCTCTCGGCTCCGCAGGCACCGGCCAGCTGTGCCAGCTGCTGGCCGGAAAGACCCGCGCTTTTCAGCTCGTCGATGGTCTGGGCCGCCATCTGGCAAAAGGCCGCACTGCGCCGGTGGCGGTGATAATAGTGGACATTGTCCTGCAGCTCCTCCAGCGCCCGGCGCACCAGCACGGCACGGCCTGCGTCAGAGAGGGTCTGCACCGCCGCGCCGCCCTCGGTGGAAAGGATCTTTTCTGCCAGACTGGTAAAAGAAAAACTCTCCACCATGCCAGACAGGGCATCCCCCAGCTCACGGTAGATGCGGCCCTCGGTGCTGGAAGTGAATTGTTCCGGCACCAGCAGGATGCTTTTTTCCCCTTTTTCGGCCCGGGCGCGGATGCGCTGGTACAGCAGCGTTGTTTTTCCGCTGCCGGAGCCGCCCAGAAGTAGCTGTAACATTGTTTTCTCACTTTCTATAACGAGCTCACCCTCTCAGTCAAAGCCTGCGGCTTTGCCAGCTCTCCCGAAGGGAGAGCCTTTGGCATATCGGGTCAGCCCTGCGCAATGGATAATAATTGAGTTTATTGTACCGCAAAATTGAAGAAAAATCTATTCTGTGGTAAACTGAGGAAAAACAGCAAAACAGGAGGGGCTCTCCCCATGAAGATTCTAGCAGTTGATTACGGTGCCAGCCGCACGGGGCTTGCGGTCTGCGACCCCACCGAGTTCCTGACCACGCCCATCACCCCCCAGATCACCCTGAAGGCCCGGCCCAAGGTGGCCGCTGAGGTCTGCCGCATTGCCCAGGAGCAGAAGGCAGAGCTCATTGTGGTGGGCCTGCCGCTCAACATGGACGGCACCGAGGGCGAGCGCGCCGAGAAGAGCCGCAAGCTGGGCAAGACCCTGCAGATCTGGAGCGGCCTGCCCGTGCGGATGTGGGACGAGCGGCAGTCCACCTGTGAAGCCGCCGATATCCTGGACGAGGTGGGGACTTTTGGTGCCCACCGCAAGGCCATTCTGGATTCCGTCAGCGCCACGGTCATTCTGGAAGATTACCTTGCCTGGCGCAAGGAGCACCCCGGCGAAATTTGAACCGGAAGCAAAAAGAGACGCTTTTCAGCGCCTCTTTTTCGTTTATATGGGTAGTGTCACGGTAAAGCAGCTGCCCTGCCCGGGGGCGCTGTTCACCTGGATACTGCCGCCGTGGAGCTCCAGCACCTTTTTCACCATGGCAAGGCCCAGACCGTTGCCCTGGGTGGTGTGGCTGGTGTCGCCCTGATAGAATTGTTCAAAGATGTGCGCCTGCGTGTCGGCGCGCATCCCCTCGCCCTGATCGGTCACCGAGACCATCAGGGCGCTTTTTTCTTTGCGCAGGTTCACGGCCACGGTGCCGCCCTCAGGGCTGAACTTGGCGGCGTTGTCCAGCAGGTTGAGCCAGACTTCTTTCAGCAGCCCCTCGCTGCCGGTGTACTCTGCCGGGGCAAAATCGGCATCAAAATCCAGCTCCTTCTGCCGCCACTTCTGCTGGGTCACCAGCACGCTCTGGCGCAGCTGCTCATCCAGGGAGAAGCGCGCTTTGTCGGTCAGGATCGTCTGGCTCTCCACCCGGTTCAGGGTCAGAATATTCGTTGCCAGGTCGGCCAGCCGCCTGCTCTCGTCCCGGATGATGGTCAGGTATTCCTTCTGATCCTCGGGCGGCAGCTGCTCTTCCAGCAGCAGGTCGGCAAAACCGCTGATACTGACGATGGGCGTTTTGAACTCGTGGGAGAAGTTGTTGATAAAATCTTTCCGCAGGATCTCAGTGCCGCCCAGCTCCTCCGCTGCCTTGTTGAAGCTCTGCTCAAACTCGACCATCTCCCGGGGCACGTAGCCGTGTTCCGCGTGATTTACACGCACGGTAAAGTCCCCATTTGCCAATTTTTTCATAGCCTCAATGTTCTGCTGCAATGGGTGGATAAAGACCATCCGTATCATCACCACCATGCTCACAGCGATCAGGATGCAGACGGTATAGACAAAGGCCAGTGCACCACCGAGCTCGACCTGTCCATCGTGATAGAGAAATCCCTCGTCCACACCGGCCAGGACCAGCACGGTGCAGACGGCCAGCAGCAGAAAGACCATGAAAAAGAGGTTCAGGATCAGAAGCATGGTCAGGTTCAAGGTCTCCATGCCGCTGCGCAGCCGGTTGAATGCGTTTTTCATTGGGTCACACTTTCTTCACGGCCCGGTAGCCAAGGCCCCGGACGGTCTGGATCTCAAACTCCGGCCAATCATAAAAACGGTTGCGCAGGCGGTTGATGTGGACATTCACGGTCTTGTCATCGCTCTCACTGTCGATGCCCCAGATCTCGTCCAGCAATTCCATCCGGGTAAAGGTGCGCTCCGGGTAGGCCAGCAGTTTATACAGCAGTTCAAACTCCTTGGGCGGCAGGGTCTGCACCTCCATCCCCCGCCGCACGGTGCGGCTGTCCATATCCACCACCACATCCCCCACCGTGATCTTATGCTCATCCACGATGCGGGCCCGGCGGAGCAGAGCCTTGATGCGGAGCAGCAGCTCGGTCTTATCCGGCGGCTTGGTCATGTAGTCATCCGTGCCCACCAGAAAACCGGTGTGCTTGTCCTCGGGCAGGGCCTTGGCCGTCAGCATCAGGATGGGCATCATGCTGCCGCCATCCCGGATGGCCTGGGTCAGGGCAAAGCCATCCATTTTAGGCATCATCACATCGCACAGCAGCAGGTCAATGTGCTGGTGGTCGATGATGTCCAGCGCCGCTTCGCCGTTGAAGGCCGGGATCGCTTCGTAGCCGTTGATCTTTAAAATGGCGCAGAGCAGCTTGTTGGTGCTCACGTCATCTTCCGCAACCAGAATTTTCAGCATGGCGTTCTCCTCACTTTCTATGGTATGGCTCTATTATACACCCAAAGATAAACAAAAGATAAACAGAAATATTCACCTTGCGTTTACCTTGGTCGGGTATCCTTTAGCCATCGCAAGGGAGCACGGAGCTCCACAACAGAACAAACAACAAACATTCAAACATAAAACGGAGGATACTTACCATGATGAACCGCAAGAACATGACCGCTTCCACCCTGGACGAGACTGCGCTGGACGCTTACTACACCCTGACCGAGGGCGGTGCAAACTACGGCATCGGTCTGGCACTCGCTGCCACTCTGAACAGCTTTAAAAACCGGAACACCTCTTCTCCCGTCCGTATCGACGAGGACACGATGGATGCCTATCTGGCTGTCTCTGAGGGGTTCGACAGCATGGGTCTGGGTCTGGCCGCAATGCTGTAAACCGTATCGTACACTTTGAGAGAGAAGCGGGAGGAAATGAATATGAACATCAACACCACTTATCTGTTGACCGGCGCGGCCGGTTTCCTGGGCATCAACATCTGCACTCAGCTGATCGAACGGGGGGAGCACATCCGGGCCTTCGTCCTCAAGGGGGATCCTGCCCGCAAGTATCTGCCCGCTGAGGTCGAGGTTTTTGAGGGCGATCTGTGCAGCGCCGAGGACTGCGAAGCCTTCTTCAACATCCCCGAGGGCAGCCAGAGCGTCTGCATCCACTGTGCCAGCATGGTCACCATCGACCCGGGTTACAGCGAGAAGCTGATCGCCGTGAATGTGGGCGGCACCGAGAATATGCTTGCCGCCGCCAAGCACCACCCGGAATGCAGGAAGTTCGTGTACGTTTCCTCCACCGGTGCTATTCCTGAGCTGCCCGCCGGGCAGCCCATCCGGGAAGTGAATCAGTTCGTCCCCTATGAAGAGGAAAAGGTGGTAGGCTGGTACAGCCGCAGCAAGGCCATGGCCACCCAGAAGGTACTGGATGCCGCCCACGCGGGCCTGAACGCCTGTGTGGTTCATCCCAGCGGCATCATCGGCCCCAACGACCCGGCCATCGGCCAGACCACCCGCACCCTGACCCAGATCCTGAACGGTGAAATGCCCATCGGCATGGCGGGCAGCTTCAACATGGTGGATGTGCGTGACCTGGCCGCAGGCACCATTGCCGCCGCCGACAAAGGCCGGAAGGGCGAGTGCTACATCCTGAGCAATGATGAAGTCACCCTGAAGGAAATGTGCCGGATGCTTAAAGAGGATACCGGCTGCAAGGGCTGTAAGTTCTACCTTCCCCTTTCCTTCGCCCACCTTGCCGCAAAGCAGATGGAAAAGTCGGCCGCAAAAAAGGGCACAAAGCCGGTTCTGACTGAGTTCGCCGTCTATAATCTGGAACGGAACAACCGCTTTGACTGCTCCAAGGCACGGAACGAGCTGGGCTTTGCACCCCGTCCCTACGCCGAAACACTCCACGACACCGCCGCCTGGCTCAAAGCCACCGGCAAGATTCACTGAGGAGGTGCACCATGAAACCTGTCTGTGTGATTACCGGCGGCGGCAGCGGCATGGGCCGCGCCACGGCCAAGCTGGTCTGTGAAGCCGGATATCATGTGATTTTGGTAGGCCGCACTGCCGCAAAACTGGAAAGCGCCGTGGCCGAGCTGACCGAAGCCGGACACGAAGCCGAAGCCTTTGCCTGTGACCTCTCTGACCGTGCCAGCTGCGAAAAGCTGGCACGGCACGCCGTGGAACGTGGGCAGGTGAAAGCTCTGCTCCACATTGCTGGCATGAGTCCCCACATGGGCAGCCCGGAAGCCATCCTGCGCGCCAACGCGCTGGGCACAGTCAACATCAATGATGCCTTTTACCCGGTCATGGCCCCGGGCGGCTGTGTCATCGATACTTCCAGCATGAGTGCCTATCTGGCCCCCTCCTCCATCATGCCAAAGCGGGTCTATCCCCTCGCCCGTACCGACCGGGAAAAATTTTTGAAAAAGATGATGGCTCGCATCAACCTGATGCCCAAAAACGCCCGCACCGGTGTGGCCTACTCCATCAGCAAGCATTTCGTCATCTGGTTTGCCAAAACCGATGCCGCCCGCTTTGGTGCCAAAGGGGTGCGCTGCCTCAGTGTGACCCCCGGCAACTTTGATACTCCTATGGGCCAACTGGAAAGCGCCGAAGCCCAGACCTTTACCGCCCATTCCGCCCTCAAGCGGAACGGCAGGCCAGAAGAGATCGCCGCGCTGTATGCCCTGCTGCTGGACGAACGGCTCGGTTATCTCACCGGCACGGACATCGTCATGGACGGCGGTGTCATTGCCAGTGGGGTCAGCGGCCTTTCCCGCTGACCGATGTATCTCTCATTCTCTCCATTCAGCACAAAACCGGCTTTCCTACTGCCACGGGAAAGCCGGTTTTGTCATTTTCAGTTGTTACTGCGCCTGATATGTCTCAATGCTGACGCTGTTGATGGTGATCGTTTCCGTGGGCTTCTGGTTCTCATCCACGGCGGCCTGAGCGATGGTGTCCACCACGTCCATCCCCTCGTACACCTGGCCCAGCACGGTATCAGTGTAGTCGAGGTAGGGCGCGCCGCCAACGGTCTGATAGGCCGAAACGACCTCAGCGCGGTAGCCTGCACTGTTCATCTGGTCGGTGAGCTCCTGGGTGACGGAATCCCCGCCGGGCAGAGTGGACATGATATAAAAGACGCTGGCGCACTTGCCGGAGGAGTCCGCCGCCATGCAGAGGGCACCGGAATAATGGTGGAGCTTGTCAGTGGCCTCAGCCGGGTAGCGGCTGCCGTTCCAGATGGTGGTGCCCTTGCCGTCAGCACCCTGACCGGCCTCCACCACAAAGTCCTGCTCCACACGGGTCACGGTCAGGCCGTTATAGTAGCCCGCCTGCACCAGACCCACAAAGTTATCATAGGCCTGCGGGGCCTGCTCCGGGAAGAGCACCGCCCGGAACACACCCGCCGTGGTATCGAACACCGCCACGGGGTCCCCCGCTGCCGGGTGGTTGAACTGCAGCTCGGCCGATTCCACCGCCGGGCGGGTGATGGTCTTTGTTCCGGCTCCGCTGCTGCCGCCGATGTTTTTCACAAGGCTGCAGCCGGACAGTGCAAAACTCACGGCCAGCAGCAGCGCCGCCAGCCGGACACGGGTCTTATTCATAAATAGATCCCTCCGTTCATATTCTGATAGCAGTTCCCCCGCACGCGGGAGATACACAGAATTCAGTATAGCATATTTCTGCCCGGGAAGCGAGAGGGAAATGCGTGAAAATTTGTCGTGCATTTTCTGTGTGAAAAACATCTTGACGAGCAGGCAAAAAAACGCTACACTATAAGCACAGCAAGGGACGGCGGGAACGCAGCAGATCCCGGGCTGTGTGCGTAATTTTATTTGAGTACCATCCCTTTGATTGGGTTTGGATAGACAGGAGAACGTATCTTATGGCAGAAGAGATCAAGAACCCGAACACCGAAGAGGAATATCAGCCCGATCTGATGACTCTTGAGGATGAGGACGGCAATGAGGTCACGTTTGAAGTGATCGATGCACTGGACCATAAGGGCGTGCATTACCTTGCAGTTGTTGAATACGCAGAGGATGAAGAGGATGTCAACGAGGACGCACAGCTGGTCATCCTGAGCGTGGGCGAGGACAGCGAGGGTGAATATCTGGACGTTGTGGAGGATGACGAGACTCTGATGGAAGTCAGCAAGCTGTTTGAGCAGCGCCTGAGCGACCAGTTCGAGATCGAGTAATTCCCCAGCACAGACAGATTCCCAGGCAAGACTTCCTGCCCGGCGCGATTTGTTGCGGTTTATATGATCCTACTAATCATTCAACGGGAGCCCGGAGTTC
>OCPU01002097.1_pt1 | contig 13425 bp, 9 predicted proteins | sample 1538661 | NCBI WGS metagenome assembly OCPU01 (sample SAMN04571716, study PRJEB22368) | human gut metagenome | biome: human gut; material: stool | host: Homo sapiens | place: Luxembourg | collected 2012-10-19
CCTATTATCTCATGAGTAATCAACGATACATGATGCGAGGCGTCAGCGCATCAAAAGAAGATGTGCACAATGCCATCAAGAACATCGACAAAGGAATTTTTCCACAAGCATTCTGTAAAATAATCCCTGATATTTTGGGTGGGGACCCCGAATATTGTAATATCATGCATGCTGATGGTGCAGGAACCAAATCGAGCCTGGCCTATATGTATTGGAAAGAAACGGGAGATCTCTCCGTTTGGAAGGGTATTGCACAAGATGCACTGATTATGAACATCGACGACCTGCTTTGTGTGGGTGCCGTTGACAATATTCTTGTATCCTCTACTATCGGACGTAACAAGTTGCTTATCCCCGGAGAAGTAATTTCCGCCATCATTAACGGAACAGACGAATTGCTGGCCGAACTTCGTGAAATGGGAGTAGGCGTATATGCCACCGGAGGTGAAACAGCCGATGTAGGTGATCTCGTCCGCACTATTATCGTAGACAGTACAGTGACATGCCGCATGAAACGTGCAGATGTTATCAACAATGCCAATATCCGTCCGGGAGATGTCATTGTGGGACTTGCCTCTCATGGACAGGCCACTTATGAAAAAGAATATAATGGCGGTATGGGCAGCAATGGACTGACTTCCGCCCGTCATGATGTATTCGCCAAGTATCTGGCTGAGAAATATCCCGAAAGCTATGACGCCGCAGTACCAGAGGAACTGGTTTATTCGGGCGGACTAAAACTGACAGACACAGTAGAAGGATCTCCGATCGATGCCGGAAAACTCGTACTCTCTCCTACCCGCACCTACGCACCGGTAGTAAAAAAATTGCTTGATGCACTGCGTCCCGAGATTCACGGAATGGTGCACTGTTCAGGTGGGGCACAAACGAAAGTATTGCACTTTGTAGGCGACGTACGTGTAGTCAAAGATAACCTTTTCCCTGTACCTCCATTGTTCAGAACCATTCAGGAACAAAGCGGTACCGATTGGGCTGAAATGTATAAGGTATTCAACATGGGACACCGCCTCGAAGTATATCTCTCTCCGGAACATGCAGCCGAAGTGATCGCCATCAGTGAGTCCTTCGGTATCCCGGCACAAATTGTGGGACGTATTGAAGAGAGTGATAAAAAAGAACTGATTATCAAAAGTGAATTCGGTGAATTCAGATATTAATGTATAGGAAAGAATCGATCTGTAAAATCACAAATCCCAGAGAAATAGAAGAAAAAGAAATAGATGGCAGACAACAATAGTATATTAGAAAAGCTCGACGGCCTTGTAGCCCGTTTCGAAGAGGTGTCTACCCTTATTACTGACCCGGCAGTGATTGCCGACCAGAAACGATACGTAAAACTGACCAAAGAATACAAGGAGCTGGACGACTTGATGAAAGCCCGTAAAGAATACATGCAACTACTGGCTAACATCGAAGAAGCTAAAGATATTCTCTCAAACGAATCGGATGCTGATATGAGAGAAATGGCAAAAGAGGAAATGGACAACAGCCAAGAGCGTCTCCCTGTATTGGAAGAGGAAATCAAATTATTACTGGTACCGGCCGACCCTCAGGATGGTAAGAATGCCATTCTTGAAATACGTGGCGGTACAGGTGGTGATGAAGCTGCGATCTTCGCAGGCGACCTTTTCCGGATGTACGCCAAATTCTGTGAAACGAAAGGTTGGAAAATGGAAGTATCCAGTGCCAATGAAGGTGCTGCCGGCGGATATAAGGAGATCATTTGCAGCGTTACAGGCGATAATGTATACGGTACACTAAAATACGAATCGGGAGTACACCGTGTTCAACGAGTACCTGCAACAGAGACCCAGGGACGTGTACACACTTCGGCAGCCTCGGTAGCCGTACTACCCGAAGCCGAAGAGTTCGATGTAGTGATCAACGAAGGTGAAATCAAATGGGATACTTTCCGTTCCGGAGGTGCAGGTGGACAGAACGTCAACAAGGTTGAATCAGGTGTCCGTTTGCGCTACATTTGGAAGAATCCGAATACAGGAGTAGCAGAAGAGATCTTAATTGAATGTACCGAAACCCGCGACCAACCGAAAAACAAAGAGCGCGCCCTGGCACGCCTCCGTACGTTTATCTATGACAAGGAACATCAGAAGTATATCGACGATATTGCTTCAAAGCGTAAAACAATGGTTTCGACAGGTGACCGTTCGGCTAAAATCCGCACTTATAATTATCCGCAGGGACGCATCACCGACCACCGCATCAACTATACCATTTATAACCTGGCTGCCTTTATGGACGGCGATATTCAGGAATGTATCGATAAACTGACTGTGGCCGAAAATGCGGAGCGCTTGAAAGAGAGTGAATTGTAACGGACGGTTACTTCAATTGTAAATCGTAAATTTGTAAATTAAGTAAAGATGAATAAGCAATCATTATTTGAAAACATCAAACGCAAAAAATCATTTCTTTGCGTAGGACTTGACACAGATATCAAGAAGATACCCGATCACCTGTTGGATGATTCGGATCCCATCTTCGCTTTCAATAAAGCAATTGTCGATGCAACGGCTGACTATTGCATCGCTTATAAACCCAATCTGGCCTTCTACGAAAGTATGGGTGTAAAAGGATGGATCGCTTTTGAAAAGACCGTGAACTACATCAAGGAGAATTATCCCGATCAGTTTATCATCGCCGATGCCAAACGTGGTGACATAGGCAATACCTCAGCAATGTATGCCCGTACTTTCTTCGAGGAACTGGACATCGACTCTGTCACTGTAGCTCCTTATATGGGAGAAGACAGCGTTACTCCATTCCTGTCTTATGAAAGCAAGTGGGTAATCTTACTGGCACTGACTTCAAATAAAGGTTCTCATGACTTCCAGCTGACAGAAGATGCCAACGGCGAACGTCTGTTCGAAAAAGTGCTAAAAAAATCACAGGAATGGGCTAACGACGAACAAATGATGTATGTAGTAGGTGCCACTCAGGGACGTGCTTTCGAAGATATTCGTAAAATTGTCCCCAATCACTTCCTCTTGGTCCCGGGTATCGGTGCTCAGGGAGGTTCTCTCGAAGAAGTATGCAAATATGGTATGAACAGCACCTGTGGACTTATTGTGAATTCCTCTCGCGGAATTATTTATGTAGATAAAACAGAGAATTTTGCCGCTGCCGCCCGTGCTGCTGCCAAAGAAGTGCAAGAGCAAATGGCAGAACAGCTGAAAGCTATTTTATAATGCCTCACGAACGGAAGATTATCAATGATCCGGTATTCGGGTTTATCAACATACCAAAGGGGTTGCTGTACGACATCGTACGGCATCCCCTTTTGCAGCGCTTAAACCGCATCAAGCAAGTAGGACTTTCGTCTGTTGTCTATCCCGGTGCACAGCATACCCGCTTTCAACACTCTCTGGGTGCCTTCTACCTGATGAGCGAGGCCATCACACAACTGGCTTCCAAAGGTAACTTTATATTCGACAGTGAAGCCGAAGCCGTACAGGCAGCCATCCTGTTGCACGACATCGGTCACGGTCCTTTCTCGCATGTACTTGAAGATACCATTGTCAAAGGAGTATCTCACGAAGAAATCTCTTTGATGCTGATGGAGCGGATGAACAGGGAGATGAACGGACAGCTGAGTTTGGCTATCCAGATATTCAAAGATGAATATCCCAAACGTTTCTTACATCAGTTAGTAAGCGGACAACTGGACATGGACCGTTTAGATTACCTGCGTCGTGATAGCTTCTACACCGGAGTCTCGGAAGGAAACATCGGTTCGGCCCGTATCATCAAAATGCTTGATGTGGCAGACGATCATCTGGTAGTGGAATCCAAAGGAATCTATTCCATAGAAAATTTCCTGACTGCAAGGCGATTGATGTATTGGCAGGTTTATCTGCACAAAACATCGGTAGCTTATGAACGAATGTTGATCAGTGCCCTGTTACGTGCCAAAGAACTCGCTTCGAAAGGAGTCGAATTATTTGCTTCACCGGCATTGAAATTTTTTCTGTATAATCACATCGATCCGGAAGTGTTTTACAATAACCCGGACTGTCTGGAGAACTTTATTCAATTGGACGATAATGACATCTGGACAGCTTTAAAGGTATGGAGTACCCACACGGATAAGGTTTTATCTACATTAAGCCTGGGTATGATTAATCGCAACATCTTCAAGGTGGAGATATGCTCCGAACCTATTAGTGAAGAACGAAAAAAAGAATTGACTTTACTGATCAGCCGACAATTAGGCATTACTCTTTCCGAAGCGGACTATTTTGTCTCTACCCCCAGTATCGAAAAGAACATGTATGATTCGGCTGATGACAGCATTGATATTATTTATAAGGACGGAACAATAAAAAATATTGCAGAAGCATCGGACATGCTAAACATTTCATTGCTCTCTAAAAAGGTAAAGAAATACTACATCTGCTACTTGCGTTGGGATAGATAAGTATAAAATATTCATCAAAGAGTAAGGATATATAAAAAAAAAGTCCGTTATTTGCGTACTAATTAAATTTTAAAGTAAGATTATGGAGTTCTCGGCTAAGCAAATTGCAGCATTTATCCAAGGGGAAATTATAGGTGACGAAAACGCTACTGTACATACATTCGCAAAGATAGAAGAAGGAATACCAGGCGCTATCTCTTTCCTTTCCAATCCGAAATATACACCTTATATATATGAGACTAAAGCTAGCATTGTGTTGGTGAACAAAGATTTTACTCCCGAACAAGAAGTAAAAGCAACGTTAATCAAAGTAGACAATGCTTACGAGAGCCTTGCCAAGTTGCTCAATCTGTATGAAATGAGCAAACCCAAAAGAACCGGTATTGACGAACGTGCCTATGTAGCGGAAACCGCTAAAATAGGAAAAGACGTATATATAGCTCCTTTCGCTTGCATCGGTGATCATGCGGAAGTAGGAGACAACACAGTGATTCATCCGCATGCCACTGTGGGAGGTGGTGCCAAGATAGGCAGCAATTGTATCTTGTACGCCAACTCGACTGTATACCATGATTGCCGGGTAGGTAATAACTGTATTCTGCATGCGGGATGCGTGATCGGAGCAGACGGTTTCGGTTTTGCCCCTACCCCACAAGGATACGAAAAAATTCCCCAAATCGGTATTGTTATCCTGGAAGACAATGTAGAAGTCGGCGCCAATACTTGCATCGACCGTGCAACCATGGGAGCAACCGTTATTCATAGCGGAGTAAAGTTGGACAATCTGGTCCAGATAGCCCACAACGATGAAATAGGTTCGCATACCGTCATGGCTGCCCAAGTGGGCATCGCAGGTTCTACCAAGGTAGGCGAATGGTGTATGTTCGGCGGACAAGTAGGCATTGCCGGACATCTCAAAATAGGCAACCAAGTGAATCTGGGAGCCCAATCGGGTGTTCCCGGAAATATAAAATCCGGTAGCCAACTTATCGGAACTCCCCCTATGGAGCTAAAACAATTTTTCAAAGCATCCATTGTACAAAAAAGCCTTCCGGAGATGCAGATTGAGTTACGCAATCTCCGCAAAGAAATAGAAGAATTAAAACAACAATTAAATAAGTAACCAATGCTGAAACAAAAAACTCTGAAAGAGAGCTTTTCACTGAGAGGAAAAGGTCTTCACACTGGACTTGACCTGACTGTTACGTTTAACCCCGCCCCGGATAACCATGGCTACAAAATACAGCGTACGGATCTGGAAGGGCAACCCATTATCGATGCCGTAGCCGACAATGTAGGTGAAACGACAAGAGGGACCGTGCTGTCAAAAAATGGAGTAAAAGTAAGCACAGTTGAACATGGAATGGCAGCTCTATATGCCTTGGGCATCGATAACTGTCTGATCCAAGTCAACGGACCGGAATTTCCGATTCTGGACGGAAGTGCACAATATTATGTACAAGAAATAGAGAAAGTAGGAATCGAAGAACAAAATGCCGTTAAAGATTTCTATATCATCAAATCAAAAATAGAATTCCGTGACGAGGAGACAGGATCGTCTATCATCGTACTTCCTGATGAGAACTTCAGCCTGAACGTATTGGTATCTTACGATTCAACCATCATCCCCAACCAGTTTGCCACACTGGAGGATATGAAGAAGTTCAAAGATGAAATTGCCCCCAGCCGTACCTTTGTATTTGTCCGTGAAATCGAGCCACTGTTGTCGGCCGGACTCATCAAGGGTGGCGATCTGGACAATGCCATCGTTATCTACGAACGTGAAATGTCCCAGGAAAACTATGACAAGCTGGCCGATGTCATGAGAGTCCCTCACATGGATGCCAAGCTGTTGGGATACATTAACCACAAACCTCTGGTATGGCCCAACGAATGTGCCCGCCATAAATTGTTGGATGTCATCGGCGATCTTGCTCTGATCGGTAAACCCATTAAAGGAAGAATCATTGCTACGCGTCCCGGACACACCATCAATAATAAATTCGCACGTCAGATGCGCAAAGAAATTCGCCTGCACGAGATACAGGCGCCTACCTATGATTGCAACCGTGCTCCGATTATGGATGTGAACCGCATCCGTGAACTACTCCCCCACCGTTATCCATTCCAATTGGTAGATAAGGTGATCGAAATTGGTGCCAACTACATTGTTGGTGTAAAAAACGTAACCTCCAACGAACCCTTCTTTCAGGGACACTTCCCTCAGGAACCTGTGATGCCAGGTGTACTGCAAATTGAAGCAATGGCTCAAATCGGCGGATTACTCGTTCTGAATTCAGTAGATGAGCCGGAGCGTTATTCTACTTATTTCATGAAAATCGATGGTGTGAAGTTCCGTCAGAAGGTAGTTCCGGGCGATACCCTGATATTCCGTGTTGAGTTATTGGCTCCTATCCGCCGGGGCATTTCAACCATGAAAGGCTATGCTTTCGTTGGTGAAAAAGTAGTCTGTGAATGCGAATTCATGGCTCAAATAGTAAAAAACAAATAATTTATTAAGCATGATAAGTCCCTTAGCGTATATTCATCCCGAAGCAAAAATCGGTGAAAACGTAGAGATAGCTCCTTTTGTGTACATTGATAGAAATGTAGTCATCGGAGATAACAATAAAATTATGGCTAATGCCAACATCCTGTACGGTTCACGTATCGGTAACGGAAATACAATCTTTCCGGGAGCCGTTATCGGAGCAATCCCACAAGATTTGAAATTCAAAGGTGAAGAAAGTACAGCCGAAATAGGTGACAATAACCTGATTCGTGAAAACGTGACCATCAACCGAGGTACAGCAGCTAAAGGCAGAACCATTGTAGGTAACAACAACCTATTGATGGAAGGCGTCCATGTGGCCCACGATGCATTGATCGGCAACGGTTGTATCGTTGGTAACTCCACCAAAATGGCCGGAGAAATCATCATCGATGACAATGCCATCATCAGTGCCAATGTGTTAATGCACCAATTTTGCCGGGTAGGCGGATACGTCATGATTCAGGGAGGATGCCGTTTCAGTAAAGATATTCCTCCGTATATCATAGCCGGACGCGAACCTATCGCTTACAGTGGAATCAACATCATCGGACTCCGTCGTCGTGGTTTTTCGAACGAGATTATAGAGAATATCCACAATGCCTACCGCATCATTTATCAAAGCGGACTCAACACTTCGGATGCTCTCACAAAGGTTGAAGCAGAAGTGCCGGCCAGCCCTGAAATAGAATACATCGTTGATTTTATTCGCAACTCGGAACGGGGAATTATCAGGTAAATAAATAGAAATCAATAAGAAGAGGAGGATGTTTTCCAAGCATCCTCCTTTTTTGTGGAATAAACCCAGCCATCTTATTTGCAATCTTTCGGTTTTTTATTACTTTTACGCCATCAATAAAACAGTAACAACTATGATATACAGATTTACCATTATATCTGATGAGGTTGACGATTTCGTCAGAGAGATACAGATTGACCCAGAAGCTACTTTCTTCGATCTTCATGAAGCTATTCTGAAAGCAGCAAACTATACAAACGACCAGATGACTTCTTTCTTTATCTGTGATGATGACTGGGAAAAAGAAAAAGAAATTACACTGGAAGAGATGGACAATAATCCGGAAATGGACATTATGAAAGAGACCCGCCTCAACGAGTTGATTGAAGATGAAAAGCAAAAATTGCTTTACGTATTCGATTACATGACTGAACGTTGTTTCTTCATCGAATTGTCCGAAATCATCACCGGAAAAGAAATAAAAGGTGCTAAATGTACTAAGAAATCGGGTGAAGCCCCCAAGCAAACAGTCGATTTCGAAGAGATGGCAGCCGGAGGAGGCTCACTCGATCTGGATGAAAACTTCTACGGTGACCAGGACTTCGATATGGAAGACTTTGATGCCGAAGGATTTGATGTAAATGACGGTGCAGCCGGAGGTGGAAGTTCATACGACGAAGATAAATTTTGAATAATATGCCCATGTGACCACATCCGGTGGGTTATGACATCTTACTACCCGCCCCCTATGCTGTCACATGGGTACATTATCACATGACCAATCGTTATGACTGCCAAAACTTTAATTGTACTTATAGGTCCTACAGGTGTAGGAAAAACGGAGTTAAGCCTCCGCATAGCAGAATATTTCAAGACGAGTATCATTTCGTCTGACTCCCGACAGTTATACGCCGAACTTAAGATAGGAACGGCTGCTCCGACCCCGGAGCAATTAAAACGGGTTCCACACTACTTTATAGGTACCCTGCAACTTACCGATTATTACAGTGCCGCCCAATACGAGACGGAAGTAATGAGTGTTCTCGAACAGTTATTTCAACAACATCATGTCGTCCTGCTCACCGGAGGCTCTATGATGTATGTGGATGCCATCTGCAAAGGCATTGATGACATACCGACAGTAGATGCCGAGACTCGTGAGCTCTTGCTACATAAATATGACACAGAAGGACTCGATAATCTCTGTGCCGAACTGAAGCTACTAGATCCGGAGTACTATAAAATTGTAGATTTAAAAAATCCCAAACGGGTCATTCACGCCTTGGAGATCTGTTACATGACAGGGAAAACTTATACCTCTTTCCGTACACAACAAAAAAAGGAACGCCCGTTCCACATCCTAAAAATAGGACTGACGCGAGATCGCGCCGAATTATATGATCGCATCAACCGTCGTGTAGACCAGATGATGGACGAAGGATTGCTGGAAGAAGCCCGCTCCGTATATGCCCACCGAGAGTTGAACTCCCTGAACACTGTAGGCTATAAGGAAATATTTAAATATCTGGATGGAGAGTGGGATCTTGACTTCGCTATCGAAAAAATAAAACAGAACTCACGTATCTACTCACGCAAACAAATGACCTGGTTCAAACGGGATGAAGAGATCAGATGGTTCCATCCTGAACAAGAGAAAGAAATATTATCGTATCTTCAGGCCTCAATTAAATAAACAGGTTTATATAGAAGATGAATTCTTAACAAAGAAGAGAAAAAAGCCGGATAAAATAAAAAGAGTTGCAAAGGAAGCGTTATTACATAATATTTTTAGTATCTTTATCGATAATAAGAATATCCCTTAAAAGTTAACACTATGCGAAAACGAGTACTTTTCTTACCCGGTATTGCAGCACCCATTGTCTTGCGCATAATCACTACAATTAAATTCAATCTTCAATTTTTTATCCAATATCGGGGCATTGACACCAATCGGATACGAATATAATAATGGATATAATCGCATGCGAATATGATTTTAGTGCAGATATTAGTCAAAGACCTCTTTAATATGATAAAAAAAATATTTTTCTCCAGCTTCCTATTGATGATAATGTTCTGCGGATGTATGACCCAGAATGAAATAACAGGTTCGGTCGCAAAGTTAGAAACAGTAGAAAAAGTAGTGGATGACACTCTTTTCCTAAAAAATCCTCAAGTCTTCTGCTTGGAAACCAAAGACAATGCATTGATAAAGCGTATAAATCGGGTAATAGAATGGAAAAACACCTATTATATTTTAGATAAATCCATGAAGCAAGTGTTGGCTTTCAATGACAAAGGCAGACACCTATTTACCATACACCGTGTAGGGATAGGTAAAGGAGAATATGGAAGCATACTGGATATAGCCATAGACAGGCAAAATGAAAATTTAGTATTCCTGGCTGACCCGACCTCACTGATATATTATGACTTACAAGGAAACTTCATTAAAACTACCAAACTACAAGGATACTATCATTCAATAGCAATTGACAACGGAGTGACATATTTAGAAAATGCCACACATATTAATAATCAGTTATCCACATCGTCCATCACAGTAATAGCCCCGGACAACCAAAAGACTGAACTATTAAAACCACTCCGAGAAATAGCTCCTTATTGTTTTATCGGAGGAAGCCGGCTGAATGGAACCACTCCTATTGTATTTACCAGAAAATTCGATAACACCATCTACCAACTGGAAGACGGAAAGATAACCCCTTACTACTCTTTCGATTTTATGAACGAGAATTTTCCGGAAGCTGCTAAAGACAAAGAATACACCTGTCGTGAGCTTAATAAGTTCACCTGGGATCGATATGTATATTTAATGGCTAATGTGGCAAATGCTCCCCAGTATTTAATGTTCTGTACGAATCTGTTCGGTGTATATGTATTTGATAAAATGCAAAACAAATTATTGAAATACAATAAGATACGAAATACGGGATACCAAACAGACTTACACCAATACATACCGGTAGAAGGAGCCAACAACCGTGTATTCTTCACGGTTTATCCTACGACCCTGTTCAGCCTCAAAGCTATCGTAGACAATCATCCATCTTTCAAGGATAAAATGTCCGATAAACTATATAAATTGACAGAATCATTGGACAGCGACTCTAATCCTGTCATTTTCAGCTATCAGATAAAATAAATATTTGACAATAGGATATATCTCCAACGCCACCGATTACCCAAACGGTTATCCCGGTTTACGTAATCGGTGGTAAACAAACTGTTATCTCTCTTTTATTTTTCCAGATTCTCCAGATCGATTTCCACGATCAGCTCTGTTCCTTTTCCTGGAGCAGAGTTCAAAGTCAGAGTTCCCCTCAGGTTTTCCACACGCTCTTTTATGATAGTAAGACCAATTCCCGTCTTCCCGGTCTGTTGCTCAAATCCTCTTCCATTATCCGAAACTGTCAATTTCACCTTGTTATCTTCCCGCACCAGGATAATCTTCACCAACGTGGCTTGTGCATGCTTCAACGAGTTACCAACAGCTTCCTGTACAATTCGATAGATCTCCAGCGACACCTTCTGCGATAAATTGTCAAAGTTATCCTCCGGTTCGAGCAACAGCTCCAGTTCGGTCTGCCCCGGCTGATTATGCTGATATACATAATCCTGAAGAATCTCCGATAACGAAGCGTATTTGAAAATAGGTGGCATCAGGTCATGCGAAATGCCCCGTACTTCCGCTTGCAAAGTTTGTAACGTGTCCATGATCTCCTCACAACTACTTGTTCCATCGGTGATTTTCATCTTGATGGCCAATAATTCATTGGAAACATTATCATGAAGTTCCTTCGCCAATCGCTTTCTTTCCACCTCAAGACCTTCCAGATAATATTGAACTTTACGCTGTTGCGCTTCATGCACTAAAGACTGGAACTCCCGTTCCCTTTCCTCAAGTTTTGTCTTCTGCAACTTAACCAGAAGTTCAGCTTCCTGCTGCTTTAGTTTGGCAATCTGCAACATTCCTTCATGAATACGCTGGCGCGAACGATAGCGTTTCAAAAGTAAAAAGATAGTGACCAGTGCCAGAACAATAAGAATGGCCGAAAGAATATTAATCCGTCGGTTCTTTTCGTTAATAGCGGACAATTGCTCCACAACCCGTTCCTTTTCATTCAGATTATATTGTGTCCGTAATTTCTGGATCGTCTTATTGCTATTTTTGTCAAACAAGCGAGTTTCATATTTCAGTGAATTACGGGCTGCCTCCAAAGCCTTATTATAAAGTTCCTGCTTCTCGTATACCTTAGCCAACAGTGTATAGAATTCAATCAAAGCATGATAGTAATCCACCTCCTGCTCTTCATCCATCCGCTTCAACTCACGCAGTCCGTCCTGTAAATGTTGTTCAGCCAATTCATAATCTGCCTGATAATAGGCAATTACTCCCGAAACATAACTGACCGAAACATTGGCGTCAATCTTTTTAGGATTCATCAGTTTCTTACCCGTTTCAAAGCACTGTTCGGCTTCCTTGATTTTTCCCGCCTCACTGTAAACTATTGCCTGGTGCAAATAATTGTCGGATATGACATATCCCACGTCATAAGGATTTTCGGTGGATGTGTAGACCTTAAAAGCCTCCTGGTTATACTTCGTTACAGAATCCAGTAAATCCACCCGGTGTTCATTCTGATATAAGGCATAAAAGTATTTCGCCTTTATGGTCCACTTCAATATCTGCTGAAAAGGGAAATCTACCGGTAAGTCTTTCATCGCTTCCGACAATTCATGTAATCCCTCATCATCTTGCCACATCGAGTAAATGATAGACAGATCATAATAAATCTCCGTTAAGATGGCCGGCTTCATTTCATTGCGATTAAAATACTCAGCAGCCTGATAATAATTCTCATGTGCCTGTTCCATCAAGTTCTTATCCGAATAATAGATTCCGGCAATGTAGTGCATCATACCGGAAATATTGTTGTTTTCAAACTTTCCCTTATTCATAAAAGCACTGTCCAGATAGTTTTTAGCCTCAGTCATATGTCCAAGTTGATTTTCGAACATGGCTACAATGGAATAAAGACGGGTAATGACCGCCTTATCCTCCACCTCTTTCGCTTCCGGAATCAATTGCTTCAGCACGGCAATCTGATGCTCCCGTGAAAGATATTCGATATCCCCGGTCATATAATAACGTTCCATCAAAGGAATCTTTTTATTTTTCATCAGATTCATTATCGAATCATACTGTGCGGCATCGTCTTGTGCATCGGCCGCTATAACGCAGCAAAATAGAAATAAAAAAACGGATAATAATCTCTTCATAAATACATAATGGTTAAAGTGTAATCCTCCGACTCGGAATAAACATGGCTTCAGAGTCCAAACAGTTCGTTATATCGTTGGCTAATATACGAATCTATTTCATTATATAATTGATAAAGTTCTTTCAAATCGATATTTTCCCGTTTTTTTCCATCCTTCCGACCGGGGATAGAAGACTTGTCCTCCATGGTGAGTTTTGACACATTGGTCTGTGGGAGTAGCACCCCACAATAAATCTTTTTTAGTCTGCCGGATTCAATGTCACGTTTACCTCCGGAGCCACAGCCTTTTCAACTGTTGTCATGCCCGTATATGAAATACGGAGCATAGCGTTCTTGGGAGCCAAAAGAACAAAACGTCCATAAGCATCAGACA
>OCPU01002098.1_pt1 | contig 13425 bp, 10 predicted proteins | sample 1538661 | NCBI WGS metagenome assembly OCPU01 (sample SAMN04571716, study PRJEB22368) | human gut metagenome | biome: human gut; material: stool | host: Homo sapiens | place: Luxembourg | collected 2012-10-19
TTGATTAAGCAATTGACGGCGGATAACGATGGATTCAACTCAATCTATATGATGATGGATTCCGGTGCCCGTGGTTCTAAAGAGCAGATTCGTCAGTTGTCCGGTATGCGTGGTTTGATGGCGAAACCGCAGAAGAGTGGTGCAGAAGGTGGTCAGATTATCGAGAACCCGATCCTTTCTAACTTTAAGGAAGGTTTGTCCGTGTTGGAGTACTTTATCTCTACTCACGGTGCTCGTAAAGGTTTGGCCGATACCGCTTTGAAGACTGCCGACGCCGGCTACTTGACTCGTCGTTTGGTTGACGTCTCTCACGACGTGATCGTAAACGAGGAAGACTGTGGTACATTGCGTGGCTTGGTTTGTACGGAATTGAAGAATAACGAGGAGGTGATCGCTTCCTTGTATGAGAGAATCTTAGGTCGTGTATCTGTTCACGATGTGATCCATCCGATTACGGGCGAGGTTATCGTTCGTTCCGGTGAGGAAATCCGTGAGGATGCCGCTAAGGCAATCCAAGACTCTCCGATCGAGAGCGTCGAGATTCGTTCCGTATTGACTTGTGAGTCTAAGAAGGGTGTCTGCGCTAAGTGCTATGGACGTAACTTGGCTACGAACCGCATGGTTCAGAAGGGTGAGGTTGTCGGTGTAATCGCCGCGCAGTCTATCGGTGAGCCGGGTACACAGTTGACGTTGCGTACATTCCACGTCGGTGGTATCGCATCCAACATCGCTACAGAGAATAGTATTACATCTAAATATGATGGTATTTTAGAGATCGACGAGCTTCGTGCTGTTGAGGCGGTAGACGAGGTGAGCGGAAAGAAACATTTGGTAGTAGTAAGCCGTTTGGCTGAAATGCGCATTGTTGATCCGAACACGAAGATTGTGTTGTTGACTCATAATATACCTTATGGTTCTAAGTTGTTCTTCAACAACGGTGACTCAATTAAGAAGGGTGACGTGATCATCGAGTGGGACCCGTTCAATGCCGTAATCGTGTCAGAGGTTTCCGGTAAGATCGAGTTCGAGAGTTTGGTAGAGAACGTGACTTACAAGGTTGAGAGTGATGAGACTACCGGTTTGAAGGAGAAGATCATCATCGAGTCTAAGGATAAGACGAAGGCTCCGGCCGCTCATATCGTGGATGAGAATGGTAATTACTTGAAGAACTACTCTTTGCCGTTGGGCGCTCACGTCGTGAAAGACAATGGTGATGTAGTGAAAGCTGGTGAGGTTTTGGTTAAGATCCCTCGTGCCGTAGGTAAGGCCGGTGATATCACCGGTGGTCTTCCTCGTGTAACCGAGTTGTTCGAGGCTCGTAACCCGTCTAACCCTGCTGTCGTATCTGAGATCGACGGAGAGGTAGGATTCGGTAAGATCAAACGTGGTAACCGCGAGATCACCGTAACGTCTAAGTTGGGTGAGGTTAAGAAATATATGGTTCCTCTGTCTAAACAATTATTGGTTCAGGAGAACGACTATATCCGTGCGGGTATGCCGCTATCAGACGGTGCTACCACTCCTTCGGATATCTTGGCGATCAAAGGTCCGACGGCTGTACAGGAATATATCGTGAATGAGGTTCAGGATGTATACCGTCTACAGGGTGTGAAGATCAACGATAAGCACTTCGAGGTTATCGTTCGTCAGATGATGCGTAAGGTAGAGGTGGTTGATCCGGGAGATACTCGCTTCTTGGAGCAGCAGATTGTTGATAAGTTGGAGGTAATGGACGAGAACGATCGTATCTGGGGCAAGAAAGTTGTTACCGATCCGGGAGATTCTCAGACATTGCAGGCCGGACAGATCGTGACTGCACGTAAGTTGAGAGATGAGAATAGTATGTTGAAACGCCGTGATCTTAAGTTGGTCGAGGTACGTGACGCTATTCCGGCTACAGCCAACCAGATCCTTCAAGGTATCACACGTGCCGCTTTGCAGACGAACAGCTTTATGTCCGCCGCATCTTTCCAAGAGACGACGAAAGTATTGAACGAGGCTGCTATCAACGGGAAGGTAGATCGTTTGGAAGGTTTGAAAGAGAACGTTATCTGTGGTCACTTGATTCCTGCCGGTACCGGTCAGCGTGAGTTTGATAAGCTGATCGTAGGCGCAAAGGATGAGTTCGATCGTATCTTCGCTAATCGCAAGAACGTGGTTGATTTCAATGCCATGGACAAAGATGATGAAGAATAGGAACGTTTAATAAACTATAAAGAAAGGCCGGCAGAGCAATCTGTCGGCCTTTTTTGTTCTTCCTTATTTGCTTAATAAATGGATAAACTTTATTTTTGCGAGGTAACAAAGACCATAGATAAATACTGAGACATATAAGAAACATATAATAATCAATATCATGAAGAGAATTTTACTTTGTTTAATGGTGGCTTTATTTGCCACTGGTTGCTTATTCGCTAAAAACAACGATGAGAAAATGAATGTAATGTCTTATAACATCCGTTACGATAATTTGGGTGATAAGGATAATCAATGGAAATTCAGAAGAGATTTCGCTGCTGATTTAGTGAAATTCTATGAGGCGGATGTGTTCGGTGCGCAAGAGGTCTTGAATAATCAGCTGAATGATTTGCTTAATCGTTTACCGGAATACGCTTATGTGGGTGTTGGTCGTGAGGATGGCAAGACGAAAGGGGAGTACGCTCCGATTTTCTATCGTAAGGATCGTTTCTCCGTTGATAAAAGCGGTAATTTCTGGTTAGCCGAAGATATAAATGCCATTGGTAAGAAAGGTTGGGACGCCGCATGCGAGCGCGTAGCTACTTGGGCGATCTTGAAAGATAAGAATACGGGAAAGAAATTCTTCTTCTTGAATACGCACTTGGATCATATGGGGAAAGTGGCTCGTCATGAAGGAGCTTCTTTGGTGCTGGAGCAAGCGAAGAAATTATCCGAGAATTTACCTATAATCGTGACTGGCGATTTCAATGCCGTGCCTTCTGATGAGCCGATACAAGTATTGACTAATCCGAGTGATCCTCGTCATTTGACTCATTCCCGCACGATCGCAGGGTTTACTTACGGCCCGAAATGGACATTCCATGATTTTGGAAAGATCCCTTACGACAAGCGTGAATGGATCGATTATATCTTCGTGAAAGGGAATATCAAAGTATTGCGTCATGGTGTATTGACTGAAACGTTGAATAATCTGTTCCCATCCGACCATTGTCCGGTAATCAGTACGTTGATACTCGAATAAAAAAGCTTTGTGTGTATGGGGAAAGTAGACGTATTGAAGGAAACTACCCCGCTTTCATCAGAAGATTGCTTCTTGGTCATGCAACGCCCGAAATCGGGGTTTAATTTTCCGTTACATGTACACATGGAATTTGAGTTGAACTATCTGGAGAATGCCGCTGGCGCTATCCGGATAGTTGGCGATTCGGTCGAGGAAATCGATGATCTGGATTTGGTGTTGATCGCGGGAGGAACGAAGCATGCTTACTCGAACCATAAGTGTCCGTGTAATGGGATCTTTGAGATAACGATACAATTTCATAAATCGTTATTTGATAGCTTGATCAATAGACGGCATTTCAAGACCATGAAGGATATGTTTGATAACGCTTCCAGTGGTCTTGTTTTCAGCCGGGAAATGATACTTGGCATTCAAGATAAATTAAGAATGTTGTCGAACGATAACAAGCCGGATTCTTTCAAGAACCTGTTGCGTTTGGTCGAGATTCTTAAGATTCTATCTTTGGATAAAGCAGCCCGTCGGTTGAATGCCGTGAACACGGTAAAGAACTATAATAATAACGATACCGATCGTTTAGATAGTATCATGTTATATTTACACGAAAATTATCAAAAACGTATCACCTTGTCGGAAGTGGCTAAGTTAACAAATATGAGCGATGCCTCATTGATGCGTTTCTTGAAGAAGTGGACGGGAAAGACATTTATCGATAACTTGAACGAGATCCGGGTAGCCGAGGCGGTATGCCGTTTGACCGATACAAGTGACAGTATTTCTGAAATATGTTACAGGTACGGTTTTAATAATCTATCGAATTTCAACCGGGTATTCAAACGGCGTAGGGGGAGTACCCCTACAGAGTACAGGGAGAAATATTCCCGTTCGAGGTTTATAATTTGAAACATGATTTAAAGCATGTTTACATTGATTTGTGTCAAGTGTTGATGATATAGTATTATTTATTGCACATATAGTATTTGGTGGTCTTTGCTAAAGCCCTTACTTTTGTAAAGTTCAAGTGAAAGAGATTAGCACTTAGACAAAACAAACCTTAACTAAAACGCCAAAACCAATTATATCAAACACAAAAGGTATTTTTACATTGGTCTAAAGAATTGAGAATTAAAAACACAACTAGAAAACGACTGCCTGAGAAGGTAGTCGTTTTTGCATTTATAGTCTTCAACCACTTTGTAACCCGGAATAAATATGTATATTTGTCTTCGCAATTTTTAATCACCATAAATTTAAAAGAAGAAAGTATGGAAAACAACAAACCTGCCAATAACGAGATTCAGATCGAGTTATCTGAAGAAATGGCACAAGGGACTTACGCCAATTTGGCTATTATATCTCATTCAAGCTCTGAATTTATCCTAGATTTCATCCGGGTGGTTCCGGGAGCTCCTAAGGCACAAGTCAAAAGTCGCGTAATCTTAACTCCGGATAACGCTCAACGTTTGTTATTCGCTTTGCAAGACAATATCAAGAAATTTGGGGAGCAACTTCAAGCAGGAAATAATAATAACAAAACAGCTAATTTTGAGGACTTCGCAGGTCCGACAGGAGAGGCTTAATAGATTTGTTTTCAGCCATAGAAAGAGTACTTTTCTACAAGAGTAGGGGAGTACTCTTTTATTGTTGGGATGGCTCGTTTACATTGAAAAACCTTGATGCCTATTCTTAGATGCTTACAATGGGCATTCTAAGGTGTTAAGAATGCCTGTTATAAACACCTAAGAATGCCCATCGTAAAGAATACCCTATCTCTCTATCCTAAAGATTAGATAATCCCATCAATATTTTCTTCAATACGGTTTGCGCAGAGATCTCACGGTTCGCGGCCTCGGGGATTACGATACTTTGCGGACTCTCTATCACGTCATCGGTAACGATCATATTGCGGCGAACCGGCAAGCAATGCATGAAATAAGCGTTATTCGTAAGTGCCATTTTCTCTGCGTCTACGGTCCAGCTACGATCTGTGCTGATTACTTGTCCGTAATTCGGATCTTTATAAGCGGACCAGTTCTTTGCGTAAATGAAATCCGCTCCTTCAAAAGCCTTCTTCTGATCGTATTCCACTTTAGCGTTGCTTACGAATCTAGGATCAAGCTCATAACCTTCCGGATGAGTGATAACAAACTCATAATCTGTAGCGTTCATCCATTCGGCAAAGCTGTTTGGAACGGCTTGCGGCAATGATTTCGGATGAGGAGCCCAAGTCATGACTACCTTCGGACGAGCTGTTTTCTTATATTCCTCTATCGTGATCAAGTCGGCGAAACTTTGCAACGGATGGCGTGTCGCCGCTTCCATGCTAAATACCGGCCGGCCGGAATGCTCGATGAACTGACTCAATATCTTTTCGTTATAATCATCTTCTTTATTCTCAAAGCGTGCGAAAGAACGGACCCCGATCACATCGCAGTAACAGCCCATTACAGGAACAGCTTCCAGCAAATGCTCCGGTTTATCACCATCCATGATAACACCTCGCTCTGTTTCCAGCTTCCATGCACCTTGGTTAACGTCCAAAACGATCGTGTTCATACCTAAGTTCATGGCAGCCTTTTGGGTGCTTAAGCGGGTACGTAGGCTTGAGTTGAAAAATATCATCAACAACGTCTTGTTTTTTCCCAGTTCACTAAACTGGAAACGATCTTTCTTGATCTCGAAAGCTTCATTAAGCGCTTGTTTCAAGTCACCTAAATCCTGTACGCAAGTGAAATGTCTCATATCTGTTACAATAATATTTTGTTAAAGGCAAAGATAATGACTACTTGTCAATTATCCTTTAGAAAGACCAAGGAATTGTTTAAGAGATCGTATCCGGAGGTGTTATGGGTAGTTTGAAACTGAAGGTAGAACCTTTCCCTTCCTCCGAGTTCACCCAGATGGTACCTCCCATGGCGGTGACCAGACCTTTACAGATCGAAAGCCCTAACCCGGTGCCCGGCTGGAATTCGTTCAATTGCACGAATCGTTCGAAGATATGTCCCAGTTTGTCCTTCGGGATGCCGTTACCTGTATCGGACACGTAAAATTGCACGCTGACCGGATACAACGATTGGTATCCGAAATGAATTTCTCCTTTCTCCGTATATCGGAGGGCGTTAGAAAGTAGTTTTTTCAAGATAAGCATAAGCTTATGTTTATCCGTGTGAAGAGATACGTTTGGAGAATCATCCAAGATTAACCGTACGTTTTTGGATATGCGGGGAGAGGCGTATTCGTATACATCGTGCATGATAGCGAGCGGATTTACATCCTCATATGACCAATTGATCGTATTGGACTCGATTCTGGACATCTCGAGCGTGTCATTGATTAATTCGAGCAAAGCCGTGTTATTTTCTTTAATCATGGAAATATACTGTTCACGCATTTCCGGATCATCTTCCAGTCCTAACATATCGGAGAAGCCGACGATGGCATTTAGCGGAGTCCGGATCTCGTGCGTCATATTTGCCAGAAACGTAGATTTCAATAGGGAAAGATCCTTGGATTTCTGATGATCCGCGATAGCTAGCTCGTCGTTTTCCTTTTCGATAATGCTACCTATAATGACATGTGGGGTGCCGCTTTCATCAATATCCATGCTTTTACCCGATATTTCATACATCTTATAAGTCCCGTCTTGATTCCTCAGGTGGAAGGTGACGTTGTGAGACGATAATTTCTCGTCCCGGATTTTATTGAACAGATAGAAGAAATCCAAACTATCCTCTGGCTTACGTACGGATGATAAAGCCCTGCATATAAACCTGTTTTTATCTAATAGAGTATTGGTCGTGCCGTAGAATTGAAAACAGCGGTTACAATGCTTTTTGTCGCAAGTGGAGAAACGGTCGAAGCTGAATGAGTAAGCGGCTAATTTACCGTCTTCCAACGCTTGCCGCATCAATATCCGGCTCTCGTTCAATTGTCCCATCAATAGTTTATTTTCCCTGTCAGTTTCTTTTTCTCCCTGCTGCGTAAGCCAAAGCGTATACCCGCTAAGCCCCTGTTCATCGGTATAGATGGGTTCTACTTTAAACGTGACGGGCTCTTCGCATATAATTGCGTCACCTTTTCTTAAAGATGACTTCAAGGAATCGGTTAGTACGATGTTATTAAATAGATGTTCTATAATAAAGTCATGCTTATCCGCCAAGGAAAAATGAGCGAACATCGCCTTATTCAAGTCTATCAGATTTCCTTCCGTATCATAGATAGCCCCTCCTAAAGGACAGGAATAGAATGTATTTGAAACTAAAGTATTGAAAATATTTGAATCTATTACTGTTGACATTATTCGTTTAGATTTAAGTGTTGTTCTAGAAGAAAGAGACAGGCGAGTTCCTATATTCTCGTCTGCCCGTCTCCTTCTATGATGTATTTATAAGTCGTTAATTCAGGAAGCGCCATCGGTCCCCGGGCATGTAGCTTTTGGGTACTGATTCCGATCTCCGCCCCGAATCCGAATTGGGCCCCATCAGTAAAGGCGGTAGATACATTTGCGTATACGCAAGCGGCATCTACCAATTGCTGGAAGCGCCGGATAGTTTCCGGATCTTCGCTGATTATGCTTTCGCTATGTTTTGAACTGTACCGGGCGATATGTGATAGAGCCTCGTCTAAAGAGGATACGGTACGGATACTCATTTTGTAATCGAGGAACTCGGTACCGAAACTGTTTTCGTTAGCCTGTTGTAAAAGCGTCTCCGGATAATGTTCGGATAGAGCGGCATAAGCCGGTTCGTCCGCATAAATGATTACGTTGCTGTCCGGAAGCTTTCCACAGATATACGGAAGATCAGATAGACGTTCTCGGTGGATGATTAAGCAATCCAAGGCATTACATACGCTGACCCTCCGTGTCTTTGCGTTATTTACGATCTCACGTCCCTTGCCTTTATCTCCGGAGCGATCAAAATAGGTATGACAGATACCGGCACCCGTCTCGATCACCGGAACTTTCGCGTGTTCCCGGACGAAGTGAATCAAGGAACTGCTTCCACGAGGAATGATTAAGTCAACCAAGCCGACCGCTCCCAGTAATTCCGCCGTAGCCTCTCGATCCGGAGGTAGTAAAGTGCATACCGCCGGATTTATACCCTGACGCTCCAATACAGAATGGATGATGCGTACCAAGGCTCGGTTAGAGAAGTCCGCATCCGATCCACCCTTTAGCACGCAAACATTACCGCTTCGGAAACATAAGGAAAAAACATCGAAGGTAACATTCGGACGAGCCTCATAGATCACACCGATCACCCCGAAAGGCACGGTTACTTTTCGGATAACCATTCCGTTCGGGCGGGTAGTCTCGCTCAAGACCTTATTTAATGGAGAAGGTAATGTCGATACATTCTCCATATCGGCGGCGATACCTTGTAGCCTTTCCTCTGTCAATTTCAGCCGGTCGTATTTCGGGTTCGCGGGGTCCATACGTTCCAGATCTTGGCGATTCGCGGCGAGTACCTCCTCCGTATGAGTCCGTAGAACCTGCGCTGTCTCCTTTAAGATCCCGATAATCGTTTGATCCGATAGCGTTATCAATTGTTTAGCCGCATCCGATGCCTGTCGCAGCATATCTTTTACATTCATACTTTTTAATCCAGATATAGATAATCATAATGTATAAGCGGTTTTAAATCCCGTTGCCCTATTTGCTTACGTGCTTCCTCGCTGTCATAGGCGGTACAGCCTACGCCGATTTGCACGCCTTCCTCATTCATTATCTTTACGATATCATCTTTTTCGAAATCACCCTCGATGCGGGTTACCAATAATACGCTAGTCGCTTTCGGGGCGGTCAATGCCTCCTCGGCTCCTTTATTGATATGTATTTCCCCTTTGGCGAAACCCTCGGAGTGGGCGATCCATTTCTTTACGCTGCTGACGGGTTTCGAGGCCGGAATGAAACGGGTGCAGACCGTGTCGCTATCCACCGCCAATAACATCGGAAGGATATTATCCTTTTTGCCGTTGGCGATGATAACCGCAATACCTTCGTCCGCCACTTTTTGGGCGATATGACATTTCGTCAACATACCTCCCCGTCCAAAGGATGATTTGCTAGTCTGTACATATTCCGACAAATCTGTTTTCCCACATTCGATTTCCCGGATCACGGAACTATCCGGGTCCGACGGATTTCCATTGTAAATCCCGTCTATATTACTGAGAATCACCAAGGCATCCATTCCCATCATCGTAGCGATCAAGCCGGATAACTCATCATTATCCGTGAACATCAGCTCGGTTACGGATATCGTATCATTCTCATTTACGATGGGGATCACCTTGTTTTCAAGCATTACCTCCATGCAATGCTTCTGGTTCAGGTAATGCGTACGACTCCCGAAATTCTCTTTTGTAGTAAGCACTTGCCCGCAAGTCATGCCATGCTCCCGGAATAACTCGTAATACCGGTTGATCAACTTGGCCTGTCCTACCGCCGAATACAGTTGCCGGGCTGATACGGGATCCAGCTTTTTGCCGGCCTTTATCTCGCTTCGTCCAGAAGCCACGGCACCGGAGGAGATCAAGACGATCTCCATACCTTGCCGGTGCAAGTCCGCTACTTGGTCAACCAACGCGGACATGCGGGTGATATCTAGCGTCCCATCCTTGCGGGTCAGGACATTGCTTCCTATTTTTACAGCGATCCTTTTCAAGAAAGTTATGATTTATTATTTATTATCTTTATCCCGGATCTCTACCCGTCGGATCTTTCCGCTGATTGTTTTCGGCAGTTCGTCCACGAATTCGACAACACGGGGATATTTGTAAGGAGCGGTGACACGTTTCACGTGATTTTGCAATTCTTTGACCAAGGCATCACACGCTTTATCCTTATAATCCTTCGCCAATACGATCGTGGCCTTTACTACCTGTCCGCGGATCTCGTCGGGGACACCGGTGATAGCACATTCCACTACCGCAGGGTGAGTCATCAAGGCACTTTCCACCTCGAACGGCCCGATACGATAGCCGGAACTCTTGATCACGTCGTCCGCGCGGCCAACGAACCATAAGTAACCATCCTCGTCACGCCAAGCCACGTCTCCCGTGTAATACAGGCCATCGTGCCAAGCTTCCCGGGTACGTTCTGCGTCCCGGTAATATTCCTTGAATAACCCGATAGGCTTGCCATTTGTTGTGTGGATCACGATCTGTCCTTGCTCGCCATCCTCCGCACGGCTTCCGTCCGGACGCAATAAATCGACATCGTACTGCGGGTTGGGAACACCCATAGAGCCCGGTTTCGGCTCCATCCACGGGAAAGTGGCGACTGTCAGCGTAGTCTCTGTCTGGCCGAAGCCTTCCATCAATTTAATGCCGGTCAACTTATAGAACGTGTCGAACACGGCGGGGTTCAAGGCCTCGCCGGCGATCGTACAATATTGTAAAGATGATAAATCGTATTTAGTCATATCCTCACGAATTAAGAAACGGAAGATCGTAGGAGGAGCGCAAAGCGAGGTGATCCGGTAATCCTGTATCATCTGCAACATATCAGCAGGCGTGAATTTCTCGTGGTCGTAAACAAATACGGTCGCTCCGGCGATCCATTGCCCATATAGCTTACCCCAAACTGCCTTGCCCCAGCCCGTATCCGCGATCGTCAGGTGAAGGCTGTCCTTATGCAAGTTGTGCCAGAAACTACCGGTCACGATATGCCCCAGCGGATACGTAAAGTCGTGGGCCACCATTTTCGGGTTTCCAGTCGTACCGGAGGTGAAATACATCAAAGAGATATCGTCATTGCTATTTGGGTGAGACGGGCGGACGAAAGGAGCGGCGTTTTGGATACCCTGTTGGAAATCCTCGAAACCTTCCGGTATTTCCGGCCCTACGGATACAACACTTTTTACGGTCGGTGAGTCCGGCAAAGCCTCTATGATATGTTTCGTTATCACTTCCTCTCCGGCGCAAACGATCATCTTGATATCGGCGGCATTCGCACGATAAACGATATCTTTCTTGGTCAGTAAGTGTGTAGCCGGTATCACGACAGCCCCTAATTTATGCAATGCGATGATAGAGAACCAGAACTCATAACGGCGTTTGAGTATCAGCATCACCATATCGCCATGTCCGATCCCCAAGGATTGGAAATAAGAAGCCGTCTGGTCCGTATACCGTTTCAAGTCGGCAAACGTAAAATCAATATGCTCTCCATGATCGTTTGTCCAACATAACGCTTTCTTATCAGGTTCTTCCTCCGCCCAAGCGTCTACCACATCATATCCGAAGTTGAAGTTCTCCGGAACCTTGATCTTGAAGTTTTTAATAAAATCTTCTTGCGACTCAAACGTCGTTTTATCTATAAATCTTTCTAACATGCTGTTGATCGTTTATAAAATGACGGCCAAGAAACTGACCTTTTCCCCATCCAGCGCTTTCATACCGTGAGGAAGCTCTGAGTTAAAATAAATACTATCACCTTCTTCTAAGATAAGATCTTTATTGTTGATCTGTAGTAACAGACGTCCTTTTAATACCATATTGTATTCTTGCCCCGGATGGGAATTGAGATACATCGGCTCATCCTCTGGTTTGGGATGTACGGTTACCAAGAAGGGGTCCGCTTTACGTCCGACGAAACCGGCGGCCAATGATTGGTACTTATAGGCTTTCGTACGCTCTACGGCAACACCTTTTCCGTTACGAGTAATAAAGTACGTACTCATTTTAGGCTCGTCGCCAAACATCAACGTGGTTAATTCTACGCCATAAGCCTGTGAGATCTGGTGCAATACGCTAACGGAAATATCAACCGTGCCGCTTTCCAGCAGCAAATATTGCTCAGTCGTGAGGTTGCAGACCTTTGCCATTTCTTCCGGCGTAATCTCCAGTGCGTCCCGTAATCCGGCCAGACGCTCTGCGATTTGTTGTATCTGTTCGTTCATTTTGCTGAAGTTATTGTATTATGTCGCTCCAAAGATAGGAATAAAAAGCAAAAAGAAGGTGAAAGCCCTTGTTTTCTTTTCTAATTAACAGGTATGGCTTGTTTTTAATACAAATGACGCAGATAATACGGATAAGAATAGCAAATCCGTGTCATCTGCGTCTGAAAGATAAGCATCTAATACTTATTCAGCATTTTTCTTTAGCCATTCTAACCGGCGCTGATCCGGGAGGTGTTTTACCTTGAAATGCTCGAATATCACATTAAATCCTTTCCCGTCGGGACAAGCGGCCATAAACCCGACTTGTACGGGGATATTGTCTTGTAGCCAAGCGTTACGCATAAGGGTTCCTTATCATCGAATGAGTAGAAGATCTCCACGGCGTCCAATCTCCGGACAGCTTTTATCCATACATAAGGGATCGCTTTGTCTAAGGTGATAACGCTCCAGTCGGAGGTCTTATGCGTAACGACCGCGCTTAGGTTGTATTTACCATCCACGAACTCTATACCGGCTTTTATATAATTTTCATGATTGATGCGAAGCATCAGGCCGGCTTGGTCAAAACGCTGCTTGTAATCGCCGGTTATCTTGACTTTCACTTCGAATTCACCCCCATAAGTCGCATAATAAAAAGGAGCGTCATCTACCGTAAACCCGTAATGGGAAATCCTCCAATAGTCACTTTGGGGAGTGACCTGCATGGAAAGTGACTTGTCTTTAATCTCCCATTGCTCCGGCTCGTTGAACCATTGCATCTTATCTAATGATTGCGCCCCGCAAAATTGCAAAGAGGCGACAATAACAAAACTCAGTAATACTAATTTTCTCATTTTACTTCTTATTTCTTATTTTGATTCTTTCTATTCCCGTAAGAAGTTAATGTTATTAACCTTACCTCCGCAAAGGTAACGTGTTATTATAGATCGCGCAATGATTCTGTGATTTTATCTAGGAAGGAAAAGTAAGGGTTAATGTGTTTTCGTCTATTCGTATTTGATAACCTCGACCGGGCAGCTTTCGGCAGCCTCTTTAATACCCGCCTCGAAATCATCGAAATTAACTCCTTCGTTTACACGTGAACGATCTGTAACAGTGAATACTTCCGGGCAAATGCCCTCGCATGTACCGCAAGCGATGCAATCCTCTTCAATCCAAACTCTTTTAATTGCCATAATTTTATTCCTTTAAGATGATTAATATGTTAATGTAACAAACAACTTTCGCGGATTGTTTTCGGGAGAGGTCTTTTAGATCATTGTATAGACCGTGAAATGAGCTTATCTTTGGTTGATATATATT
>OCPU01002105.1_pt1 | contig 13358 bp, 7 predicted proteins | sample 1538661 | NCBI WGS metagenome assembly OCPU01 (sample SAMN04571716, study PRJEB22368) | human gut metagenome | biome: human gut; material: stool | host: Homo sapiens | place: Luxembourg | collected 2012-10-19
AAGTTCTCTTCTTTCTTCTCGATTCCTTCACCGGTCTCGAAACGAACGAAGCCTTTTACTGCTACAGTTGCGTTGTTTGCTTTAGCAACCTGTGCTACGTACTGAGCTACGGACTGTTTTCCGTCTTCTGCTTTTACGTATACCTGGTCAAGCAGGCAGATCTCTTTGAGCTCTTTGTTGATACGGCCCTGGATCATTCCCTGGATAACTTTTTCCGGTTTCTGGGACTCTTTCGGGTCGTTCTGAATCTGAGCCATGAGGATTTCTTTCTCATGTGCGATGTAATCAGCGCTTACTTCGTCGCGGTTTGTGTACTGCGGACGAAGAGCTGCAATCTGCATTGCAACGTTTTTAGCCATCTCTTTGAGGTCGTCGTTTACAACGTCTGTCTCAACGTCAACCAGAACACCGATTTTACCGCCCATATGAGTATAAGAAGCAACGAAACCGTTCTCCTCTTTTACCTGCTGGAAACGACGGATGTTCATGTTCTCGCCGATGGTAGCGATCTGATGAGCCAGCTCTTCGCCAACGGTCTCGTTGGTATCGAATTTCCAAGGCTCTGCCAGGAATCCTTCTACGTCTGCTGCAGTTGTATCCATAGCCTGCTCTGCAACCTGTGCTACATAGCCACGGAATTTCTCGTTCTTTGCAACGAAGTCTGTCTCAGCGTTTACTTCTACAGCGACAGCTTTCTTTCCATCCTCGGATACGTTCAGCATAACGATACCCTCAGCTGCGATTCTGCCAGCTTTTTTCTGAGCAGTAGCAAGTCCTTTTTCTCTCAGGAACTCCATTGCTTTGTCCATATCACCTTCGGTAGCTGTAAGAGCTTTCTTGCAGTCCATCATACCAGCACCGCTTACTTCTCTTAACTCTTTTACCATTGCTGCTGTAATAGCCATTGTTTTATTCCTCCGTATACGTGATTCAGCAGACTGCATCTTCATGCCGGTCTGCTATTGTGAGATTCGCCGAAGGGAACCTGAATTTCAAGTTCCCCCCAGTTCATTACTTCGCGTAAATTATTCAGCGTCTGTCTCTGCTGCTTCTTCGTATGCAGCTTCCTCAGCCTCGCCCTGTTTTGCCTCGATAACTGCGTCTGCCATTTTGGAAACGATCAGTTTTACGGCACGGATAGCGTCGTCATTACCCGGAATTACATAGTCAAGCTCTTCCGGATCGCAGTTGGTATCGCAGATACCGATCAGCGGAATTCCCAGTGTATGAGCTTCCTGTACGCAGATTCTCTCTTTTTTCGGATCTACTACGAAGATAGCGTCCGGCAGTCTCTTCATTTCTTTGATACCGCCAAGGTTTTTCTGCAGTTTTGCAAGCTCTTTCTTTAACTCAATGACTTCTTTTTTCGGAAGAACTTCGAAGGTGCCATCCTGCTCCATGGTCTCGATTGCTTTCAGTCTTGCAATACGGCTCTGGATGGTTTTGAAGTTGGTCAGCATACCGCCGAGCCATCTCTCGTTTACATAGTACATTCCGCAGCGCTCTGCCTCAACAGCGATAGCGTCCTGAGCCTGTTTTTTGGTTCCTACGAAAAGGATTGTGCCGCCGTCTGCTGCGATGTCTGCAACAGCTTTGTATGCGTCATCTACCATTCCTACAGATTTCTGCAGGTCGATGATGTAGATACCATTACGCTCTGTGTAGATGTACGGAGCCATTTTAGGATTCCATCTTCTTGTCTGATGTCCGAAATGAACACCGGCTTCCAGTAACTGTTTCATTGAAATTACGCTCATTGTTTTATCTCCTTATGGTTTTATTCTTCCCCATGTTTTTTCACCTTGGAACCTGTTTTTCAAAAAACAGGCACCATCCTTGGTACCGCATGGGTGCTTATTGTGCAACAGTAAGATTGTATCACAGAGTTTTTTTCATGACAAGCATTTTTTTCGCGGATTCTGCGGTTTTTTTCTGTTATTTTTGTGTTTTCCCCTGTTTATCCTTTAAAAACAGATACCAGAACGTTCCGGCGCAGATTACCGCTTCCAAAAAGACGAACATCCATGCACCTGCCGGCGCTTTTTGGGTCATCCAGGATACGAACTGGCTCCGGTAAAGTCCCCAGATATTTTCTGCCATGTGCGCAAGAACCGGGGCAAGGAGTGTTCCGCACCGCTCATAAATAAGGATCAGAAGCACACTTACCACGGCTGCATAGACAAACTGCGTCACATTGCCGTGATATGCACCGAACAGCAGACATGATGCTGCGATGCCCCAGCCGGTTCCCCAGAAATCTTTTGCCCTGCGGTAAATCATGCCGCGGAAAACAATTTCCTCTGCGGCCGCGCTCAGCACACCGACGGACAGGATCAGAAGCAGCGGGTTCTGTCCTTCATAAATCTTTGATGCCATGTCCTGATAGCCGGAAAAGATTCTGGTAAAGCCGGTCACGTTCATGACAGTGTTCAGGAGATGGCCGAAGGTCATAACCAGCAGAATACAGGCGGCTGCCTCTGCCGCACTCCACCGTTTTTCCGGTTTCGGGAACATGCCTTCATCTTTTTTGTACTGTTTCCAGAGAACCGGGATCGCCGCCAGACTGCCGATTGCTGATGCAAGAACGGATGTCGCGTGCATACGCTCTTCCAGATAACCGCCGGTCGTAAACGTCATCAGGATCAGCGCCAGAAGTACGGTTGCTCCGATCAGAAACAGTTCGTACGTCAGAAGCGGTTTTAAAAGACGCCATAGCTTCCGCTGGATAGGAATTACGATTTCCTCCGTTTTTGGCTCTGTTTTCGCTGTCCTTTTTTCTTTTATATTCTCTGCTTTTTTCTCTTTCGGCGCAAAGATTCCTGTTCCACTTTCTCCTCTTGTCAGCCACGGGATACGCTCCGGCTTCATTTTTTTGATGCGGTCGCGTCTTTTCTTCTCTTCTTTCGGATCCTCCGCCAGCAGTTTCAGTTCTTCCGGTGTATCACATACCTTTGCGGCACCTGCTGCCTCGAGTTCTTCTCTTCCACCGTACCCATACGATACGCCGACACAGAGCAGTCCGTTTTCTCTTGCCCCGATTACGTCATAGCTTCTGTCACCAACCATCACCACGTCGGAACGGCTGTCTTCTGCTCCGAGTCGGCGCAGCGTCTCTGCGATGACTTCTCCTTTGTCGGTTCTGGTTTCGTTCATTTCTGAACCGGTTACTACGGTAAAATACTTTCTGATTTCGAAATGCTCCAGGATCTGCTCCACGTATTTTTCCGGTTTGGACGATGCTACCGCCAGAATTTTTCCCTTCTCTTTCAGATACGCCAGAACCTCCGGGATTCCCTCGTATACTTCATTTTCAAAAATGCCCTCTGCCTCGTACCGCTCCCGGTATTTTGTGATGGCCTGCTGTGCTTCTTCGCAGCCAAGGCCTGCAAAATTCATGAAAGATTCCAGAAGCGGCGGTCCCACGTAACAGTTCAGTTTTTCCAGATCCGGCTCTTCGATGCCAAAGGATGCCAGCGCATACTGTACGCATCTTGTAATTCCAGGACCGGAATCGGTCAGGGTTCCGTCCAGATCAAATAATATCATATCTGACATACTCTTATTTCCTCTTTTACTTTTTTATCGTATGACATGTCTTTTATTCTAGCATATCGAAATTAGAAATACAAACAAAACCGGATCAGGCTATTTTCTGCAGAGTGCACGCAGATAGCGGGTGGTCTGATTCTGAATTTCGGCAATGGCACGAATCAGGTTCCAGAGGCGCCTTAAGGACTGCAAGAGGCGGGTTCCTTTTGGTTTCTGGCTGGTTCTTTGGCTGACAAGTGTGGAAGTTTTTGGTTTCACGTTGACTTCCCACGGTTTCATGGTTCGTACAATGCCGTCTGCGCCACGCACTTTTACAGTGATGCGGTTGTAGCCTTCGGAAAGGCTCTCGGCTTTCAGACAGATTTTGTTTTCTTTCCATTCATATTCGGCTTCGGAGCCATTTACCATGCAGGAAAGAATTTCAGCCGTGTCGGCGGCTCCCTCGAGCAGAATTTCCGGGGTATAACCGGGATCTATTTCGACGCTGGTGTCGGCCGGGCGGATAATCAGGGGGTTCGGCGCTTCGAAATCTTCGTCTGCTATCTGTGATAATACGAAATCGGCGATGATCTGCGGCCGTATTTGAGATGGCTCCTCCCCGGCACTCTTAGATGGAGTTTCGGCAGGCGGAGGACTGCTTTCTTCTGTTTGTAGCGGAATATCATCTGGATCTTGGGTCACCTCCTCGGGCGTGGCTGCAGCAACGGGCAGCTGTTCGTCTGTTTTGAGTTCTTCTTTCTCCGGAGACGATTGCCCGGGCCCCGTTTGTTCCTGCTTTTCTGTGTTTGACTTTCCGGCATCTGGCATTACGGTAGGCTCCTCTTTTTCTGGTGCTTTTGTTTCCGAGGTTTGATTTTCTGACTCTTTTTCGGTTGACGGAGATTCCTGCTTCGTTTCTTCCATATCAGGCTTTTCCGGTTCCGGATCTTCTGGCATCAAATTTTCCGTTCCGGATTTTTCTGAACCTGTATCTTCATAATCTGGTTTTTCTGTGTCCATTTCTCCAAAATCCGTTCTCTCCGAATCTGACTCTTCTGTCTCTGATTCTTTTGTATCTGTTTCTTCACATCCTTCCTCTGATTCCGATTCCCCGGAACCCATATCTCCTGCCTCCGGCAATTCTCCTGGCTTCCCCGATTCTGAATCTTCCGAAATTTCTTTCTCCTCTTCTTCCCACCTTTCCGCTGGTTCTTTCTCCGGATCCGGAATTACCGTCGGGGGAAGCATTTTTTCTTCTCCTTCTTTCTCTTTCTTTCCGGTCTCTGCCGGATCTGTTTTCTCTTCCGGCGGCTCTGGTTCCTGCTCTGGTTTCTCTTCTATAGGCGGTTCTTCTTCTGACTTTTCGTCCGGCAGCAGTTCCTCCGGTCCGGCTTTCCCGTCTGCATCTGTCACATCACTGTTCTCGATGATTTCAGCTTCTAATTCCACGCTTTCCACCGCACTTGCGGCCTCGCCTGTCGTCTGCTGTGTCTCCGCGTGGACTTCGATTCCCTGGACTGCCAGGAATCCTGTCATCATTGCGCATATGGTCTTTTTTCTCATCCTGCTTCCTCCCATCTTTTTCTGATCTGCTGATAAAAAATATCCTCCTCCATTCCCGGAATTTCTGCGGCCTCGTTGAGGTACTGTTCTGCTTTTTCCTGCATGTCGAACTGAAGTGCCAGCTCTGCGGCCCTGAGCAGATTTTTCCGCCGGTTTCCATCCTGTCTGCTGCACAGAAGCCGTTCGTAATAGAGAAAACTCTCCTGGCACCAGTCCTGTTCTCTTTCCCCATCCCCGGATTTTCCGCCAAGATAGCACGCATCCGCCAGTCTCTGCCAGATAACCGCCTCCCACTGCCCCTCCATATTCTCGCCTGCGGCCTTTTCCAGCACTTCGATTCCTTTCCGCATGGCGTCTGTGTCATTTTCACGCGCCAGTTCTTCGGAAAAACTGAAATACATTCCTGCAACAGCAAGATATCTGCGGCAGCGTTTTTCCTTTTCCGGCTCCTGCTGCGTGTCATCATAAAATTCAGCCAGCAATGGCTCCATCTGCATTTTTTCCCTTGCCGCATCATCCGCCAGACAGTATTCCACAAGTTCCTGCTCCACACGCCCCGCCTGACTGAGATGGTCTGCCTTTAAGAACGCTTCCCGCGCTTTCTGGTAGTTCGGCAGACTGCCTTCTTCCACCGGATTTCCGCAGAACCAGAGATCTCCCTGCTCCTCCCATTCGTCTGCCGCCGGAAACTGCCCCCATGGCATCCTGCTGGCAACCGCAGCCGCTCCTCCTGTCAGAAAAGCAAAAACTGCAAAGATCCGCAGAGTCTTCCTGCCTTTTTGCTTTCTTTCCAGCCGCCGCAGTGCCTTTTTGACTTCTCCGGCAGACGCATACCGCTCCTCCGGCTTTTTCTGCATACACTTTTCCATCACCCGCCAGAGTCCTCTTTTCTGCCGCTTTTTCGCATGCTTCGCCATTGCCGCAAGCAGTGCGCCGAGTGCATAAAGATCGGAACGGGCGTCACACTTCCCGTCATACTGCTCCGGCGCTGCATAACCGCGGGTTCCATAACGGACTTCCACACCCGTTTCTTCTGTTCCGGCTGCACCGAAATCCACAAGGTATATTTCACCACGCTCTGTTATCATCACGTTGTCCGGCTTCAGATCCCGGTAGAAAACCGGCGGGTTCTGTGCATGGAGATAACAGAGAATCCCGCTCAGGGCAATTCCCGTTTTCAGAATTTCCCGGCTGGAAAACCGTTCTCCCTTACGCATACGCTGTCCGATAGATTTTCCGTTTACAGCTTCCATCACCAGAAAGCTTTTTGTCCCACTTTCCAGAAGTTCCACCGCACAGGGAATCCCGGGATATGAAAACTTCTGTAAAAGAAACGCTTCCCGGCGCAGTTTTTCCCTGTCACATATACTTACCTTGACTGCATACCGCTTTCCGGATCCAGTTTTCTCTGCAAGATAAACGACAGACGTTGCCCCTCTTCCGAGCACTGACAGCAGGCGATACTTCCCTCCCGGAAGTTCTACTTTTCCAATGATCCCGCCTCCTCTTTTTACGTCAAAGTGTTTGTCAGTCCGATATTCTGTTTTTGTACATGGATATAAATTGAGCCGAATGGCTCTTCGATAGAGTAATATAGAATCGATTTTTCAGGACGAATGTCCAAGCGGATGAAAAATCGTGATGTAAGTATAACACAACAGCCGCCGTTTCCGCAAGAACTACAGAAGTCGACGGCTGCCAAAAAAATCGCCTGTTTTTTATCTATTTTTTCCCTCTTGACTCCGCGCAACGCCAGATTGCTCCGCACTTCGTGCTCCCGCAATCTTCAAAAATATTCGTAATCCGCTCATTTTTCTTCGAAAAATGGCTACTTACTCATATTTTTTCGGGTCTCAAGCTCAAAAATCCTCCTGCAAGCAAGCTTGCGTCGGACTTTTAAGTTTGATCCCCTGGCGTTTTACATCCGTTCCGGTGCCGAGAATCCCAGCAGGTCGATGCAGGTCTCAAGTACCTCGCGGACAAGATCCAGCAGTGCCAGGTAAGATGCTTTTCTTGCCTCATCCTGCTCACTTAAGATCTTGGTCTCGTGGTAGAAATGGTTGAACTCGTTTGCAAGCTCGTAGATATAAGCACAGATCTTATGCGGTGCTTTCTCCTCGAATGCGTTCTCCACAACGCCGTTGAAACGGGATACGGAAAGCATCAGAGCTTTCTCGCTGTCGCTCTTCGGTGCCAGAAGTGCGCCTTTCTTCAGTTCATTTCCCTCTTCTTTATATTTTCCGAGGATGGATTTTGTACGAACGATCGTGTACAGGATGTACGGACCGGTGTTTCCCTCGAAGGAAGTAAATCTCTCAACATCGAATACATAATCTTTCGATGCCTGGTTGGACAGGTCACCGTATTTAATAGCAGACAGTCCGACAATCTGTGCCGTTCCTCTTGCATCCGTATCTTTTACGCTGCGGTTCTCCACGATCTTCTGATACATCTCATCGTTGATCTCGCCGATCAGACGCTCCAGACGCATAACGCCGCCCTCACGGGTCTTGAACGGTTTTCCGTCTTTTCCGTTCATGGTACCAAAGCCGATAAAGGAAAGAACGGTATCATCATTCACCAGTTTTGCTTTTCTTGCACAGCGGAAACACTGTACGAAGTGAAGCTCCTGACGTTTGTCTGCCAGATAGCAGATCTCGTCCGGCTTGTACAGTTTCATACGCTGGATGATGGTTGCCAGGTCTGTCGTATCATACAGAGCTGCTCCATCGGATTTTAAGATCATGCACGGCGGGATCTCTTTTGTGTCTGTCTCTTCTTTGACATCAACAACGAGTGCGCCCTGGTCATAATGTGCATAACCATTGTCTTTCAGGTAATCTACCATGTCCGGAATGTACTCCTGTGCATCGGACTCACCCATCCACAGATCGAAATGAACGTCGAGGTTTCCATAGTTCTTTTTCAGATCGGCAACAGAAACGTTCATAATGTGTTTCCAGATCGCACGATATCCTCTTCTGCCCTGCTGCAGCTCTCTCGTTGCCTCGAGTGCACGTTTCTTATAGTCCTCGTCCTCTTTCGATTTGCCGCTTGCGCAAGGATAAATCTCCTCGAGCTCGCTGATCGTAAACGGTGCTTCCTCCGGGTACTCTCCCGTAAAGGACTCATCAAAATAAACAAGCTCCGGATGGCGCTCCTGCAGCTCGGTGATGATCAGTCCCATCTGCAGACCCCAGTCTCCAAGATGAACGTCACCGATCATGTTGTGGCCCATGAAGCGTCCCATACGCTTGATGCTCTCGCCGATGATCGCGGAACGGAGATGGCCGACGTGAAGCGGTTTTGCCACGTTTGCTCCGCCGTAATCTACGATGATGGTTTTCGGATTTTTTGCTTTCTCTACAGAAAGCTCTTCATCGTTCTGCATTTTGGAAAGATAATCTGCCAGAAATTCCGGGTTGATTTTCAGGTTGATGAATCCCGGTTTTACGGCTTCAATTTCACCGATCACGCTGTGATCGGTCACTTTTTCTACAACTGCTTCAGCCAGCTGGATCGGTGCTTTGTGGTATGCTTTTGCAGCTGCCATTGCGCCGTTGCACTGGTATTCGCACAGATCCGGGCGGTTGGAAACGGAAACCCTTGCATAGGACGGGTCCATCTCCGCAGCGGTAAAGGCTTTTACCAGCTCTTCCTGGATAAGATCGATCAGTTTTTTCATAATGTTTCCCTCATTTTCTTCTTTACTGCAGAATCATCTGTTCTGCGTTTTGTTTCCGCGCGCTGCGCCGGGCTTCTTCCTCTTCTTTGATGCCGCTTTTCTGATAACAGTACTGGATGATATCTCTTCTTCGGATGATGCCGATGAAGATTCCCTCGTCATCCACAACTGGAACAAAATTCTGCCGCATGGACATCTCGATCAGGTCCTCGATGTTGCTGTTGATGTTGACGGACTCATAATTCCACCGTTTCGGAACCTGCCAGAGCGGGATATCCTCTGCTTCATGGTAATTCAGCAGATACCGTTCTTTTATGATGCGGAGCAGATCTCCTTCCGTCAGTGTTCCCACGTAGCAGCCCTTTTTGTTCAGTACCGGAACCGCCGTGTATTTATGATATTCGATCTTCTCGATGGCCTGCCGAAGTGAGCAGTCGTCATACAGATAAGCCGTTTCACTTTTCGGTGTGATAAAAAACAAAATATTCATTCGCGTATACTCCTTTTCGTTGGTCATACTCTTGTTTGATTATACCATAAACGAATATGAAATGTCTTTGAATCTTTCTTATATTTTCATAAACATACCGAATCCGAAACTCGAATGCCTCTTTGCTGCGCCGCAAATTGCGCTTATTTTCCAGTATAACCGACTTTCCGCAAAAAGTAAAGATCTTAAGTTTCATCCGCACACGCCGCACAAAAAATCCGCACGGATCCAGCACCTACGCTGTACCCGCACGGATTTTTCAACTCTTTTTTGTTCTATTCTCTTCGCAGCGCATCGATCGGATTCAGGTTCGCTGCTTTTACCGACGGCAGCAGTCCGAATACGATACCGATCACCATGGAGAAGACCACGGAGAAAATGATTGCCGGAATACTGATCGCCACAGGCGTCTGCGATACCCTCGAAATCACCTGTGCCATGATAATGCCGCCCAGCACGCCGAGCAGTCCGCCGATGCTGGTGAGCACCGCCGCCTCGGTCAGGAACTGGAACAGAATTCTGCGTTTTCTTGCTCCGATCGCCTTTTTCAGGCCGATCTCGCTTGTACGTTCCGTTACAGATACCAGCATAATATTCATAACACCGATACCGCCGACCAGAAGCGAAATGCTCGCGATCCAGATCAGCTGCTGGTTCGTGCTCTGGCCTAACTCCTGCAGACTCTTTGCTTTCTCCAGCAGATCCTCTGCCTGATAGGAAAGAGAATCAGTTGTATTGGTCACGGATTCGTTCATGATATCCGCTGTTGTCTTTCCCACCGTGCTCATATCCTCAGTCGTTTTTGCCATCACAACGGCATTTTCCGGTTCATCATACTGGAATACGATCGGCCAGCAGACATCCGGCATCAGCACCAGCGGATAAGATTCCTGATTGTACGTATAGTAGTCATCTCTGGAATTGATGACCGGCTGGAACGAATCGGCTTTTTTGATCACGCCGATCACCGTGAACGGCTCTCCCATGATCTCGATCGTTTTGCCGACCGGCGACTCATCCGGGAAGAGTGTCAGCACTGCGGTATCGTCGAGGAGGACAACTTTGTGGGTCTTCGAGAAATCGCTCTCCACAAAGCCGCGTCCCTGATAAATCTGATATCCGCACGTCGACAGATAATTTTCATCCACGCCAAGCGCCTTCGCACTGTCCAGTGTTGTGTTTCCTTTTGCGATGCCGCTCACATACGTTCTTTCGGTGTAAAACGATGCATTTTCCACCTGATCCTGCTCGCGGATCCGCTTTTTCTGATCATCGGACAGTTTCGACACGCCGCTTGGCAGTCCGTTGTCCATCCAGTAATCACCGTCGCCCTGCTTTAAGCTGACGGTCACGTTGTTGTTTCCGGCTCCGATCAGGTTCTGTTTGATCTGCTCATTCGTTCCCTTGATCGTGGAGACAATTGAGATGATCGACGCAATTCCGATGATAATACCCAGCATCGTCAGGAAGGAACGCATTTTGTGTGACCAGATTCCCTGAAAGGAAAGTCTTACATTTTCTAACATAATGCGCCTCCTTAACTGTTGTAATAATCCGATGAACTGGATTCCTTCGTGTCTGCGCCTTCCACCACGGTTTTGCCGTACGGAAATGCAATGTAATCCTCTTCGGAAAGACCGCTCTTCACTTCGTAATAACTGCCCCACAGAAGTTTTCCGGTTACCACATTCTGTTTCTTTAATTTATCATTTTCATCCCGGATATAAACGAATTTCTGTCCGTTTTCCTCGCGGATGAATTCTTTGCTGACGTACAGGCCGTTGCCGTTTTCTACATCGTTTCCGACAGTGATTGCAATCTCGATCCAGTCACCGTTTTCAAAACCTTCTCCGCCTTCCGGGATAACGGCTGTGAACGGATAGAAGGAGGCTGGTGTCTCGCTGTACGACATGTAGCTTGTTGTCGGGTACGGAGAAATCTCGGTTACGGTTGCCGCTGCAAAAGCACCCGAAGACCAAGAAGTCACGTTGAGTTCATCGCCGACTTTTACCTGATCGAGATACGTCTCGCTTAAGTAGCCGCGCACGTACAGACCTTCGTTTCCACTGACCTGGATAAAGGCGCTTCCGTCGTTGGACGGGTTTTCTGCATTTCCAACCTTCTTTACCACACCGCTGATCGTCGCTTTTACGGTCTGGGAATCCAGGGATTTCTGCGTATTTTTGACTTTGAGTTCCTCTTCCTTCTGATCCAGCTTCAGATTACGGATCTGGCTTTCTTTTTCGCTGATGGCTTTTTTCAACTCATCTTTTGTGTAGGTCATCTGGGTATCATCACCGGAAGAAGTATTGTTATTTGCGCTGCTTCCTGTGGATGATGTAAAGAGGGACTGTACCGATGCTTTTTCACCGTAGAATACGGTTTTTGCTGTCGTCTGCACTGCTTCCGGCACATCTTCGCTCTGCGGTTCCGCTTCCGGTTCTGCCGGGGCTTCGGTCGGCGTCGGCGTTTCCGTCGGAACTGGGGTCTCGCTCGGCACCGGAGTTTCTGTTGGAACCGGCTCTGTGGTCGGAATCGGTGTTGTACTTGGTTCCGGGCTGACGGTCGGCTCTGGAGTTACACTCGGTCCCGGCGTAACGCTCGGGGTCGGAGTTACACTTGGTGTCGGGGTAATCGTTCCTTCTTTTACCGCCACATTTGCAGTGCTGACTGCCATGGAAGTACCCTTGTCATTTTTCGCTGTCACTTCTACTGTATAGATTCCGGCATCCTCTTTTGTGATGTTTTCTTTTGTGTAAGTATCCTTAAAATCTCCGTCGATTGTCTTTCCGTTGTGTTTCCAGACGTATGTGTAAGTGACATCCGTTTCGGTGTTTTCCGTGGAATCGTCTGCCTCACCGCTTCCATTTCCGGCTTCACCCGGCTGTGTCACATCGTCCTCAGACGGACTCTCGGTTCTATCATCCGTTTTATCGTCGGCTTTCTCATCCGCCTTCTCTTCGGTATCTTTCTTCTCATTGATTCCGATTTTCAGCTTCAGCTCGCCGCCCTCTGCCACCTCTGTGTTGGCAAGCGGCGTGGTGATTTTTATTTCCGGTGCATCCGCCGATTCGGATTCTTTCAGACTCAGGACTGCTTCATACGAAGTCTCGTATGCTTTCGCAATCTTCGTTCCATCCTGCTCCCACACGGTTTCCAGCGCCTCTGCGGCTTTGTTTTCCTCATGAATCTCCAGGCGAAACCAGTATCCTTCGCTGTCCTCTTCTTTTTTCGTTCCCTTTTCATCCGCGTATCCTGCCATCTGATTCAGGAATCCGCCTGTCAGGACTGTTCCCGGTGCGCAGAGATAGGTGTATGGGTCTTCCTGCGTTCCTTCTCCTTTGTATGGTTTGGAACCAAATACAAGCTTATTCGTACTGCTGTACAGAACAGCATCCTCGTACGTCGGCTCCGGTTCTGGGGTCGGAATCGGTTCGTCCGGGAAATCCGGATCGATGGGTTCATCTGGAAAATCTGGAAAATCCGGGAAATCCGGCTCCACCGGATCCAGCGGCGTATCCGCTACCGGTTTTGTCTTTTTCAGCTTTTCCAGTTCTTTTTCACTCTGCTGGATTTTCAGCTTTGTCTGTGCAAGCTGTAACTGCTGCGTTTCCAGATCCAGCTCGATCATGCTGGTATCGTATGTCATCAGCGTGTCTCCGGCATTTACCACATCGCCCTCTTTGACGAGAACCTGGGAAATGGTCTGGCTGTCTGAAAGATAGATGTTCTGGGAAGCCGTCGAGGTGATCTGGCCTTCCATATTCATGCTGTCTTCCCAGTAACCACTCGTAAAGTCACTGACCGGATACACTTTTACGGTCGTCTTCTGCGCCTGGCGGATGCCGTAATAACCGCCGACACTGACACCGCCCACGGCAACTGCGGTCACAACTGCAATCACGACTTTCTTTGCGGCTTTTCCTTTTTTCATGTTTCGGCCACCTCCTTCGATTTCATCATTCCGTCGCGGATCTCCACGGTGCGCTGTGCCATCGATGCGATCTCCGCGTCATGCGTAATCATCAAGATGCTGACGCCCTCGTCGTTCAGGCTCTGGAACAGCTCCATGACCTGCTCGCCGGAATGGGA
>OCPU01002110.1_pt1 | contig 13332 bp, 7 predicted proteins | sample 1538661 | NCBI WGS metagenome assembly OCPU01 (sample SAMN04571716, study PRJEB22368) | human gut metagenome | biome: human gut; material: stool | host: Homo sapiens | place: Luxembourg | collected 2012-10-19
CTCTTGGAACCATATAAACAACTGTACTACAATATTTTAATTTATAGAACTCCTCTAAAGTACTGGATAAAATCTTTGAAGGGACTGACGTGAAATACTCCGTTTTGGACAAAAAGATTATTTTGTCTACTGAAATGACATCGAAGCAACAACAAGCGGTGAAAATCTCGGGAAAAGTAGTCGATGTCAACGGAGAACCGGTGATTGGTGCCAGTATCGTTGAGAAAGGGACCACCAATGGTACGGTTACCAATTTGCAGGGTGATTTCTCTCTATCGGTCAGTTCAGATAAGGCAGTGATCGAGATTTCCTACATCGGATACCAGCCTCAGGAACTGAAGGTCATTGCAGGAAAACCATTGAATGTGACAATGAAAGAAGATGCCCAGGCTTTGGAAGAAGTTGTTGTGGTAGGTTACGGTTCACAGAAGAAGGTGAACGTGATTGGTTCAATTGCTGCTGTGGATAGCAAAAAACTTGAATCCAGAACTGCACCCAGTGTTTCGAATATGCTGACCGGACAACTCTCCGGAGTGACGATCACACAGTCGAGCGGTAATCCGGGACAAGACCAGGGTACGATTCGGGTACGTGGTGTGGGCTCTTTCGGAGCGACTCCCGATCCTTTGGTACTGGTCGATGGACTTCCCGGCAGTCTGAATGATTTGAACCCGGCAGATATTGAAAGTATCTCTATATTGAAAGATGCCTCGTCGGCCGCCATTTATGGTTCACGTGCTGCGAATGGGGTTGTACTGGTAAAAACAAAAGGTGGCCAGAAAGGTAAAGTTACCGTAAGTTATAACGGATATGTAGGCTTCAATCAAGCTACCGAACTACCGGAAATGTGCGATTCCTGGGAATATGCGGAATTATATAATAAGGCTATGGGTAAGGAAGTTTATTCGGCGGAGGAGATTCAGAAGTATAAGGATGGATCAGATCCGTATAATTATCCTAATGAACATTATCTGGATAAACTTCTGGGCAACAAAGGACTGCAAACCGGTCATGAACTGACCGTGAACGGAGGAAATGATAAGACACAGTATATGGTTTCTTTCGGCTATGTAAAACAGAATGGTCTGATGGAACACAATCACTACGACCGTTACAACGGCAGAGTGAATCTGACTACAGAGTTGGCTAAAAACCTGACACTGACTACCCGTTTGGGTGGAGTCGTTTCTAAACGGAGCGAACCTTCTACTCCAGGTGGAATGGACTCTGCCGGATTTAAAGCTTTCTCAAGTAATGCACTTCGTTTTCCCGGATTATGGGCAACTAAATTGGAAGACGGATCTTACGGCTTAGGACCGAAGGTACTCGGAACACCATTGGCATGGCTGGACAGCGGCTCTTTTTATGATGAAAACTTCGATAAGTTCCGTTCTAATGTCGAGTTGGCATTCACACCTGTGAAGGGCTTAACGCTGAAAGCTATCGGAGGATATAACTATACCGGTCAGCAGATTCGTCACTATCGTTCGGCAATGGAGATTACGGGCGGCAAGAAACTGGGACCTTCTTCTCTATCGGATACCATGTACAAAACGGTCTATAAGACATTCCAGGCATTGGCCGATTATAACGTGAAGTTCAGCAAAAATGATTTGTCTGTGTTGGTCGGTTATACTTGGGAAGACGAATCACAGAGAACTGTAGGGGGAAGCCGCTTGAACTTTCCTTCGGATGAAGTTCCTTATCTGAATGCAGGAGGAGCCGATGGCCAGACTAACTCCGGCGGAGGTTACGATTGGGCTATTATGTCTGTCTTCGGACGTTTGACCTATAACTATGACCAACGCTACCTGTTTGAAACCACTATGCGTTATGATGGTTCTTCCCGTTTCCCGACAGATAATAAATTCGGTTTCTTCCCATCTGTTGCTGTAGGATGGCGTCTGTCGGAAGAACAGTTCTTCAAAGAAGCAGAGTCACTGAGTTTTATTGATAACTTGAAACTGAAAGCATCATACGGTATCCTGGGTAACAATAATATCGGTAACTATCCTTATCAGTCCACTTACGCACTTGGAAAGGCGATGAACTATGTATTCGGAGGTGTGTATACACAAGGAGCCGCAGTGACCACTTATGTCGATCCTACACTGAAATGGGAAAAGACCCGTACCACCGATGTCGGTATTGAAACAGCTTTCTGGAACAATAAATTGACATTCAACGCTGCTTACTTCTATCGTAAAACGACAGATATTCTCTATAAACCGAGTGCAAGTTACTCTTCTATCTTTGGTCTGGGACTTTCGCAGGTCAATACAGGAAGCCTTGAGAACAAAGGATGGGAGTTTGAGATCGGTCATCAGAACAAGATTGGTGAGTTTAGTTATCATGTGAATGGAAACTTCTCGATAATTAAAAACAAGGTGATCAGCCTGGGTGTAGGAGATGTGGAACAGAAAAGCGGAATGATAGGTAACGGTAGCGACCTGTTCCTGGGTTATCCGATGAATATGTTTTATGGCTATAAGACGGATGGCGTATTCCTGACCGATGACGAAGTAAAAGAATGGCACGATCAGAGCAAGATTGCTCCTAACTCCAAAGCCGGTGATTTACGCTATGTGGACATCTCCGGTGACGGAAAGGTGGACGAATCCGATAAAACTTATTTAGGATCAAAGATACCTCAGTATACGTTTGGCTTAGGACTGGGTGCGGAGTATAAGGGATTTGATTTCAATATATTGCTTCAGGGAGTGGCCAAGGTAAAAGGCCAGTTGACCAATTATGCCGGTTATGCTTTCTTCCAGGAAGGCAATATTCAGAAATGGCAGGCAGAAGAAACCTGGACGAATAATCAGTCGAACCGATATCCTAAATATCCTCGTCTCGAAGTGATGTCGAATGCAGGTAGCAACAATACGCTGGGCTCTGACTTCTGGATTTTGGATGCCTCTTATCTCAAAGTGAGAAATATCCAGTTAGGATATACATTGCCCAAACGTATAACTCAGAAGTTCGGTTCTTCCAACCTTCGTTTTTATATATCACTTGATAATCCATTCTCCATCAGCGGATATCGTAAAGGCTGGGATCCGGAAATTAATACAGACGGTAGTTATTATCCTATTCTGTCAACTTATACATTTGGTTTAACCTTAAAATTTTGATGTAAGATGAAGAGTTTAAAATATATAGTAGCATTGGCATTGGCGGCAGGACTGTTTCAAGCTTGTGATTTAGAGCGCTATCCACTGACAGACTTGTCCGAAGAGACTTTTTGGAATAGCGAATCGAATGCGGAATTGGCATTGACTTCTCTGTATAGAGGAAGCCTGACAGACGGCGTAGAGTATAACCCTTCGGATTGGTGGTCCTATCACGGAATGATTATGATGGAGCATCTTTCGGATAACGCTTTTGACCGTCGGGGAGAGAACAATCCTTTCTTTAAGATTTCGAGTGGAAACCTGACTGCAGACAATGCTTTTATTAAAAGGTATTGGGAGACGTCTTATAAGCGGATCGGTTATTGTAACCGTTTCTTGGTCGGTATCCAGAATAGCTCGGAATCGGAAAAGAAAACACGGATGATTGCGGAAGCCCGTTTCCTGCGTGCGACACAGTATTTTTACCTTGCCAGCTATTTCAAAAATGTTCCTTTGGTAGAGAATGTGCTGACGGGTGAAGAAGCCAACAATGTGACAAAGACCTCACAGGCCGATATCCTGAAATGGTGTGTAACCGAATTTACAGCAGCTGCGGCCGATTTACCCCGTTTCTCCGCCATTCCGGCGGGAGAAGCCGGACGTGCTTGTAAGCAGGCGGCTCTTGCTTTTCTCGGACGTACCTGCATGTTGCAGAAAGACTGGAAAAGTGGAGCAAAGGCTTTCCACGATATTATGGAATTGGGAGATAATGCGATAAACGCCAACTATCAGGAGCTGTTTTATCCTTCTACTGGAACTTCGAACAAGGAGAATATTTTCTACATCCAGTATTTGGAAAACTATCTGGGTACCGGTCTGCCGCAGCATGCACTTTCTGCTAAAGACGGGGGATGGAGCCTGGTCAATCCGGCTGCTGATTTATACGAATCGTATGAATTTAAGGATGGAACTCCTTTCAGCTATGATGATCCGAGATATGACCCGTCTAATTTAGGAAAGGATCGCGATCCGCGTCTGGATTATACAATTTACTATAACGGTGCCATCTTTATGGGTACAGAGTATAAGATGAGTCCTGACTACAGTGCAGCCAAGAAGGAGAAGCTCGATTATACGAGCGAGGCTTCCAGAACTGGCTTTATGATGAGGAAATATTTTGAAGAATCGACACCTATAAACGATGTACAGAGCGCAAACGGACTGACTCCGGTTATTCGTTATGCCGAAGTGTTGTTGGGCTATCTGGAATGCCTGGTTGAAGATAATCAAACGATCACTCCAGGAATATTGGACGAGACTATCAATGCAGTGAGAGGACGTGCAAGTGTGAACATGCCTCCGGTAACCGAGGTAACTCCTGCGAAGCTTCGTGAAATCGTGCGTCACGAACGCCGCATCGAGTTGGCTATGGAAGGTATCCGTTACTGGGATATCATGAGATGGGGAATTGCACACGAAGTATTGTCCCAGAAAATTTGGGGTGCGCCTTACCCGGGTTCGACTCAGTATGCGACTACGACCAAAGAGGTTGACCCGACAGGAAACTACCGCTGGTATGTGGGCAAACGTGCTTTCCGTAATCCGACGGATTATACATGGCCGATCCCTCAGTCCGAGCAAAATATTAACCCGAATTTACGTGACTAATTTAATAGTTTAAAAAATGAGACAATATGTATTATTGGCTTGTCTCTCTCCGGTAGCATGCCTGATGGCTGCTACCGGTCAGAAGGGAGGAAAAGCCAAGCAAAAAATCAATGACCGGCAACTTCCTAATGTCGTGTTTATCTATGCCGACGACCTCGGTTATGGCGACTTGGAGTGTTATGGTGCAAAGAATGTGCAGACTCCGAATGTAAACCGTTTGGCAGCTGAAGGTATTCGCTTTAACAATGCGCATGCTACGGCTGCTACCAGTACTCCTTCGCGTTACTCTATGCTTACCGGAGAATATGCCTGGCGTCGTCCGGGCACTGATATTGCAGCAGGCAATGCAGGGATGATTATCCGTCCCGAACGCTATACGATGGCTGATATGTTTAAGAATGCCGGTTACGCTACGGCGGCCATCGGCAAATGGCATTTGGGGTTGGGCGATAAGGATGGAGAACAGGATTGGAATGCTCCTCTGCCGACTGCTTTAGGAGATATAGGTTTTGATTATTCTTATATAATGGCTGCAACAGCCGATCGTGTTCCGTGTGTCTTTATAGAAAATGGTAAAGTGGCCAATTATGACCCTTCTGCTCCGATTGAAGTCAGCTATCGTAAGCCGATCGAGGGGGAACCGTTGGGAAAAGATCACCCGGAATTGCTGTTCAATCTGAAATCGAGCCATGGACACGACATGGCCATCGTCAATGGTATCGGCCGTATCGGATATATGAAAGGGGGCGGCAAGGCTTTGTGGAAAGATGAAAATATTGCCGATTCAATCACTTCACATGCCATCGGCTTTATCCGTGAGCATAAAGACGAACCTTTCTTTATGTATTTTGCTACAAACGATGTACATGTTCCCCGTTTCCCGCACGACCGTTTTCGTGGAAAGAACCCGATGGGATTGCGTGGAGATGCCATCGTGCAGTTCGACTGGAGTGTAGGCCAGATCATGGAAACCCTTGATAAACTGGGACTGTCAGAAAATACGCTAATTATTCTGTCCAGCGACAATGGTCCGGTTGTCGATGACGGCTATCAGGATCGTGCGGAAGAATTGCTGAACGGTCATAGTCCCGCAGGACCGTTGCGTGGTAATAAGTACAGTGCTTTTGAAGGGGGAACTCGTATTCCTGCCATTGTAAGATGGCCGAAGGGAGCTGCTTCATCACAGGTTTCCAACGCTTTGGTCTCGCAGATCGACTGGTTTGCCTCTTTGGCTTCATTGGTAGGAGCCGGGCTGCCGAAGGGAGCGGCACCCGATAGCTTTAACTACCTCGATACTTGGTTGGGCAAAAACCAGTCCGACCGATCCTGGGTGATAGAGCAGGCTTCCAATCATACATTATCAGTCCGCACCAAGGACTGGAAGTACATTGAACCCAATGACGGACCGGCCATGATTACCTGGGGACCGAAGATAGAAACCGGAAATCTGAGTACACCGCAGTTATATCACGTGGTAGACGATGTGGCAGAACAGAAGAATGTAGCTTCTCTCCATCCGGATCTGGTTTTTGAACTCCAGAATATATTAAGACATGTCCGGATGAAAAACCTGAAGCCCTAAATAAAATAGCCGCTGAGGCATTGAAGAGGGTGTGTCTCGTGAGGCACACTCTCGTTTTTTAAGGGATATCATTTCGATTTAATCTCACTATTTTCGTATCTGAATAAGATTGTTGGCTATCTTTGTATCCGGATCTGACAGACCTTATTGGAAATTACTCATGAACAAAATTGATATGACAAACGAACGAATGAAATTGCTGAACTGCACATTGGGATTAGTGGCAGGGGTGTCTTTGCCGGTAAGTGCCTTGGCCGTACCTCAGCCTGCCCAGGAACAAACAGAGAAACAACCCAACATCATCCTGATTGTCGCCGATGACTTGGGATACGGAGATTTAAGTTGTTATGGCGCACACCGGATTCAAACTCCGGGTATGGATTGTATAGCCAACGAAGGTATTCGGTTTACGCAGGGATTTTGTACTGCGGCCACATCTACCCCCAGCCGCTATTCGGTGATGACCGGGAAATATCCCTGGAGCAATGTGGATGCTAAAATCTTACCGGGTAACGCCGCATTGATTATCGATACTCAAAAAATAACGTTGCCTAAACTTATGAAGCAGGCGGGATATACTACCGGTTCTGTCGGTAAATGGCACATCGGCCTAGGAGATGGGCATGTGGACTGGAATAAGGAGGTGCATCCCGGAGCCGCTGAGATCGGTTACGACTATTCGTTTATTCAGGCAGCAACCAATGATCGTGTTCCTTGCGTCTTTCTGGAAAATGGAAGAGTCGTCGGATTGGATCCGAATGACCCTCTTTATGTGGATTACCGGAAAAACTTCCCCGGCGAACCTACCGGTAAAGAGAACCCCGAATTGCTGCGCATGCATCCCAGTGTGGGACATGCAGGCTCTATTGTGAATGGAGTTCCCCGCATTGGTTTCCAGAAAGGCGGGAAGGCTGCACAATGGAAAGATGAAGAAATGGCAGGATTATTCCTGGACAAGGCCAGGCAGTTTGTAGATGACAATAAAGACAAGCCTTTCTTCCTTTATTACGGACTTCACCAACCGCATGTACCTCGTGTTCCCAACGAACGTTTTGTAGGAAAGTCAGGCATGGGGCCCCGTGGTGATGTGATTCTGGAGGCAGACTGGTGTGTTGATCAGTTCCTGAAAGAGTTGGATAAGTTGGGATTGGCGGAGAATACCATTGTGATCCTGACGAGTGACAATGGTCCGGTGCTCGATGATGGTTATCAAGATGATGCGGTAGAGTTGGTGGGTGATCACAAAATAGCCGGTCCGTTGAGAGGGGGTAAAACAAGTATGTTCGACGGAGGTACCCGTATACCGTTCATGCTTCGTTGGCCTGCAAAGGTGAAACCTCAGGTGTCAGATGTATTTGTCTGTCAGATGGACCTATTGGCCTCGTTTGCTTCTCTTTTGGGACAGACTTATCCGGACAAGGTAGATAGCGAAAACACACTCGATGCTTTTCTGGGCAAGAGTAAAAAAGGGCGTAAAGAGTTGGTTATTGAGGGAATGTTCAATTATGCCTATCGTCAGGGAGATTGGGCGTTGATTCCTCCATATTACAATCCTTATAGCAAAGAAGATGGTGACTTTATCGGTTTGGGTTACGGTTATAAGTTGTATAATTTGAAGTCAGACATCGGTCAACAAAAGAATCTGGCCGAGAAGTATCCTAAAAAGTTGGGTGAACTGATCAATCGTTTTGAGTATCTGAAAGCTCACTCCGACAAAGTGACGAGATTTTGATTATACAAACTGTATATCAAAAAGAGGCTATCCGAATCATTCGGATGGCCTCTTTTACTATATAATGAAAAAAAGAGGATTATTTCTCCAACAGGTCTTTCAGGAAGTCGTCCAATTCTTTGTCCAGTCCCTTCAATAGTTCATCGTTCACCAACAGTGTGTCGTCATCTACGAGCAGAAGCTCTGAGATCGTCTCTTTGTCTTCATCTACCAACACAAAGGAGTAGGGTTTGAGGATGGTTAACTTATCGAAGCTCCCGTTCTCTTTCATGCGGCAAAGCACGGTACGGAAAATTCTTTCAGCATCTTCGTAAAAGTCGTCCCCTTCGTAGGCTGTCCATTCATCGATGGTTACACTGGATAGTTCTTCATCTTCATCGTCATAGATAAAGAGTTCACCGGAATTCTGATTCGGTTGAATATGGATATCTGTGACGATGGTCTGTTCGCATCCACAGGTATATTTGTTGATAGCTTTTTGAATCGCAGATTCGATAATGGCTTGTGATTGCTGACTAAGTTTCATATCTTTTAGCTCTTTTTATTTAGCTCAAAGGTATAAAAAAAATAAGAACCCTTGCATGATTTCTTTAAAAATCCTCATTAAATCTATTCATTTGGCCTTTTAATTTGCCCAATCCGTTGCTCCTTTCCTTTAATTCATTCACATAAAGGCTGGTCAGGTAGTAGTTGGGGATTTCGCTCAAGTCTATATCGTTTCTCTTCAACGTGTCGATTTTGTCTATTTTACGGGCCAGTTCCTGTGCAGTGACAGCCCATTTGTGTGCTTCTTCCACACTGTCTTTCATCTCGTAATATAGAGCCAGGTTGAAGGCTGCACGCATTTTCTTTTTGTCGTTCTTGGCTGCTTTAAAAGCCTGTTCCCACAGTTTAGATGCTTTCTCCCATTCGTTTTCTTTCACATAAACGGCAGCATCGCGCATAGCTACGGAGCCATTGATGAAATAATATCGATTGGCCGTTTTCCAGTAAGGTAATATTCTGTTTACCGGCACGGAACCGGCAAATTCAGAAGCTTCGCGTATCATTTGTCTTTCATCCGGCAGGCGTGAGCGGACAAACCCTTCGGTATTTCCATATTCTTCCCAAAAAATACTGTCATGGGTATTGATGGTTACCATCGGGCTTTTTCGTCCCGGCAGATAGATTTTCAGTGTTGGGTAAACCTTCGTATCCAGTGTGCCGTAATAAGTGTTCCATTCGGGGATGTAACTGAGAACCCGTGTCGATTTCATCTGCAGGTTTTCCAGTGAGATGATGCAATCCACGTCCAGAAACTGTGCCAAGGTCTGAACTTCCTCTTGGCTGAGAGTCGATTCACGGGGTGTGAAATCACGTGCACGCAGGGCCGAATCGCAGATTACGACTTCATTGAAATAGTTCTGTTCGGCAATAGCTTTGGCCAATGCTTCGGTAGTGAGTGCGGGTTGTCCCTCGTGATAGGCTACTGCACGGCTGAGTTCATTTTTATTTTTTATTGTATTATCCTTGGGTGGTAAGGTGTTATCCGGAGTGTCGCTCACATTGTTTACGACTGCCACTCGTTTCAGTTCGTTAGGAAAACTGATCTCTGCGGGGAGCATATAATCGATGGAAAGTTGCTCAACAGTCTGGCAGGAACTGAAAGACGCGAGGAGCAATACGAACAGTATATACGGATATTTTGTCATAGCCTGTTTTTTTACTTTTCTAAAAGAACAAAAATACGATTTTGGTTGAATATAGAAAAGCCTCGAACAGTTTTTAACCGTTCGAGGCTTTTATTAAGGAGTTGTAAGTTCTTTGTTACTTAACTGTTCCGTCCGTGGCAGTTTTTGTACTTCTTTCCACTTCCGCACGGACAAGGATCATTGCGACCCACTGTCTTTTCAGCGCGGATCGGTTCGCGTTTTACGGCTTCGCGAGTATCCTGCTGGGCAGCGGCCTGCTGATTCGGATCATTCAGGTCTTGTTTTTGTTCGCGATATTTGCTCATGTCCTGGCGTTGCTCAGGAGCTGCCTGACGTACTTCTACGCGTCTGGCTGCTTCTTGCTGTTCCTCTGTAGGCTCGGCTACGGGAATCTGGCCGCGCATCAGGATAGACACTGTCTGGTTATTGATCTTGTTTACCATGTTGTCAAACAGAGTCACAGATTCCAGTTTGTAGATCAACAGCGGGTCTTTCTGTTCATAACTTGCGTTCTGCACCGAGTGTTTCAGTTCATCCAGTTCGCGTAAATTTTCTTTCCAGGATTCGTCAATGACATGAAGAAGAATTGATTTTTCAAATGATTTCACTACTTCTTTCGATTCACTTTCGTAAGCCGCTTTCAGGTTGCAAGAGATGTTATACATGCGTTTTCCGTCTGTAATCGGAATCAGGATGTTTTCGTACATATGCCCTTGATTCTCGTACACCTGTTTGATGACAGGGTTGGCTATTTGTGCCAGACGTTCTGTCTTGCGCTTGAAGTTAGCCATTGCCACATCGAATGTTTTGTCTGCCAGCTTGTCCTTTTTCTCGTTGCGGAACTCCTCTTCTGTGAAAGGGGCCTCCATTGCGAGTGTTTGGAGCAAGTCCAGTTTACATTCTTCGTAGTCTGCATTGTTTTCGATTGCGGCCGCGCAACGGTCCCAGATCATATTGACGATATCCATTCCGATACGCTCACCCATAAGGGCGTGGCGGCGTTTGGTGTAAACCACCGTACGCTGTTTGTTCATCACATCGTCATATTCCAACAGACGTTTACGGATACCGAAGTTGTTTTCTTCCACTTTCTTCTGTGCACGTTCGATGGAGTTTGAAATCATTTTATGTTCGATCATTTCACCTTCCTGGAATCCCAGTTTATCCATCACGCTGGCGATGCGGTCAGAAGAGAAGAGACGCATCAGGTCATCTTCCAGTGAAACGAAGAATACAGATGAACCCGGGTCACCCTGACGTCCTGCACGGCCACGCAACTGACGGTCTACACGACGTGACTCGGTACCGATGATTGCCAAACCGCCTGCCGCTTTTACTTCAGGGCTCAGCTTGATGTCCGTTCCACGGCCCGCCATGTTGGTAGCAATAGTAACTGTACCGCTCAAACCGGCCTTGGCAACAATGTCTGCTTCCTTCTGGTGCAGTTTTGCATTCAGTACGTTGTGTTCGATCTTGCGCATTGTCAGCATTTTGCTCAGCATTTCGGAAATTTCTACCGAAGTAGTACCCACCAATACCGGGCGTCCTGCTTGAACCAACTGTTCAATCTCTTCGATTACGGCTTTATATTTTTCACGTTTCGTCTTGTAAACGCGGTCGTTCATATCCTTACGGGCTATCGGGCGGTTGGTCGGAATCACTACTACATCCAGTTTGTAGATGTCCCACAACTCACCGGCTTCTGTTTCGGCCGTACCGGTCATACCTGAGAGTTTGTGGTACATGCGGAAGTAGTTCTGCAGCGTGATGGTAGCAAATGTCTGTGTGGCAGCTTCCACTTTCACACCTTCTTTGGCTTCGATGGCTTGGTGCAGTCCGTCCGAGTAACGGCGGCCTTCCATGATACGTCCTGTTTGCTCGTCAACAATCTTCACCTGTCCGTCGATCACTACATATTCATCGTCTTTCTCAAACATGGTATATGCCTTCAACAACTGGTTGATGGTGTGTACGCGTTCTGACTTGATGGCATAATTGGTCAATAAGGCATCTTTCTTTTCAAGCTTTTGTTCGTCGCTCAATCCATGTTCATTTTCCAGTTCGGAAAGTTGAGCGGCAATGTCCGGCAAAACGAATAGAGTCGGATCTTCCGAGTTACCTGTGATCAGATCGACACCTTTGTCTGTCAGGTCTACGCTGTTCAGCTTTTCATCAATAACGAAGTACAATGGATCTGTTGCTTCGTGCATGCGCTTGTTGTTTTGTTCCATGTAGACCTCTTCCGTCTTCAGCATACCGGCTTTGATACCCTGTTCACTGAGGAATTTAATCAACGCCTTGTTTTTAGGCAGTGCCTTGTGGCTGCGGAACAACGCAAGGAATCCTTCTTCCACCTCTTTCTTATCGTCCGAGTTGATAAGTTTCTTGGCTTCTGAGAGGTATTTGGTTGCTAATACTTTTTGTGCTTCCACGAGTCGCTCTACCAATGGACGGAGTTGATCAAAAAGTTGGTCTTCGCCTTTAGGCACCGGACCGGAGATAATCAACGGAGTACGGGCATCATCGATCAATACTGAGTCCACCTCGTCGACGATAGCATAATTGTGCTGGCGCTGTACCAGGTCCTTCGGGCTGATGGCCATGTTATCACGCAAGTAGTCGAAACCGAATTCATTGTTCGTTCCGAATGTGATATCTGCCAGATAGGCCTGGCGGCGTGCATCGGAATTAGGCTGATGACGGTCGATGCAGTCTACGCTGAGTCCGTGGAACATGTAAAGCGGTCCCATCCATTCGGAGTCACGTTTTGCCAGGTAGTCGTTCACGGTTACTACGTGTACGCCGTTTCCGGTCAGTGCATTCAGGAATACGGGGAGGGTAGCCACCAAGGTTTTACCTTCACCTGTTGCCATTTCGGCAATTTTACCTTTGTGCAGTACCACGCCACCGAACAACTGTACGTCATAGTGAACCATGTTCCACACCGTGTCGTTGCCGCCGGCGTTCCAATGGTTTTGCCAGATGGCTTTGTCACCTTCGATGCGGACAAAGTCCTTGGTTGCTGCCAATGTCCGGTCAAAGTCAGTGGCCGTCACCACTATTTCTTCGTTTTCAGAGAAACGCTTGGCCGATTCTTTTACAATAGAGAAAGCAACCGGTAATACTTCATCGAGTGCTTTTTCATATATTTCCAATATTTCTTTTTCGATTTTGTCGATCTGAGCAAATACCTCTTCGCGGTCTTCCAGCTCTACATTTTCGATGCCGGCTCTGAGTTCATCGGCCTTGGCGCGTTCTTTACTTGCCGAGTTACGGATGTATTCTTTAAGTTCCTCTGTTTTTGCACGGAGGCCGTCATTGTCAAGCTTAGCAACCTCCGGGTAAGCGGCTTTGATCTTGTCTACCCAGGGTTGGATTTCTTTCATGTCTCGTGTGGATTTGTTTCCGAAAATCGAGCTTAAAAATTCATTAAATCCCATTATCTATTATTTATGTTTATTATTTACTAAATTGATTTAACTGCGCAAAGTTACATTAAAATGCTGATTTATTTGCGCTTTGCACCTTGTTTTTTGTGCGGAAAGT
>OCPU01002121.1_pt1 | contig 13291 bp, 9 predicted proteins | sample 1538661 | NCBI WGS metagenome assembly OCPU01 (sample SAMN04571716, study PRJEB22368) | human gut metagenome | biome: human gut; material: stool | host: Homo sapiens | place: Luxembourg | collected 2012-10-19
CGGTGATGTTCCTCGAGGGGGTATTCCTTGTAGGGGTTCACCGCTGCCCCGCCGCCGATGCCCACCGCCGGGGTCTCGTCCATGACCAGAATGCCCTCCCGGTCGCACAGGTCGTAGAACTCCTCGGCGTAGGGATAGTGGCTGGTGCGCACGGCATTGGCGTTTGCCCAGTGGATCAGGTTCACATCCTTCACGTTCAGCACCGGGTCAAAGCCTCGGCCATGGGCGGTAAAGTCCTCGTGCTTGCAAAAGCCCTTGAAATAGAGCGGCTTGCCGTTCAAAAGCACCTGTGTGCCCCGCACCTCAATGCTGCGCACACCAAAGGTCTGGTCGTAGACATCTGCCCCGCAGGTGGCATGCAGGGTGTACAGGTAGGGCGTGCCGGGTCTGGGCTCCCAGAGATGCACTTCCGGGATGGTGATCGTGCCTTCTGCACTCTCGGCGCTTGCAACGGCGTTGCCGTCAGCATCCAGCACCGTGACACGGACAGGCGCGCTGCCGGTGGTTTTTACCGCGTACTGCACCGTGCCGTCCACGGCGGGCACTATGGTCACATCCTCGATGTACTCTTTAGGGGTGGTGTAGAGCACCACCGGGCGATGGATGCCCGCATAGTTGAAAAAGTCAAAGTTGGGGCGGTTCTGGGGTGCGGCGGCACGCTTGGCAGCCTCCACACTGGGGATACCCGCGTTGTCCGAGCCAAAGAAGGCCAGTTGTCCGTCCTCGTTGCCCACAGGCAGGGTGCTGTGGTTTACCCGGTTGTCGCAGGCGACAGTCAGCAGCACCGTCTCGCCGGGGCACAGCAGGGCGGTGACGTCTGCTTCAAAGGGGGTAAAGCCGCCCTTGTGCTGCGCAATGAGCTTGCCGTTCAGCCAGACCTTGGCCGTGTGGGTCACCGAGCCGAACCGTAGTACCACCCGCTGCCCGGCGCAGAAAGTGGGCAGGGTGACTTTGCGCTGATACCATGCCCAGCCGTAGTGGCGGCGCAGGGCGGTGGTCTGGTCGTTCTGGTCGTTGTAGCTGGCGGGCACGGCGATGGGCTGGGCATCCGGCAGGGGCTTTGCGGGATCGAACTGGTCTTCCACGCAGCTGCCCAGCGCAAACGCCCATGTGCCGTCAAGGCTCAGCTTCAAGCGCGCTTCATTCTGTTCAGGATATAACATAACGCTTTCCCTCTATTTCTGCAAAAAATGCGGGGCGCGGGTACTGCCCACGCCCCGCTTACGGGTGATTTGTTTAGCCCTTGATGCCGGTGGATGCCACGCCCTGCACAAAGTACTTTTGCAGGGAGAGGAACACGATCAGCACCGGGATCAGTGCCACCACAGAGGCCGCCATGATCAGGCCGTACTCTGCAGAATACTGGGTGATGAACATACGCAGACCAATCTGGATGGTCTTGAGTTCGGTCTTGGTCAAGTAGATCAGGGGGCCAAGGAAGTCGTTCCATGTGTTCACGAAGGTGAAGATGGTCAGGGTGGACAGGGCGGGCAGGCTGAGGGGCAGCATGATGTGCCACCAGATGCCGTACTCGCTCAGGCCATCAATGCGGGCAGCCTCACACAGCTCGGTGGGCACGCCCTCGTAGAACTGCTTCATCAGGAACACGCCGAAGGCGCTGAAGGCCTGCAGGCACATAATGGCCAGATGGGTGTTGTTCAAATGCCACGAGCTCATCATCATGAACTGGGGCACCATGTAGGCCTGCCAAGGCACTGCAATGGTGGCAATGTAGCCGAGGAAGAGCGCGTTTTTGCCCTTGAACTGCATCTTAGCAAAGGCGTAGGCTGCAAAGGAGGAAGTGAACAGCTGCAACAGGGTGACCACCACGGTGATCTTGACCGTGTTTTTCACAAAGGTCAGCAGCGGGATCTGGGTCCAGATGTCCACATAGTTCTGCCAGCGGGGATTTTTGGGGATCCACTGGATAGGGAAGCCGAACACGTCCTTATTCAGCTTAAAGGAGGAGGACAGCATCCACAAAAAGGGCAGCAGCATACAAGCTGTGATGACGATGAGGAAGAAATAGATCAGGAACTTGGAGATGAAATTGCGGCGCTTCTGAGAGGCCTCGGTCTTGATAATAGCAGCAGACATGGTTCTTCCTCCTTTCTCAGTTCTCGCCCTTGGAGCCGCGGAACTGGATGATGGTAACGATCAGCACCAGTACGAACAGCACCATGGAAATTGCACTTGCGTAGCCGTATTTCGGGGTATTGACGAAGGCCACATTATAGATGTAGTACACCAGCGTCATGGTAGCAGTACCGGGGCCGCCCTGCGTGATCATGTACATCTGGTCGTAGACCTTGAAGCCGGAGATGGTGAGCATGATGACCACAAAGAAGGTGGTAGGCCGCAGCTGGGGCAGAGTGATGTGCCAGAACTGCTGCCAGCGGTTTGCACCGTCCAGCTCGGCGGCTTCGTTCAGGTCCGGGTTGCAGCCCTGCAGGCCGGCCAGATAGATGACCATGTAGTAGCCCATGTTCTTCCACACGCTGAACAGGATGACCGTGATCATGGCGGTGTCCTTGCCGGCAGCCCAGCGGGGCAGGTTTTCCACCGCCACGCCGAAGAACTGGTTCAGGATCATGTTGATGGGGCCCATGGAGGGGTTGAAGATCATGTTCCATACCGCTGCCACCGCCACCAGCGAAGCAACGTAAGGGAAGAACGCCACGGTGCGGAAAAAGTTGCGCAGCTTCACGTTCTGGTTCAGCAGCACGGCCATGGCCAGCGAGCAGGCCAGCGTAAGCGGCACGGTGCCGATGACATAGACGATGGTGTTTTTCAAAGCCGCCTGAAAGATTTTATCGGTGGTGAAGAGCTTTACAAAGTTTTTCAGGCCGACAAATTCAATGGCGTGGCGGCCGTCCCATGCGCAGAAGGCCAGCGCAATGGCAAACACCATGGGCACCAGCGTAAACACGCAGAAGCCAATGAAGTTTGGCGCAATGAAGGAATACGCGATCAGAGAATCGCGGGTCGATTTTTTTAGCACTTTACGGGGAGTTTTATTCTGGACAGCAGCACTCGCCATAAAAGAGCCTCCTTTCCCGGAAGTATAACCATTTTTCCAAAAAATGAGCGGGGCGGGCGCTGTGCATACCCGCCCCGCTCGGACAGGGCTTTTTTCCGATGCTCGTCCACCGGAAAATGAATGGGGATCGAAAATGATGAAGAAGGAGAACCGCAACGTATTGCGGAAAACGCTTTATCAGCCGAGAACTGCGGGAACCTGATCGTTCATGTTCTGGATGCCCTCGTCCACGGTCTCGCTCATGGTCATAATAGCATCGTGCTCGGCGTTCAGAATGGTCTCGATATCAGATGCGTACTGGGTGTAGGGCATTTCCAGATAGACATTGCTGGTGGTCAGTGCATCCACAGAATTGCTGTCCTCGGGGAAGCCCTCGGTGGACTTGATGATCTCGGCGGTAGCAGCGGAGCCGCAGGCCGGGAAGGTGCCGGTCTTGGCAATGGCCTGTGCGCCCTCCTCGGAGACACACCAGTTGATGAAGTCGGCAGCGGCCTCTGCCTTGGGAGAATCCGCGTTGATGGCCAAGCTGGTCACAGTGCCCAGCGTAGAACCAGCCTCTGCACCGGCGGGGTGCGGGTACTTGACGATGCCCCAGTTGAACTTGGTCTCGGCATCCTTCATGTAAGCTTCCAGCGTGGAGATGAACCAGCTGCCCATGTTGACCATTGCGCACTGCTGGTTCTCAAAGGCTGCGGAGTAGTGCAGAGAAGAGGTCTTGAGGTAGCCGTAGTCCATGCAGATGCCGTCCTTCTGCTGGGCAATGACCATATCGTAGGTGGGCTTCATGAAGTCGTAGGTGCCGTCGATGATGGTGTTTTTGCCGTCCAGAATGGAGAACAGAGAAGCGGCAGAGCGCCAGGTGTGGTAGTGGCAGCCATAGACCTTGGTGTCGCCGGAGCCGCTGGTCATCTTGCGGGCCAGAGCATCGTAATCTTCCATTGTCAGGTCATTGGAGGGATACTCCACACCGGCAGCATCAAACAGATCCTTGTTGTAGTACAGCACCCAGAAGTCGCTGCGGAAGGGCACGGCGTAGAAGTTGCCGTCATCGGTGGTCAGCTGCTCGATGGTGCCGTTGAAATCGCCGGTGTCGCGGGTCAGCACCTCATTCAGAGGCTTGAGGTAGTCCAGATTGATCAGGTTTGCGTAGCCGGGGATATCCTTGATGGTCACGATATCCAGATCAGCGCTGCCGGCCAGCTGGGTAGCCAGAACGGTCATGTAATCGCTGGAGCCCAGATCCACCATCTCGATGGTCACGTCCTTGTGGCTTGCCATGTAGCCGTCGGCCATGGCCTGCCAGTAGGGAGTGGACTCCTTATCCCACACTGACCACTGCAGGGTAACAGGGCCTGCGGCTGCGGAAGCAGCGGTGGAACCGGCAGTGGAGGAAGCAGCGGTGGAGCTTGCAGAAGAGCCGCCACAGGCGCTCAGGGCAGCAGCTGCGCCGCAGGCAGCGGCAGCGGTAAGGAACGAACGACGAGAGATCTTTTTCATAAGTGTGTCCTCCTTCAGGGCAGTGTGTTTGTTCTGTGCAGCGGCCTCCCCCGTGCCGGGGAGCCGCTCGCTTTTGTTGACACTAGGATACCGCACAAACGCAAAAACCGGAATGGAAAAATTCCGGGAAGAGTTGCAGTTTTTCTGTATCTTTTAAAAAAAGATGTACTTTCTTACACTGGAGTCTGCACTTTCTTGTTCTCTTGCACAGTTTGCATCCGTGACGAGAGAAAGAAGCATATAAAGTACACAATTCTCATGAAAAAAGCCGTTGACAAACCGCGCCGGAATCAGTACTGTATAAAGGAAAGAATGCAAACTGTCACCAGAAAGGAGGCACCGTTATGAAGAGCAGCCACCGTTTCCCGCTGCGGCGGCAGATCGTGTGGGGAATGCGCTTTTTTACCTTTCTTACCTCTCTGGCCGTGGGCGCGGCGCTGTTCATTCTCTCCAACCAATATGTGCGTGCCAACTCCCTGCAGGCGGCAGAGTTCAACCTGCGGCTGGTGGCTACCTCCATCGAGACCAGTCTGGAAAGCGCCGATGCTCTTTTGAACTGGGCTTCCATTGACAGCACCGTGCGGCGGTACATCTCGCAGGAAAATATCAACGGCACCCAGACCATTGCCGCCTACGAAGCCATGCAGGAAAAATACTATTCCAGCACCCTGTACAGCCATATCCTCCGCTTTTTTGTTACCAATGAGAACGACCGGCATTTGCAGTTCGGCCCGCTGAACTCCTCGGCGGCGCTCAACCGCACCAGCGTAAAGCAGTTTCTCACCAAGGGGTACGGGATGCAGTTCGCCACCGACCCGCTGCTGCCCGGCAGTCCGAGCTGCATCGCCATCAGCCAGCCTGTCCGCTGCGGCAAGGGCACCTTGCACCGGGGCAGCACCTACCTTGCGCTGGATACCGCCATTATCACCGACCCGGCAGCAGGTTACAGCCTGACCGACGGCAGCGCGTTGTACTGGGAGATGGGCAGCCGCCTGTGGCAGATCGAAAACGGCAGCCTGACCGAGATTGAAAATCCGCTGCGGGAGGTGGACTACACCCTGCGCACCGGCAGCAATAACGGCGTGACAGAGCAGACCGCATGGCAGGGCAAGGTGCAGCTGGACGGCCAGAAGTATTATGTAGTCAAGGTAACACTGAACGGCCGCAGCGCGGCACTGGTACAGCTTTTGCCCGCAAATACCTTTTTGCTGCACTACGGCGTGTACCTGTGGCTGGTCGCCCTTGGCACTGCCATCATCTGGGGACTGAGCTTTTTGATGCAGCACTGGCTGGAGCGGGTCATCACCCGCCCGGTGGAGGCGCTGCAAAAGCGCATCGAAACCGTGGGCAGCGGCAACTTTGCCCCCGACCGCACGGTGGAGTGGAACAACGAGCTGGGCGACATCGGCCGGGGCATCAACCAGCTGGCTGAAAACGTGGACAGCCTGATGACCCGCCGGGTGGAGGACGAGCGCCGCAAGCAGGAGCTGGAATATCGGATGCTGCAAAACGAGGTGAACCCGCACTTTATCTACAACACCCTCAACAGCATCCGCTGGATGGCTACCATCCAGCACGCACCCGGCATTGCCGAGATGGTCACCGCCTTTGCGCGGCTGACCAAGAGCATCTCCAAAGGCACCCAGAAGCTGGTGCCTTTGCAGGAGGAGCTGGCACTGCTCAACGATTACTTTACCATCCAGCAGTACCGCTACGGCGGCGACTTGGAAATTGAGGTCTCCCGCATTGAAAGCGAGACCCTTTGCCGGGACTGCATGATTCCCCGGTTCACCTTGCAGCCGCTGGTGGAAAACGCCATCTTCCACGGGCTGGAGCCCAAGGGCGGCCACGGCAGCGTGCTGCTGGATATCTCCACCGACCCGGATACCGGGGACGTATTGCTGCGTATTACCGATGACGGTGTGGGCATGCCGCCGGAGCTGGTGGCGCACCTTCTGGACGAGCCCGCCGAGGGTGCCGAAAAGGCTGAAAAGTTCCGTCATGTCGGCCTGTGGAACGTGAACCGCCGCATCCGGTATTCCTTTGGCGAGGGCTACGGCCTGACCATTGAAAGTGAAGAGGACGTGGGCACCGAGGTCACCATCCGGCTGCCCTATCAACAGAAAGGAGACAGCCATGCTGCGGATATTACTGGTGGATGATGAGCCGCTGGTGCTCATCGGCCTGCAAGGGATGCTGGAATGGGAAAAGCTGGGCTATACCGTCTGCGGCACCGCCCGCAACGGAAAGCTGGCGCTGGAACTCATTGAGCGGGAGAAGCCGGATATCGTCATTGCCGACGTAAAAATGCCGGTGATGGACGGGCTTACCCTTGCCCACACCTGCCGGGAGCGCAACGCCCTGCCCGCCTTTATCATGCTGACCAGCTTTGAAGAATTTGATTACATCAAGCAGGCCATGGGTGCCGGAGTGGTGGATTATCTGGTCAAGCTGGACCTGACCCCCGAAAACCTGCAAACCGCCCTTGCCAAGGCCGCCGAAAAGGTAAAAAAGGAGCGTGCTTTGCTGGGCGAATTGTCAGCACAGGAAAATCTTGCCGAGAGTGTGCGCAGCTATCAGGAGCGTTTTTTCGTGCGGTTGTACGCCGGGCTGTTCCCGGACGAAGCCGCATTGGAGCAGCCTTTGCAGCACATGGAGCTGAACCTTGCAAGCGACGCCTACCTTGTAGCCAGCTGCGAGATCATCGCCAACACCGCCCTTACCCCCGCCCAGCAGCTGAAGCTGAGTTTTTCCTGCGGGCGGATGCTGGAGACCACCCTGCAAAACTACCTGCCCTGCTATGTGACCGGGGCGGATGCCATGCGCTGCAATGTGCTTTTCTGCCTGACCGATGCCCAGTGCCAAAAATACCGGACGGTACTGCGCCCGCTGCTGGAACGCGCCAGCCAAATTCTATACAACTATTTCACGGTACGGCTGCTCTGGGCGGTAGGACGCCCCACCGGCTCCCTGCTGGGGCTGGCGCGCCGCTGCCGGGAAAACGCCCACCTACAGCCCCTGCTCACGGTGGAGCAGCCCATCCAGTTCGTGGAGGTCAACGAGGGCGACGCCACCGCCGGGAAGATGCAGGTGGTGGCACAGGTGCAGGAGTATGTTAAGAATCATCTTTCGGAAAAACTGACGCTGGCCGATGTGGCGGCTGTATTCAATTTTTCGCCCAACTACCTCAGCCAGCTGTTCGGCAAATACGGCGACAGCGGCTTTGTGGAGTACATCACCGAGACCCGCATCGCTGCGGCAAAAGAGATGCTGGAACAGGGCGATTTGAAAGTATACGAGATCGCTGAGAAACTGGGGTACGAGAGCGCTTTCTATTTTTCCAAGGTATTCAAAAAGGTCACGGGGCTCAGCCCGCGGGAATACCAGCAAAGTATTTAAAATCGGAGGCTTTTATGATACAGGAACAGCTTGCTCATCTGCCGGAATTTCTTCCCGATTACCGGCCCTTTCCCCCTGTCAAAGAGCACACCGCATGGCAGGGGCTGCCCCTGCGGGCAAAGCAGCGCTTTTTGCAGGCGGGGGAAGCCGCGCTGCAAACGCCCATTGCGCCCCTGCCGCTCTCGCTCTGGCTGGATTTCACCCACACTGGGCGGCGCACCCCATGGGAGACGGCTTACTTTTCCCGCCGGGCGCGGCTGTGCGCGCTGGTAAGTGCCGAGTGTGTGGAGCACAAAGGGCGCTTTCTGGATGAAATTGCCGATACCGTATGGGCGATCTGCGAGGAAAGTGCATGGCAGCTGCCCGCCCACAACAGTTATGTGCGGGACACCCCGCAGCTGCCCCTGCCGGACACCACCCGCCCCATCGTGGATTTATTTGCCGCCGAGACCGGCGCGCTTCTGGCGCTGACCCGGTACTTACTGCCCGATGAGCTGGATACTGCCGCGCCGGGCATCACGGCGAGGATGGAGCGGGAGCTGGACGCCCGCATCCTGACGCCTTATTTTACAAGCCACTTCTGGTGGATGGGCAACGGCGAAGAGCCTATGTGTAACTGGACGAGCTGGTGCACTCAGAATGTGCTGCTCACCGTTTTTCTGCTGCCCACCACCCAGCAGCAGCGAAAAGCTGCCGTCAAGCAGGCAGCCTACAGCCTCGACTGCTTTTTGAAGGACTACGGCGCGGACGGCTGCTGCAACGAGGGTGCGCAGTATTATCGCCACGCCGGACTGACCCTGTGGGGCTGTCTTGAAATTTTATCCAACGTTGCGCCGGAGGCCTTCCGCCCGCTATTCAGAGAAACAAAGATCAAAAATATCGCGGAGTACATCTGCAATGTCCATGTGGAAGGACCTTACTATCTGAACTTTGGCGATTGCAGCCCCCTGGCCGGGCGCTGCGGTGCACGGGAATACCGCTTTGGACAGGCCGTAGGCAGCGATGCTTTGCAGGCCCTTGCGGCGGCAGATTTCCGCGCCGATGCCGACCCCGACCATTTGCAGAACCCGGACGGCAGCACCCACATCAACCTGTGGTACCGGCTGACCACCGCCTTTGCCGAGCAGGAACTGATGGAATACGCCGCAGTTCCCCAGCATCGTTCTGCAGTATGGTACCCCAGTGTAGGCATTTATGCCGCACGGCAGGGCAGCTGGGTGCTGGGTGCAAAGTTTGGCTCCAACGGCGACAGCCACAACCACAACGATACCGGCAGCATTACCGTGTACAAGGACGGAAGACCGTTTCTCATCGATATCGGAGTGGAGAGCTACACCAAAAAGACCTTCAGCCCTCAGCGGTATGAGATCTGGACGATGCAGAGCGCATGGCACAACCTGCCCACCTTTGACGGCGTGCAGCAGCTGCCCGGCGCGGAATACGCTGCCCGGGAGGTGTGCACCGAGGAAAATAGCATCACCGGCGAACTGGCGGGCGCGTACCCGCCCATCCCGGGGCTTACCACCTACCGCCGCAGCGTATCTGTCAGCGAACAGGGCATCACCCTGCGGGACGAAACAGACTATCCCGGCACAGTAGACCTGACCCTGCTCACCGAGCAGCAACCCGTCCCCACTGCGGACGGCTTTGCGGTGGGCACACTGGGCGGCATCCGCTTTGACCCGGACGCCGCAACGGCTGCTGTTACGGCGGTGCCTATCACCGACCCGCGCCTGCGCACCGCATGGCCGGAAACGATCTATAAGATCACCCTGCATTTCCAAAAAATGCTGAAGCTCGAACTGTACTAAGGAGAACTGCCATGGAAACCATCAAGCTGAAAATTCTGGACGAAGCCGGCCACACCCTGATGACCTGTGACGCTGACACCGCCGTATCCCTTGTTTACACCAACTGCTACAAGCCCGGCGACCGGGTGGCGCTGGAGATCGACCATCCCGGGCAGTACTGCGTCATCCAGTTCGAGGACACCATGCCCGAAGCCCTTGTGTATGTGGTCAAGCGGGAGATCAACTTCCACATTCCCTTCGGGGAGCAGGCCATCACCTACTCGCCCAAGAGCTTTGCGGGCAGCCGTCACGTTATCCGGGCACGGCTGGCACTGCCGGAAGAGATTGCCGCCCGGCGGAATCTGGCCTTCAACTGCTATGACGAGCATGGCGACACCGGTTTTTATCCCCACGCCAGCGCCAACGTAGAAACGCGCGGCGAGGCGGTGTTTGCCGCCCGCAACGCCATCGACGGCATTTTTGAGAACAGCGCCCACGGCGAGTATCCCTACCAGAGCTGGGGCATCAACCGCGACCCGAACGCAGCCCTGACGCTGGATTTTGGCCGGGAAGTACTGCTGGATGAGCTGCGCATCACCGAGCGGGCAGATTTCCCCCACGACAACTACTGGGTAAAGGCCACGGTGGAATTTTCTGATGGCAGCCAGCTGGACATCCCGCTGGTGAAAAGCGCCAAACCCCAGAGCGTGGCCTTTGAGCCCAAGCGGGTGCGCAGCCTTGTGCTGAAGGATCTGATTCAGGCCGAGGGGACTTCCCCCTTCCCGGCGCTGACCCAAATCGAAGCCTTTGGCACCGAGGTGAAGTAAAATGAGCATCTACAATGCCCTTTATGGGCGGGACGGCCACGGCGTAGGCCCAAACGAGCCGGAGAAAAAAGGCTTTGCACGCTTTTGCCAGATGGTCGGCCGCGACCTCGGCCAGCTGCTGGGCACGAACCTGATGGTCTGCGTGCTCTGCCTGCCTGCCGCACTGGGGGTCTCGCTGGGCGTGACCCTGCTCTCCCTGCCGCTGACGGTGGTGTGCAGTGCGGTCACCGGTCTGCTGACCGGCCCTGCCATGGTGCTGCTGGCAGACTGCGCTCTGCGCAGCTTGCAGAACGACCCCTCCCAGTGGCTGCCCCGGGCAAAGCAGACCCTAGCCGCCCATTGGAAAGCCGCCTGCGGCTTTGGCTGCATTGGCACGCTGGTGCTGGGGCTGCTGTGCTTTGTATCGGCCTTTGTGTTTGAAGCCGCCGCGCAGCAGGGGTATTACCCCGGGCTTGCCATTCTCGTTTTTCTGGCGCTGGATTTTCTGGTGCTGGCGGTTCTGGCTACGCTTTGCGCTGCCGTTCTGCCGCTGCAACTGCCCGCCCCGGACAGCTTGCTGCGCCGGGCGGGCAGGCTGCTGGCTGTCGCCCCGGCGCGCTGCGTCCTGGCAGGCGTTCTCATGCTGGCGGGCATCGGCGGCATGATCTTGCTGTTCCCGGTCAGCGTGTTCTGGTCGGTGCTGTTCGGCTTCTGGCTGCCGGGGCTGGCAGCGATGCAGACCCTGTTCCCGGTTTTGCGGCAGGAATACGGCGTAGAGGTGCGCAGCATCCCGCGCCCGGCAGCGACGGATAAGCCCCTGACCGCACAGGAGCAGAAAAAGCGCTCCCGCGCCAACTGGTGGTATTACAACTGGGGCATCGTGGCGGTGGCGGCAATGGTCATTGTGGGCGTAGCGTATGTGGCGCACGGCCTGCTGACTACCGTAGACCCGGACTACACCGTGGCGGTAGTCACGGCGGAGGCCCTGCCGGACGAGGCCGTGCAGCGCCTGCAGACTGCGCTGGCAGACTATGCGGAGGACGCCAACGGCGACGGGACTGTGGTGGTGCAGGTGAACAACTACACATGGAGCGCCGATGCCGCCCTGACCGACATGAACGGTCAGATGGCCGGTGCCACCCAGATGAACACCGACCTTGCCAACGGCGAGAGCAAAATCTGGATCTTGGATGACCCGGAGGGCTTCGAACAGGCCTATGGGGCACTGAGCGAAAAGCTGGGCGCGGAATGGCAGACAAAGCTTATCCCGTGGCGCAGCCAGCCCGCCCTTTCCGGGCTGGAACTGGGCAGCTACAACACTGCCGCCGATGGCAGCCAGACTGTTGATATCCAGAGCCGCTTTGCCGGGTACAGCGTGGCAGTGTTTGATGCTTCAGATGCGTTGTGGCAGGCGCTCAATTCGTAAACAGAAACGACCGTCCGTTCTCTTTTTGTTTATGTGGTATTCTATACACAGAAAAATAGACGGAGGCATACCGCCATGAATCCCCATACCACGCTGAATCTTGCCAAGATTGCTCTGTGCGCGGTGGAAACCGTACTGAGGAATACTTCGCCCGATGCAGAGGACTATCCCCCAGCCAGTTGAATAAAATAACAACGCTGCAAGTGCTTATCGTCAGGCTGTTACAGATGCAGCAGCATAAAACGGACATCTCTTCAATAAAAAAGTCAAGTAGACTTCAATTTGAGCCAAATAGTAAGACTTCTTATGCTTTACCGTCATAAATTTTTCAAAATCATCTTGACGCACCTTGCGAAACATGATATTCTCTGTCACAAATCTCACTGATTTTGTGGATTGGTTTGAAACCATCCACAAGATGTGGTCGTGTTCATTTTGAACACAGCCACAGAAAGTGGTTGGTTATCACCGTGAGACCCACCACTTCCGTGAGGAAAAGTCCACGAAGAATTTACCGCCCCGCAACACACCCGATTCATTTTGCCGCCGATTCACCCGACAAAATCCATCGCTGCGCTGCATGGGCGGTATTTTTCTTTTTCACAAATAAAATCTTATGTAGTTGTTCAATCTTCCAAAATTTGTTTTTTGTTGTTGACTGTACAACTGTAAAGTGTTATTCTTGCGCTTGAAAGAAGCAGAACGTAGTGTCCGCACTGCGCTCAGCTTTCTTCATATTGTACCTTGAATCTTGCATAAGCCGTCTGAACGTGATACCGTGCCATGACCTCACACCTTCCGTGAGCGAGCCGGACAACGCCGCTGCACAAACAGAGGCAGGAACTTCGTTCGGAGCAAACGGTGACTCCCTTACATGAGCAGCACCACCTCTACTTATTTTTTGCGCCTTAACAATTCGGAAACAATTACCCGGAAACGATTTTGAGCGCAGCGGTAGAGGGCAAGAACCGTCCCGTGGCCACAAATTTTCAATTCTTGAAAATTTTCTGTCCATCCGGGACTTCACTTCTTCAATGCGTCTGCATTTCCGAAGTGATCTTGTTGGGGTAGCGCTTGTCGGGGCAACGCCCCTCCATCTGCTGTCGCAGACCGCGCTGCCGCTTAAAAGCCCCACTGGGGCTTTCATTGCTGCGCTGCGCTTCGCAAACGCGGTCCCACCCCAAACCCTGCTCATGGTTCGCACCTGACGGTGCGAACAGCAACGGCGTGTCGTGCTTACATAACTTCACCGAGGAGTTATCGAACAGACAGGAGGTACAATGACCAAAACGAATGTTCAATCGACCCCTAGCAATTCCCAGCACCACGACAC
>OCPU01002124.1_pt1 | contig 13271 bp, 10 predicted proteins | sample 1538661 | NCBI WGS metagenome assembly OCPU01 (sample SAMN04571716, study PRJEB22368) | human gut metagenome | biome: human gut; material: stool | host: Homo sapiens | place: Luxembourg | collected 2012-10-19
TTTCTTGATATCATCCTGAGAAGCGTCCTTGTTCACCCCCAAAATCTTGTAATAATCGATATAGGCCATAATCTGATATGTTTAGTCTATTTTTCTCATATAATTATATAACAATAAACATACCAAGGATAGTTTTGGTTAGTGAAAATTTACTTAAAACGTTTTTAATCGTACACGCACGGAATTAAGATTGTCCGTAGATAGAAAAGGCTCTAGCCGGGATCATCAGATACCGCTAAAGCCTTTTATGGATAGGAAATTCTTCGAACCTTATTTAAACTGCATCATCTTGCTGATATACTTCCCGACAATATCGAACTCTAGGTTCACTACCGTACCTTTCTCGATCTGGCAAAAGTTCGTGTTATCGTGCGTATAAGGGATGATAGCGACTTGGAAACTGTTTTGCTGGGAGTTGCATACCGTCAGACTGACGCCGTTCACGCAAACGGAGCCTTTCTCCACGGTCATATACCCCTGCTGGGCCATCTCCTTATCAAAAGCGTACTCGAACGTATAGTACCAGCTGCCGTCCGCCTCCTTCACCTCCGCACAAACGGCAGTCTGGTCCACGTGCCCCTGTACGATATGCCCGTCCAGACGGCCGTTCATCAACATGCTACGCTCCAAGTTCACCTTATCGCCCACTTTCAGGTTCCCGAGGTTCGAACGTTCCAAGGTCTCCTTGATAGCGGTAACCGTATACGTATCTTCCGTCATGCTTACCACCGTAAGGCAAACGCCGTTGTGAGCCACGCTCTGATCTATTTTCAGCTCATTCACGAATGAGCACTTCATCGTCAGATGAAGGTTTCCTTTATCGGATTGGAGGGCTACTACCTGAGCCGCTTCTTCTACAATACCTGAGAACATAATCAAATCGTTTTTAGTTTGTACTCCCAAAACTGTTATTTATTCATGGGCAAAGATAACGCCTTTGAGGTAATAAGCCCGATAAAAAGGAAGTTATTAAATGTTTTTAATTTACGATATTATTTATCGTCCAAGGAGACCAAATCATACCGCTGGCTTCCCATACCCAACGCCTCCGCATGCTCGACGATATGGATGCCATGGCGGGATTCCATGCGCTCGATCAAGTGGACACGACCAGGGTCCGGCGAGGCGTAAACCTTATCCAAGGCCACGGGATCGAGTGAGGCTAGCATACCGATATCCGCCATTTTCGGCTCTTCCGGGTTCGAATCGCAATCGCAATCTACGGAGAGTCGATTCATTACGCTGATATAAAGTATATTTTCGCCACAATGGGTAGTCACGGCCTTAGCCGCCTCGGCCATTGATTCCAAGAAATGATCCTGTTCGGGAAGGTTGTTCCACAAGTCGGTTTTCGTCTTACCCGCCGTATGTATCCAAGCCTTTCCGGCGGATGAGGCTATACCGATAGAGATATTTTTCAGCGCTCCCCCGAAACCGCCCATGGCATGTCCCTTGAAATGGGAAAGGACGACCGTAAAATCATAATCCAGATAATGGGAGCCTACGAAATCCTCTTTCAGGTGTTTACCGCCTTGAACCGGAAGAGCCACCTCGCCGTCGGCATCCATGATATCCACCTTAGCGATGGCCGTGAAGCCATGATCGGCGGCGGCTTTCAAATGGCTGTCGGTATCCGCGCGTCCGCCTCCGTAAGCCGTGTTACATTCCACGATCGTACCGTTTACTTTCTTTACCAAGTCTTTGATAAGTGTAGGTTGCAGGAAGTTATGGCCTCCCGGCTCTCCGGTAGAGAGCTTCACCGCCACTTTCCCCTTGGCCTTCCGTCCCAAGGCGTCGTAGAGACGGATCATGTTCTGAGGAGTGATATCTTTCAACATATATACCTTCGAAACTCCGGCAGAGGATTCGCTTTTCGCAATCTCCGGCCTCACTTCGCCTGCGATACTCTCTACAGGTATAGAACCTGCCACCATCCATGCGCCACCCATAACGACCGAACTCCGTATGAAGTTACGGCGTGACATTTTTTGTTTTGCTGTCATGATATAGAATTTAAATTCATATGTTTCTTATTTAATCGATACGCGAAGTTCTTTAAAAACTTGAAAAATAAGACTCCTTTACGAACAAAACGAATTTTGAAAGCCTAAAAACGAAATGGGGGTTGTTCACACGGCTCCGTATCCCGTATATCATTCTAAAACATTCCTTAAAGCCACTTGTTTCATAAATAGATTATCCTAATAATATAGATCTTATGAAATCAAAGAATTTAACACTGGCCTCTCTTTTCGCCGGCTTGTTCATGTTCATGAACCCTATGGGAAGCGAGGCGTGTACAAGGGCCGTTTACCTCGGGCCGGACGATATGGTCGTAACCGGACGTACCATGGATTGGAAAGAGGACCCGCAATCCAACCTGTATCTCTTCCCCCGGGGCGTACAGAGAAGGGGAGCGATATCCGATAATACCATCCAATGGACCTCGAAATACGGAAGCGTGGTGACCGCCGGGTATGATATCGGTACGTGCGACGGCATGAACGAGAAGGGACTTGTTGCCAACCTATTGTTCCTCACCGAGTCATCTTATTTCCGACCGGACGATAACCGCCCGGTTATGGGGCTTAGCATCTGGACGCAGTATGTACTCGATAATTTCGCCACGGTAGATGAGGCGGTTGCCGAGTTAAGCAAGGAGGTCTTCCGCATCGACGATCCGGATCTTCCGAACGGGGCGAAATCGACCTTGCATCTCTCGATCTCGGACGCATCAGGGAATAGCGCTATCTTCGAGTACCTAAATGGGAACTTGGTTATCCATGAGGGACGGGAATGCCAAGTCATGACGAATTCCCCTACATACGATAAGCAACTAACCTTAAACGATTACTGGCAACAGATAGGCGGCTTGGTCATGTTGCCGGGTACGAACCGGGCTTCCGATCGTTTCGTGCGTGCCTCTTTCTATATCCACGCCATCCCGCAGACAAGTAATTTCCGGGAAGCGGTAGCCGGGGTATTCAGCGTAATGCGTAACGTATCGGTACCTCTGGGAATCACGACCCCGGATCAACCGAATATCTCCTCTACCCGCTGGCGTACGGTAGCCGACCAGAAGAATAAGGTATATTACTTCGAGTCTACTTTAAGCCCGGATATCTTTTGGGTCGATTTCAAGAGCTTGGACTTCAAGGCAGGTACACCTATCAAGAAACTAACGCTCACAAACGGCGAGATTTACGCCGGAAACACCGCCAAAGATTTCAAGGACAGCAAGCCGTTACCGTTCTTGTTCGGGATCTGAAGGACTAGAAAAACAGACAAGAATAAATAAGGGGAGGTATCAAAAGTCGGTATTTACTCCCCCCTTATTTTTAAACAAGCGTTATTACCTTTTATGATATGCTTAACAATTAAAGCCTATGCCTAAAGCTATCCACCGGATTCGATGTGGCAGCCCGGTAGCTCTGGAAAAAGACAGAGACAAACGAGATCATGAGGCAGAATAAGCCGGCGGCGATAAATATCAGCGGACTTAAACCGATACGATACGAATAGTCGGACAGCCAATCTTTCATAAAGTACATAATAATAGGTATGGCGATCACGAAAGCAATCAACACATAGTTCAAGAACGTGAATACGAGCTTAACCAATATCTGCCGGTTGCTGGAACCAAATACCTTTCGTACGGATACTTCTTGCAAACGCTGTTGGATAAAGTAAGTGGACATCGCCAATAAGCCTAGCAAAGAAATAAGGATGGCGATTATCGAGAATACGATCACGATCTTTGCCAAACGGATTTGCGAGTCGAATGAGTTTTGTAAACGCTCATCCATGAAGTAAGCCTCAAACTCAAGTCCGGTCACTTTCTCATATACTTTACCGATAGCCTCCTTTGCGGCGAAAGGATCACCTTGTGTCTCGATCAAGATCATCCAAGGATCTTCATTATCTTTCAAGAAACGGAACATGACAGGGTTCATCCCTGTCGTCACATTTCCAAAGCAATAGAAATCCCGGACGATACCCGCTATCGCTATCGGTCTTTCTTGCCTGTCCAGCATAAAAGAGGCCGCATCCTCCGATAAGTTCATCTCACGCATCGCTTGCTCGTTTAGGAACCAGCCCTCTGTCGTTAAATGGTTATCACGCAAAATCTCCAATCCCAGCATATCGTAACACTCCTTATCCATAACGAATTGCTGAAAAGATATATTTTGCCCCTGATAAGTAGCAGTCCAATTATTACTACCGAATAAAGGCAATCCTTGAGTCTTCCCGACCCTATCTACGCATGACAAACCTTTCAACTCACCGACAAAAGCGGATAACTGCCTTTCATCCACCGACCGCATAGCCAATAAATTCTTCGTTTTATATCCGACAGGAGCGTTGATCATATGAACGATCTGACAAACCATCGTGATAGAGGCGGCGATCATCGTGATCGTGATCACATTTTGGAATACGATAAAGAACTTACTGAATACCATTTTCGTCTTAGCCCGGAACGTACCCCTTACCACCTCGATCGGTTTAGAAGAAGAAATAATGATAGCAGGCAGTAAGCCGGATAAAACTCCCACGGCAACCGTTAATGAAACCAGAGCCAATAGCCAGACAGGTCTACCCAATACATTCATATCGACACGTGTCTGCAATAAATCATTGACAAACGGCACGACCGCCAGCGCAAGGAGAACCCCGATAATCAAAGAAATAAACGTAAGTAAAGTGGACTCCAGCATCAAACGCATGAATAACTCACCCCGTAAAGATCCCAAAAGGCGCCGGGTAGCCATCTCCTTCGCCCTGAAACCCGCTTGGGCAACCGTCAAGTTAATATAATTGATAACCGCAAAAATCAAGATAAGAAGACCTACGGACATCAGCACGATCACGAAACGCCAATCTCCCTTTCGCAAAGAAGAGTAAGAAGCGGCTTTCGCAAAATACTGCTCACTAAGCGGCAATATGCGTACCTCTTTTGCCGTCCCATATTGATACGGCCAATAAAATTCCTTGAACCAATGGGCCATATCCTCCGCACGAGAAGGGAAATCACTACCCTCACGCACCAAGACAAAAGCCGATGTACTTCCGGCATTCCCCAATTGATCCGGAGCCAACGACCAGTTCAAATACCGAACCTGCTCCCAACGCACGATCACATCGGCTTCGGGAATAGAGGAATGAAGTAAATCCTCCACCACCCCGTTTATAGTAGCCGATATGGTATCGCCCACCACCAACTTCCGTCCCATCGGATCATCCGTTCCGAACATCTTACGGGCGAACGAAGAGGAGACCACCGCATAGTTCCCGGCGGCCAACGCTTGCTCACGAGTGCCTTGTAGCAACCGGAAATCAAAGAAATCGAAGAACGTAGAGTCTGCGAACATCACGTTTGCCTTCAGTTTCCGATCACCGGAAACTACAACTATATCACTCGAATTACCCGCCACTACCGGACAAACTTTTTCTACCTCCGGATAGCGTTCCTTTATCTTATAAGGAATGGCGGCTCCGGTGGCCATCCAATTTTCATTCCCGACCAGATAGATACGATCCGCCTTGGTATGGAATTTATCTGTAGACATCTCCTGTACCGTATAGACCGCTATCAATAACACAAACATCAACGATACAGACAGACCAAACACGTCTATCAGCGTATAAGCCTTATTCCTTCCGAGGAACTTGAAAAAGGACTTAAAGTTCAATAAATTATTCATGAATTATAAATTTTCAATTACTCAGATTTCAAGCAGTTCACCGGATTATCATTAGCCGTCTTGCGGGCATCCAGACAAACCACGGAATATATAATCAATAAGACACATACGCCGCAACCCAAGAATATGTACCATGACAAAGGTACTTTCTCCGTGAATTGCTCTTGCCACTTTTGCAAGACAAAGTATGCTATGCCACCGCCTAATATGACCGCATAGATACAGATATATCCGATATCCTTTATGAACAACCTCAATATATCCCATAAGGTAGCCCCATTCACCCGGCGGACGGCGATCTCCTTACGACGACGGCTCACCTCATCATTCGTATAGCCTATAAGTCCTATCAACGTAACAAGAAGCGTGACCAGACCTCCGATCATCACGGAATCACGGAATTGGCGGGAGTCCTTATATAGATCCATGATCTCGGAACGGAAAGAGATAGCGCTCAGTTCACGATCCGGAAATGTCTCGGATATCTTCTGCTGTAAACGAGCCATATTATCGTTGGTCAGCTCATGGAACTTCACCTGCAAGGTGTACATGGGCTTATGCGCATAGAATAATACGGAGGGCCGCATATCTTGGTTCGAGATTCCTCCCAGACGGATATTCTCATACACGCCGCAAATCGTGAATGGCTCCTCATTCCATTTGCTATGCTCGGTGACGCAAATATCCTTCCCAACAACATCATCCGTCCAGCCCGCTACCAATTTCATCTTCTCCACGAAACGGCGGTCTACCATCACCTCTCTCGAGTTGGTCACATTCTCCGTGAACGAGCGGCCTTGGATCACGGGAATCTCCATCATGTCCAGATATCCGTTGCCTACCCAATAGAGATCGGCGATATTAAAAAGCTCTTGAGTCCCGCCCGGTAAAAGAATATTATTACCGGAAGCATGCTCGAAAGGCAATTGATAAACGGTGGTAGCCGCAGCGACTCCCGGAAGCCGCATCACCTCATCCAGAATCTTGGCACGAGAGGTAGAGTCCACGCCAGCTAACCCGCAGTAGGCAAGGTTCTCATAGGCATATCCCGGACGATCATTCACCATAAACGTATATTGACGGGCAACGAAAACAAGCATCGTCACCAAAAAGCCCGTAGCAACAAACTGGACAAGCAACAAGGCTTTCTTCCAGATACGCTTATTCTCCCGGTAATTACGGAAAGCGGAGGCCACCGGAATCCGGGCGTATAATGATCCCGGCATAAAACCAGATACGAAAAACACCAAGATACATATCCCTAGCAAGACCAAGCTACCATTAGACAAGAGCAAGGAATCTAACGAAGTCGCCAACAACTCCTCTACCGTACCTCTAAACGCAAGGATCAACAATAAGGCCAAGATCAGTGAAAGCACTATATGTACCAACGCCTCACCAAACATCATACCATGAATATTATTCTCGCTTGCCCCATAACATTTATGGACAGCCACCTCCTTCGAGCGATTTACGATAGAGGATATCACGATCAAGATATAGTTCATCACCGCCGTAAAGATCAAAGCGAAGGCCAGTAAGGAAAGTATCCACGTCATTCGCTTGACTTGCGGCAACTCCTTGTGTAGATTATCTAGCTTATGAAATGAGAAATCAATGCTTAACCCGACCTTTTGCTGTTCCTCCGGAGGGAAATAAGAATTCACAAACGTACGCACCTGTTCCTCCAAAGCTAAAGGATTCACCCCCTTGTGCAACTTCACATAGCTTATGTAACGATCGTTTCCCAACATATTAGTAGGCGAACCCTCCCACATGAACCGACCCGCCGAAGCCATGGAAACAATTACATCGTAACGGGAATGAGAATTTTCCGGAACTTCCTCAAAAACGCCACCAATAGTCATAGTACGTCCCGGCGAATTGTCTACCGTGAAGTTTTTCCCGATAACATCGCCTCCGATATTTTTCGCTATACGACTTGATATCAACACGTACATCGGGGTGGAAAGAACCTCTTTCGCATTTCCGATCAACATAGGACGAGGAAGAATATCAAAGAAACAACTATCCGCTATGATACAACGACCGGAGTATTTCATCTTGGTGTCGGTCATCGTAAAGGTCCAGTCTCCAAAACTCGTGTATCGGGTGACGGTCTCGATCTCGGGTATCTGTTGTTGCATAGTTGGAGCGATGCCACCGCTTGTTTGCGGATAATCCTTCAACTCCCCTCCATTTTGCTGGTATTTCGCCCAGACTTGATAGACCCGGTCTCTATCCGGATAAAAATCATCATACGATTGTTCGAAATAGACTTTAGCGATCAATACCAAGCCTACCGCTAAGCCGATTCCCAACGATACGATTTTCATCACGTTATGCCGCCCTTTCTTAAAAATGGAACGAATGGCGATTAGTATGTTTTTCATATTATATCGATTTTATTCCAGCACCAGCACTTCATTATCCTTATAACTCTCATAACTGGACACAATCACCTTCTCACCGGCTTCCAGACCTTCAAGAACCTCATAATATTGCGGGTTCTGACGGCCGATCTTGATAGAACGCCTGTAAGCTTTCTTTCCATCCGGATCAAGAACAAATATCCAGCTTCCGCCCGTGCTCTGGAAGAAAGTTCCCTTCGGGATAATGATACTCTCGGTAGGTTGCCCCAGCTCCAAGTTGATATAGTAGGTCTGTCCACTACGGATATTATCCGGACGCTCACCCGTGAAAACGAAATCCGTACGGAACTTACCATCACGAACCTCGGGATAAACTTTGCGCACCGTTAAGTCGAAAGACGAGCCTTGACGCTCGAAAGCGGCGCTTAAGCCCGGTTTCACGCGGTCTATATAATGCTCGTCGATCATGGCCTCTATCTTATAATCGGAAAGGTCGTTAATCTGGCCGATCTTTTGTCCGGGATTGATGCTTTGCCCCAATACGACATCCAACAGTCCCAACTCACCGTCGATCTGGGAACGGACATTCAAGTTTTCCTTACGTTCGCGGATCAACAGGATATTCTTCCGCATGTTCGCCAAGCTGGCCTCCATCTCATCCATCTGGATCGTGCGGGAGATAGAGTCTTGGCGCAAGCGCTCGGTAATCAAGGCGTGCTTTTGAGAGGCTAACTCGAAGTCCTCCTTCGCTTTCAGATAATCCTCCTTGGCGATCAAGTTCTCTTTATACAACTGCTCTTGTTGGTTGAACGAGCGGCGGGCCCGGTTCATGTCCATATCGTATTGAAGTTTCTCCATCTGATTGGTCAGCTTATCCTGCTCCATGGTAACCTGCGTATTACGAAGGAAGTTCTGCTTCTCCGCCAACTCGGCCTCAGCGTTCAAGATCTGCAAATCTAGATTTGAGTTGCTCAGACGAACAATGATATCGCCTTTCTTCACTTGGGCACCCTCTTCCACGACTTTCTCCTGTACGATACCGCCCTCCTCGGGGCTAAGCTGCACGACCGTGATAGGTTGCACCTGACCATCCATACGAAAGAAGTCATTGAATTGCTCACGGGTCACATTACCGATGCTAATCCCTCTCGCATCCACTTTCAACGTAGAAGCATGATCACCAAAGATAATCCATCCCAACAAGATAACGAACAACACGCCACCCGCTACATAAGGAATATGCTTCTTCTGAAGACCTTTCTTTTTCTCTAATTGTATATCCATCGTATTCTATATTTTTTATTATCATCTAAATTCTATGTTCTCAATTCTTATTCATTGATAAGAGGCTTGCCCTTATAATAATCCACCAGCTTGCTTTTCAATAAGTACATCAATCGCTTTTGAAGCAGATTGGCCTTGGACTCCAACAGCGTATTCGCACTTGTCTGTACATCCAGCGTGCTCATCAGGCCTTCCTCGTACTTCCGTAGGGTAACACGATAAGCCAACTCATCCGATTTCACCTTCTTATCCATCTGTATGGCCTCTTTAGCGTATCCCTCACGATCCAAGACCGATTGCTCTACCGCTGTCTGCAACTGGCGAAAGACCTCTGTCCTTGTCTCCCGTGCGATCCGCATATTGTTACGGTAACGACGAGCGTTCGTTAATCTGCTCAAACCATCGAATAAGGGGAAGCTAAGGCTAAAAGAGACATATTCACCACGGTTATTTTTAAACTGATCCTTGAAACCTTCCGGGGCATTATCAGACTTCAGGTTCTCGAAATAACTCGTAGAGATTCCGGCATTCAAATAAATGCTCGGTAGCAACTTTCCTTTATAAATACGATATTGGTATTTACTTTGCGTTAATTGATACTCGGCTTGCAAGGCGGTAGGGTTATTCCCGGACGCATAGGCGAAAATCTCCGCCACATTCTCTACTTCCGGGACATAATTGATATCCGGTAATAAAGTATCCACCTCCAGTTCTAAATCAGATGGATAATTCATACATTCCCTCAAAGTAAGCAAGGCCGTATTGAAAAGATTCTGTTGGTGGGTCAATGTATAATCATCGGCTGCCACCTGAGCCTCGAATTGAGCTACATCCGCTTTCCCTTTCAAACCCAGCTCTTCTTGCCGGCGAGTCTTATATAAGGTACGGTTACTCTCCTCCAATTTCTCGGCCGCCATACGAATCGTTCCTTTATAATACACCACATCCATATAAGCCTGCATGGTTTTCATCGCTAAATCATCTTTCGCTTTCTGTATGTCATTAACTCCCATACGGCGATTGGATTTTGCCATCAACCATTGATTGATCAGCTGTCCGCCCGTAAAAATAGGAATAGAAGCGTCGAGGCCATAGTTATTATTAAACGTAGAAGTATTCTCATAGGTATTGGTCGCAGGGTCGATCGAACGGCCAAAACTATATTGCGCTCCGACCTTAGCCGATGCCGCCGGGAAAAAAGAAGCTACGGCGGCATTCCGTTCCGCCTTATACGTATCTGATGTATAAACTTGCTTTTTAACCGATGGGCTGTTTTCCACGGCATAGCGCATACATTCATCCAAAGTCCAAAGTTTCTCTTGGGCCACCGTCGCGGTAGCGAAACTGAGAGAAAGAACTGTTGTAAGTAATATTTGTTTCATTGCTCTATTATTTTCTACCTAAATAATAGCAAAGAACGTGCCAAAACACATAAACAACTAAACAACAATCAGATAACAAAAAGCTATTCTTTTAGAACTGTCCAATATTTTGACAACGCTGTCTAATTGTTTGACACTATTCCCACTTTGACACGTAAGAGCGTCTCCTCTTCTCCCTAAGTAAAAAACGCTCTACTCCTATATGAATTCTTGCTCGATAGCCTATGAATTCTTATGCGCATACTGTATAATTCTACAAACCACGACGTGGTCTGTACAGATCAAGACGTGGAATATACAGATCACGACGTGGTCTATATATTCCACGGCGATAATCTGGAAATAGATGAGATAGTAATTATATTTGTATATAGTAAGAAGAATTTTTTTTACTTGAAGATACGAACAATTGTTTTGATTACAATCGTTGACTATCCTTTAGATTTAAGGGTAGGACACAAAAAAGGGAAACAGTTGAATACCAACCATTTCCCTTTCATCAAGTCGGGGTACCAAGATTCGAACTTGGGACCCCCTGCTCCCAAAGCAGGTGCGCTAACCGGACTGCGCTACACCCCGTCTTGCAATTCATAGTGTTTATCTCTGATTGCGGTGCAAAGGTACGCCTTTATTTTAAACTACAAAACTTTTCGGTAACTTTTTTCATGAAAAATATCATTTTCTTGTTGAGTGGATAGAATGGAACTTTGCGTCAGATAGTTCTTATCGTTGGCGTAAATAAATAAAAGGGTTCCATTCTTTATCGTATTAATAATTGGCTTACTGACAGATACAGGCAACGCAGGGCAACCAAGGCTACGTCCTAACCGCCCCGAGGAAGCTGCCACAGAAGGATCGGAATAAGAGGCACCATGAATTACAATCGCCCTTTGCTTAGCCAAATCATTTATTCCTTTTTCCAATCCATTTAGGATAAGCGAATAGCCATTCCGGCCTTGGTACGTATTTTCCGTCAGATAAAATCCTAAAGAGCTTTTATGGGAACCGTTCTCGTTCGAGAAAGAGGTCGCATAATTCCCTCCGCTATTCTTACCGTGAGAAACCAAAGAGGTGTAAAGTATTCTCTTTTGCCGTATATCCAATACAACCATACGCTCCGCCGTAGAAGGTTTAGAGAAATCGATCAATGTAAGGATATCCTTATTTTTCCGATCAATCTTCTCGGAACCTCTAAGCCCCTGCATAAACGCATCGAAACAAACCCATTGATCCAATCGCATCTCCTCATATAATTGGCGCCCCATAACCGCCACAGACGTTGATCTCGTTTCCGGAGATAGGGCACGCAAAACGCCACCGGTTGAAATTGAACCTACAGACAAGACAATAAAAAACAAATACAAGAAAATCCTTCGCATACTAAAAAACAATAACGCCGCAAAGTTATGATTTTTATTCTAATACAAAAACAATCGTCTCATTAACAGGCGCCCAATCGTAAACAAATTGCGCATGCGAAGTCGCGTTTCTCACACACATATGAGACCGTGGTGTCGTTCCCAACGAAGGACTATATTCGATCAACGATTTACGAGGAGCGTTGACCGGTACGCCATGGATATACGCCCCATTCGTAAAACGGTTGGCATAAGGAGCGAATCCACCTGTCTCCTTGGAACCGTCTACCAAATAGATCATGCGAGACTTTTTTTCTTGGAGAACATACATTCCCAACGGGGTTTCCTGCGCATAAGGAGGACGATGCTGTCCGGTAGTCGCAGGGTTCATGCTACGAACCAACCATTTCGAGCCGACGTGCTCCAAGGTCGCGATATTCTGGTTATGACGATCCACGAAGATCGCCTTATCGAAGACTACCGTATCCCCTATTTGCTTGATATATTTCTTCGGAGCATACCACTCCTCCTCCCCATCATACACGGTTTGTATACGAGCGAATTTAGAATCCTCATCCATCGCCTTGATACGAACCAAGCTACCGTCACGTCCATAGATCTCGGGAGTCACGGTATCAGTCAGCAAATAAAGCGGGACGGATTGATAGCGTTCTACACCAAGCGTATCGGAAACCCTCTTATAGGCATCTCTCTTGAAGACTTTTACAAGAGGAGCCTCTCCATTCCTGTTTTTATAGTTCTGCAAGATCGCCCATTGAGACGGCTCCCTTTGGATCGACTCCAATAAGGATAATCTTTCTTTCATTTTCTCCCACTGGAACTCCCGTGTCGTATCTTTATAGGGGTAAGTATCTTCTAAAGTATGCTTATCGTAAAGCAGCTCTTTCTCTATTTCGATACGGAGAGGCAAAGTCTCCACGATCACAGCGGAATCCTTCGATATAGAATCCACAGGAATTAAGACCTCGGTTTGAGCAGGCTCGGTCCTCGGCGTACAATAACTTAGCGTACAAAGGCTCGATATCAAAAGTATAAAAACTGTTCTCGTCATCATTATTACCCGGGATTTATTTGAATATCGTAAATATACGATTTTTTCCAATAATCATAAAGACATATATAAAATGAAAACAAGTTCCAAATAAATAT
>OCPU01002166.1_pt1 | contig 13017 bp, 9 predicted proteins | sample 1538661 | NCBI WGS metagenome assembly OCPU01 (sample SAMN04571716, study PRJEB22368) | human gut metagenome | biome: human gut; material: stool | host: Homo sapiens | place: Luxembourg | collected 2012-10-19
ATACACCCTATGATCACAGCCATGATTGCCGTAAAAAGCACTGCACCTGCTGCTGTATCCTTTGCGATCTTAGCAAGTGGCTTTCTCTCTTCTGTCACAAGATCAACAACAGCTTCCACTGCCGTATTCACAAGTTCCAGTGAGATCACCATTCCAAAAAGGAGAAGACAGATACACCATTCCATCGGTGTTAATCCTACAAAGGTTCCAACTGCTGTTACAAGAATCACTGCAAGGCAATGAATCTTCATATTCCTCTCTTTTGAAATCCCTGTCCAGATTCCTTCAAAGGCATAGCCAAAGCTTTTGAATAAAGGCTGTTTTCGATTCTTCATTCGTAGTCTCCTTTCGGATTCGTATCATAGATCAAGCAACAAATCTAATATCTATGATACCACATCTGGCTCCTTATCAAAAGAGGTATTTTCCTATTATTATCAAAAGAAGACTCGGATTTCGAATCTCATATCCTTTTCACTTATTTACAAGCTTCAACCATACTCTTTACATATTCTGCAACATACGGCACGCAGTCTCTTCCGTATTTCTCACACAACTTAACGATTGCACTTCCAACGATCGCACCATCTGCGCTCTGACACATCTTCGCCGCCTGCTCCGGAGTGGAGATTCCGAATCCGACCGCACATGGAATATCTTTTTCCTCTTTTACGAGCTTCACCATTGCTCCGATATCCGTCGTGATCGCAGATCTTGTTCCTGTTACACCAAGTGAGGAAACACAATATACGAATCCCGATGCTTCTTTTGCAATCATCCGGATTCGGTCATGAGAAGTCGGTGCAATCAATGAGATCAGATCGATTCCGTACTTTTTGCACACGATGTCAAATTCTTCTTTCTCTTCAAATGGAACATCCGGAAGAATCAGACCATCCATTCCGACATTTTTCGCTTTCTCAAGAAATCTTTCTGTTCCGTAAGAGAACACAACATTTGCATATGTCATAAAAGCAAGCGGAATCTGTGTATTCTGACGGATTTCTTTTACCATATCAAAGATCTTGTCTGTCGTCACGCCTCCTGTCAGCGCACGCAGGTTTGCTCCCTGTATAACCGGTCCTTCTGCTGTCGGATCGGAAAATGGGATTCCAAGCTCGATCAACGCTGCCCCTGCTTTCTCCATCTCATAGACGATCTGTTTCGTCGTCTCAAGATCCGGGTCACCACATGTGACAAATGGTATAAATGCTTTCTTCCCTTTAAATGCTTCCTGTATTCTACTCATGAAGATCCTCCCCTCTGTAACGTGCGATTGCTGCGCAGTCCTTATCTCCGCGTCCTGAAATATTAATTACAATAATCTGGTCTTTTCCCATTGTCGGCGCAAGCTTTCTTGCATATGCAACTGCATGTGCACTCTCGATCGCCGGAATGATTCCTTCTAATTTAGAAAGGTACTCAAATGCATCGACTGCCTCATCATCAGTGATTGCTACATATTCTGCTCTTCCCTTATCATAAAGGTCTGCATGCTCCGGTCCGATTCCCGGATAATCCAGTCCGGCTGAGATTGAGTAAACCGGTGCGATCTGTCCGTACTCATCCTGACAGAAATAAGATTTCATTCCGTGGAAGATTCCAAGTTTACCGGTCGCGATCGTTGCAGCTGTCTCTGCTGTATTCACGCCGCGTCCTGCCGCCTCGCATCCGATCAGGCGCACGCCTTCATCTTCAATGAAATTATAAAATGCACCGATCGCATTGGATCCACCGCCGACACAGGCAAGCACTGCATCCGGGAGTTTTCCTTCTTTTTCAAGGATCTGCTCCTTGATCTCTTTAGATATAACTGCCTGAAAATCACGCACGATCTGCGGAAATGGATGCGGTCCCATACAGGATCCGAGTACATAATGTGTGTCATCAATTCTTCTTGTCCACTCACGCATCGTCTCCGAAACAGCATCTTTTAAAGTACCAGTTCCACTTGTAACCGCGTGTACCTGTGCTCCGAGAAGACGCATTCTGTATACATTTAATGCCTGACGCTCTGTATCTTCTTTTCCCATGAAAACTTCACATTCCATTCCCATCAGAGCCGCTGCTGTCGCTGTTGCAACCCCATGCTGTCCTGCACCGGTCTCAGCGATTACTCTTGTCTTTCCCATCTTCTTCGCAAGAAGGACCTGACCTAACACGTTGTTGATCTTATGGGCACCTGTGTGATTGAGGTCTTCTCGTTTCAGATAAATTTTCGCCCCGCCAAGATCTTCTGTCATACGTGCTGCATAGTATAAAAGAGACGGTCTGCCTGCATATCCATTTAATAATGTATTCAGTTCGTCATTAAATTCTTTGTCATTTTTATAGTAGTTGTACGCCTTTTCCAATTCGATCACTGCATTCATCAGTGTCTCCGGAATGTACTGTCCACCATGGATTCCGTATCTTCCTTTTGTCATGGTTGTCTCTCCTTCTTTCTTGTTTCTATTGTTTTGGTAAATTTATTCATTCACTTGTATATTATTTTGTTTTTCAAAAAATGTTTACTGCTTTCAAAATTTCTCACAGTTTTCACAGCTTGAAGAATTTTCTCACGATCTTTCTTTCCATCTGTCTCCACTGCACTGCTCAGGTCAATTCCCCAAGGGTGTATTTGCTGTATTGCCTCCGGTATGTTCTCCGGATTCAGTCCTCCTGCGAGGAAATACGGCCGCTTTGTCCAGCCTTCCAAAAGACTCCAATCAAATGTCTCGCCGGTTCCGCCTTTTCCGTGATCGAGAAGAATCAGATCTGCACTGCTCGCTGCCGCCACATCAAGATCTTTTTTCTCCTGAATCGAAAATGCTTTCATCACCGGATGGTCTGTCAGACTTTTCAACTTCTTTATATATGCCTCATCTTCCTGCCCGTGAAGCTGAGCAATCTGAATGGTTCCTTCATTTAATAATTGTGCGACCTCGCCGCAGTCTTTATTGACAAATACTCCGACCGGGCAAATCTGCGATTCAAGATTTTGAACCAGTTCACGAACTTTCGAAATAGATACATTTCTCCGACTCTTTGGCACATCGATGATAAATCCGCAATAATCCGGTTTTGCCTCATTTATATAGGTAATATCTTCCGGGTGGCTCAAACCGCAGATCTTAATCTTGGGCATGTTCATTTTATCTTGTCTCATACTATATCTTCCGTTAATTCATATCTAGCTGCCTTCCTGTCTGCTGCTTCAACTCCATCAATGCTGCTTTCCGATCAGATTTTCTCATCAGAAGTTCTCCGATCAGTACCGCATCGGTTCCATTTTCATAAAGTGCTTTCATATCTTCCACTCCGCGGATACCGCTCTCAGATACGAAAACTGTTTCCGAACTGACCATTTCTCTTAGCCGAATGCTATTCTTGATATCCACTGTGAAATCTTTCAGATTCCGGTTATTTACACCGATAATCTTTGCACCGATCTTCTGTGCTCTTAAGATTTCTTCTTCGTTATGTGTTTCTACCAAAGCAGATAGTCCGAGTTCGTCTGCCAGCTGATGATACGCTTTTAATCTGCCATCTTCTAATACCGAACAGATCAGAAGTACTGCCGAGGCTCCCATTGCTTTCGCCTGATAAATCATGTATTCATCACAGGTGAAATCTTTTCTGAGTACCGGAATGGATACATTTTGCACGATTTCTTTCAGATACGCATCACTGCCCCGGAACCAAAACGGTTCTGTCAGACAGGAGATTGCTGCTGCGCCGCCTGCTTCATAGTCCCTGGCGATCTCCACATATGGAAAATCCGGTGCGATTAATCCTTTGGAAGGAGAAGCTTTCTTTGCCTCGCAGATAAAGGATAATCCGTCTGCCCGAAGTGCCTGTTCGAATGCAGGGATTTGATCTTTAATTCCTTTTTCTTCCGCCTGTCTTCGAACCTCTTCTAATGGAACTATTTTCTTTTCTTCTTCGATCCGCTCTTTCGTGCGCTCGGTAATTTTCTCGAGTATATTCATACTATTTGTTCCTCTTTTTCTTTCAAGTTGCTTCTTCCATTCTCCCCTGCATAGCCGGGGATCAGACTTTTTATTTATTACTTTCTTCTTTAAACTGCTCCAGCTTCTTCAGTGCAAGTCCTTCGTCAATGATCTGTTCCGCTTTTCTTACACCTGCTTCGATTGAATCTGCTTTTCCTGCAAGATAGATTGCTGCTCCTGCATTCAGGCAAACTGCATTTCTTTTTGCTCCCAGCTCTTTTCCAGAAATGATATCCAATGTGATCTGTGCGTTTTCCTGAGGTGTTCCTCCTGTCAGTACACCTTTTTCGCATCTCTCATAACCAAACTGCTCCGGTGTGATCTCATAGCTTGTAAATGTTCCATCTTTAATCTCACAGACTGTAGTCGGTGCACACATGGAAATCTCATCTAACTTATCCTGTCCGTAAACGACCATTCCGCGGACAACTCCGAGATTCGCCATTACTCTTGCAAGTGGCTCTACAAGGCTTTCATCATAAACTCCCATCAGTTCCATGTTCGCTCCTGCCGGATTAGACAGTGGCCCAAGAATATTGAATACGGTACGGATACCAAGTTCTTTACGGATCGGTCCGACATATTTCATCGCAATATGATAATTCTGTGCAAATAAGAAACAGATCTGAATGTCTTTGAGAAGCTGTGTGCTGCGCTCCGGTGCGACATCGATCTTCACTCCAAGTGCTTCAAGTACATCTGCCGCACCGGACTTAGAAGATGCTGCACGGTTACCATGCTTTGCGACCGGGATTCCTGCCGCTGCGATCACAAGGGAGGATGTTGTTGAAATGTTAAATGAATTTGCTCCGTCTCCCCCTGTTCCTACGATTTCCAGCACATCCATGTCATGCAAAAGCTTGATGCAGTGTGCACGCATTCCCGCTGCTGATGCTGTGATCTCATCGATTGTCTCACCTTTCATGGAAAGTGCTGTCAGATATGCTGACTTCTGAACATCCGATGCCTTTCCTTCCATAATCTCATTCATTACTTCTTCTGCTTCTGTATAGGTGAGATTTTCTTTCTTTGATAATTTTATAATTGCTTCTTTTATCATTTCCTAATTCTCCTTCAATGCTTTTGCATAGTCAATAAAGTTCTCTATCATCTGAAGTCCCTGTGGTGTCATCACGGATTCCGGATGAAACTGAAACCCAAAGATCGGATATTCTCTGTGTTCCATCGCCATGATCTCGTTGTCCTCGCTTCGCGCTGTCACAATCAGTTCTTCCGGTAGTGTCTCTTCCTTAACTGCGAGTGAATGATATCTTGCCACCTGGATTGGAAGTGTCAGATTCTGAAAGAGGACACTGTCTGTCTTTACGTCTTTCAGCTGTGATGTCTTCCCATGCATCAGCTGTCCGGCGTGACTTACCGTTGCTCCGAACGCTTCTGCCATCGTCTGATGTCCGAGACAAACACCGAGCATCGGAATCTTTCCTTTCAGCTTCTGAATTGCTTCGATACAGATTCCGGCATCAGAAGGTTTTCCCGGCCCCGGTGAGATTACCAGCGCCTCCGGTGCAAGTTCCAGAATCTTTTCCGGTGTGATTTGATCATTTCGAATGACCTTTACTTTTGAATCAATCTGATCTTTTTGTATGCCGCTTATTTCTGATTCTACTCCTGCGATAAACTGATATAGGTTATATGTAAAGCTGTCATAATTATCAAGTAATAGTATCATTCCAATCCTCCTTTCGCAGTTTCCACAGCCTGAAGTACTGCCCCTGCCTTATTTAAACACTCCTGGAATTCATTTTCCGGGATACTGTCTGCTACGATTCCGGCTCCTGACTGTACACGAATGTATCCATTTTTCTTATAAGCAAGACGGATGGAAATGCATGTATCTACATTTCCTGCAAAATCGAGATAGCCGACTGCCCCTCCGTAGATGCCTCTTTTCTCCTGTTCAAGCTCTGCAATAATCTCACATGCGCGGATCTTCGGTGCTCCGGAAAGCGTTCCTGCCGGGAGAATCGCATCGACTACGTCCAGCGCATCTTTGTCTTTCCGAATCTTGCCTGTTACTGTGGAACCAATATGCATTACATGGGAATATCTCTGGATTTCCATATATTTATCAACTTTAACTGTTCCCGGCTGGCTGATCTTGCCGACATCATTTCGCCCAAGATCTACAAGCATGTTGTGCTCTGCAAGCTCTTTCTCGTCTGCAAGTAGCTCTTTCTCCAATTCCTGATCTTCCTCTTCGGTCACTCCTCGCTTCCTTGTACCGGCAAGAGGAAAAGTGCACACCTGTCCGTTTTCTAACTTCGCCAGCGTTTCCGGTGAAGCCCCTGCCACTTCAATATCATCACTTGAAAAGTAGAACATATACGGAGATGGATTCGAGGTTCGAAGCACCCGGTAGGTATCAAAAAGACTTCCTTTCGCCTTCGCTGTCAGCGGATTGGATAACACGACCTGGAAAATATCACCTTCATAAATGTATTCCTTAGCTTTCTCAACCATCTTGCAATAATCTTCTTTATCCACTCCCGGATGGAACTCTTCTTCTAAAACAAGTGGTCGGAAATCTGCCTGCGCCCCGCTTCGGATCAATCGTTCCATCTCTTCTAATTCCTGCTTCGCATTCGTATAATTTTCTTCCAGATCACCTTCCAGCTTCACTCCTGTGATCAGGATCAGCTTCTGTCTGTAATTGTCAAATACGATGACACGGTCAAATAACATCAAGTCCGCATCCAGAAAATCTCTTACTGCCGTTTTTGCTGCTGTCTTTCCTGAAGTCTCATTCTTCTCTTCCAGGACTGGCTTCAATGTCGGTTCTGCATATTTGATATAGTCATAAGAAAAATATCCGACAAGCCCTCCGGTAAATGGAGGAAGTCCCGGAACAACCGGACTTTTATATGCTTCGAGAATTTCTCTTAGAACCTTTCCCGGATGGTCGGTTAAAACTTCCCGTCTGGTCTTATCCTCATCTTCATGCCCTTCGCTGATGATCACACGCCCATCGGTACAGGTGATCTCCATCGTTGGTGCATATCCAAGGAAGGAGTATCTTCCCCACTGCTGTCTGTCCTCCGCACTTTCCAGCAGATAGCAATGCTTGCTTGCCGCCCGCAGCGTCCGCATCACACTGATCGGCGTAAATGCATCTGCATACAGCTCTTTACTGATCGGAACTCGCTTGTATCTGCCTTGTTCAGCGTAGGATCTGATTTGTTCTAATGTCTTGTCCATGTGTATTCCTCCTTGAAGTTATGCTGCAAAATGAATTTCTCTTTTATCCCGATAGGAAATATATGTTTATGGTAGAAAAAAAGTCCCTGACAGAATATTCCTATTCTGTCAAGGACGGTAAATCTAAATCTTTTCCGCGGTGCCACCTTGATTCACGGGTACACTCCCATGCGCTCTGTAAGATACTAACATATCTCCGGCAACTGACGTATGCCTTCACGTCACAGAGTACTCGGATTCTCAAATCCTTTGACTGTGCCCTCAGCGGTCCATTTGGCAACCTGCATCTCGATCCGACTCTCAGCTTCCCGGACTCTCTGTGCGCGCATAATTACTTTGATCTCCGCTTCATCGGTTTAAAGCGTTATTCCATTTGTTTAGGAGTTTATCACTTTAAAGCGATAGTGTCAATGCACTATTTTAATCTTTTTCGCGAAATTGTTGAAAAATTTTCTCAATTTTCTTGTCTTTATTTTCTTTTTCTCTTCCATGCAAATCCGCCAACGCCTGCTCCGAGTGAGGAGAATGCAAGTCCTAATAAGCCAAGAACATTTGCCGGATCACCTGTCTTTGCGGCTTTTGATCCACTTGTTCCTTTGGAAGCTGATCCATCCGTAGTTGTTCCTGCCTTCTTTGTAACAGTCGGAGTTGCACTTCCATTCTGACTTCCCGCCTGATTTCCATTCTTTACAAGTGCTTTGATTGCTATATTTAACTCATCTGTTGCTTTATCAACTTTTTCCTGGCTTTCTTTTGCATTTAATGCGCTCTTAGCGTCTGTCAGTGCACTCTGCAATGCCTTCCAGCTGTCAACTGTGTAATCAGCTTCTTTCAGAGCTGCCGCATCACTGATTACTTTCTCAAGGGAAGAAGTATCAACTGCTGCCGGCTCTTCTTTCTTAACAAGTGCTTCAACAGCTGCGTTGAGGTGGCTTACTGCCTCGTCTACAGTTGCCTGAGTTTTTGGATTTTTCAATTCATCTTTTGCTTCCTGAAGTTCCATCTGCATAGATGCCCAGCTTTCCGCTGTGTAATCAGCTTCTTTCAGGGCTTCTGCTTTTGCAATAGCTGCCTCAAGCTCTGTTGTTGTGATTGTTTTATCCTCAGATTCTTTTACAATGTTCTCCTCTGTTGCCTGGAATTTGTATGTCACGTCATTATATCCAAGTGCTGTCAGTGTAATGGTCCAATATCCTGTTCCATCCGTTCCTTCCGGAAGTTTACAACGAAGAGAATCTGTCAGTCCAAGCTGGATTCCCATTGCTTTGTGCATCCAGTTATCTGCTGCAAATTTTGTTCCATAAGTAGCTTTTACATTTGTATATGTGCTGTCATCTCCATAGTAAGTCCATGTAACAGTCTGGAGATTTGATCCAAGATCACCATAATTTCCTGTCAGATCAACTCTTAAGAATTCTCCATAAGATCCGCTTGCTTCTTTTACTGTCAGCCCTGCTTCCTCTGCTGATGGTGCTGTCTTGAGTGCCTGATCTTTGATTCCGGACTCTGATCCATTATTCACTCTTGCAGAGAAACTGAAAGATCCATCCTCATTCTTTGTTGCTGTTTTCAGACCGTTTGTATTCTCTGTTACATTGGCAACCAGTCCTGTATAGCTTACCAGATTCTTTTCTGAATATCCTCCTGCAAGTTCACTTCCGTTTTCGATCACACGATAGCTTGCTTTCAGTGCATCCAGATCAGATGTTTTTACTTTCACCGGCACATATTTCAGTCCGAGTACATCATACTCTGTCATCTTTGTTGTTGCACCGGATTCTTCTGTGATCTCTCCTCTGTTAAATGTAATCTTGCTTCCGTCTGTCAGAACTGCAGTAGTTCCATCTGTCCAGTACTCTACTGCATACTCTTTTCCATTTTCCGCCTTGATTACTGCGTTGCACTGGAAAGAACCTCTGTGAAGTCCATGATTTACGGTAGCTCTTGTTACAGTATCGAATGCACCCTTGTCAGACTCTCCTTTTGAATCCTTTGCATCTGAAGAAGATGTATCTCCTGCTGCCTGCACATTTTCAGCAGCCCAGTACTCTGCCCAGCTAAGTCCTACATATGCGTAAGTATACTCACTCTCCTGTGATAAAGTATAAGTGAATTCGTAATCCTTTGCATAGCCTGTTGCCTTTACTGAGATCTTAAATCCATGTCCATTTTCTGCATCCTTAAATGGAGCCGCAGTCGTATCAATTGTTCCATCTTCTTTGATGATCTTCACTGCACGTTTTCCTGTTGCCGCATACTCTATTCCGTCAACTGTTACGGATTTGATCTTCTTTACATAAGAAGTTACATCCTCTGCTGCATATCCTTCTGCCGCTACAAGTGCTGCACTTTCATTGTTAAATACAACTGGTACAGCTTCTTTTGTTAATTCAAAATCTGTCGTAAGATCCGCATATTTTCCGGATTTATCAGATACTTTCAGAGTATATTTGCCTATCTCAGCGCCTTTTGTCTTATAGGTAAGTACCCCGTCTTTTACCTGAACATCCTCAAGACCTTCAACTGTATATTCTGCCTGATAATCACCAGGAAGTCCTTCTACAGTTAGATTTACTTTTCCACTTTCAACATCTGCATTCTCTGCTGCGACAGTCCCATTGAATTTAACCGGCACATACTGATCTGCACCAATCTCATAGATTCCATTATCTGTGTAATATGTGATTTTATTGATTGTCTGACCCATCATCTTTTCATAATCTTTTGAGTCCAGTGTGTTTCCATGAGATGTTGTCACAAATCCTGTACTCCATGCCAGTTTTGTCTTTTTCCAGATATTTTCAAGATGACGAAGTCCGTAGTTGTCTCCTTCTTTTGTGCTGATCACAACTCCATATACTGTATTAACTGTTTTTGGAAGTCCATTTACATCTAATTCATAATCTCCATACTTTGTGTCTGTTGTGAAATCAATTGATGCATCACTCAACTTCTGTGCAGTCGCACCTTTCACTTCACTAAAGCTGAGTGAACCATCTGCATTTACTGTTGCTTCCTTATAATAGGAAGGAGTCTCACTTAAAATATAGTAAGAATAGTTTGCGCTCTCGAATAACGCATCTTTTCCATTATATTCTGTTGTTGTCTCTTTTCCTTTTATATTCACTGTAATAGAAAGCTTGCTGTCATCTGTGATCTGTGTATAGTTTTTCAGTACAGATGCGTCACTGATCTTAACCGGATATGTAATACCTGTAATATCTGTTCCATCGCTGTTCACATGATAAGAACCAGCTGCAAGTGTTGATCTTGTTTTCGCTTTTGTAGCAGAGGATACGCTATCTGCTCCTGCTACCTGATCAGCTGCATAGAATTCAGAATATGGAATATTCATCAACACATACGTTTCTTTCGCAACTTCTGCCTTTTTCAATGCCTTCACTGCTGTATTTAACTCATCTGCCGCTGTGTCCACTGCACTCTGGGATTCCTTTGCTTTCAGAGCTGCCTTCGCTACAGTTAATTTTGTCTGCATTGCACTCCAGCTGTCTGCTGTGTAATCAGCTTCTTTCAGTGCTTCAGCGGCTGTGATTGCAGCTTCCAGTTTTGTTGTGTCAACTGTTACTGCTTCGTTTGCTGACTTGATTGCAGCAAGTGCAGCTTCTTTCACTGCCTTTGATGTACGTGTTGCACCACTAACAGAATCCCAACCATTAATTGTATCTTCTGTTGCAGCCTTTCCCACAAGCATTTTCTGGATTCCTTTCGATTTTGAAACAGCTTTTGCAAAATAGGAATCACTCTCCGCGTTATATCCTTCCCCTGGAGTCACAGTGATGGCTGAAAACTTGCCATCCTCCACCTTCAGGCTGACTTCAACGTCATACTCATTCCATTCGTCTTCATTTTCGTCATCCTCTGCAGTTCTTGCCACGTGGGCTGTCTTTGTATAAGTTCCATCCTTCGCAGTCTGACTTCCTGTTGCCGCAAAGATGGTTGACGGGCAAAGTCCTACTACCATAGACATTGCCACTGCCATGGACATTGCCTTTACTTTCATTTCTTTGTTTTTCATAGAAACCTCCTTTTTAACTAAAATAGTTACATACAGATCCTGCCTGTCGCAGTTCTGCTTTCCTGCTTCCGCATGGAATATATTATCAAGTTAGCTTTCGCTAACCTATAATCAAAAAGTATATATCTATACTGTCCTTACAGCTTCTTTCTTCACAACCGGTAAAATCTTTCCTGCGACAATTCCAATCACGAACCCTGTCACTGTTCCTGCCACAAGAAGAACCGGCAGATAATAAATCAGTTTCAGATTCTCCACCACTGCCATCGCAACAAGAATCTGTCCTATATTATGAAAGACGCCGCCAGTGATACTTACTCCTACAATGGAAATTCCATCCATCTTCTTTACAAGTACCATGGCAAGAAGGCTGACAACCGCCCCTGCCAGACTGTAAATAATCGACATTCCATTTCCAAAAAGAAATCCTGTCAGAAGCACACGCAGTACAGATACCGCCAGTACTTCCGGAATTTCCAGAAAATAAAGACCTGTTACAGTGACCAGATTAGCCACTCCAAGCTTCATCCCCGGCACTCCAAAATTAATTGGGATCAGGCTTTCCACATAACTAAAAATCATTGCCAACGCAACAAGCATTGCCATATTCGCAAGTTTTTTATTTCTATTCATACATTCTCCTTTACAGTCGAACAATTGATTTATTTAGAAATTGTATCCGGTAGATGTTCCTTTTCATTTTGAGAATCATCAGAATTCTCAACCTCTTCTATTTCCACAACCAGCTTGTGAGGCAGGCAGACAATTGTCTGTGACCGGTTATTGATCTTCCCCTGCTCTTCGCAATATCCATCCGGACAGTCAGCCTCTTCCATATAAGCTTTTCCATCCTCAATCCGGACACGGTTGTAAAAATTCCCTTCCTGCACTTCGATCACCTGATCTTCATCCAAAGAATATCTTCCGTAAACTTCACCATCTACCTTAATCACAACCTGTTTTTCCTGATTTTCTTTTTGTCCGCTTTCCTTTGCCTGTACATACTGCATCAGATTCATCACAAGAAACAGTACACATGCCGCAAAGAGGATTCCGCCTCCTAAAAACAGATCTTTTTTCTTCATCTATTACACTCCTGCCCAGATCATAATTACAAGTAACAGAATTGCCCGAAGAATCGTAAACCAGAATTCATTTCCCTTCAGACCTTTGATTCCTGTATGGATATGCTTCTTTGGACAGGTATCAATACATTTCTGGCATTGGAAACAATCTCCCTCGACTTTGAGTGATCCGTCTTCCGGGAGTCCGATCCCGGATGGACATTTCTTCGTGCATCCACTACATCCCTTGATACAATTTTCTCTGTCACGGTGCAATGCAAAGAACGGAAGCACCGGAAGTAATGAGAATACTGCTCCCATCGGACACAGATTCCGACAGAAAAATCTTTCTTCCAGACACATCCCCACAATAATAAGAAGTAGTAATATCACTCCCGGCAAATATCCCTGCAAGTGAAGATTTCCTGCATGCAGCATAGAAAAAACATCCCACGGGCTTGTCCCTTTTGCCTTTCCGTATACTCCCGCAAAACAAAGTACTGCGATTACGGTCAACACCAGATATTTCAAATAGCTTAACTTCTCTGTGATCTTTTCTGAAAGCAGCACCGGCTTTTTCTTTCTCTTCTTAAAACACCAAAGATAAAATGCATGAATTCCATCTCCCAGACTTCCGAATGCACACGCGAATCCACAAAAGAATCTTCCGAAAAGAATCGTATACGCGCAGAGAACTATAAGCACCGTT
>OCPU01002187.1_pt1 | contig 12942 bp, 8 predicted proteins | sample 1538661 | NCBI WGS metagenome assembly OCPU01 (sample SAMN04571716, study PRJEB22368) | human gut metagenome | biome: human gut; material: stool | host: Homo sapiens | place: Luxembourg | collected 2012-10-19
TATTTATGTTTCTGATATGTTCCGTCACGCAGGAATGAAGACTAAGGTTTATACTCCTTTTACCTGTGGAGCATTTACAGAACTTTTTTCAAAAGATGATGCAGTGAATAATCTGGAAGATGGAGTGGTAACTTTCTTTGCCGGAGGAACCGGACATCCATATTTCTCCACAGATACAGCTACAGCTCTTCGTGCCATTGAGATTGAAGCGGATGCGATTCTTTTAGCAAAAGCAATTGATGGTGTATATGACAGTGATCCGAAGGTGAATCCGGATGCAGTGAAGTATGATGAGATTTCTCTTGATGAGGTACTTTCCAAAAAGCTTGGTGTTATTGATCTGACAGCAACAATCATGTGCCTTGAGAATAAGATGCCATTAGTCATTTTTGGTTTGGAAGAGGAGAACAGTATTGTAAATACAATGAGTGGCAAGTTTAACGGAACATATGTTACGGTATAGAGGTATTGTTTGATAAATAAAAACTGGAAATAGCTTGACAATCAAGATGGATTATTGTAAATTAATACCACACAATAATAGAGAGTACAAAGTATAATGTAGGAGGACATATTATGATAAAGAAGTTTGAAGAGAAGATGCAGAAGTCTATTGAGAGTCTGGAGAGAGAGTATAACTCTATTCGTGCCGGAAGAGCGAATCCGCATGTATTAGATAAGATTAAGGTAGACTATTATGGAACCCCTACTCCACTACAGCAGGTTGGTAATGTTTCTGTTCCTGAACCAAGAATTATTACGATTCAGCCATGGGAGACTTCTCTTTTAAAGGCAATTGAGAAGGAGATTATGCAGTCTGATATCGGAATTAATCCTACGAATGATGGTAAGGTTATCCGTCTTGTGTTCCCTGAATTGACAGAGGAACGAAGAAAGGAACTTGTAAAGGACGTTAAGAAAAAGGGTGAGGCAGCGAAGGTTGCTATCCGTAATATCAGAAGAGATGCGAATGATACGCTTAAGAAGGCGAACAAGAATAATGAGATTACTGAGGATGAATTAAAAGATCAGCAGGATAAAGTACAGAAAGCTACAGATAAGCATATTAAGACAATCGATGGAATGATCGATAAGAAGTCTCAGGAGATTCTTACAGTATAGTATCATGGAAAGCAACCAGGCGGCCGGCGTGACTGGCTGTCTGGTTTTTCTTATGTGTTTCATTATAAGATTGGTTTAGAAGTTTGGAGGTTTACAGATAAGTGGAAAAGGAATTGAATGGAAAGATGCTTGTAATTCCGGAGCATGTGGCTATTATATTAGATGGAAACGGACGATGGGCCAAGAAACGTCTGATGCCTAGAAATTATGGACATTCCCAGGGGGCGAAGACAGTAGAACAGATCTGTGAAGATGCGTGGGACATCGGAATCAAGTATTTGACAGTATATGCATTTTCAACAGAGAACTGGAGACGTCCGGATAAGGAAGTAAAGGCATTGATGAGGCTTTTACGAAAGTATTTAAAAGATTGTATCGAAAGAACAGCAAAGAATAACATGCGGGTTCGTGTTATTGGAGAAAAGAGCCGTTTAGATGATGATATCAGGGCAGCAATTGATGAACTTGAAGAGGTTTCTGCAGCGAATACAGGACTCAATTTTACGATTGCGCTTAATTACGGAAGTAGGGACGAGATGGTAAGAGCAATGCGCCATATGGCACAGGATTGCAAAGAGGGAGCATTTTCTGTGGAAGAGATTACGGAAGAACGGTTTGCTTCTTATCTTGATACAAAGGATCTGCCAGATCCGGATCTGATGATTCGGACAAGTGGCGAACAGAGACTTTCTAACTGGCTGTTATGGCAGCTTGCCTATGCGGAATTCTATTTTACAGATGTACTCTGGCCGGATTTTGATAAGCAGGAATTAATACGGGCTGTAGAGTATTATAATACCAGAGAACGCCGTTTTGGCGGAGTCTGATAAGGAGGACAGCGATGTTTAAACAGAGATTGATCAGCGGAATTATTCTGGTGATTATTGCGTTTGTTACACTATATTATGGTGGCTTTCTTACATTTTTTGTAGTGGGAGCGATTTCTTTGATTGGTGTATTTGAGTTATTAAGAGTGATCCATATGGAGAAGTCTGCTCTTGGTGTCATAGTATACACAGGTAGTATATTATATTATTTGTTATTACTTCTTGGATTAGAGCAGTATATAATCCCGTTGGCATTACTGGTACTTATTATGCTGATAGCGGTATATGTGTTTACTTTTCCTAAATATGAGATTTCGAGTGTGGCGATTTCTTATTTTGCATTATTTTACGTTACAATAATGCTTTCCTGTATTTATCGGATCCGTATGCTTTCTGATGGTGCTTATATGGTAGTTCTTGTATTTTTAAGTGCCTGGGGTAATGATACACTGGCATATTGTGCCGGACGATTATTTGGAAAGCATAAGATGTCTCCAATATTAAGTCCGAAGAAGACAATAGAAGGTGCTGTAGGAGGGGTTATCGGAGCAGGTTTACTTGGCTGCCTTTATGGTTTGATCTCAAAGAATTTCCTGTCAGTTCATTATAACCTGATCATAGTATTTGGCATAGTATGTGCTGTAGGTGGTCTTATTAGTATCATTGGAGATTTAGGTGCTTCTGCGATTAAGAGAAATTATGATATCAAAGATTACAGTCATTTGATTCCGGGGCATGGAGGTATTCTGGATCGATTTGACAGTATTATATTTACGGCACCGATTATTTATTATATGTTAGTGATGGTGGTGGGATTAAAATGAAAAAGATAGCGATATTAGGTTCAACAGGTTCGATAGGAACACAGACTTTAGATGTAGTCAGAGCACATTCTGATGAGCTTGAGGTAGTAGCTCTTGCTGCCGGCAGTAATAAAGAACGACTAAAAGAGCAGATTCGAGAATTTCATCCGGAATTAGTAAGCTTATCTGATGAGAGGAAGGCACAGGAGTTAAAAGAAGAACTTGCGGGTGAAGCGGTAGAAGTTGTCTGCGGAATGGATGGACTTATTGAAGTTGCCGGGATAGACAGTGCAGATGTCGTTGTGACAGCCGTTGTCGGTATGATGGGAATTTTACCGACGATGGAGGCAATCAGAAAGGGTAAGGATATTGCATTAGCAAACAAAGAGACACTTGTAACGGCAGGTCATCTGATCATTCCGATGGCAAGGGAATATGGTGTATCTATTCTTCCGGTGGACAGTGAACATTCTGCAATATTCCAATGCCTTCAGGGAGAACCGAAGAAAGCACTTGATAAGATTCTTCTTACTGCATCCGGCGGACCATTTCGCGGAAAGAGCGCAGAGTTTTTAGAAACTGTAACACTTGAAGATGCGCTGAATCATCCGAACTGGTCTATGGGACCGAAAATTACGATTGATTCATCGACAATGGTGAATAAGGGACTTGAAGTGATGGAGGCAAAGTGGCTTTTTGGCGTAGATTATTCTCAGATAGAAGTTGTTATCCAGCCACAGAGTATCATTCATTCAATGGTGCAGTATATTGACGGAGCAGTTATTGCGCAGCTTGGAACGCCGGATATGCGTGTTCCGATATGCGTTGTTTTATCCGGAAAGAAGGAGTCTTCCGGGTGACAGACTGGATTTTTCAAAGTTATCTCAGATCACATTTGAGAAACCAGATTATAAAGTGTTTAGAGGATTATCTCTTGCAATTGAGGCTGGAAAGACAGGCGGAACAATGCCGACTGTTTTTAATGCAGCGAATGAGAGGGCGGTTGCAAAGTTTTTAAAAGGTGAGATAAAGTATACGGACATTGTCCGTTCCATTGAAAAGTGTATGGATGCCCATAAAGTATCTGCTCATCCTGATTTAGAAGAGATTCTTGCAACAGAGCAGTGGGTTTATTCCGTACTTCAGTAAAAGAAAGGAAAATTCATGCTGAAAATAATTCTTGCAATTGTTTTATTTAGTGTTATTGTTATTTTTCATGAACTGGGACATTTCCTGCTGGCAAAGAAAAACGGGATTTGTGTTGAAGAATTTGCGATTGGAATCGGACCAACTATTTTTGGAAAGCAGATAGGAGAGACCAAGTATTCCGTAAAGTGTCTTCCATTTGGCGGTTGTTGTGTTATGCTTGGAGAAGATGATGCCTGTCAGGACCCAAGAGCGTTTGGAAGCCAGTCACCACTTGCCAGGTTCTCGGTAATATTTGCCGGACCGTTTTTTAACTTTATTCTGGCATTTGTTCTTGCATTATTTGTTGTCGGCTTCGGAGGGTCAGACCCTGCGGTAGCAAGTGAAGTTCCAACAGATAGCGGAGCATATGAAGCAGGTATACGGGCAGGAGATCATATTGTAAAGTTAGATGGCTCACGAATCTATAATTTTCGCGAGATTTCTCTTTTTAACTATATGCATAATGACAAAGCAGATGTGAAAGTAACCTATGAAAGAGACGGAAAAAGAAAGACAGTCACGGTTACGCGAAAGAAAACAGAATCAGGAAGTTATGCTTTTGGAATTTCTAAGAAGGAAAGTACAAAAGAAGGTCTTTGGGGTACAGTAAAGTACAGTATTCTTGAGGTAAGGTATCAGATTAAATCTACCTTCCTCAGTCTTAAATATTTGATAACAGGACGTTTTAAACTGAACGATCTGTCCGGTCCGGTTGGAATCGTCAATATGATCGGAGACACCTATGAGCAGTCAATCGTGTATGGCATTAAGACGGTTGTATTAAGCCTTTTGAATTTTGCGATCATGCTGAGTGCCAATTTAGGTGTAATGAATCTTCTGGCATTAGATGGAGGCCGATTAGTGTTTATTATCATTGAGATGATTCGAAGGAAGAAAGTACCTCCGGAGAAGGAGGGAATGGTTCATTTTGCCGGATTGGTTCTTTTGATGGCTTTGATGGTCATTGTCATGGCGAATGATATTAAAAATATATTTTTTATATAAATGAACAGACAGATAAACTTATACAGGTTTATTCTATATCGAATGTAAAGTGGCTGTTGCAGCTAAAGGTGCGGCAGGCTCTTTTCTGGCAAATATGTACATTATAAAAAGGAGGAACTGCTGTGTACAGAGAACAAACAAAGGTAGTGAAAATTGGAAACAGGGTGATTGGTGGAGGAAATCCGATTCTGATTCAGTCTATGACGAATACGAAGACAGAAGATGTAGAGGCAACCGTAGCACAGATTCTTGAGTTAGAGGCAGCAGGATGTGATATTATTCGTTCTACGGTACCTACATTAGAAGCAGCAAAGGCACTTGGAGAAATTAAAAAAAGAATTCATATTCCAATCGTAGCAGATATTCATTTTGATTATCGTATGGCGATTGCAGCAATTGAGAATGGAGCAGATAAAATAAGAATCAATCCGGGAAATATCGGTTCATCTGAAAGAGTAAAGGCAGTCGTTGATAAAGCAAAAGAATATAATGTTCCGATTCGTGTCGGAGTAAATAGTGGTTCATTAGAGAAACATATCGTAGAAAAGTATGGAAAAGTGACTGCAGAGGGGCTTGTGGAGAGCGCACTTGATAAAGTGAATATGATAGAAGATATGGGCTACGATAATCTTGTAGTAAGTATTAAGTCGTCCGATGTTTTAATGTGTGCCAGAGCGCATGAATTATTAGCGCCAAAGTGTCAGTATCCTCTTCATGTAGGCATCACCGAAGCAGGAACTTTGTTCCGCGGAAATATCAAATCAGCAATTGGTCTTGGTATTATTTTAAATCAGGGAATCGGGGATACGATTCGAGTTTCGCTTACGGGAGATCCGGTAAATGAAATTGCTTCAGCAAAGCAGATATTAAAAACACTCGGCCTTAGAAAAGGTGGAATCGAGGTAGTATCCTGTCCTACTTGTGGAAGAACGAATATTGATCTTATCGGACTGGCGAATGAAGTAGAGAAAATGGTAACAGAGTTTGATAGTTTAAATATTAAAGTAGCTGTTATGGGATGCGTTGTAAATGGCCCGGGAGAAGCCAAAGAGGCCGATATCGGAATTGCAGGTGGAAAGGGAGAAGGACTCCTTATCAAGAAGGGACAGGTAGTCCGAAAGATACCGGAAAGTGATCTGTTAGCTGTATTAAGAGAAGAACTCAGTAACTGGAACGAGGCATAGAGAATGGCGCTTAGATATATTACAGGAAGAAGTGGACAGGGGAAAACAGAATATCTGGTGAAGGAAGTGATCCGCCGTTCTATAGAGATTCCGGAAAAACAATATTATGTTATTGTACCGGAACAGTTCAGTCTGGAGATGCAGCGTAAAATAGTAAAGATGCATCCAAGACATGGATTTTTTAATATAGATGTATTAAGCTTTCATCGTCTGTCCTATCGTATTTTTGCAGAATGTAATTATCAGCCAAAAGAAATACTGGAAGATCTGGGCGTATCGATGATGCTTAGAAAGATTCTTTCAGAAGAGGAAGGAAATTTCCTTTATTTCAAAAAAAGCATGAAGAAACCAGGTTTTATTGATGAACTAAAATCAATGCTCATGGAGTTTATTGGTTATGGTGTTTCATGGAAACAGGTGGAAGAAGTAACAAAGCAGTTAGACGAGAACAAATCTCTTTGTAATAAATGTGAAGAACTTGGAAGAATTTACGAGCATTTTGAAAAGGCAATAGAGGGAAGGTTTATGGTAACAGAACAGATTCTTGATATTGCCAGAGAATTTACAGAGAAGGCGCCGATGTTAAAGAATGCAGTCTTTTATTTTGACGGGTTTGCAGGATTTACACCGGTACAGATTGCTTTTTTAAGAGAATTGCTCAAGGTGGCTGATCAGATTAATGTAACGGTGACGATTCCTGAATTTATTCCGGGACAAAAAGGAATGTCGGAAGATTTATTCAATGCCAGTAAGAAAACAGCAGATGCATTGCTGATGCTTTGTAAAGAAAATATGCAGGAAGTAGAAGAGATAGTTAATCTTAGAGAAAAAATCGCTCCAAGATTTATAAATAATCCGGAAGCTGCTTTTTTAGAACAACATTTATTCCAGAATAACAAAGAATCATATGATGATTTTCCGGAACGAATTCATATGACAGTATGCCGTAATCCCGATGGAGAAGCAGATTATGTTATGCATAAAATAGAACAGCTTGTGAGACAAAAAGGATATCGATATCGGGATTTTGCTGTTCTTTCCGGAGATGTTGCAGAATATGCATCTGCGTTTAAACGAAAGGCTGCAATCTTAAATATTCCGGTATTTGAAGATACGAAAAAAAAGGTATCCTATCATTCCGGAGTTGAGGCAGTAAGGTCACTATTCCATCTTGCACAGATGGACTATTCTTATGAGAGTGTTTTTCGTTATCTGAAGTCAGGAATGTCTGATCTTATGGACGAAGAAGCTGATTATCTGGAAAACTATGTTCTTTATGCAGGTATCAGAGGACTTTCTATGTGGAAAAAACCATTTGTCCGGCGCTTAAAGAACAAAGAGGAATCCATGGTAAAAGAACTGCATACTTTGCAGGAACGTTTTATGAAAGAAACTGAGCATTTCTGTCAGGTAATGAGGGATAAAGAAGTTTCAGTAAAAGATAAAATGAAAGCACTCTATCTGACAATGACGGAACTGGCTTTTGAAGAAAAGTTTTCTTACTGTGCACAAAAGGCAGAGGATGCAGGAGATTATGTAAAAGCAACAGAATACAGACAGTTATATGAATTATTGATTTCGCTGATAGATAAGATTGTCATGATTTTCGGGGAAGAGAAGATGACGATAAAAGAACTTGGAGAAATTATGGATGCCGGTTTGGATTCTCTGGGGCTTGGTGTTGTTCCGTTATCTATGGATCAGGTCGTGCTTGGAGATTTGAAACGATCTCGTCTGCATGAGATAAAAGTTTTGTTCATTACAGGGATGAATGACGGAAAGATTCCTCCGAACTTAGAAGATAGGGGAATCATTAGTGATGATGAAAAAGAACTTTTAAAGCAATATGGAATTACTCTGTCACAAAATCTTTTAGAGCAGTCGATGGAAGATGAGTTTTATATGTATATGGCATTTTCTAAGCCAACGGAAGAACTCTATTTTTCCTATTCGTTAACAGACAGTGACGGGACAGCACTTCGACCTTCTGTTCTTCAAAAGAATTTAAGTTGTCTTTTTCCAAAGCTGAATAGAAAGAAATATCCAGAGGAAGAAAAAAGATATTATTTTAATGAGGAAGACAGCAGAGAGTTTTTATTGCAGGGGCTTCTTCAAATGAAACACCATCCCGAACAAATAAAAAAGAATAAAGCCTTTCTTATGTTAGCAAATTATTGGGATCAGTATTCAGAAAAGAAAAAAGATCTGGAAAAATATGGACAGTATCTGGAAGAATCATATGAGGAACCAAAATTATCGGAAGATTTAATGGAAGAACTTTATGGGAAAGAAATTTCAGGCAGTGTAACTAGGCTGGAACGATTTGCTGCCTGTCCATATCAGTATTATTGTATTTATGGTCTGGAATTAAAAGAAAGAGAAGAATACAAGATTCGACCGATGGATTTGGGAAATCTTTTCCATAAGGCACTGGAAACTTTTTCAAAAAAGGTGAAGGAGTCAGACTATAGTTGGAAAACAATTCCGGAGAAGGTGCAGAATGAATATATTTCGGAAGCATTGCAAACTGCTATGGATGAGAATCTTGGTGATGTATTTTACAGTTCTTCAAGAAATCAATATAAGATAAAGACAGTAGAGCGAATTATGAGAAGGACGATAGGGGTTCTTCGTGCACATTTAAAGAACAGTGAATTTGAACCGGATCGTTTTGAACTTCACTTTGGAAAGCAGGAGCGATTAAGAGAGGCTGAAGTGCCTCTTTCAAATGGAAGGAAAATGTTTCTTTTAGGAACGATTGACAGGGTGGATGTCTGTGAAGAAGATGACAGGGTTCTTATGCGTGTGATCGACTATAAATCCGGTGCTAAAAAGTTTGAAATGGAAGATTTTTATTATGGACTGGAACTACAGTTGATTATTTATATGAATGCAGCAGAGGAGATATATCATAAAGAAACAGAGAAAGAAGTGACACCTGCTGGTGTGTTCTATTATCAGTTACAAGATCCTATCGTTAAAGCAGATCATGCAGAGGAAGAGAGTCTGCTTAAAAATTTCCGTATGTCTGGAATGGCGAATAGTGATGGAGATATTTTAAATAAACTTGAGGCACCTGACGGTGACTTTCTGTCTATGCCGGTCCGTCTGAAAAAGTCAGGGGAACCATATAAAAATTCTCCGGTAATGGGAACACAGGATTTTCATTATATGGGCGGATATGCAAAAAGAAAAGCGGCTGAACTTGGAGGAAGGATTTATAAAGGAGAAATTCGTCCAAGACCATACCGAAATAAAAAGGGAACAGCCTGCGATTATTGTCCGTTTGCCGATGTATGTGGATTTGATGTGAAATTGCCGGGATATGAATATCAGAGTTTTCAGAGTTTATCTGTAGAAGAAGTTTTGGAAAAAATAAGAGAGGAGGGAGAGTAAGATGAATTATACAAAAGAACAGGAACAGGCAATATTTCTGAGAGGGAAAAATATCATGGTATCTGCCGGAGCAGGAGCAGGAAAGACAAGAGTTCTTGTGAGTCGTATGGCGGAACTGATCATGGATAAAGAACATCCGATAGAAGCAGATCGTTTTCTTGTAATGACATTTACGAATGCAGCAGCGGCGGAAATGAAAGAACGTATCGGAACCGAATTAGAAGAACGCCTGGAAAAAGATCCGGATAATCTTTATCTTAGAAAACAGATAAGAAAGATCCGGCAGGCGGATATTTCAACAATACACAGTTTCTGTAATCATCTCATTCGAACACATTATAATGAACTTGCGATAGATCCTTCCTTTCGAATTGGTGAAGAAGGGGAATTATTTCTGCTTCGCCAACAGGCAGTAGAACAGGTATTAGAGGAAGCATATGCCTCAGGAAGAGAAAGCTTTCTACAGTTTGTTGAAGCATATGCGCCGGGAAAGAATGATACCGTTCTTGAAGAAATGATCGAAGATTTGTATCATTTTTCACGCAGTTTTCCTAATGCAGACGGCTGGTTTGAAAAGACAGGGAAAGAGGCAGCGATTCTTGCAGGAAAAGATGGTTGGGATACTTCTGCCGCAGTGACTCTTCTTCTTTCCAAAGCACAAAAGGAAAGTTTACAAATACAGGAAGAGCTATATCAGCTCTTAGAGAGTGTCACTGAAGATTCTCCTGAAAAATATACAGGACTTCTTCAGGAGATAAAAGAATATATAGATTCTCTGACACAAGCGAAAGACTACAATAGTTATTATAAAGTCTTATCTCAAAAATCGATTTCCTCTTTTCCAAGAGCATCCCAAAAAGAAAAAGAGTGGGAATTATATGAAGAAGTAAAGGAGTTTCATCAGAAGGTAAGAGAACAGATCAATAGTCAGAAAGAGAATGTATTTACGACACCGGCTGAAGAATTGCAGAGGGAAGCAGCAGTAATCTATCCTCTTTTAGAAGAATATATGGCTCTTACAAAGCGATTTGCAGAAATATATTTTTTGTGTAAAAAAGAAAAAAATGTTTATGATTTTGATGATCTAGAACACTTTGCATTAGAACTTTTAGTAGAATCTTATGATAAACAGGGAGAGGCGCAGCCTTCAGAAACGGCAAAGGAATTATCAAAAAAGTATAAGATGATCTTTGTGGATGAATACCAGGATACAAATCTTGTACAGGAAACAATACTAGAAATGTTGTTGAATAAGAAACACAATTCACTATTTACTGTAGGGGATGTAAAACAAAGCATTTACCGTTTCAGACAGGCAAGACCAGATTTATTTTTAAGAAGAAAAGACCAATATATATCGCAGGCTGATGCAGGAGTTTCTATTGAACTTCGGGATAATTTTCGAAGTGCACCGGGAGTACTGACATTCACAAACTATATTTTTTCGCAGTTGATGGAAAAAGAGTTTGGCGGGGTTGACTATAATGAAAAGACAGCACTTCGTCCGGGAGATGGTGGTCCGATGATGCAGGATGAAGAAACTTCGGAAATTTTATTTTTCCAAAAAGACAGTGCATCGGCACTGAAAGAAGTTCCGGAAGATATTTTGGCAGAAAGTGCGGTCATCTGTAAAAGAATCAAAGAATTAATTGAAGAAGGTTATCACTATGGGGATATGGTAATTCTGTTAAGATCCGGGGCAGGAAGAATGGAACCGATGGCTGAATTTTTAGAGCAAGAGGGAATCCCGGTAAGCTGTGATAATAAAACAGGATATTTTCAGACAAGAGAAATTACAGTCATGTTGAATTATCTTTCTATTGTAGATAATATATATCAGGATATTCCGATGGCATCGGTCATGTTATCTTCTATTGGAAAATTTACAGAAGAAGAACTGGTGAAACTCCGGGTACTCATTGAAGAACCTGTGCGTGGGAAATATACGTTATATGACTTTATGCGTCTTTATATGCAGGAAGGAACAGAAGAAGAATTAAAGAAAAAGATTCGGGATTTTCTTATGGATCTGCTCTATTTCAGACAGCAAAAAAAGGAACAGCCGCTTAGCACATTGTTGTGGGATATTTACGAGAGGACAGGTTTTTATTATGATGTGCAGCTTATGCCGGATGGAGAAAAGAGAAAAGAAAATCTTTTAATGCTTCTAAAAAAAGCAGAAGATTATGAAAAAACGGTATTTAAAGGCCTGTTTTATTTTAATCGCTATATGAAGCAGCTTAAATCCTATGAAATCGAAATGGGAGAAGCCGGAACCAGTATGGAAGAGGAAGATGTCGTAAAGATTATGACGATTCATAAAAGCAAGGGGTTAGAATTCCCGGTAGTGTTTGTAAGCGGCTTGTCTAAAAAATTTAATCGTATGGATTTAAATAAGGCAGTTCTTTGCCATCCGGAACTTGGCATCGGAATGGAATGTGTGAATACAACACTACGGTTTCATCATCCATCATTGATGAAAAAAGCCATTCAGGAAAAAGTGTGGAAAGATACCCTTGAAGAAGAAATGAGAATTTTGTATGTTGCAATGACCAGAGCAAAGAGAAAGCTGATTCTTACAGGGGTGATAAAATCAGAAGAGTTAGAAGCTGGGATGCGGGCAAGTATACAGGCGCAAAAATGGCGTGCAGGAAGTATGATGGATTGGATTCTTCCGGTTATGGCAGAACAATTTCGAAATACAGATAAAATATGGCTGAAAGCACGATTATTTAGCTGGTCTGATATAGAAGAACTTTTTAATGCCAGAGAAAGAGAAGAGGCTACATTTTCCTATAGGCATTTTATCGAGAAATACGTAGAAGGGCAGGACAGTTCTCTGATTAAGAAAGCTTTTTCTCATGTATATCCAAATATGGAAGCAACAAAGTGGAAGAGAAAGTATTCTGTTTCAGAGTTAAAGTCCCTTTCGCAGATAACGCTTCCAAATGAAGAGAGTGTTGTGTATGAGCCGGACGAGGAAGAAAGGATCATCCCACAGTTTCTTAAAGAAGAACGAGAAGAAGTCGGTGGAGCGGCGAAGGGAACCATCGTTCATAAAATAATGGAAATGCTTCCATTTGCTAAAATTCAGACGAAAAAACAGCTTTTTGATTGGATTACTGACTTAGAACAGAATTATCCTGAATCAAAACAGATTTCCGCTAAGTGGCTGTATCGGGGAATAGAAGCATTTTTATTTTCGGAACAAGGCGAAAAAATACGCAAAATGGATGAGGCAGGTAAAGTAAAAAAAGAACTCCCATTTACAGTAGGGCTACCAGTTTCTCTGATCAATCAGGACACAGAAGCAGAGGATACGGTTGTTGTACAGGGGGTGATAGATGCCTGTGCAGATATGGGGAATCATCTGTGTTTAATTGATTATAAGACAGACCAGATTAAAGAAGGGGAAGA
>OCPU01002197.1_pt1 | contig 12912 bp, 12 predicted proteins | sample 1538661 | NCBI WGS metagenome assembly OCPU01 (sample SAMN04571716, study PRJEB22368) | human gut metagenome | biome: human gut; material: stool | host: Homo sapiens | place: Luxembourg | collected 2012-10-19
CTAAACCCGAAAAAAATACATGACTAAACACGAAACACCGACTTGACGAAATACAGCCGAACACGCGCGCGTCATGCCGCCCAGCACGCTGCGCACCCAGTTCGCGCGCGCCCGACTGGCCGCCGGACGCCCCGACCTGCATCTGCACACGCTGCGCGCCACCGCGATCAGCGAGGCCGTCCACCAGGGCGCCGAACCCAAGGAGACCCAACGGTTCGGCCGGCACGCGGACAACGCGACCTCGCTGCGCCACTACCAGCGGGCGCGAGGCGAGGACAAACGGCGCGAACTGTCCGACCGCTCCTACATGGCGCTCCTGGGCGGCCCCCGGAACGAGCACGACATCACCCTGGCCATCGAGGACAGAAGGAAACGCATCCGCGAACTCGAGGAGGAGATCGGCCGGCTCGAACGATTGCGCGGCCGGTTCCGGGCCGGACGGACGGGCTTCCGCGCCCGATCCGGGTCGGACTGCCGGTCCTCGTCGCGGGCGGCGCGCAGCGCATGCAGGCGACGCCAGCCGCCCCTGAACAGGAGCACGCCCGCCACGGCGACGAACAGGAGACACTGCTCCGCCCCCTGCCCGTACAGGGCGACCCGCCACACGGCCACCATGTACGGGGCCAGGGGGATGGACGCGCCGAACAAGAGCAGCCGCACCCACACCGCGCGGCCCGCGGGGGAGAGGAACCAACGGCCCACGCGGGCCAGCACGCCCCGCAGCCTAGCCCACATACGCCACCCCCCGGAACGCGTCACGATAATACGCGGCCAGACGCAGCTCGTCGTCCAGGCACGAGTCCACCCGGTGATCGGTCGTCCGCTCCGGGCGCGCCGCCCACGTCAAAGGCGCCCACATGCGGGCCGCCTCGTCCAGAGCGCTCACGTCCAGGCTGCGATGATGCACGCCGGACAGCACGCCCGGCATCCGCGTGTCCAGCCAATCCCGGTCGAACCGGACCGACGCGCCCGCCGCGAGGACGCGCACCCCATCCGACAGGCGGGACGCCACATACGCGCGCGCGAGCCTCGCCGCCTCGTCAGACGTCGGCGCGCCCGGCCTGGCGCACGCGGCCAGCAGCCCGTTCGGCCCGTGCATGCGTTCGATGAACCCGTCCACCGGACCCGCGTAGGCGACCGGCGTCGAGAACCCGCCGTCCAGACGGTCCAGACGCGTATCCGTCCAACGCATCCCGATCTCCAGGATCGCGCCGTGCGACGGGTCCAGGCCCGTCGTCTCCACATCCACCCAAAGCAGCAACGTATCGTCCATACCCGGTCCGGCCTGTTCATCGCGTTCAGCTGATGATAGTACGTGCTGCGAGCCAGGCCGACCCGGGCGAGCAGACGCCCCACGGGGACGCCGTGCCCGGCGCCGATCGTCCTGACGAGGATCGTCTTCTCCCTATTGGTCAGGTTGTCCGGGTCTGCGCCCCGCTCTTTTCCCACCAATTCCAACGCCCCCTTGAGGATCGCCAGCTCGATCTCCGCCTCCCGTTTCTCCCGGCGGATCCGCTCCAGCTCGGCGCGCACACGGTCGCGCTCGGCAATCAGCCCGTCCAGATCCGACGCGTCGGGATCCGCCGCGCCATCATTCCTCTTCCCCGGCTTGTCTGGTGTCACTGGATCGTCCTCCGGTACCGGCTCGTGCAGCAGTTGACGCTTCCAGTTTCTCACGACCGACGCCTCCACGCCCACCTCGGCCGCGACCTGCCGCGACGTGACGCCGCCCGCGGCCAGGCGCGCCACCGCCATACGCCTGACCCCGTCCGCCACCGGCCCGCGTCTGATCACGCGCTCCCCGGGCGCCAGCTCGTCGATCCACGCCGCCAGCACCTCATGGCTGGGATACCCCATCCGGCGCATCGTCCTGCTCAACCGCCTGCCATGCGTCAGGTAATGATCCACCGCAGCGCGCTTCTGCTCGTCCGTGTACCTCGCATAACGCTCGCCACGCCTCGAGGGAACCCCCGTACGCCGCTCCTCCAGCCACTCGCGATACCACATGAGCAACGCCTCCTTGCTGGGATAGCCCAACTCCCGGATCACGTCCGCCGCACTATGCTCGTACCGCTCGTACAACTCCACCGCACACCTGCGCTGCTCCCTCGAATACCTCGCCACGATGATGACTCCTCCCGCTCAAGGAGTCCAACAAAACGTCACCACCCCGAAACCGAAACACCAACTTGACTAAAAACAGTTTGAGGGTACGCGCCAGTGTCCTCAGCTCGCCGGGCGCGTTGGCGGGTCTGGCGTTGATGCCGTCGGACGGGCTCGTGTATCATGCCGCGCGCCTTGCGCCGGTCGGGCTCGGCGTAGCAGGCGATGATCTTCTGGTAGGAGCCCCACACGACCTTCAGCTGCTCGTTGTCTTCGTTCCCGAACAGCCGGTCGAGCAGGGAGCGTTGCCGGTCGGTGAGGGTGGCGTTGGTCTTGAGCAGGATTCGGCGGGCCCGGTACAGCGGGTCCTGCTTCGTGCCGCGCCTGCCGGTGGCCTCCTGCTGGAGGCGTTGGCGGCATTGGGTGAGCTTGTCGCCGGCGAGCCTGACGACGTGGAACGGGTCGAGGACCTCCCTGGCGTGGGGCACGGCCTTCCTGACGGCGTGCTTGTATCCGGCGAACGCCGCGCCGCTCCTGCCCTCGACCACGTCCAGGAGACGGGCCGGCCGCCCGTCCCTCCTGGGCGTCAGGTCCACGACCACGGTCACGTATCTGGAGCCACGGGACGTGTGCCGCCACACGTGCTCGTCCACGCCCAGGTGGGTGACCCCGTCCAGGCGGTGTTCGTCGCCGGCCAGATGCTTCATGCCCTTGGCCGGGACCGCGTCGTTCGCGCAATCCCACAAACACCCCAGCGTCGCCGCCACACTGCGCACGCTCATCGCGTCCAGCACCACGGAGGCGACCGCCCACCACGCGGCCCGTTCCGTCAGCCGCCGCCCGTCCGCGGCCACGCGCGACAGGTCGTCCTCCCACGCGCCGCCGCACCCGCGGCATTCGTAACGCCGGCAGCGGACCAGCAGCCGGACCCCGGCCTTGCCCAACGGCACGTGGACGAAGCGGCGCCAACGCGAGCTGCGCACCGGCGCCGGCACCCCGCAATCCCGGCAGACCCTCGCCGGCTCCACGGGCTCACAGCGGACTTCCCACACGCCGCCCCTGCCGCCCTCCGGCAGGTGACGCTGTGCCACGCCCCTCAATCCCAGAGAATCCAACCCCAACAACGCATCCCCGTCGAACCTGCTAAACTCGCGTACAGGCCGTGAGGCATCTTCGGTTATCTTCTTCACAACCAACCATGATGCCCCACGGCTCCCCCATCACACACACGAAAACCGGAAGAGCCTGTAATCATTGCAATATCAAGGTTTTGGAGAGTTGATACGATCCATCATGCAAGTTCGCCGAACGCGTGGGACCGCTCAGTGCGGTTCGCTGATCTCCAGCGGGCGCGTGCTGTCCCAGACGATCAGCGTGGTCGGGTAGATGGAGCGGTTCTGGATCGGTCGACCGTGCGATTTGTCGATGATCATGCGCACGGCCGCGGCGGCCATGTCCTGCAGCGGCTGGCGGACCGTGGTCAGCGCCGGACCCATGTACGCCGCCGTCTGCACGTCGTCGAATCCGATGACGGACAGCTGCTCGGGGATCTTCAGATCCAGCGTGCGCGCCGCCTCGTAGACGTCCATGGACTGCAGGTCGCTGCCGGCGAAGATGGCCGTGGGGCGTTTGGCGGAGTTCTTGAGCAGCGACAGTCCCTGCAGGTAGCCGCCGGCCGTGGAGAAGTCGCCTTCGCGCACCAGGTCGGGGTCGAAGGGGATGTCGTGCTCGTCCAGGGCCGCCTTGTATCCGTCGAGTCGCGCCTTGGAGCACAGCATGGAGTTCGGTCCGGTGATGATGCCGATGCGGGTGTGCCCCAGGGAGAGCAGGTGACGGGTGGCGATGAGGCCGCCGGTCCAGTTGTCGGCCTGTACGGAGAGGTTGTCGGGGGAGGGGTCGCCGGCCGGGTCGAGCGTGACATAGTCGATGTTGAACGCTTGCAGGCGTGATTTCTCCGATTCGGTGAGGTTCGAGAAGACCAGCACCACGCCGAGCGGTTGACGGCGCAGCACGCCTTCGACCCACCGGGAATCGGGGTGCGAGCGGTCGCCGCTTTCGGTGGTGACGACGCTCATCTCATGGGCGCTGGCTTCATGCACGATGCCACGCAGCATCTCCAGCGACCAGATGTTGTCGAAGTTCTGGAACACGGCTTCGATGAGCTTGCGGTTCTTGGTGGTGGAGATGCGCTTGGTGTAGCCGCTGTCCCGCAGCGCTTCCTCGATGATTTGTCGGGTGCCGGCGGCCACGTCGCTGCGGCCGTTGAGCACCTTGGAGACCGTGGCCAGGGAATACCCGGTGCGTTCGGCGATGTCGGAGAGCTGGACCGTATGGCCGCTGCCGGGTGTCGTCTGCGAATCTGACATGGGTGTTCCTTGGGGGCGGGCGTCTGGCGGTGACGGCAACGACGAAATTATCGGTATTCCACCAGCGCATCCTTCAACTGCTTTCGAGTATAACGATATTTCAACAGTGTGGCTGGTTTAGCGGCGCGTCGAGGTCACCGATAGGTGAAATATCATCGAAAATACTGAATTATTTTCGAATTTCTCTCATATTGTGGAAAAAAGGACACGGTGTGATGTGAAAAAATACCGGAAAATCAACAATTTTGAGCACCTTTCATGCCAGTGTCTTAAGTTTGACAAATGAATTAATTAAACTTATGCTGCAAATAGTTTCGAGAGAAGAAATCGAAATGTCGGACTATTTATAGCGAATAGCCCAAGCCTTCTCAATTCCACAGCAAAGGAGTTCGAAGATGAACACAAAGAGATGGCGAAAGGCGGCGACCCGTCCCCGGTGCAGCCGTTGTACGTCGGCGGCAACGCCTACTGCGGCGTGCCGGTGGCGGAACAGGAACGGGACGTGGTCCACATCGACGCGCCGTTGACCATCGCCGTGGAGGAGAGCGACGACGGCCCGGTGGTGAGCGTCGAGGTGCCCGCCGCATTGGCGAGCGAACGCGTGCCGATCGTCGGCACCGCGGATCTGGGCACGCCGCGCATCGTCGAGGCACTGTACGAGAACCCGAACGGCACCCCGATCCTCTTCGACACGGACATCGCCGGCGAGCGGGGGAACCGTACGGTGGCGCCGGGGCCGTTCGCGCAACTGCATCCGGGAACCAACCGTTTCGTGATCGGCCGGCGTGCACGCTGAGCGCACCACGAACAGACAAGCAAAGGAGCTGATCATGCTACGCATCGTCCACACCGGCTGCGGCGCCATCGAAGGCATTGCGGCACCGGAACCCGAGATCACGGTCTTCCGCGGTATCCCGTTCGCCGCGCCGCCGGTCGGCGACCTGCGCTGGCGCGCACCCCAGCCGGTGGCAGCTTGGGCGGGCACGCTGGCGGCGCACGACTTCGCCCCCGCCTGTCCGCAGCCCACACCGGGAGACTCGAACGAGTTCTATGACCGCGAATGGGGCACGGACCCCGCCATCGCGCTCGACGAGGACTGCCTCTATCTGAACGTGTGGACCCCGCGCTGCGCGGCAGCGACGAGGACACACGGGTGAGCACGGATCGCCCGCTGCCGGTGATGGTGTGGATTCACGGCGGCGCCTACCAGACCGGATGCACCGCAGAGAAGGAATTCGACGGCTCCGCCCTGGCGCGCCGTGGCGTGGTGGTGGTTTCCGTCGGCTACCGGCTCAATGTGTTCGAATTCCTGGCGCACAACCGCTTGCGCGAGGAGGCCGAGGCCCGGCATGATGATGAGCCCTACGCGAACTTCGGTTTCCTGGACCAGCGAGCCGGCATCCGATGGGTGGTCAAGAACATCGCCGCGTTCGGCGGTGACCCGGAGAACATCACCATCTTCGGGCAATCCGCCGGGGCCGGCAGCGTGTTGGCGCAGATCTGCTCGCCGCTGAACCGCGGCCTGTTCCAACGCGCCATCATGCAGTCCGGTGCTGGGCTGGGGATGTTCAACCGCCATCAGCAGAGTCTCGAGGACGGTCACCGCACCGCGGAGCGCCTGTTCGAGGCGTTGGGAGTCTCCTCGCTCGACGAGGCACGGCAGGTGCCGGCCGCCGAACTGCTCGCCGCCGCGGAAGCGTTGCCGGTGCCTCCCGAATCCGGCCGCGAGGGCGACTGGTCGATGATGGTCAACTGGGTGCCCTGCGTGGACGGACGGTTCATCACCGACCAGTATGCGCGGACCATCGCGCGCGGAGAGCAGAACGAGGTCGAGATCCTGCTGGGCAACACCACCGGTGAATTCATGGAAACCGACGCCGACGGCACCCTGCTGCCCGCGGGAGAGGTCGGCAACCTCAAACTGATTGCCGAGTGGATCCGCAGCGGCCGCAAGGCGCCGTACTACTACCGGTTCGACGTGGCCATGCCCGGGGACGACGCCGGCGCGTTCCACTCCTCGGAGTTGTGGTTCTCGTTCGGTACGTTGGCCACCTGCTGGCGGCCGTTCGTCGGATGACACTACGACCTGTCACGCCGGATGGTCGCCTACTGGACGAACTTCGTCGCCACCGGAGACCCGAACGGTCCCGACGCGGACGGCACGCCGCTGCCGAAATGGACACGGTACGCCCCGTTCGGCGGCGACGCCATGCGGCTGGGTCAGCGGACCCGTATGATCCGCGACTGGAGCACGAACGTCGAACGTAACGCGTTGTTGCAATGGGGTGGCGCAGCAGCCGACTGAACCACGAGAACACAGGAATCACGAATACAGGGAGAACGACAATGACCGATCACAACGCTTCCGAGACCAGCCTGTTCGAACAGTGCGGCTACAGCCGCGAGGCCATCCAGGCCCGCCTGGAGCGCAACTGGTATGAGATGTTCGAAGGCCCGGACAAGATCTACTGGGAGAACGACGAAGGCCTGGGGTACGTGATGGACACCGGCAACCACGACGTGCGCACCGAGGGCATGAGCTACGCGATGATGATCGCCGTGCAGTACGGCCGCAAGGACGTGTTCGACAAGCTGTGGGGTTGGGTCATGAAATACATGTTCATGACCGAGGGCCTGCACCAGGGCTACTTCGCCTGGTCTGTGGACCCCAGCGGCGTACCGAACGCCGACGGTCCGGCCCCGGACGGCGAGGAATACTTCGCGATGGACCTGTTCCTGGCCTCCGCGCAATGGGGCGACGGCGAAGGCGTGTACGAGTACTCCCGCCACGCCCGCTCGATCCTCCACACCTGCGTGCACCAGGGCGAGGACGGTGAAGGCTATCCGATGTGGAACCCGGAGAACCATCTGATCAAGTTCATCCCGGAAACCGAATGGACCGACCCGTCCTACCATCTGCCGCACTTCTACGAGGTGTTCGCCGAGCGCGCCGACGAGGCCGACCGTCCGTTCTGGGCGCAGGCCGCCAAGGCGAGCCGCGAGTACCTGGTCACCGCCTGCCACCCGCAGACCGGCATGAACCCCGAATACTCGAACTACGACGGCACGCCGCACGTTGACGAACGCGACCACTGGCATTTCTACTCTGACGCCTACCGCACCGCCGGCAACATCGGACTGGACTGCCTGTGGAACGGCGTCGTGCCGGACCTGTGCGACGCGAATGCGCGTCTGCAGCGTTTCTTCCTCGAACACGACCGCACCTGCGTGTATGCGATCGACGGCACGCCGGTGGACGAGACCGTGCTGCACCCGGTCGGCTTCATCGCCGCCACCGCCGAAGGCTCGCTCGCCGCGATGCACTCGCAGGAGCCGGACGCGCTCGACAACGCGATCCGCTGGGTGCGCCTGCTGTGGGACACCCCGATCCGCACCGGCACGCGCCGCTACTACGACAACTTCCTCTACGCCTTCGCGTTCCTCGCGCTCGCGGGAGAGTACCGCGTGTGGTGACGGCGCACGACTGAGTTTACGGACCCGCCATGATGGGCGAACCCCTTCCGGCGGGTTCCGATCGGAGAACGAATAGGAAAGGAGGACGCACACGAAGAGGTCCGGGGCGTGGTTGGCTCCCGGACGGTTCCGGTCTCCCGATATCGAGGCCGAAATGAAAACCGACGAATGACAAAGGAAGATTATGAACGGTATCTTCACGACAATGGATGGAGACAAGGGCGCGAGACGTCGCGGAATCATATCGGCGGTCGCCGCCGCGGCGATGCTGCTGCCGCTGGCGTTCGCCCCGACGGCCATGGCGGCCGACCCCGACTATCCGGGCGGCATCAAGGGCGAATACAATCCGCTGGGAATCAACGCCGGTGTCGCCATCGAGACAGACACTCTCAACCAGGACAAGGAGAAGGCCCTGGTCGAGAACTTCAACCAGATCACCCCGGAGAACTCGTTGAAGCCGGAAGGCTGGTACGACGACCAGCATAATTTCCGCATGTCGGGTGACGCGCGGAACCTGCTGACGTTCGCCAGCGAGAACGGCATCAAGGTCTACGGCCATGTTCTGGTCTGGCACTCGCAGACGCCCGACTGGTTCTTCCAGGCCGACGAATGGTGCCATGACACCAACGACAACCCCGGCGTCACCAGCTGCCCGCTTGCCGACAAGCCCACGATGCAGGAACGCCAGCGCAGGCACATCGAGAACGTGGCGAAGGCCATCTCCGACGAATTCGGAAAATTCGGCAGCCCGACCAATCCCGTTGTCGCGTTCGACGTGGTCAACGAGACCGTGAACGACGGCGACGACCCCGACACCAACGGCATGCGCAATTCGCTGTGGTATCAGACCTATGGGGGCGAGGACTACATCTATGACGCGTTCCGGAACGCGAATACGTATCTGAACGACGTCTACGCCGCCGACGACGCGGAGCATCCGGTGACGTTGTTCATCAACGATTACGGCACCGAGCAGGCGGGCAAGCGTTCCCGCTACAAGGCGCTTCTGGAACGCATGATCCAGCAGGGGGTTCCCTTTGACGGCATCGGTCACCAGTTCCATGTGTCGTTGACCACGGCCTCGTCGAATCTCGACGACGCGCTGACCGATATGTCCTCGCTCGACAAGAAGCAGGCCATCACCGAACTGGACGTCGCCACCGGAACGCCGGTCACGGAGGCGAAGCTCATCGAGCAGGGACGGTACTACTACGACGTCAACCAGATCATCCACAGGCACGCCGACCAGCTGTTCTCGGTTTCGGTGTGGGGGCTGAGCGACGACCAGTCCTGGCGCAACAAGGAGGGCGCGCCGCTGCTGTTCGACGAGAACCTCAACCGTAAGCCCGCCTACGTCGGTTACATCGGCGATGAGGACAACCTGCCCGAACCGATGAAAAGCGCGATCGTGTTCAAGGACCCCTCGGCCACGGTCGATTCGCCGCTGCCCGGGACCGAACCCAGGAACGGCGCCTCGTCGCCTTGGGAGCGCCTGCCGCTGATCGGACTGAACGCCTCGGAGGACGGGACGGTCGCAGGAACGTTCAACGCCTACTGGAACGTCGGAACGCTGACCGTCTATGTGGATGCGGTCGACGCCACGAAATCGGACGGCGACTCCGTAACCGTGCGGGTCGGCGACGCCGAGTACGTGATCGGGCGCAGCTCTGGCCCCGCGGCCGCCGACGTGGCTTCCAAGGTCGTGGAAGGCGATGGCGGATACGAGCTGGTCGTCACGATGCCTTGCCCCGACGCCGTCGAGAACGCCGCGGTGGGTCTGAACGTGATCGTTAAGGACGGCGACAGCGGACAGGCCGCCGCATGGGACACCAACCCGACCGGTACGGTCACGCTGGTCGAACCGTTGAGCTATACGGAGACCGTGCAGGTTCCCTCCGACGTCGAAGCCCCGAAGATTGATGCCGATGCGTCGGACGCCGCGTGGGACGACGCCGTCGAGGTCGCGCTGGACAAAGTGACCAGCGGGACGCCCGAGGCGACCGCTACCGCCAAGACCCTGTGGTCGGACGGCAAGCTGTACGTTCTCGTGAAGGTGAACGACGCGGACGTCGACCTGACCAATTCGAATCCGTATGAGAAGGACTCCGTGGAGGTGTTCATCGACCGCGGCAACACCAAGAGCGGCCAGTACACCGATGACATCCAGCAGATTCGCGTGTCGGCCGATGGCCGGGAGCTCAGCTTCGGTGCCGGTGCCGCCGAGGACGTCCAGAAGTCCAGGGTCCGCACGGCCGGCCGCGTCGTCGACGGCGGGTATGTCGTCGAAATGGCCATCGATCTGGGAGAGGCCGCGGCCGGAACGTTCGAAGGCGTGGACTTCCAGATCAATGACGCGAAGAAGGGTGCGCGAATCGGCATCCGCAACTGGGCCGATCCAACCGGCGCTGGCTATCAGACGGCGTCCCATTGGGGTGTGTTGCGTCTGCTGTCCGATTCCTCCGAAATTGAGATTCCGGGCGGGGATGCCGAGAAGCCTGGCGACGAGAAGCCGCAACCTTCCGACGACGCTGACAACGACGACAAGATGCCGCAGACCGGCTCCGCGGTCATCGGAGTCGCCGTGGTGGCGCTGCTGCTGGTTGCCGCCGGATGCGGGCTGGTCATCGCTCGGCGTCGATGAGACTTGTACACCCGCCAGCGCGCCGAATCGTTTCGGCCCCTGCAAGGCCGGACGACAAGGCCGCAAGCGGGTGCACAAGCTGAGAGCGTAAGCGCTCAGTTCCTGTCATTCCATAGGCCATGGCATTGGTGGTGCAAGCCTATGGAATGACTCTTCAATAATAGCGGCGCTTCCTGAAAGCGCCGATGGTACCGACGTTTGTCGTAATGTTTGAGCGCGAAATTCTGGTTTGTTCGTCATAAATGGTGAGCGTGAAATCCCGTCCGGCATGGCCGGGTGCGGGGATGCTTGCCTTATGGAAGGCGGACTGGACATGGCCACGAGGAAGCGGCTGGCGAACAGGTTCAGGGCGGAGTACGCCAAGGGAACGAAGAAGCAGAAGGGCGAGGTCCTCGACCGGCTCGTGGCCGTGGGCATGGGCAGGTCCACGGCACGGCGTCTGCTCTCGCAGGCGGTCGGGTCCGAGGAAAGACCGGGGCCGGGCCGCGGCCGCAGACCGAAGTACGGCGAGGAGACGCAGCGACTATTGGAGCGGTTGTGGCTGTTGATGGGCATGCCGTGCGGCCCGTACATGAAGGCGATGCTCGACCAGTGGATCCCCGCGCTCAGGGCCGACGGGGAGCTCGACGACGTGGACGGGGACGCGCTCGAGCAGGTGCGCTCGATGAGCGCGTCGACCATCGACCGGCGGCTCGGGCCGCTCAAACGGGCGGCCATGCCCAGGGGCATGTCGCTGACGCGTCCGGCCGGCGAGCATCTGCGCAACTCGGTCCGGATCCGCAAGTGCACCGACGAGATCGCGCGCCTGCCGGGCCTGGCGGAGGCCGACACGGTCGCGCACTGCGGGCCCAGCGCCAGGGGCGAGTTCGCCAGGACGCTGACCATGGCGGACTACGCGACCAACCGGGCCGCGGACGTCACCGCCCGCAACAACGCCAAATCCAACATCAGGAAGGCCGTCGACCTGGCGATCCCCCTGTTCCCGTTCCCCGTCACCTGCTTCGACTCCGACAACGGCACCGAGTCCATCAACGACGAGCTCATCGACCGGCTCCAGCACAAGGACATCGAACAGACCAGGAGCCGACCGTACAGGAAGAACGACCAGGCCACCGTCGAATCCCGGAACAACCACGTCGTGCGCAAGTTCGCGTTCTACTGGCGCTACGACACCGAGGAGCAGCGCGACCTGCCCGACCGGCTGTGGGCGAAGACCTACCTGCTGCTGAACCTGTTCACCCCGACGCGAAAGCCGGCCCGTATCAAGCAGGGGCGCGACGGGCGCAGGAGGACCGTCTACGACCGGCCCCGCACCCCGTGGGCGCGCGTACTGGAATACGATGCGGCCAGCCGCGCCGACGGCGGCCGGGGCTACGTCGACGACGCCACCCGGACGCGCATCGAAAATCTGATCGCCTCCACCAACCCCGCCCGGCTGGGCCGCGAGATCGCCGCCATCCAGGACGAACTCGAACGGCTCAGCCGCGAACGCACCGAAGGCATGGCGCGCCGACAGGGCCTGGACATGGGATACTTGGGAAAGGCGATCGAACGCATGCACGCCGACGCCGAACAAGACAACAAATAGGAACGCAAGCACCGTTTCGCGCTCACCTTCAATGACGAACGAACAACGGTTTCGCGCTCACCTATTTATGACAAACCTCGGTACAAGGAAGAGTGGGAGGAATGATGACGACGATGAATGAGGGGCAGGATACCGTAACGCTTTCGCCGCTGTTCGGCGAAGGGGGAATGTTACAGTCAGGTGACCCGTTGAGAATTTGGGGAACGGGAAGGCCCTGTTCGCAGGTGCGGATTACCATTACCGATCGATCGGCCGACGCTGTGGTCGGTGACGATGGAGCCTGGGTCGTACAACTGGGTCCGCTGGAACCCGGCGGCCCCTACCGGCTGGAGGTGCGGGTCGACGGCGGCGACGAACCGGTGATCGCGCATGACGTCTACGCGGGCGAGGTGTTCATCTGCGCGGGACAGTCGAATATGGAATACCAAATGGAGTTCCTGCGCTGGCTGGTCCGTCTGGCCGTCCCGCGGGACGGGCTGGTGGTGGAGCCGTTCGCCGGTTCGGGCGCGACCCTGCAGGCGTGCGTCATGGAGGGTGTGCGCTGCGAGGCCGCGGAGATGGACGCGGATTACATACGGCTGATCCGCGAGCGTATGGGGCGGGACATGCAGACGGGCCTGTTCTAGGCGGGTCCGCCGACGAGGCGGAGCAGCCCCTGCGGGTCGATGAGCGCGCAGCGCGGCGTGGGCTTGCGGTAGGGGAGCGTCCCGTCGCCCATGAGCCGGTGGACGTGGCGGGGG
>OCPU01002208.1_pt1 | contig 12869 bp, 11 predicted proteins | sample 1538661 | NCBI WGS metagenome assembly OCPU01 (sample SAMN04571716, study PRJEB22368) | human gut metagenome | biome: human gut; material: stool | host: Homo sapiens | place: Luxembourg | collected 2012-10-19
TGATTACTCTCCGTAAAAAATATAAAGGAAACCACGTCAGCATTCATATTCTAACCAATGTCCGCAGTGGTAACTGCTCTCAGGACTGCGCTTACTGTGCGCAATCCTGTCGCTCTAATGCAGACATCGACACTTATAAATGGGTAGAAGACGAAAAATTATACAATGATAATGATTTTGTAAATGAACATCATCTTTCCCGCCACTGTATCGGATTAAGCGGCATGGGATTCACAGATGCAGAGATCGAACAGCTTGCCGGACGTATCCGTAAGATGAAAGAAACCGGAACCCATCTCTGCTGCTCCATCGGATTCTTAACCGAAAAACAGGCAAAAATGTTAAAAGACGCCGGACTTGACCGTATCAATCATAATCTGAACAGCAGCCGTAATTATTACAGTCACATCTGCACCACACACACTTTTGACCAGCGTGTGGAAAATATACATATGCTTCAGAGACTCGGTTTCGAGATCTGCAGCGGTGGAATCATCGGTATGGGCGAAAGCAAAGAAGACGTTGTAGATATGCTTTTGGAACTGAAAGAAATTAATCCGGAAGCTCTCCCGATCAACTTCCTGCTGCCGATTCCGGGTACTCCTCTTGGCGATCAGGATATCTCGGGACTGACTTATGAATATGGCATAAAGGTGCTCTGTCTCGCAAGACTTCTGGTTCCGCAGTCAGACATCCGCTGTGCGGCAGGACGTGAAGTGTATTTCAAAGGACATGAAAAGGAATTGTTAAGTGTTGTAGATTCCATCTTTGCCTCCGGATATCTTACCGCAGGTGGTCAGGGTATTAAAGATACTATTCAGACGATAACAGATGCGGGATTCACTTATGAGATAGAGTCTGCATAAATTGTTATTCTCAGGTTAATAGATACACTTCTGGTCTCACAATAGTTACGGGGATTCTATTAATTCACTACCGCGTTAGATACACATGGAATAAAAGTTGGACAGGAATGCTTTTCCAACTTTTATTCCGGTCCGGGTAGCTAGCTTAGTGAATTAATTAGAAACTACATCTGCTTCCTCACCACCATATACTCATCCCCATTCCGATAATAAGGGCACTGATAATGCTGGTCTGAAATAAGACGCATATATTCATCTTCATCCATATTGATATCGCACATATAACTTTCGTAATCTTCGTCGTATGTATAATAAGTGCAGCTTTCGCAACTATTCTGAGCCATTATAATTCTCCTTTTCTTAATTTGATAATTGAGTTTTTACATTATTGCATAATTTTTTTCATTATGATCTGTTTCCCATCGATTATAGCATATTTCTTGGTACTGTACGAAAAAAAGAGCATAAACATTGCGATTACGGGTTGCCCAAGATTTGTTATCCATGCTATATTTTATGTGATATTTTTATCAAAGTAATCACACAAAGAAAAAGTACTAAAGGAAAGGGTTATTATGGATTCAATGTTTAACACTCCACAGGAAGTTGTACAGGCCAACATGAATGGCGCTGTAAAAAAAGCTACAACTTCTAAAAAGAAAGTTTTTTTCATGGGAATCATGGCTGGTGTCTGCATCGCGCTTGGCGCACAGTCCAGTAATGTTGCCATGCATGATATTGCAAATGTCGGTCTTGCACGTCTGGTTGCCGGCTGCGTCTTCCCGGTCGGTCTGATGATGATCGTCTTTATCGGAGGCGAATTGTTCACCGGTGACTGTATGATGACAATGGCCTGTATTAAGAAAAAAATTAGTGTAGCTGCACTCATACGGACACTGGTTATCGTTTATATCGGTAATATGGTTGGTGCTGTTGCTCTGGCATATCTGGTATATCTGTCCGGACAATATAATTATACCAGCGGCGCTCTTGGGGCATTTACGATCAAAGTTGCTCTTGGAAAGGTCAGCTTATCTTTTCTTCCTGCTCTGATTTCCGGAATCTTATGTAACATTCTGGTATGCGCTGCAGTATTGATGGCTTCTACCGCGAAAGATATAGCAGGAAAATCACTTGCTATCTTTTTCCCGATCATGGCATTCGTTGTATCCGGCTTCGAACACTGCGTTGCAAATATGTATTATATTCCGGCCGGAATCTTTGCTTCTATGAATCCGGATTATGTTGCAAAAGCGAAAGAATTATATGGTATCACCGGCGGATTATTCTTCTATCTGCACGGAAAGAACTGTAAATAAAGGCTTGACGGAATCGTGGATCTTCTGACGATCATTTCCGCTTTCTTCCTTTCCGGATTTGTTATCTTTCGGATGCTGCATGTAGCATGTCTACACTTCTTACCGTAGGCTATGGTGACATTTACCCAATCACAACTCTGGGACGTATAATGGCAATCTGCATCGCTTATCTGGGGGTTGGTGTCGTTGCTATTCCTACCGGTATTATCAGCGCCGGTTTCGTTGAACAATATCAGCGAAAAAGCAATATTTCCGATCTCAAAGATATGGATATAAAAGAAAATACATTCTACGGTTAAATGATATTATGATCATACGCACAGAAGGCCTGGATAGTTGATACGCTATCCAGACCTTCTATTCTTTTCATCATTTTCTATTCCCGAACCAATCTAGTAATCTTTCCCGGCTCTTATAAGTTTTATTTTTCCAATTCCCGGATCATTTCTACAAGCTTCTCTGCAGTTGCTTCAATTCCAAGCCTGGAACTGTTAATACACAGATCATACTCATATGGCCTTCCCCAGTTTCTGCCGGTATAATAGTCGTAATAAGCTTTTCTGTCTTTGTCCTTTTTTCTTACCATGGCTGTTGCAGACTTTTCATCTATAGACAACTGTTCCATCTTTCTCTTCACACGCCATTCAAACGGGGCTGCAATAAACAGACTAATATGATCAATCTTTGCTTGTTCCAATATATAGTCCGCACAGCGTCCGACAAATACACAATCTCCTTTTTCTGCAAGTTCTCGTATGATCGAATTATATGCCAGATGCAAAGCTTCATTCGCCGTCATTCCATTCAGTTCCTGGTTCGGCACATCATACCATACCTCATGCAGCCACGGATTACGCTTTTTCTCATCTGCTTTTTCCAGCACATCTTTTGGCATCGCTACGATCTTCTCTGCTGCCCTGTCAATTAAATCTCTGTCATATAATTCCAGTCCAAGCTTTTCTGCAACTTTTCTTCCGATTTCGTGGCCACCGCTTCCAAATTCTCTTCCGATACATATAATCATAAGCTTTTCCTCCTTTGTAAGTACCGATTCTCTCGTTTATCTTAAATATAGCTCTTTTCGCTGTATTTTTAAACCAACAATCTGAAGGAAATGTCTATTATCAGAATCTTCTTTGCCCGATCTGCATATTTTCTATTTTTTTCTCACAAGCTTCACAACCGTCTCAATATGATCACAAAACGGAAAATTATCCACCGGCTGGATCTTCACAGCCTGGTATCCATGTCTGGTCAGATATTTTAAATCTCTCGCCAGTGTCTCCGGATTGCAGGACACATAGACCACTCTCTTTGGGCCAAGCTTTATCACAGAAGAAAGGAATTTCTCATCACTTCCGGCTCTCGGCGGATCCATGAATACGACGTCTGCTTTTTGGTTCTTCGAAGCCATATCTACCATGAATCTTCCCGCATCACCTGCATAGATCTCGGCATTTGTGATGCCATTTTCTTTTGCATTGATTCTTGCATCTTTTACCGCATCTTTGTTCAGTTCTACTCCGATCACTTTCTTCGCATTCTTAGCCGCGATCAGACCAATTGTACCGGTTCCGCAGTATGCATCGATCACTGTCTCTTTTCCGGTCAGTTCCGCATAGTCCATGGCTGTATTATAGAGAACTTCTGTCTGCACCGGATTTACCTGATAGAACGATTTTGGAGAAATGCGGAATGTACATCCGCATAACTTGTCTTTGATAAATCCCGGTCCGTAAATCGGCTTTTCCTTTTCCCCCAGTACCATACTGGTCTGCTTGTTATTCACATTCAGTACTACGGTTGTGATCTCCGGATGCACTTTTCTCAAAGCCTTCACAAAGTTATTCTTTGATGGCAGGATCGGTGAGCCCAGTACCAGCACCACCATGATCTCACCAGTTTCAAATCCTCTGCGGACCAGCACATGTCTTAAAAGCCCATATCCGGTATCTTCGTTGTATGTCTTAATCTTAAAAGACGGCAGAAGTTCACGGATCGTGCGGATGATCTCCTGACTCTTCTTATCTTCGATCAGACACTCTTCCACTGCGATCACACGGTGCGTTCCTTCTGCATAAATGCCGGATATGACATTGCCCTTCTTGTCACGGTCAAATACCGCATGTACTTTATTTCTGTAAAAATATGGATGTTCCATGCCAATGATCGGGCTGACTTTGCAGAATCTGCCTAACAGCTGTTCTTCCTGCTTCTGCTTTCTTTTCAGCTGTTCTTTATACGGCATCTTCTGGAACTGGCAACCGCCACATTTTTTATCAATCTTACATGCAGATTTATTCTTTGTCTGCTTTCCGTCTTTCTGTTTCTTATTTTGTATCTTACTCTTCTGCCCGGATTGCCCAGCGCATTTTCGTGCATTTCGCACGGCTGTTGCGGAAGCATTCTTCTTTGGACGGTCGGATGACGTCTTTTGCGATCTCACTGTACAGTCCCTCCTTTTTCCATTGCTTGAATGATTTCTTTACAAGACGGTCCTCTCCGGAATGGAATGTGAGGATTGCAACTTTTCCGCCCGGCTTTAATACACCCGGCAGCTTATCCAGGAAATCATACAATACTTCAAACTCATTATTCACATCAATACGAAGTGCCTGGAATACTCGCTGGCTGGATTTCCGTACTGCTTCTTTTCTTTCTTTTTCCGGGATAAATACAAGTGTCTCTTCGATCACCTGATGAAGCCCCGTTGTTGTCTCGATCTTGCCGCCTTTGCGGATCTTCTCTGTGATTGCTTCTGCGATTTCTTCTGCATATGGCTCATCCGAATTTTCAATCAACATGCCGGTAAGCTCTTCTTTGGAAATATCCCGCAGTCTTTCTGCTGCGCTGATTCCCTTTTTCGGATTCATACGCAGATCTAAAGGTCCCTCTGCCTTGAATGTAAAACCACGATCCGGATTGTCAATCTGCATAGATGACACACCCAGATCTGCCAGTACGAAATCAAACTTTCCGGCCTCTTCTGCCACTTTATCGATATTAGCGAAATTCTCAAGCTTTACCGTCAGGATATCCGGCCCGAATCCTTTGTCTTCCAGTCGTTTCTTTGTCTTCCCGATTCGATCGGGTCTACATCCAGACCATAGATATGCCCTTCTCCCTGCAGTTTTTCCAGCATCTTCGACGTATGACCGCCGTATCCCAATGTTGCATCCAATCCCTGCTGTCCCGGCTGAATATCAAAAAAGTCCAGAATCTCATTCACACAGATAGAAATATGCATCCCCGCCGGTGTTCCGCCTTTCTTTATGACTTTGGAAATGGTATCTGCATACTTTTCCGGATTCAGCTCTTTGTATTTTTCTTTATAATTTCTCGGATGTGTTCCGGAATACCGGACTCTCCGTTTATGTTTCTTCTCCTGATTTTCCTGATTTTCCATAATCTCTCTCCCATTTTGTCAGTTGTTCCGGTATATCTACATCCCGAAGTTCTGTTTCTTCTGTTTCGCAGAGCAGCACATCATTCATATGTGCTCCGATGATCTGTTTCCCGCCTTTGTCGCCGGAAAGCCTGCTAAGTTCATCAAAAAAGCATCGATCCCACAATACAGGATTTCCCATTTTGCCCTTTCGCCCGGCACATACGATCTTTCCAGGATATTTCTTACCTATATCAAGCATACGGGCAAATGTTGCGGCTGTCAATCCCGGCTGGTCACATACAATGAACATTGCACCTTTTAATTCTGGATTTTCTTCCAGTGCTTTCTGTAGTCCTAATCTCAGGGAATGTGAGATTCCAAGATCCGGTTCCCAGTTCTCCACTACCAACATCCCCTGTGCTTCTGCTGCACGTTCTATCTCTTCGAATCTCGTCACCGCTACCTGTGTACATAACGGAAATGCCCGCATCTTACGAAGGGTATGTTCGAACATTCTTCCTCCGTCCAGTTCTTCTAACAGCTTATTACTGCCATATCTGCTTGACTTTCCTGCTGCCAGAAGGATCATTGCATAATCCTTATCCGCCAGACGTGCTTCTGTCGCCCGCACTACAGAACTGCCGATCTTATTCGCCTTATCCGAAATCAGGTAACACAATTTTCTGTCTTTTCTTGGATCTACATCTCCGATCTTCAGACCTTTTTTCACCTGCACACCTTCCTGCAGCATGCCTCGGATCACACCGTCCAGCTGGGAATATACAGGTTTTCCTCCTGTTACGGCAAGAAGCTGTCCCTTCTTTACAATATCTCCGATCTGTGCCTTTGGCTCCATTCGGCCATTGCCAGACGCACGGATCAGGCGCTCCAGCGCATAACCGCCCACATATCCAGGGACGCCGGTATTCGGAATCGGCTGTCCGTCATAGATGATATCCGCAAGCGTCTCACCACGCATCGTTTCTATCACAGCATGAACATCTTTTCCCGCAGTAAATCCCGGACCGAGACCGATCACATACGGTGCATCCGTCCGTCTGGTCCCCATATTTTTCTTTGCAAGGATGGCATCCACAAGTAGATCCGGGTGAAATTCCTTGCGGATCTCGGCTTTCGAATCTACGATCACGGCAATCTTATTTTCTTCCAGTACAGCCAACGCTTCCTGATAATTCCGGACAAGGATTCCTTCTATCCCTTCCACTTTTGCCCTGCCTTCATAAACGGCTCTGGACATCGCCACTTCCCTTCTTACGGTAAGCGGCACTGCAATATCCGTCATGATCACCTGAAAGCCCGCCCGATAAAGTGCTACACCCACGCCGGTAGCCAGGTCTCCGGATCCCCGGACCAATGCCTTTTTCTTATTTTTATAAATTTCTGACATATCTACCATCTTTCTTCCAGCGGAATCAGGTCCGATGTTACGTGGACTTTGCTGATCTGTCCTGAAAACTCTGTATCTTTTGTATTCTTCTCTGATATATACTTCTCTGACAGCTTCTTTCCAATATCTTCCGCAAGCTGCATTGCCGTCTGTTTCTCTTCCTCTGTATCAGCCTGATTCAGTATAACCTGATATTCCATCTCATCCGTCACACATTTGCGTCCTGCACTCCGACTTACCGCAAGTGTCATGATATCTTCTGGACGCAAAATGTCTTCCCCTGTCTTTCCAAGAATTTTCTCCACTTCTCCGATACGAAAACATACATCCTTTATCTTTTTTCCAATCGCACGCATCCCATAGACATTCAGAACTATGCCCGTTTTCTCACAGATCACCGGCTCATGTTCTGCAGGAGCTTTCACTGGAAAATGCTTTGCCCCGTCCGCTTCCAGAAGCAAAAGTACAGGTTCCCGGCTTACTTCTTCCAGAAACTCCTTCTGAAATGATGCAAGCTTTCCTTTCCGTATCTCACGCCCCATCCACACAGCTTCGTAATCCGACAGCTTCTTCCGGAACATTTTCATCGATGGCTCTCCCAGAAAATATTCCGCATTTGTTTTTTGTATATGCGTCGTTGTTGAGACCGCGCATGGAATCCTTCCATCCGAATTTTCCATACATTCCCGGAGCATTGCACGGATCACCGTTGTCTTTCCGCCGCCCCCTACGACCGATACTATCTTATGAAAATCTTCTTTATAAATTCCAACAGCCTGGCATAAACTGCCAGGCTCTTTCCATTCACCATTCGTATAACTTTTTATCATATATGAATTATTTCTCAGCTTTCTTTTGTGTTCTCGGAAGTGTTAAGTTTAACACAATTGCTACGATCGTTGCAAGTACCACCGGTGATTTTCCAAAGATCGTCGTTACCCATTCCGGGAACTGTGCCAGAGACGCATTTGCCTGTGTCACACCCATTCCGACTGCAACCGCAAGTCCTACTACTGTTGTATTGCGGAAATCCATCGGCTCCGTTGTGATCAGTTTGATACCTGTCATTGTGATCGATGCAAATACCGAGATTGTCGCACCGCCGAGTACACAGTAAGGAATCGTTGTCAGTAAAGAAGAAAACTTCGGAATCAGTCCTGCTGCCAGTAAGATCACGGCGGCCATTCCCATTACCACACGGCTGACTACCTTCGTTGTAGATACAATACCTACATTCTGGCTGTATGTTGCCGTCGGAAGTCCACCGAAGAATGCACAGATAATATTACTGATACCATAGCCCACGATTCCACCTGTCAGTTCTTCGTCTGTCGGCATACGGTCCATAGAACCTGTTGTCGTTGCAGAGAAGTCTCCGATTGCCTGTACCGCATTGATTGCGAACAGGATTCCAATTGCCACACATGCAGAAGGCTCGAATTTGATACCAAAATGCATTGGCTTTGGAAGTTGGAAGAATGATGCCTGTGCAACCGATGAAAAATCTATCATTCCAAAGAATAATGCCACAATATATCCTCCAATGATTCCGATCAGAATCGATGCCAGTTTCCACACACCTTTTCCATAATGGTTCAATACCGTAACGATCACAAGGGTAATCAGTGCTACCAGCCAGTTCTGCCATGCACCGTATGATTTACTGCTTGCACCGCCTGCCATATAGTTGATTGCCGTCGGATACAGAGACAGTCCAATAGAAAATACAACCGTTCCGGTAATCAGCGGCGGGAAAAATTTACGGATTCTCTTAATATTCAGTCCGACTAACAATGCGATCACACCACCAACGATCTGTGCTCCCAGAATCGTTGCAATGTCAAAATCTGCTGCGATTGCCTGCATACTCGGAACATATGCGAAACTGATTCCCATCATCACCGGAAGCGCCGATCCGATGCGGAAACTTTTTGTCTTTATAAAAGGAAATAACTGCAATAATGTAGTCAGTGCCGACATCACCAGTGCAGCCTGTATTAAAATAACGGAATCTTCCTGCGAAAGCCCCGCCACACCCGCAACAATGATCGATGGTGTTACACATCCGACGATCATCGCAAGCACATGCTGGATTGCAAGCGGCAGTGCCTGTCCGATAGAAGGTTTCCCATAAAAATCAAATAATGCCTGATCCATCTGTTTTGCTTCTTTTGTACTCATACATATCCTCCCGTGTACATTCTGCTCTCATATTTTCAACCTTAAATATTATATATTTTTCTGCTTTTTTTGGGTAGACCTGTAGTTATTGAATGTTTTAATGAAACCTTATAAGCTGTGGTTATCAGAGCTATTACATTTCGTTATACACGCATTACATTTTATCATGATAAAGTACTAAAATTCATGATACAATGACAGATAGAGATTAAAGACAAACGGAGGAATGAACAATGGGAATTTTGTCTAATATTGAACCAAAAGAAGTATTTCAGTACTTCGAAGAATTAAGTATGGTACCAAGAAGTACCTTCCACACAAAAAAGATCAGTGATTTTTGTGTAGAATTTGCGAAAGCACACAATCTGGAATATATCCAGGATGAAATGAACAACGTTATTATCAAAAAACCTGGTACTGCCGGATATGAAGACAGTGATCCGGTCATCATCCAGGGACATCTGGACATGGTTGCTACAAAGACAACTGACAGCGATCACGATTTCGAGAATGATCCTTTAGACCTTTTTGTAGATGGTGATCTGATCGGGGCAAAGAACACCACTCTCGGCGGTGACGACGGTATCGCAGTCGCTTATGCTATGGCAATTCTTGCCAGCACAGATATCCCGCATCCACCGATCGAGGCTGTATTTACAGTTGATGAAGAGATCGGTATGGGCGGTGCACATCACCTCGATACATCCGTATTAAAAGGAAAGATCTGCCTGAACATCGACTCTGAGATTGAAGGCGTTATGACAGTCGGATGTGCCGGCGGATACATTTATGATACTTTTATCCCGATCGAATGGAGTGAAGAAAGCGGAACCAAGATGACAATCTCCCTTTCCAATCTGCAGGGAGGACATTCCGGTGCCGAGATTCAGAAGCAGCTCGGAAATGCACATAAGATCATGGGACGTGTTCTGTATGCACTTGCAAAAGATTACGACTTTAACATCGTAAGTACAAACGGCGGAAATGCGGCAAACGTAATCGCACAGTACAATACGACTGAGATCATCGCAGATCCTGCACAGGCTCAGGATATCATAGATGCTGTTGCCGGACTGGAACAGACTATCTACGCTGAATTTGCCGGACAGGAACCTACTTTATCTCTGAAAGCAGTTTCCGATGGCGAAACGACCTTAAAGGCCTTTGATGCAGATACTACTTCACATGTAATCGGATTCCTTTATGGAGCGATCGACGGTGTACAGTGCTATGACCGTGCATTCCCTACCGCTGTAGAATCTTCCCTGAACACAGGTATTGTTGAGACTACTGAAGACACTGTAAAGATTAAATTCCAGGTTCGAAGCTCTGTCGCTACCAAGTTAGATGATATGCAGAACAAACTGGATCTTGCAACGGATCTTGCAAGCGCATCCCGTGAGATTTCCGGTGAATATCCGGCATGGAGCTACAATGCAGATTCTGTGATCCGTCCTAAGGCAATCGAACTTTATAAAGAAATGTTCGGAAAAGAACCTACTGTTGAGACAACTCACGGCGGACTGGAATGTGGAATCTTATACGGCAAGAAGAATGATCTTGATATCATTTCTTTCGGTCCGGATCTTACAGGTGTGCATACATATAATGAACGTGTACATATCGCATCTACACAGCGTATGTGGAACTACCTGAAAGAACTTTTAAAAGCATGTAAATAAACATAAAAATGCAGAGACTTTTAAAGGATTACTTCAATCCTTTTAAAAGTCTCTGCGTTTTTGTTATGTTCTATTACTTCTTCTACTTCATTATATCTGACATTCTAAGAACCGGACGGAATTCTCACAATCAGCTTCTCCTCATCATTTTCCATTATTGTCAGCACCGGCACATGCTTTTTACGAAGCGCATGTACTACCGGATAAGTCGAAAAGACATTTCCATTCACACATACCGCCTCCGGTTTGTATTTCAGAATTTCTTTTACCTGTACTTTTATCCGCTTCTTCCATTCCTGCTTTTCCATCAAAACTTCTCCATAGATTCCATCTGTCTCCATCTCCGGCGGCTCTGACAGCGGCATCTCATGTACCGTTACATTCTTCATTTCCGGAAGCATATGCAGAAGTTCTTTCACTTCTTCATCACATGTTCCGTAACAGACAATACACGGCGCTTCTACATACTCTTTGAGGCTGATTTCACACGCTTTTACCGCATCCTCCAGATTCTCTGTCGACATCAGGAAGCCGCCTTTATGACAGAATCCTGCTCCTGAAAGTCCGGTTGCTTTCTGTAATGCTTCTCCCTCCAGCCCAAGCCAGGCTTCTGGAAACGCACATTTATAATTCATGGAAAATTCTTTTTTCTGTGGCTGAATGCAATATCCTCCGCGATTTGACGGGAAAATCACAAATGCAATCTCCGTCTCTGACAGCCGTTTCTGGCATGGAACAAATTCCGGAAGAATCAGGATTCTTTCATCACATTTTCCCTCTTCTACTGCATCATCATGTGCCTCCAAAATCTCTTCTATCTTCCTGTCCGCCCTTTCATTTCCACGGAATCTCTCGAACTTGCTTTCCAGTATCATTCCAGCCATACTGACTGCATGAAAGAATGCATCATCATGATTTCCTTTTGCATCCCATGCCGGATTAAAACTTCCGATCAGCGAAGCCAGTTCATTCTTCTCACCGGTATTATCATTCTGATCGAGAGGCTGGACAAAGGATTCATCAAATTTTTCTGCCAGTTCTTCTCCAAGAATCTCCGTTCCTAACTCTTCCCACAAAAGTCCGAATGCCGCATATGGAATCCCGTTTTCCCTGACACGGCTGTCCTTCTGATGATGGTCATATGCTCCCCGTCCGATGTCAAATACAATGCCGTCATACTCTTCCGGCACCTGATTTCCCCTTGTAATCTGAATTTCCGGGTTCAGATATAATAACAAAGCCGATGAAAATATATCATCTGCATGAAATTTTCCCCCGTGAGTAAATGCTTTTGCATCTTTCTGTCTGATCTTATTCAATAAATTTTCTTGATTCATAGTTTCTGTTCCTTCTTTGAAAAAGGCAGTTTTTCAACATGTAAGTTCTGAAAAACCACCTTTTTATCATTCTTTATTATATTATTTTGCCAGGTATACGTCTGTATTCTCTGTGTCAAAAGCAGATACCTCTGCATGGTTATTTACATAAATACTGATCTGATTTCCCTGGACTTTTCTTCCTGTATCTTCCGCTGTAAATACATGTCCTCCGATAATCACCTTGGTTCCATATGGAATTACATTCGGATCAGTTGCGATTGTCTTTCCTTCTGCAACAGGTGTTCCCGATGCCGTAACTTTAGATGCTTTATCGCAGCAAATCTCGCAAGGACAATAATATGTAATCTGGAAATTTTCAAGTTTCTGTCCATACATGTCCTCTGTTGCATTGGCCTTTTCAATTCCGCCGCCTGTAAGAGAATAATCATCTTTCAGGATACGTGTTGCCCATACTGCATTTTTGGTATTGACTTTTCCTTCGATAATTCCGAGTTTCGTACTTGCAGCCTCTATCGTCCTGCCATCTCCTGCATACATGACCACATGATATACATACCCTTCTTTAGCATAGAAGATCAGATCTCCCGGCTGGGCATCTTCTACAGGAATCTTCGTTCCATACTGGCTTTGATCTTCTGCTACTCTTGGAAGGCTGTATCCATACTGTTTATAAATCTGCTGTACG
>OCPU01002209.1_pt1 | contig 12867 bp, 10 predicted proteins | sample 1538661 | NCBI WGS metagenome assembly OCPU01 (sample SAMN04571716, study PRJEB22368) | human gut metagenome | biome: human gut; material: stool | host: Homo sapiens | place: Luxembourg | collected 2012-10-19
AGATAGCTCAGTCGGTAGAGCAGAGGACTGAAAATCCTCGTGTCACTGGTTCGATTCCGGTTCTAGGCACTTATTTATACCATAGGTATTACGTTATGTAGTATCTATGGTTTTTTTGTATCCCAATAATAAATAACAGTAAATAAAAGATGAGAGTGTAACAATGAATTGGAATGAAGATAAGAGTATAAAGATGAATTTAGATAAAACGGGAAAATCGGATAAAACAGGAACTACAAATAAGGATATTAAATATGATGATATATTATTGAATGGCAATGCAGGAACTACAAATAAAAATTCAGGCATTAAACCGAATGTTAAATATAATGATATATTGTCTAAGTTAGATAAATATAAAGATGAAAATATAGTACCTATGCATATGCCGGGGGCTAAGAGAAATAAAGAATTAATTGAGTTATATATGGGTGATATGGGAAATCCATATGAGAAAGATATAACGGAGATTAATGGTTTTGATAATATGCACAATGCCGAAACTATTATTAAAGATGCGTTTGATGAGGCGGCGGAGCTTTATGGAGCTGATGAGAGCTGGTATCTGGTAAATGGAAGCACTGCAGGTAATATGTCGGCAATATGCGGAGTTACCCATAAAAATGATGTTGTTATAATGGCAAGAAACTGTCATATATCAGTTTATAATGCAGTTATCCTCAATGAACTGAATCCTGTGTATATTTATCCAGAATATGATGAGGAATATGGGTATTATAAGGGGATAACATTAAAAGAAATTAAGGACATTGTGGATAAATACAGCTCAGACCATGACAGAAATGATATTAAAGCCGTGATACTTACATCACCAACTTATGAGGGAAATGTATCTGATATTAAATCAATAGCAGAGTATCTTCATCAATATAATATTCCATTGATTGTTGATGAGGCTCATGGTGCACATTTTAATTTCTCAGAAAGCTTTCCTCAGTCAGCAGTTAAGAGTGGGGCTGATGTAGTAATTAACAGTGTGCATAAGACCCTTCCATCACTTACACAGACAGCGATTATGCATATTAATTATGGAATAGTTGATGTAGAACGTATAAGAAGGTATTGGAACATATACCAGTCGACAAGTCCATCGTATATATTAATGTCTTCCATAGCAAGAAGCTTAAGCATTGTTAAGAATGACGGTGATAAATTATTTGCTGAATATGTTGATAAGCTCACTATTTTAAGAAATGGATTGTCAGAATTAAAGCATATCAGGTTAATAAAGACGGATGACATATCAAAGCTTGTATTAGGATATAAAGATGCAAAATGGTTATATGACACTTTATTTTATAAATATAAAATCCAGCTTGAAATGTCATCTATAAAGTATGTGATAGCGATGACATCAATATTTGACTCCCAGGAGTATTACGATAGATTTCTTGCGGCATTAAAAGAGATAGACGAAGAATTAGATAATAGAGTTCTTGCGGCATTAAAGGAGATAGATGAAGAAATAGATGAGAGTATCAGTAAATATGATAGGGAAGATATACTAAATTCAAAAGTAGACAAGGATTTAGATAATAGATTTAATAGCATACATAATGGTGAGGCAGACAATAGATTAAATTATAGTTCAATTAATAATCAGGATAATGGTAATAAGGTAAATATTGCCGATTTCAGGGATGAGCAGACTTTAACAATTGCGGAAGCATTTAACAGGCGGGATTTATCAGGTTGTGATGAAATTCAGATGAATAATGAGAAGATATATGGTAAGATAAGTGGAGAGTCAGTGTATGTATATCCACCGGGAATACCGATATTGTGTCCGGGAGAGGTTATTACACGAAAGATTATTGCAATACTTGAGGCGGCCGGTGAGGCAGGTCTGGAGGTTGTAGGTGTAAAAGAAGGAGCTTTGTTATGCCTGAGATAGCATTTTTAATGGGAAAAAGTTCAAGTGGTAAAGATAATATATTTAAGGCTTTAGTTGGTGATAAGGAGCTAAATCTTAAGACTGTTATTATGTATACAACAAGACCTATGAGAGCTGGAGAAAAAGAAGGTGTAGAGTATTATTATGTAGATAATGAGAAGGCATTGGAGCTTGAAGCGGCGGATAAAGTAATAGAGATGCGGATATATAACACAGTGTATGGAGAGTGGAAGTATTTTACAGTTGATGATGGGCAGATCAGGCTTGGAAGCGGTGACAAGTACATTGTTATAGGTACTATTGAGGCTTACAATAAATTTTGTGCATACTTTGGAAAAGATGCAATATTACCGATATATATAGAAGTCGATGATGGAATAAGGCTTATGAGAGCTATCAACAGGGAACAGAAGCAGGAAGTACCACAGTATGAGGAAATGTGCAGGCGTTTTCTTGCAGACAGTAAAGATTTCTCGGAGGAAAAGATTAAGGAAGCCGGAATTAATCAGAGATTTAGCAACGATGGAACAATAGAGGATTGTATCAGGGACATCAAAGAGGCAATTAAACAGCAGCTTTTATAAATGCAGTAAGAGTGAGTTGGCTTGAATTGTCTTAATGATATTTATATGATACAATTATATGATGGTGGACACGAAAGAGAGTAAAGTTATGGATATAAAGATTAATGATATACAGACATCATCTTCAGTTCAGCAGGTGAAGAATACAGAGAGTACGGACAGTAGTTTTAAGTTTACTCTTATTAGTAATATAGAAGAAAAGGATCTTCAGGAAAAGCTTGGCAGTATGATGGAACAGATTACTGAGCAGGGTGAGAAGATTGCAAAGCATATGGATATTAAGGATATGCGAAAGTACAGGGAGCTTGTTAAGGGGTTTCTTAATGAGGTTGTTAACCGTTCCCATAAGTTCTCAAGAGAGAACTTTCTTGATAGACGAGGCAGACACAGAGTATATGGTATTGTTAAACTTGTGGATAAGAATCTTGATGAGCTGGCAGGAGAACTTGTTAAAGAAGAGAAAAATCATCTTGAGATTGTAGGAAGAATTGATGATATCAGGGGTTTATTGCTTGATATATCAGCATAAGATTGGAGTATATAATGAGCACATTTTCAGATATTTATGGATACGATACAATTAAAGAGCATTTACAGAACGCAATTAAATTAGATAAGGTATCACACGCTTACATTATCAATGGAGGGCTTGGTGCTGGAAAGAAGATGATTGCCAAGATATTTGCAAAAGCATTACAGTGTGAGGCAGAAGGCGATAATAAGCCTTGTAATAAATGTCATTCCTGTATACAGACAGAGTCAGGCAATCAGCCTGATATAATATGGGTACGACACGAGAAGCCTGCAAGTATAGGTGTAGATGATGTAAGAGATCAGATAATATCAGATATGCTTATTAAACCATACTCAAGCCGTTATAAGATATACATTATAGATGAGGCTGAGAAGCTTACAGTGCAGGCACAGAATGCACTTCTTAAGACTATAGAAGAGCCACCAGCGTATGGTATTGTTATATTTCTTACGACTAACGCAGACATTTTCTTACAGACTATTATATCAAGATGTGTGCTTCTTGATTTAAAGCCATTAAAGGAAAGCGTAGTTATGGATTATCTTAAGGATAACTATGACGTGTCAGAATATGAACGTAAGTTTGCGGCTGATTTTGCACAGGGTAAGATTGGACGTGCTAAGACTATTATAGAAAGTACGGAATTCGCACATTTAAAGAATGATGTTATGCACGTTATCAAGAATGTGAAGGATATGACGGCGGCAGACATAATGGCAGTTGTTAAAGATGTGACTAATTACAAGCTTACAATAGACGATTATCTTGATCTTATGGCTATGTGGTTCAGGGACGTGCTTATGTTTAAGAGTACTAATGATACGAATTATCTAATATTTAGTGATGAGATTTCGCTTATCAAATCGCAGGCTGAGGTTATGTCATACGAAGGAATTCAGGATATACTTAATTCTATAGATAAAGTAAAGGTAAGACTTAAGGCCAATGTTAATTTTGACTTATGCATAGAACTTCTTATTATGGCTATGAAAGAGGATATGTAGGCAGTTAGTGAATAATTGGCTGATGTTAGGAATTAATATTTGGCAGGATTGGAGATTAAAAATAGATGACTAAAGTTGTTGGTGTTAGATTCAGGCAGGTGGGCAAAATATATTTCTTTGCACCGGGACAGTATAATGTTGAGGTTGGTCAGCACGTTATTGTTGAAACAGCAAGAGGAATTGAGTATGGCCACGTTGTTCTTGGTGAAAGAGAGGTTGAGGATTCAGCAGTTGTACAGCCGCTTAAGGCTATTATCAGAATATCGACACCTGATGATGATGAAAGGGAAGCTAAGAACAGGGAAAAGGAAAAAGAAGCGTATAAGATATGTCTTGAGAAGATTAAGAAGCATAATCTTGAAATGAAGCTTATAAAGGTTGAGTATACATTTGACAATAATAAAGTATTGTTCTACTTTACAGCGGATGGAAGAATTGATTTCAGAGAGCTGGTAAAGGATCTGGCAGCAGTATTTAAGACAAGAATTGAACTTCGTCAGATTGGTGTAAGAGATGAAACTAAGATATTAGGCGGAATTGGTTCTTGTGGAAGACCATTGTGCTGTGCAACATATATGCCAGAGTTCATACCAGTGTCAATTAAGATGGCAAAGGAACAGAATTTATCGCTTAATCCATCAAAGATATCGGGTGTGTGTGGAAGACTTATGTGCTGTCTTAAGAATGAGCAGGAAACTTACGAGGAGCTTAACAGCAACCTTCCTAATGTGGGAGATTATGTTACTACACCTGAGAAGTTAAAGGGTGAGGTATCAAGCGTTAATGTGTTAAGACAGCTTGTTAAGGTAATTGTCACACTTGATGGAGATGAGAAAGAGATAAGAGAGTATCCTGTTGCTGAGCTTAGATTTAAGCCTAAGAGAAGAAACGACAGAATGAATATAGATGATAAAGAGTTAAAAGAACTCGAAGAGCTTGAGAAAAAGGAAGGAAAAGCCCATATTAATGATGACTGATGCTAAGATTAATGCAGGTATTAATGCCAATGAGAGAATTGATGACTTATGCAGGGATAATCTCAGACTAATCCAGAATACAGATGTGTTCTGTTTTGGAATGGATGCTGTGTTGTTGTCTACATTTGCGAAGGCCGGAAAGAACCAGAAGGTGCTTGATATGGGTACTGGAAATGGTGTAATACCAATTCTTATGCAGGCGAAAAATCCAGGCAGTATGTATACAGGCTTGGAAATTCAGGATATCAGTTATGACCTTGCTGTCAGAAATGTTGAACTTAATAGTCTGTCAGACAAGGTTAATATTGTAAAAGGTGATATTAAAGAAGCTTCACATATTTTAGGTGGGGCTTCTTTTAATGTGGTTACAAGCAATCCACCATATATGAATGAAAATCACGGAATTGTAAATCCTGAGAGTGCCAAGGCAATCGCAAGACACGAGCTTCTATGCAGTCTTGAGGACGTTGTAAGGGAAGCTTCAAAGTGCCTTAAGGTTAAGGGACATATGTATATGGTTCACAGACCATCAAGACTTGTAGATATATTTACTTCTATGAAGAATAACCACCTTGAGCCAAAGCGTATAAGGCTTGTGTATCCGCATATAGATAAGCCAGCTAATATGGTGCTTATAGAGGCGGTAAAGGGCGGACGTTCACAGCTTATAGTGGAAGAACCACTTATTGTATACAATAGCGATGGAAGTTACACGGAAAAACTTTTAAAAATGTACAATTAGTATGAATTTAAGAGAGGAGCAGTATGGAAGATAATATTACAGATATTGATTATGATAGTGTGCAGGCACTTGAAGAATTTAATGGCTCTCATAATAATAGCGGAGTTGGGCAGTTATATTTGTGTGCAACTCCGATTGGTAATCTTGAGGATATTACGTTCAGGGTGTTAAGGATATTAAAGGAAGTTGATATTATTGCGGCGGAGGATACGAGAAACAGCATAAAGCTGCTTAATCATTTTGAGATTAATACGCCGATGACAAGCTATCATGAATATAACAAGTATGATAAGGCAAAGGTGCTTGTTGAGAAGATGCTTAAAGGAATGTCAGTCGCTGTAATAACTGATGCTGGAACACCTGGAATATCTGACCCGGGAGAGGAGCTTGTAAGGCAGGCACTTGCATCAGGAATTAAGGTATCATCAGTTCCTGGTGCGGCAGCGTGTATAACGGCACTTACAATGTCGGGACAGGCAACAAGACGTTTTGCATTTGAAGCATTTCTTCCGGCGGACAAGAATGAGCGTAAAGACATATTAAAAGAGCTTGAAGATGAAACAAGAACAATGATTATATACGAAGCTCCACACAGGCTTTTAAAGACACTTAAAGAGCTTTCTGAGGTGTTAGGAGGAAGCAGGGCAGTTACTATATGCAAGGAACTTACCAAACGCTATGAGAATAGTATGGTTACAACGCTTGCAGAGGCGTGCAGTTATTATGAGAATAACCAGCCAAGGGGCGAGTATGTTCTTGTAATTGCTGGAAAAGACAGAAATGAGCTTAAAGAGGAAGCACAGGCACAGTGGCTTACTATGTCTGAGCAGGAACACGTTGATATGTATATAGCACAGGGACTTGATAAAAAAGAGGCTATGAAGGCAGCAGCCAGGGACAGGGGCGTATCTAAGAGGGATATATATAATAAGCTTCTGGGAAATTAGTTCTTAAAAGAAAAAATGTTACACAAATGTTAAAAACTTATATAAAAGAGTGATTAAAAGAGAGTCTTAGCTAAAATAAATTTAAGAGTAAATTTTAAAATTATAGGTGGAGTGGTACAAATCCCCTTCTTTGTCAGATAATATTTCTGGTAAGGAAGGGGATTTCTTATCTTCTAATCTTCTATTGTATGTTCATTGATAATTGCCTTAATGGCCTTATAAAGGTAAGGCTTGAGCCTGTCAATATCAGCTGGTTCTTTGTAAAGGATTGAGCTGTAGCATGTTGAGCTTATAAGCTCGACAATCATAAACAGCATAATCTCGGGCTCGTTGAGGTTAAGACCAGAGTCTTCAAGCATTTCATAGTAGATATCTTTAAAATTAATGTCGTCATCAGCGACATTGGTTGTAAGAGCCTCTTTAAATATTCCCCACGACAGGTTCTTTGATATAAATGTAAGAAGTGTCTGGTTGGTGTTAAGCACATTAATTATGTGGTCAGCAATAAATATAATCTCCTCAGTAAATGTAATTGTAAACGAATGGTCATTAATCTGCTGTTCTTTTATATGAAGCTCTAATGCACTCACTGCATTTTTAAAGAGCTTGCTTGCCTCGTGAGAAACGAGCTTATTTCTTATATCATATTTATCTTTGAAATACAGATAAAAAGTTCCCTTGGCAATTCCAGCTTTCTGTGAAATCTCGGCAATTGATGTCTTGGAAACACCCTGCGTTGTAAAGAGCTTAAAAGCTGTATCTAAGAGGGAAGTCCTTTTCTGTTGTTTGTTGTTCTCAAGTTTTCCCATAAAATCTCCAATCTAATGCAGGCATAATATTAGTTGTTCTGTCAATTAATATTCTACCATGTTGAAAATAAAAAATCTATAAAAAAATGACTTTTAGTCATTTTGAGTATTGACTATCGGTCATTTTGTGCTAGAATAACACTTGCAAAGAAAATGACCAAAAGTCATATTTGAGAGATCACGGTCATATGTATTGAATTGATAATAAATGTAATTAATTAAGAGAGTTATTAATTATTGAGAGGTTATCAGTCCAATCAAAGTAAAATTACGTCGCAGACGTAGAAATGAGGCGAGTTATGGAAAAGTTTGGAAAAGTAATTGTTAAACTCAGAATTCCAATTCTTATTCTGAGTTTCCTGCTTCTTATTCCATCTGCAATCGGATACTTTAATACAAGAGTTAATTACGATATTCTGTATTATCTTCCGAATGAGATAGAGACTATGCAGGGTCAGGACATTCTTATGGATGACTTCAATAAGGGTGCATACGCGATGGTCGTTGTCCAGAATATGGATACGAAGTCTACTGACAGACTTATTAAGAAGGTAGAGAATGTAGACCACGTTGCACAGGTTATTTCTTACACAGGAATAGTTGGTGAAGATGTTCCATCTGAGATTGTTCCATCAAAATTCAGAAAGTATTTCGAGAATGACAGCACAGATACAACTTTATTTGCAATATTCTTCGATAATACAACTTCAAGTGATGATACTATGAATGCTATCATACAGATAAGAGAGCAGACAGAGGGTCAGGCCTTTATAAGTGGTATGTCAGCAGTAGTTACGGATACTAAGAATCTTTCGGAGAAAGAGACACCACTTTATGTACTTATAGCAGTAGTTCTTGTATGTATCGTGCTTGCTATATTTATGGATTCATTTCTTGTACCAGTATTCTTTATGATAAGTATAGGAATGGCAATTGTATACAACCTGGGTTCTAACATTTTATTAGGTGAGGTTTCATATATAACTAAAGCTCTTGCGGCTGTACTTCAGTTAGGTGTTACACTGGATTATTCAATCTTCTTATGGCACAGCTACAAGGAAATGAAGGAAATATATCCGGATGACCACAAGGAAGCGATGGCAGTTGCCATTAGTAATACACTTACATCCGTAGTTGGTTCTTCTATAACAACAGTTGCAGGTTTCATTGCACTTTGCTTTATGAGCTTCACACTTGGTCTTGACCTTGGTATCGTTATGGCAAAGGGTGTTGTATTCGGTGTTATCGGTTGTGTAACAATCCTTCCATCATTGATACTTACATTTGACAGGGCATTAGAGAAGACAATGCATCGTGAGATTATGCCAAACTTCGATAAGCTTGCTACATTTATAGTAAACCACTCATGGATATTTGTAATTGTCTTTGTTGTATTATTAGGACCTGCTATATATGGACAGAATCATACATCAGTATATTATGATTTGTCTGATACACTTCCAGATGACCTTGCCTGCTCACAGGCTAATAAGAAGCTGGAAGAAAACTTTGATATGAATTCAATCTATATGATACTTGCTGACTCTAGTATGTCTACAGATACAGCTAACGAAATGCTTGATAAGTTAGGTGATGTAGACGGTGTACAGTTCGCACTCGGACTTGACACAGCACTTAAGTCTGGTATTCCACAGGAATTCTTACCGGCTAAGACAGTATCAGAGCTTAAGGGTGAAGATTATCAGATAATGATGATTGCTACAGATTACAAAATAGCATCAGATGAAATTAACAATCAAATTAGTAAGGTGAATGATATTGTAAAGTCTTACGATTCTAAGGCAATGGTAGTTGGTGAAGCTCCTTGTACCAAGGATCTTATCACTATAACAGATAAGGACTTTAAGACAGTCAGTGCGGTATCAATAGTAGCTATATTTGTTATTATCCTGTTCGTACTTAAATCAATATCGCTTCCAATTATACTTGTTTCAGCAATCGAATTTGCTATATTTGTTAATATGGGTATTCCATATTTTACGCATACACAGATACCATTTATTGCATCAGTAGTTATCGGTACTATCCAGCTTGGTGCAACAGTCGATTATGCTATTCTTATGACAACAAGATATAAGAAGGAAAGAAGCCAGGGATACGCTAAGAAGGAAGCAATCCAGATAGCTCTTTCAACATCAATACCATCAATTATTGTTAGTGCGCTTGGTTTCTTTGCCGCAACATTTGGTGTTGGATGTATAGCTTCAGTTGATATGATTGGTTCGCTTTGTACACTTATGGCGCGTGGTGCAATTATAAGTATGTTCGTAGTTATCTTCATACTTCCATCATTGTTTGTATTATGTGATAAGCTCATTATCAATACAAGTATAGGATTTAAGCCTAAGAAGAATCAGGATATGTAATCAGAAAGATGTATGAACGGGTCAAAGGTGTATATGCCGTAACAGATATAAGAATATATCAGGAAGTAAGAAAATGGAGGAATAGTTATGGTTAAGAAGACTTTATTTAAATATAGTTCAGTATTATTAAGTGTTGTTCTTATTGCTTCAACACTTACAGGCTGTGGCACTAGCACAGCATATAATCAGACAGGCAGTGAGGTTGCAATAAGCAGTGAGGCTGCTTCTAATACAGAGAATATTATAACAAATGCTATTAAGAACGAGCTTTCAATATCAAATACAAGTACATTAAAGACAAATACAAGAGACGAGATGGTATATGTATTTGATAAGGCAGACGGAACTCAGGATCACGTTCTTGTAACAGAAAAGGTTACTGATTCTAAGGGCGAAACAACAACTAACCAGAGCACATCTGATAAGACTGCTCCTGTTTCAATAAAGGTTACTTACAAGTTAAATGGTGTTGAAACTAAGCCAGAAGATATGATTGGCAAGAGTGGTAAGGTTACTATCAGATATGACTATACTAACAATGAGAAGAAGAATATAACAGTTAATGGAAAGTCACAGACAGCTTATGTTCCATTTACTATGATTACAGGAACACTTCTTCCAACAGATAAGTTCAGTAATGTAGAAGTTACTAACGGCAAGGTAAGCAAGGTTGGCGATAATATCATTGCACTTGGTATGGCTATGCCAGGCTTAAAGGATACTTTAAACCTTAAGTTTGATGGTGAAAGCCTTGATATGGATATTCCAGAATACTTTGAAATATCAGCAGATGTAGAGGATTTCGAGCTTGATATGTCTATGTCAGTTGCTACAACAAGCACACTTAATGATATAGATACAGATGATTTCTCACTTGCTAAGCTTGAAGATAAGATGAATGAGCTTCAGTCAGCAGCTGACCAGCTTACAGATGGAACAGTTACTCTCCAGAATGGTACACAGACACTTTCTGACAGTATTCCAGCACTTACAGATGGCGTGAACCAGTTAAATGATGGTGCAAGCCAGCTTAAAGATGGTATCTATGCTTATACAGATGGTGCTACAGCTCTGGCAGCAGGTGCAGGACAGCTTAAGGATGGTATCAGTGCATACACAGCAGGAGCTAACCAGCTTGGTGCAGGTGCAGGACAGTTACAGTCAGGTTTAAAGACTTATACTGATGGTGTAGGAGCACTTAATGCAGGTTCAGGCACATTACAGAGTGGTCTTTCAACATATACAGGCGGTGTTGCCAGTGCGGCAGCAGGTGCAGTTTCATTACAGACAGGTTTAAAGGCTTATACAGATGGTGTTGCTAGTGCAGAGGCAGGAGCTTCACAATTAAATGAAGGAATAAAGAGCATTAAGACAGCACTTATTGGAAATGTTGTTAAGGAACTTGCAGCTAATTCAACAGCTTATAAGATGAATTCTGTAGCAGACTCAACAGGAAAGACTGTTATGGAGCAGGCAGCTGATTTACAGAAATTAGGAACAGCATTAGGTCTTAGTGATGTAACTATAGCAACAGACCTTAGTGATCTGGGTAAGAAGAGCAGTAGTGAGGCAGCAACAGATATATCAGTTTATTTTGTAAAGTATCTTACAGCTTATACAACTAATATAATAACAGAGACATATACAGAAGCTATGACAAGCGGTAAGCCATATTCTCCACAGGTATCACAGGCTGGTTCAAAGGATTATGTATATGTTAACCAGTTAGGACTACTTATTAAGGCTGCTGGTAATATAGGGGCTTCAAGTGCATTAGATGCAGTTGTTAGCAATCTTAGCAATAATGAAACTATTAATGCAGCATTAAAGCAGCTTACAGAAGGAAGCCAGTCATTAACAGACGGACTTGGTGAACTTGTTAAGAATAACGATACACTTAACGCAGGTGCATCACAGCTTAATGCAGGACTTGCACAGCTTAGTGGTAACAATGATACACTTAATGGTGGTATAGCACAGATAAGCGCAGGACTTGCACAGCTTAGCGATAACAATGATACACTTAATGGTGGTATAGCACAGATAAGTGCAGGACTTGCACAGCTTAACGACAATAATGATGCACTTAACGGTGGTATTGAACAGATAGCTGGTGGTTTCAGCACACTTAATTCTAACAATGAAGCTTTAAGAAGTGGTTCTACACAGCTTGCTGATGGAACATCAACACTTAAGTCATCTTCTGTAACTTTAGCAGATGGCGTAACACAGCTTAATGATGGTGCTATAACACTTAAAGATGGTATGGCAGAATTCAATGAGACAGGTATTAAGGCTATTACAAGTCTTGTTGGAGATGATGCTGATACAGCAGTAGATACAATCAAGGAAGTAATCAAGCTTGGTCAGAATTACAACACATTCCTTGGTAAATCAGATGGTAAGGACAATTCAGTAACATTTATATATAAGACAGCTGAATTAACTAAATAAGCTTACTTTTCCAAAACTCTCATATATAAATTATGCCGGCCCGGTCGGCGGAAAGATTAATAATCTTTCAAAAAACCCCACAGAAATTCATATCTGTGGGGTTTTTGCTATGCAGACAGTGCGTTAAAGGTTACGCAGCTGCGACAGTATAGTTATATGTTAATATAATTCCATAATTATTTTGAATGTTATGATATGCTTTTAAAATAATCTTCAAGCCTTGTAAATGTCTTAATAAGTACGGCGGCTTCATCTTCGCTTAAATCGTCAGTAATATGTTTAATCATATCCTGATGAAATTTCATATGGTGAGTGTATGCCGCATTACCCTTTGGTGTGAGGGAAGCATATACGACACGGCGGTCTTCTTCACTTCTTGTCCTTATTACATATCCCTTTTTAACAAGTCCGTTAATGCCGACTGTAAGAGTTCCCATAGTCACGCCTAAGGCCTTGGATATTGTTCCCATAGTGCGTGGCTCTTTAATTCCGATAGCTTCAATTATGTGCATA
>OCPU01002221.1_pt1 | contig 12834 bp, 10 predicted proteins | sample 1538661 | NCBI WGS metagenome assembly OCPU01 (sample SAMN04571716, study PRJEB22368) | human gut metagenome | biome: human gut; material: stool | host: Homo sapiens | place: Luxembourg | collected 2012-10-19
TATTTGTCAAAGCCGGAGTCAACCATGATTTCCTAGGCAAAACTAAGATTCGTATGAACGAATTTGATTTTAAAACCCGCTCGTTAGGCACTCGGTTTTATTTCGGGGTTGGAGGAGAGTATGCTTTCGGGAACCAATGGAAAGCGTTTGCTCAGATCGGCGGAGAACATGGCAATCGCCTGAATGTGGATTTTTCCTGTAAGGCAGGCATCAAGTACACTTTCTAAAAAGAAAACCCGAGCCACAAGTTCGGCTCGGGTGGTCAGAAAAATACTTTTTAATTCACCGGCGGCAGATCAACGGATAGGCGATCAAATTCTTTAAGCCATTCTTTTTTCCAAATGGCTTTTTGTTCGTCTGTTACCCACGCTGCTTCAATGCTGTTTTCAAGCATTTTGCGCAGCTGCGGTAACGTGAAATCCAGCCAATTATGCATCAGAAGCCATGACTCTGAAATAGAAATATGATGCATCGTCGGGTCATCACTATTGGGAAACACTTTGAGTCCCAGTTCAACCATTTTGCGAACCGGATGCTTGATCGCCCACTCTTCATCCGACAATGTTCTTAAGTAGTAAGAATTTGTCGGGACGACGGCAAAGTGCATGTCGGAAGCTTTTGCTTCCTTGATGAGCTCCGGATTGTCGATAATCGTGTAGCCGTGGTCAATTCGATCGGCTCCAAGAAGTTTCATGGCGGTCTCAACGTTTCTCCAATGCTCACCGAATTCTCCGGCATGAATGGTGATTTTGAAACCTGCCTCTTTGGCCATCTTGAAAGCTTTCCAGAAGTTTTCCGGTTCGTGATTGGTTTCTCGATAATCGATTCCGAGTCCGATCGTGTAATCATCAGGATGTTTAGTCATTTCTTCAACGAGTTCAACGGCCGCTTCCGGAGTGTCCTCGCGGTCGATGGAAGGAATAGAACGAGCCGTGACACCATAACGCTGCATGCCTTGTCTGATACCTTCGTTAATAGCTTGGCGGGCTTCATCATAGGTCATGAAATGTTTTAAGCCCGTCCAGTTCCAGTAGAACTCAATATATTTAACACCCTGACTCGCTACTCTTTGGATATGTTTCAGCGTAATTCGAGTTAAAAAAGAGGGCTTGGAAAGGACTTTGCTCTCCAAGCACCTGAAAATTCTTAAAACACCGACCGGCTTATCACCTCTCGTATAGAAATTGTTGATCTCTTCTTGGCTGACATCCGCCCCGGATTCAGCGACAAGCTCTTCAAAAGTTTCCTTACTGGTAGTACCTAATAAATGGCAATGCAATTCGAGCTTGGGGAAAGTTTTGAAAAAGTTAAGCCATTCTTCGGGAAGCTGCTTTGAGAAAGGAGAATCCGGAACAAAGCCGGGATTATCAGAACGCATATGGCCCCTCTTTTTTGGATTTGAGTCTCGTTAAATATACAACTGAATGCTTCCAAAGCTTATGGATAAGTATCAGTTCGTTACAAAGAATGAATTAATAAGGCAAAACCCTAGTTCTAAAAATCAAAAGTCTCTCATAAAGAAAGGGATCGTTAAAATTTGATCATATTTTAAAAACGAAATCACCGCATCCCACGGAGAGTTCAAATGGTCGACAGCATCCTTGCCGTTATCGTTCTCATCCTTGCAGGCTGGGCAATCGCAAAAAACTACGACGCTAAAGTTGTTTTGTTTATTGCAGCCCTTGTTCTTCTTTACTCGGGACTTCTTTTAGGACACAACGTTCTAGGAGCAAAAGCAAGTACCGGCTTATCTTGGGTGGACCCCTTCAAGGTTATTAAAGATCAGTTCGTGCGTCAGTACGGTAATGCGGGCTTAATCATCTTGACGCTCTTCGGGTTCGCGGCCTATATGTCGCATATAGGGGCAAACGATATGGTCATCAAGGTGCTGACCAAGCCTCTTTCCTATGTTCGCAAACCGATTATCCTGATCCCCATGGTTTTCTGGGTCGGAACCTGCCTTCAGATTATTATCCCTAGCGCCGCCTCTCTTGCGGTCATCTTAATGGCGACGCTGTTCCCGGTTCTTCGAGCTGCCGGAATGTCGACATTAACGGCTGCGGCACTGATTGCGACCACGGCAACCATTGTTCCGACCCCGCTGGGCGGTGACAATGTGGTCGCGGCCCGGGTTCTAGGCTTTGATAATGTCGTTGACTATGTCGCGTTTCATTTGGCCCCGATAACCATACCCGCTCTGTTTGTCATGGGTATTGTTCATTATTTTTGGCAGACTTATTTGGATAAGAAAGACGCAGGAATGTTAAAAGAGCTGGATAAAGAAGCTTTTATCGAAGCCGAACGCCCTGAGAAAAACACGCCGACTTGGTACTTTATTTTCCCGATCCTTCCCTTGGTTTTAGTGATTTTCTTCTGGGTGTTCTTTAGAAAAGCTAAAGTCGGTCTGGTTGAAATTACGTTGTTCTCACTGATATTGGCTTTTGCCTGCGAGTTGATCAGAAAACGCAATATCAAAGCCGGCATGAAAGATCTGGGTATCTTCTTCAAAGGAATGGGAGACGGCTTCTCGAAGGTAGTCGTCCTAATCGTTGCGGCTTCTTCCATGGTGTTCGGTCTTCGTGTCATGGGTTTGATCGATGCGATTTCGAATTCCATTTCCAATTTTGAAAATGCCAAAGTTGGCCTGATGCTGGCTTTCTCCGGTATTACGGGGTTGATCACATTTATCAGCGGCTCAGGCAATGCTGTGTTCTACAGTTTCATTGAGCTGATTCCTCAGATTGCGCAAAAAGCCGGTATTGACCCAATCATGGTTGCACTTCCGATGCAGTGCATGTCGAATTTGTTCCGCTCTATGTCTCCTGTCGCAGCGGTCATCATTATTGTTTCGGCTTCTGTGAAGGTAAATCCTCTGGTTCTCGTCAAGCGCACGTGGGTTCCTCTGATGAGCGGCGTTGTAGTGGTATTAGCGCTTTCATTCTTCAAGTACATGTGATAAAAAACGGTGCGTATAAGAAACTGTCTGCACTGACTTAAGTAAGGTTTGCAGAAATTGTCATTAGAAAAAGCGAAAAAGCATTTGGAGAAATTCGGCCTCTCGGATCGAATTCGAATTGCAAAGGAATCAACAGCAACTGTGGCGCTTGCAGCCAAAGCATTTGACTGTGAAGAAAAGAAGATTGCTAAGACTTTGTCGTTCATGCTTCCAAGCGGACCGATTCTAGTGTTAGCAGTCGGTGACGCGCGAATCGATAACGCGAAGTTCAAACATACTTTTGCAGCCAAAGCTAAAATGATCAAGCCGGAGGAATGTGAACAAATCATCGGACATGCGCCCGGAGGCGTATGTCCTTTCGGAATCAATGAAGATGTGAAGGTTTATTTGGACGAATCTCTTAAAAGTATGGATTCCGTACTTCCGGCATGCGGGACTTCCGATACCGGCATTGAACTGACGATTCCTGAATTGGAAAAATCTTCCTGCTGCACAGGCTGGGTCGATATAACTAAAACGCTTGATTAATTCAAAACTTCTCTCATCGGAGTTTGAAGCCACTGATCGTTCAGACCTTCTTTAACCCAGCGTCTCTCAGCTGTATCTCCCTGCAGCAGCGAGTTGCTCATGTCCATTGAGAATTCCTCAAAACATTCTTCAAGCGTCTTGCTGTGTGCGTCTGCAAGAAGTGCCCAGCTGCTGGTCGCATCTGAACCGATTTTAACGACATAATTGGTCTGAATCAGTCTGGAGAGCAGCGCATCGACAGCTTCCGGATAACTTCCAATCTTATCGGCAAGTTCGATGTTGGTCATTTGAGGATTGCCGGACTCCTTAGCTAACATAAGGATTCGAAGGAGGGCAACCGCTGAGAGCAGCTCGTCTCCGCTCTTATCGAAATCCTTATAGCGTTTGGCGCGCAGCATCGGCAGCGTTGCTGTAATAGCCGCACCGGCCAGAACAAACATCCAGTTTATGTACATCCATGTCAGCATAACCGGAATCGCGGCAAAGGCACCGTATATCGTCGTGTAGGAACCGCGCATGACATAGATGCCGAAGCCCCATCGGAAGACCGTAAAAACTAAGGCAATCAGAATCCCCCCGACGAGTGCGTCTCTCCAAAGAACCCGGCAGTTTGGAACGTATTTATATAGTGCAGCAAGGATAATAGATTGAAAAATTAATTGGCCGATCGGAATGAGCCACTGGGCGTAGACAGATAAGTGTCCCGACATCGCCATTCCGGTTAGGTAGGAAGAGGCTGCAAGACTGATGCCGATAGCAACGGGCCCAAGCGTGAGGAGAGCCCAGTACATCAGCACTCTCTGCCATAAACTTCTAAGTTTGAGAACTTCATAAGTCGAGTTTAAAGCTGAATCGATAGTTGCAATACAAAGCAGTGCGGATACCATCAAACCGATTAAACCGAAGGCAGTTAAACCGGCAGCTTGAGTGGCAAACTGCTTGATGTAGCCTAAGATCTGATCACTGTATTGTTCAGGCAGCAGGGTTGAAAAAATAAACTGCTCAAAGGCTTCGCGATAAGGAGCGAACAGCGGAAAGGCAGAAAAAGCCGCCATGATGACAGCTAAAGCAGGAACAATGGAAAGAAGAGTCGTTAGCGTCAGCGAGGATGCGACCTGTTTCAAAGAGGCTTTGTCGATACGTTCCATCACGAACATACCGAAATTCCACATTCTTTCTAAATTGGCATGTTTGGTGACAAACGCCGGGACTCTACGACTCATATTTTTCCTTTAGCACTCGACGACGCAGACGGCTAAGCCGCCGAGACTGGTTTCCTTATATTTATTTGCCATGTCCTTGCCCGTCTGCATCATGGTTTCGATTACCTGATCCAGACTGACATAATGGGAGCCGTCTCCCATCATGGCCAAACGGACGGAGTTGACCGCTTTGACAGCGGCAATACCGTTGCGTTCGATGCAAGGAATTTGTACCTGTCCTCTGACGGGATCACAGGTTAGGCCCAAATGGTGTTCCATACCGATTTCGGCGGCGTTTTCAATTTGTTCATTGGTCGCTCCGAGTGCTGCGGCTAATCCGGCCGCTGCCATAGAACAAGCCACGCCGACTTCGCCCTGACAGCCGACTTCTGCTCCGGAAATAGATGCGTTCTTTTTGTAGAGCGCACCGATGGCGCCGGCGACTAAAAGGAACGTGCGAATACCTTCTTTATTTGCCTGCGGGATGAACTGGCGATAATAGTTAATGACGGCGGGAATGACGCCGGCTGCTCCGTTCGTTGGAGCAGTAACAACTCGGCCGCCCGCTGCATTTTCTTCACTCACGGCAAAAGCGTAAGCATTGATCCAGTCAATCACTTGAAGGGGATCGTCAGCGACTTTCAACGGGCTGTTGAGGAGCTTTTCGTAAAGTTCGTTGGCACGGCGTTTTACCTTCAGAGGGCCGGGCAAACATCCTTTAGCGTTCAACCCGCGGTCGATACACATGCTCATTACAGACCAAATATGATCTAAGGTATCGTCGATCACTTCATGGCTGCGGATGACTTCTTCATTGGCCCGAATCACGGCTTCCATACTCAGTCCGTTTTTACGGCATTGTTTCATGAGTTCATTGGCCGTGGAGAAAGGATAGGGCAGTGCTTTTTTATCTTCTTCCGTCGCAGGGAGGGCGCGGGGCTCCTGTTTGAGCTTGGCTTCTTCTTCCGTTTCGATAAAGCCGCCTCCGACAGAATAATATTTTCGAGAAAAGAGCTCGCTGCCTTTGGCATCAAAGGCCGAAATGATCAGCGTGTTGGTATGGTAGGAATCCAGGACAGAAGGTTCAAAAGTGAGGTCTTTGCTGTAGGTGAAAGAAATCGGCTTGCAGCTGTCGAGAAGCAAACGATTTTTGTCTTTGATGTCTTTGATCCAGTCGGGAATTGAGTCAACGTCGATTACGGAAGGACTTTTACCCATTAAGCCAAGCAGAACTGCACTGTCAGTGGCGTGTCCGATACCTGTTGCAGCCAGCGACCCCATTAGTTTTACTTTGATTCCTTCAACTTCGGGGAAGAGATGCTGACTTCTCAGGAGGGAAATAAAGTTGCGCCCTGCACGCATCGGCCCCACGGTATGGGAAGATGAGGGACCGATACCGATACGGTACATGTCAAAAACAGAAATGTTCATATAGCCTTCGAGAGTATTTCTAAATATTGCACGATGGATAACCGAGCGGAATACAAAACTGCCTCAAATCGGTTATTCTTTTGGTGCATGCATTCTAAAGTTTTTAGCTCTCGGAAGGAACTGATTTTTCATGGAAATCAAAGCGTTGTTAGTAGCTTCTGTCTTAGCTGGTCAGTTCGCTTTGTGTTATGCCTCTTCGGACGGAGATCTCATTGAAGGCATTATTCCGGAGCCGGACAGTATTTCAGTGACGTCCGTGGTTATAGAGCCCTTCCATCCTGACTTTGAAAAGCACTCCGCCGGTTTAACTGCCGGTAAGACTCCGGTTTGCCTGAAGATCACAAGAGTTCGAGAGGCCGACGGCTTGTCTTGGGTAACGCAGACAACCGTCAACCCCCTTTTCACAGAAGAGGCTTGCCGGAGAGCGTCAACAGAGACGCCTAGCGGCCGAGAGCATTTGTTCCATCAGGACTGATGAGTGCGATTAGTCGGAGTGCCGTGGGTTTCAGTGGTGAAAAACTGCAGCAAAAGCACTCCTAAGCCGAGCGCGACCACGCACACGGCAAAAGACGTCACTTGAATATTTCCTAAACTCACGATCGGAGAAACAATCCCTCCGAGCAAAAAACCGATACTTCCGATGATGGCCGAAGCCGCTCCGGCATATTTGCGCCCCAAATTCATGGCAGTGGCTGTAGCGCCGGTAAATATAAAGCCTAGGCAAAAAACCATTAGAAGAACGGAGCCTTCATAGGTGTAAAGATCTTTGGTCGTTAATCCGAAGACTAAACCTAAAACTGCGGCAATCAAACTTCCCGCCGTTCCGAAGTACGTGGCTTTAGCCGTTGTGGAAAAACGGACGGCAAGAAAAGCGCCGGCACCGATGGCAATGGCATTGAGGGCGAAGAGAAGCGAAAAATGGAACTGGGAGAGTCCGAATTCGTTCTGCAAAATAAAAGGCGTAGAGGAGATATAGGCGAAAAGGGCTCCCATACTTAATCCGAACACAGTTGTGAAAGCGGCAAAATTCGGTACTTTGCACACCAAAATAAAACCTTCAAACGAACGAAGGAAAGAGCCTTGTTCACGAGCATCTTTAGGAAGCGTTTCTTTAACCGGAATCACCATTGCTGTAATGACAACACCGATTCCTAAAAGTATGTAAAAAATACCACGCCATCCAATAAGATTTGCTACGGATCCTCCTATCACAGGGGCAGCTACCGGTGCGATTCCGTTTACTGCACCGACAATGGCAATGATCTTGGCAAGTTCTTTACCTGAATATAAATCCGTTGGGGCAGAGCGCGAGTAAACAATAGCGCCGGCGCCCCCTAAACCTTGAAGAAGACGCGCGATGTTGAAAGTATCGATGTTTTGGGATAAGCAGCAAAAAAGGGTGCTGACGATGTAAAGGAGAAGGGAAAAATATAAGACCGGTTTGCGACCGTATTTATCGCTTAAGGGGCCGAATATAACTTGACCGAAAGCGAGTCCGACCATGCAGAAGGTCAGACCTAATTGGACCGAAGAAACCGAAGCAGAGAATACTTTTGTCATTTCCGGCATTGCCGGAAGGTACATATCTATGACAAACGGACCGAAGGCCGAGAGCATTCCTAAGACAATAATTAGGTAAACAGAATACATGCAAATTTTCAATGAAAGTCAGGCTGAAAGTTTAAGAGCTTTAGCTCTCTACTTGCCTTTTTCTCTTTCAACTCGAGCTCAAAGGTAAAAATATTTCTCTTTACTTGAAGATAAAAATGTGAGCAATTCATGAGTGAATTCGATTGATTGGTGGTCTTTTTTACATAGCTCAAACGAAAGTTGATAAATAAGTCGAGAATGTATATACAGAAACACCTCGCGATTTGCGAGGTGCTTCGAGAGATCAAAGAAGTCCTTAGACGATGGTCAGGGCCAAAACGACGACACCGACAATCAAAGGAATCGCCGTGCGTTTTACCAATTGGATCGGGGGTACCATAGCCAAACCGGAAAGCACAATGACAACACCGGCAATGGGGGACATCGTACGGCCCATCTGGCCTGAGATAAGGGCCATTGCGCCGAGGTTTGGAATCGGCATACCAAAAGAGGCGGCATGCGGGGTGACTGCTTCATTGAAGGCAAAAGTTGCTGCATCGCCGGAACCGGTAATGGCTGCCATGATGAACGGACCGAAAGACCCGCCCCAGCGGGCGATCTCGTTGGAGCTCTTTAAAACTTCGACGAAGGCATCGATTAACCCGGTGGCTTTTAAACCTGCGGCAAAAACACCGGCTGTGATGATGATACCCATGACGGAGCCGTAGCCTTCGCCCATACCTTTGAAGAAGTCCTTGGTGAACTGCTGAGGATTCACCCAAGAAACAATCAATGCGAAAATGGCACCGATGACCATGGCCTGGGCCACGCCCATCTTTATGACCGGAACGTAAGAGTTACCGAGCAGAAGAATGACGAGAGGGACCAAAGGTGCAATGGCTTTGAGCGGATTGATGCGTTCAATGCCGCCGCTGTGGTCTGCTGAGGTGTAGTAGTCTTCAAGTTCTTTAGCAGTTGGTTTGTTGTCTCTGAGAATCAGACAGACGATTGTCAGGCCGACAGCCCCGATTAAGACCATTGCTATGGAGTAGGGTGTGTGCAGGCTGATGAGGTCCATCATGTCCATATTGGCAATTTTGGCAACAACACTGTTGTGGCTTGTTCCCGGAGAAATGTTGGAGCCGAAAGTGCCCATCAGGACAGCGGCGCCGGCAGCGGCCGGACGGATGCCTGCGCGGATCATCACTGGGATGAAGGTTGCACCCACGGCAGCGGCACAGCCGGATGCAGACGGAATGGCAACGTTGATGAAGCTTGTGATGATGGTGGTGGCGGGGATTAGAAGAATGCCCAGTTTATTGAGGGGGGCGGCTAAGAATTTGACTAAATTTTTATCGCATCCTGTGGTCGTTACTACATAGGCAAAACCCATGGACGAGCAGATCGCCATGATGAGCGAAGCGTTTGCCATGCTTTTAGCAAATTGATCAAGCGCTGCCATCGGTTTCATGGCAATGCAGCCGAGGAAAAGGCCGGCGGTAAACAGGACCAAGCGTGTTTCATAACGCTTAATCAGGCAGTAAACCGTGACCAGGATTACGGCAATCGCAATCCAGGCGGTTAGAGTCATAAAAATACCTTTTGAGATAAATAAAGAAGGCCGCAAGGCCGCTTAAGGTCGTTATTATAAGTGTTACTGCTTACTCGTTGTTACTTAATACTTTCGGAGGCGCATTGCTGCTGACGAATTTTCTGTCTGACAGGCAAAACCGCTCAGAAAAAGATTGGTTTATTCTGTTCCTTTTTGAATAAACACTAAAAATAAAATGAACGATTGGCTGACTAGAGTCGCCAGCGGTATCCCTTCCGAAATTTTTATCCTTGGCTTCATGGCATTTTTTCTGCTGATTTTCTTAGCGATTGGCATTATTTACTGTCTGATCAGATTAAGAAGCATCAGTGCCAATACGCTTCAGACGATTGCACAAGCTCGTATGGCTTGGCGCGAAGATTTAGGTGCCGCGGTGACTCAGAGTAAAGATCTGATTGCTGATCGGATGAAGCCGAATTTCATCGAGACGGAACGCACGCTGGAACGCTCCTTTCAGGAGGTTTCGGCCGGAATCCGAAGCGAAACCTTTGCAAGTCTCAAAGCTGTGCAGGACACGCTTAACCAGTCTCTGACCCGCAATGATGAACAGATCAGTTCCGTGAACAAGCGATTTGAGGAGCTTTCCAAAAACATTCGAGAAGAGATCGCTGAAAGCGGGAAAGTGGTTCAAAGCACATTGAATCAATCTCTGATTCGTAATGACGAGCAGATTAAGAGTCTCAATGGGCGTTTTGAAGAACTCTCTAAGACACTTCGCGGAGAAATTTTTGCAAATTTGAAAGCTGTTCAAGATACGCTGAATCAGTCGCTCACCCGTAATGACGAACAGATTCGCGGCGTAAACCAGCGCTTCGAGACGCTGTCTTCGACGTTAAATACTTCGCTTAATGAACTGCGCAAACAGATCGATGACGATTTGAAGGCACTCAATAAAGATAATGAGGCTAAGTTAGAGAAGATTCGAGAGACCGTGGAGGAAAAGCTTCAAAACACGCTGACAAGCAAAGTCGGAGAAAGCTTCTCGCAGGTGACGCAGCAGTTAAACCGTGTTTATGAAGGCTTAGGTCAAATGAAAGAGCTCGCCGAAGAAGTCGGCGGCCTTAAGCGCGTCTTCGTCAACGTCAAGAGCAGAGGCATGCTCGGTGAAGTCCAACTTGAAGCGCTGCTGAGAGAATATTTCACGGAAAGCCAGTACGTTAAAAATGTTCATCCGGTTCCGTCAAAGCCGAAGATGGTGGTTGAATTCGCCGTCAAACTTCCGGGCCTAAACGGAAGAACCTGCTTGCTGCCGATTGATGCGAAGTTCCCGGTTGAGGACTATCAGAGACTATTGCAAGCGGCAGACGAAGGCGACCGAGAAGGTGTTGCTGAAGCTCGTTCGAAATTAAGAACGCGTTTTAGAAACGAAGGGAAATCCATTGCCGAGTACATCAATGTGCCGGAGACCACAGATTTTGCCATTATGTTTATTCCGTCCGAAGGTCTTTATGCAGAGGCTTTGGCGCTCGAAGGTTTAACCAACGAGCTCTTCACTTCTTACCGTGTTTACATCATGGGTCCGTCAACGCTGGCGAGTGCTCTTTGCGCTTACCGAGCCGGCTTCCAGACGCTTGCTATTGAAAAGAAGAGCTCTGAAATCAGAAAGATCTTGTCTTCTGTGCAGACAGAGTTTGCAAAGTACGGCGAAGTCCTCAACAAACTTAAGTCTCAGGTTGAAACGGTGGCTAAAACCGTGGATATCGTCCAAACCAAAACGAGAAAAATGAATCTTCAGCTGGAAGTTGCTTCCGAGAGCGATAAGGAAGAGGATCAGCCGATGTCGCTGCCGTCTCCGGTTTCTAATCAGAGCTCACTCACATCAGAGCAGTAGAAAGCTAACTGAAAAGCCCGAATTGCATTCGGGCGCTAGAAATGAAAAGGGCCGGAAAATTTCCGGCTCAACTTCTTTAGAAAACCTCTTAGGCCTTCATTGTCTTTTCAGCGACAAAGGCAGCCAGTTCGCGTGCAGCGTCTCTGGCTCTTTCAGGCGCTGCATCAAAGATCTCAGCCATCAGACGTTCGCTGACGTACTCAGGATTGAAATCCAGATGCAGGTCATTGCCGTGCATTTCACATTTTGTGAAGGCACCGTCCGGGGAGCACTGAGAGGCAATTTCAGCGACTTTGCCTTTAGCAAGCATTGCAATCACAGGATTCTTGAAAGATAACTCAACGTGGTTGGCAGAGATATTCTTTAAGTTCAAGAAATCACGTGCTTTGTAGAGCTGTTCAATAGGGAGGGCCATTTTCTTCCTTTCTAAAAATTTTCGGATATTTTAGTTCATCAGTCCGGAGATAAGGACTGCCAGGACAAGAGCTGGGCACAGAATGCCGATGCAGACTCTGAGCACTTTTTTCCAGCCCGGATAGTTCTGAAGAGACGTCCAATGGGTATGAACCTTGTCCCATGCGAACCAAGCCGCCAGAAGGCAGGCAATAATGCCTCCGATCGGAAGCCCGAGGTTAGAGACAAAGAAATCAGCTAAATCGAATGCGGTCTTGCCGAAAATCTTGTAGTCAGCAAGAAGGCCGAAAGACAGAGCGCACGGGATGCTAAGGATCAGCATAAAGAGCAGGCAGACGGTCACGGCAGTTGCACGTTTCATATTCAGTTCCTGGACCATCCATGTAATGTCAATTTCGAGCATCGATACGGCTGAAGTTAAAGCAGCAATGATCAGACAGAAGAAAAAGACAATAGAGAACAGGTACCCGAAAGGCAGCTTGGCAAAGATCACCGGCATCGTAATGAATGTCAGGCCGGGGCCCGCGGCCGGATCCATACCGAACGCGAAGTTTGCCGGCAGAATCATTAAACCTGCCATCAAAGAGATGAGGAGAGAAAGAACAACGATCCAGAAAGTGGAGCTGACAAGTTCTGTCTTGTCGTCGATATAGGCGCCGTATGTAATCATGCAGCCGGCACCGACCGAGAACGAGAAGAAGACCAGACCCATGGAATCGAGAAGCGTCTTCCAGCTGAATTTGGAAAAATCCGGCAGGAAGAGATATTCCACGCCTTTCATGGCACCGGGCTGCATCAGACCTGTGATGATCAGAATGATCATGAAGATAAACAGCATCGGCATGAGGATCTTGGAACACAATTCGATGCCGCCTCGAATGCCGAAGGCAACCACAAATCCGACTAAGGCAAGAAAGCCGACCTGCGCGGAAATGGCGACCCAAGGAGATGAGGACAGGCTTCCGAAAAGCGCACCGAGCGTTTCCGGATCGGCGGAGGGGAACCCAATGATGGCTTCAAAGAAGTACAGAAGGCACCAGCCGCCGACAACCGAATAGAACGAAAGCACCACAAAACCGATGATGATGCCGAGATAACCCAAGACCGACCAGAAGGGTCCGCCTAAGTTTCGGTAAGCCGTGACGATTCCACCTTTACCGGCTTTACCCAAGGTAATTTCCGTGAGCAAAAGGCCGAAGGCCAAGGTAAAGGAAAAAATAATGTAGGGGAGCAGGAAGGCTGCTCCGCCTTCGGCGCCGGCCATGTATGG
>OCPU01002251.1_pt1 | contig 12676 bp, 9 predicted proteins | sample 1538661 | NCBI WGS metagenome assembly OCPU01 (sample SAMN04571716, study PRJEB22368) | human gut metagenome | biome: human gut; material: stool | host: Homo sapiens | place: Luxembourg | collected 2012-10-19
ATGTAAAGGTCTTGGGCAATTTGAAATTCGATTTCACGCCGAACGCGATTCAGCTGAGGACCGGGCGTGAAATTCTGAAGTTTGCCGAACGCGACATCATCTGCCTTGCCAGCTCCCGAGAAGGCGAAGAACAGAAATTCCTGGAGGCGCTGAAGAAAGCTCAGACAGCAGGCGTCCTGGAAGACCGATTGGTTCTGATTGTGCCCCGTCATCCTCAGCGGTTCGAGGAGGTGGCCAAGCTCATTGAAAAGAGCGGTTTCACATACATCAAGCGCTCTGAGATCCGAGACTGGAAGACCGTGCTGTCCAAGCAGGGCCCTCAGATCGTCTTGGGCGACAGCATGGGTGAGATGGGCTTTTACTACGCGCTTTCCTCTCTCGTCATCATGGGCGGCAGTTTTGAAAATTACGGCTGCCAAAGCGTGATTGAGCCCTGCGCCATCGGACTTCCGGTGATCGTAGGACCGAGTATCTTTAATTTTGACTTTATTGTGAAAAAAGCGGAGTCTGAAGGTGCGCTCCTTCGCGCGGCTGATTTTACGGAAGCTCTGCGGACTGCCGACGAAGTGCTGAGCGATCCGGCAAAACGAGCCGAAATCGGGGAGAAAGCCGCGAAGTTCGCGCAGGAACAGCGCGGAGCCACCGAGCGGACAATCCAAGTTATCGATATGTTGTTGAAAGGTGATACGAATGCAGATCAAGCATCCTAATGTACTTTCCATTGCCGGCGTTGACCCTTCGGGCGGTGCCGGTCTCCTGGCAGACGTCAAAACGATTAGCTCGTTAGGCGGCTACGCAACGGGTGTCGTGACCGCTGCAACTGCGCAGAATACGCAAGGTGTATTCGGCGTGATTCCTATCCCGACAGACTTTGTCAAAAAGCAGATTGATGTTCTTTTCGAAGACGTCCGCATTGATTCTGTCAAAATCGGAATGCTGTTTGACTCAAATCTCATTAAGGGTGTTGCCGAACGCCTGCGTTATTGGAATCCTCGCTACATCGTTCTGGACCCAGTTATGGTCGCAAAGAGCGGTGATGCGCTGCTTACCGACGATGCCGTAGCCACACTGCGCGACGAACTTCTTCCGCTGGCTACCGTGATAACGCCTAATTTGCCCGAGGCTGCTCGACTGCTTGAATCTGTCGACATTACGGACGATGAGCAGATGGAAGCGGCTGCTAATGACCTTTGGAAACTCAAAGGCTGTCACGGCTGGGTCTATCTCAAAGGCGGTCATATGGAAGGCGTGGATTACTCTGAAGACTTGCTTTACGACGGCCGCCACATGATTCGCTACCGTGCCGAAAGAACAATGACAAAGAACACACACGGCACCGGCTGTGCGCTGTCTTCTGCTCTGGCAACTCTGCTTCCGTCTTCTACGGATATTCCGATGGCAGCCAGAGAAGCCAAGCGTTACATCACGCAGGCGATCATTCACGCAGATGAACTTCAAATCGGAAAAGGTCACGGTCCTGTGCATCATTTCTATGCTCAGTGGTATTGATTTACAAACTATTACACCTGTTTATGGGTTGATGAACTTGCACAGATTGAAATAGCTGTGTAATATTCAACTTCCCTGATGACTTGATCGTCAGATGGCGAATTAGCTCAGTCGGTTAGAGCAGAGGAATCATAATCCTTGTGTCCGCGGTTCGAGTCCGTGATTCGCCACCAAGATTCCGCCCGGGAGCTCTAAAGCTTCCGGGCATTTTCATGTGGTAGGCCCGCTATGAAAACCTATGCCATAGGCGACGTCCACGGGTGTTTTGATACCCTGGAACAGCTTCTCCAACAGATCCCGAACAAAAGCCGTTTGGTTTTTATTGGCGATATCGTCAACCGCGGCCCGAAATCTCTTGAAACCATCCGTACCGTCATGCGTATGGGAGACCGCGCTGAGTGTCTGCTCGGGAACCACGAGCTCCATCTTTTAGCCGTTTATGCCGGTCAGAGAGCGATGTCGCCGGAAGATACGATTTCTGAAATTCTCAACGCACCGGATTGCGAGGACATCATTCAATGGCTGAGAAACCGACCCTTGGCGCTGGTTGATCACGGTTTTTTATGCGTCCATGCGGCGACCCACTGGTCCTGGTCTGTTGAAGAAACACTGAAGCAGGCTTCCAGAGTCGAAAAATTTATCCGCTCCGACAAAGGATTGAGCCAGATCGGAGAACTCTTCGGCAAGCAGCAGTGGAGCCCGGATCTTCGCGGCAAAGATCGTTTGCGCGCTGTGGTCAACGTGCTGACGCGTACTCGTTATCTCAACGCTGACGGTACGATGGATTTCAAACAGAAACTGTCTCCTGCCGATACGCCTGTTGAATACATTCCCTGGTTTAAGTTTCCCGGCCGCAAAACGGCAAAGACGCCTGTTGCCTTCGGACACTGGTCCACACTCGGCCCCGTGACCGATGTGCCTAATGTTTTCCCGCTGGATACCGCCTGCCTTTGGGGCGGCGCTCTGACCGCAAGACGGCTGGGGCGTCATCGTGAAACATTCAGTGTGAAAGCACCGATTTACCGTATTCCCGGAGAAAAGCGAAATCTTTAATTTCGGGAGATGCGCTCCCTTATGCGGGAGCATTGTTCTTTTTGAGTGACTTTCAGTTTTTGAAAGTTTGTATTAACCGCCACCGGACATAAACCGTGAACGCGAAAAAAATTTACTTGAAGACTTTTGGCTGCCAGATGAATGAATATGATTCCGGCAAGATCGCAGATATTGCTAAGGCAGCAGCCGGTTACGAGGTAACCGACGACATCAACGAAGCCGATTTAGTTGTTTTTAATACATGCTCTATTCGAGAAAAGGCTCAGGAAAAAGTATTTTCCGACCTCGGACGAGTCAGAGAACTGAAAAAGACAAAGCCGAATCTTAAGATTGCTGTGGGCGGCTGTGTCGCCAGCCAGGAAGGCGGCAACATCGTTCGCCGTGCTCCCTACGTCGACGTGGTCTTCGGACCGCAGACCCTCCATCGTCTTCCGGAACTCTTGGAAAAGAACGAAAAAGAGCATCGTCCTCAGGTCGATATCAGTTTCCCGGAAATCGAAAAATTTGACCATCTGCCGACTCCGCATGCCGATGCAGCTACAGCATTCGTTTCCATTATGGAAGGCTGCAGCAAGTACTGCTCCTACTGTGTCGTGCCTTATACACGCGGTGAAGAGTTCTCTCGTCCCGTCGAAGACGTCCTCGTTGAAATCGCGCAGCTTGCTGCTCAGGGCGTAAAGGAAGTCACTTTGCTGGGACAGAACGTTAACGCTTATCGCGGAGAAGGTCCTGACGGCGAAATCGTCGACTTTGCCCTGCTGCTTGAATATGTGGCAGAAATCGACGGCATTGAGAGAATCCGCTACACAACGTCTCACCCGAAAGAATTTACAAATCGTCTGATCGAGGCTTATCGCAAGATCCCGATTCTGGCCAACCACGTCCACCTGCCTGTTCAAGCCGGGAGCGACCGCGTCTTGGCCGGCATGAAACGCGGTTATACGATCCTTGAGTACAAGTCCATCATTCGCAAGCTTCGTGCGATTCGTCCGGACATCAGCATTGCAACGGACTTCATTGTCGGATTCCCGAACGAAACGGAAGAAGATTTTGAAAAAACAATGAATCTCATCAAAGAGATCAAGTTTGATGCCAGTTTCTCTTTCGTGTACTCCAAGCGCCCCGGTACTCCTGCCGCTGAGCTGCCCGATGACACACCTCAGTCCGTCAAGCTCGAAAGACTTCAGAGACTTCAGGCGCTGAACACGCAGCATGCCCAGGAAATTTCGCAGTCCATGGTCGGAAGCGTACAGCGCTGCCTGGTTGTCGGAGAAGCGAAGAAGGGCGAAGGAAAGCTCTCTGCCCGTACGGATAACAATCGTATCGTTACCTTTAATGGGCCCGAAAACTTAATCGGTCAGATGGTTAACCTCAAAATTAATGAGGTTTATCCGCACACCCTGGGAGGGGAATTAGTTTAAATGACTGAAGCTAAAACGAAATCCGATCAGACATCTCTAAGCTTAGATCTTCAGATCAACAACAGTGATCTGTCCAGTTTGGTCGGACCGTTGGATTCGAATTTGGCCCAGCTGGAAAATTTCCTTAACGTGGAAATTTCCCGCCGCGGCGCGTCTTTCGGAATTAAGGGAACACAGGCAAATTGCCGCAAAGCCATTCAAGCTTTGACGGACTTGGCTGCCATCGCTGAGCGCAAAAGTGATGAGCTGACGGCAGAAGATATTCAGCTCTATCTTGTGGGTCAAAATGCGCCTGCTGAAGAGCTGGCTGCAGAAGAGCCTGTTCCCGAGCTTCGCACCAACCGTAAGGGACTTCAGGGACGCACGCCGATGCAGCGGACTTATATTCGCAACATCCTTTCCCACGACGTTTCCTTCGGTATCGGACCGGCCGGCACCGGCAAGACCTACTTAGCCGTTGCGGCAGCTGTCAGTGCATTTGAAAAAGGCGAGGTCGAAAGAATCGTATTGACCCGTCCGGCGGTTGAAGCGGGAGAAAAGTTAGGTTTTCTTCCCGGAGATTTGAGTCAGAAGGTTGACCCTTACCTGCGCCCGCTCTATGACGCTTTGTTCGATTTGCTGGGCACGGAAAAGACACAGCGCCTGCTTGAAAAGCAGAAAATTGAAATTGCGCCTTTAGCCTACATGCGCGGCCGTACTTTGAATGCTTCTTTTGTTATTCTTGACGAAGCCCAAAATACAACTCCGGAACAGATGAAAATGTTTCTGACGCGTATCGGCTTCGGCTCCAAAGCAGTCATTACGGGAGACGCCTCCCAGATCGACTTGCCGAGAGGTCAGAGAAGCGGGCTGATCGAAGCCTCGCACATTCTTCAAGATGTTCGAGGAGTCTCTATGACTTATTTCACTTCGGCCGACGTGGTTCGGCATCCTCTTGTTGCTCGTATTGTTGAGGCCTACCAAAAAGCCGAGAAGAGAGAATACCAACATGCGTAAACCCCATGTTTTGAGCCTTTCCGTCCAAAATCTTGCACATTTTCCTCAGCTTCCGTCCAGAAGCAAAATTCAGCGCTGGATCAGCCGAGCCTTGGAAAACGATGCCCAAATTACTGTTCGTTTTGTTGAGGAAGAAGAAGGCCGGGAGCTCAATAAAACATATCGGAGTAAGGATTACGCCACCAACGTTTTGACATTTGACTATCAGATAGAGCCTGTCGTGGAGGCCGACCTGGTAATCTGTGTGCCCGTGCTTGAAAAAGAATCCAAAGACCAAAACAAAACTTTGGAAGAGCACATGGCCCACCTTCTCGTCCACGGAACGCTGCATGCGCAGGGCTATGACCATATGGACCAGAGGGAAACTGATGTTTTAGTTGATCTGGGCTTTGATGTTCCGTATCCTGATCGAAACTACACTCCTCAGCCGCTGGCTTAGGTCAATCAACTTAGAGAAATCTGTACTTAGAAATGGCGGACAACAAGACTGACGAACCCAAAGAGAAGAATTTTTTTGAGAAGCTGTCGGATCGATTTTTTCATGATGACGCACCTGAGACTCAAAAAGAACTCCTTGATGATCTTCATATTGCACACGACAGAAAGCTTCTGACAGACGACGGCATGCACATGATCGAAGGTGTCATGCGCGTCAATAGCCTGCGTGCAGAGGATTTGATGGTTCCTCGGACACAGATGATTGTGATCGACATTTCCGAGAACTCTCAGGATTGGATCAAACAAGTCATCGCAGCGGGTCACTCTCGTTTTCCCGTCATTGACGGAGATAAAGACAACGTTCTTGGAATTCTTCTGGCAAAAGACTTGCTGCGCCTTTTCATCAATCCTGAGTACGAGATTCGTCAGCATTTAAGACAGGCCGTGTTCGTGCCTGAAAGCAAACCGGCCGATGTCCTTCTGAAAGAATTCCGTCTCAAACGCAACCACATGGCTTTAGTGGTTGATGAATTCGGTTCGGTTTCCGGTCTGATTACGATTGAAGACGTCTTAGAAGAGATTGTCGGAGAGATTGACGACGAGTATGACGTTGTTAACGATGCTTCCGACATCGTCGCAATCGGCGGATCTCGCTGGCGTGTCAAGGCAAGTACTCATATCAACGAATTCAACCGCGTGTTCGGAACACATTTCTCTGATGACCGCTTTGAAAGTGTGGGCGGCCTCGTGAGCGATGAACTGGAACACGTTCCTCAGGTCGGAGAGTCCGTTGTCCTGCAGGGTTTCCGATTTGTCGTGACGAAGGCATTGGCTCGTCAGGTCAAGATGCTCACGGTTGAGAAGCTGGAGCCGGAGCAGACAGAGCAGCAACCGGCGAAAGCCTAATAACCGCTCAATAACGTGAAGAAGTTCCTTCCGTTCTTAATCGCCCTATTTGCCGGCATTGCGCAAGGGTATTCTCTGGCGCCGGCAAATGAGTGGCTACAGCTGGCGGCTTTAGCCGTCCTGTTTTTTATTTTTGCGGGCCTCCGCACCGCTAAGGCAGGATTCCTCGCCGGTCTTTTCTTTGGCATCGGCTGGTTTGTCACTTCTCTTGCCTGGCTATACGTGTCCGTTCATGACTACGGCTACCAGCCGCCGGTCTTTGCCGCCTTCGTTGTCTTCATTTTCTCTTGTTACCTAGCTCTTTATCCGGCGGCTGTCGGCGCGCTCTGTGCATGGTCCATGAAGCGCGGCTCGAGTGCCGGTCTCATGCTTTTGGCTATTGCGCCGGCCGCATGGGGGCTGACGGAGTGGCTCAGAGGCGTGCTTTTTTCAGGCTTTCCCTGGAGCGCGGTGTCCTACGCCCATGTCGACGGCTCCCTCTCTGCATTTGCTCCGATCTGCGGCGCAGACGGTATAAATTTCTTGGCTGCCTTTATTTCCGGATGTGCGGCGCTCCTCCTGCTGGAGCGTAAAAATCTCAAAGGCATTGCCGTTTCCTGTGCCGGACTTCTGGTCGTTTTTTCTCTTGCATTTGCTCTGACCGACATTCGCTGGAGTGAACCGTACAAAACGCTTTCCGTCCGTTTAGTTCAAGGCGGGATTGCTCAGGACGAAAAATTCTCTCCGATGGGCAGCCTCACGAGCTTCGAGCGTTACGTCCGGCTGATGAATGAAAAACCGGTGCCGGAAAGCGGACTGATCGTTTTGCCCGAAACTATTTTTCCGATACCGCTTCAGCAGCTGAAACCGGAAATCTGGAGGAAATTTACGCACGTCACCAATGGCAACGCCGCTTTGATGTTCGGCGGCTTTTTGCGCGGAGAAGACGGATACCGCAACACGGCCGTTCTGGTTGAGCATGAAAAGATTGTTCAGTCTTACACCAAAAAGCACTTGGTTCCCTTCGGAGAGTATGTTCCTACCGGCTTCAGGTGGTTTATCGACATGCTGCAGATTCCGATGGGAGACCTGCTGAAGGGAACGACCGATCAAAAAGCTTTTGAGATTGACGGCGTAGCAGCCGCTCCGCTTTTGTGCTACGAAGATCTCTTTGCATCGGAAATCAGAGAGTGGTGGCAGGGCGGCAAAGCCCCGAATCTTCTGGTGAATCTCTCCAACCTCGGCTGGTTCGGAGATACGCATGCGCTGCCTCAGCATCTCAATATTTCGAGGATGCGCGCGATGGAATTTGCTCGTCCGGTCATTCGCGCGACAAATACCGGAATGACGGCTTACGTGACTAGCCGCGGTGAAGTCGCCGCAGAGCTGCCCGCTATGGAGCCGGGCAAGCTCGATGTTAAAGTGGCTGCGGCACAGGGAGAGGCGACGCCGTTTGTGAAATTCGGGGCGCTTCCTTGGCTCGGAGCCATGGTTTTGCTTCTTATCAGTGCAATCCTTGCCCTGTTGTTCAGAAAAAGACACCGTCTCCCGCTAAAATAAAAAGATTATTCTCAATTCAGCATTGCTGAGAAGAAAAAGTTCGAAATTATGCTCACATTTCAGGAAGTTATTCTGCGTCTACAGCAGTATTGGAACGGACAGGGTTGCGCCTTGCTCCAGCCGATCGACATCGAAGTCGGTGCCGGCACCTCTCATACCGCAACATTTCTCAGAGCCTTAGGCCCTGAACCTTGGAGAGCTGCGTATGTGCAGCCGTCCAGAAGACCGAAAGACGCCCGTTACGGCGAAAATCCCAATCGTCTTCATCAGCATCACCAGTTCCAGGTGGTTCTTAAACCGGCTCCGACGGACATTGTTGACCGTTACCTCGGCTCCTTGAGAGCACTGGGCATTGATACCGAAGTCAACGACATTCGTTTCGTCGAAGACAACTGGGAGAACCCGACGCTCGGAGCCTGGGGCTTAGGCTGGGAAGTTTGGATGAACGGTATGGAAGTGACTCAGTTCACATACTTCCAGCAGGTCGGCGGCCTGGAATGCAAGCCGATTACCGGAGAAATTACATACGGTCTTGAACGTCTGACAATGTATCTTCAGAACTGCGACAATGTTTTCGACCTTGTCTACACCAAGTGGCAGGACGCTTCCGGCGAACACATTCTCACTTACGGCGACGTCTTCCATCAAAACGAAGTCGAGCAGAGCCACTACAACTTTGAGGCAAGCGACCCTGAAAAACTTCTCAAGCAGTTCGACTACTTTGAGAGTGAAGCCAAGCGCCTGATGGACCTGAACCTTGCTCTTCCGGCCTATGAAATGGTTCTGAAAGCCGGACATACGTTTAACCTCCTCGACGCACGCGGTGCCATCAGTGTGACAGAACGCGCCGCCTATATCGGCCGTATTCGTCAGATTTCCCGGGCCGTTGCTCAAAGCTACTACGACTCCCGTGAACGCCTCGGCTTCCCGATGTGCCAGAAAAAAGAATAAAGAGGTTAGAGAAATGGCTTCATTATTGATTGAAATTCAAACAGAAGAGCTGCCGCCGAAGGCACTGGACAATTTATCCAAGGCGTTTGCCAAAGAACTGACTTTCAGCCTGAAAGAGCAGGATTTGGCTCTTCCCAACGCGCAGGTAACCGCTTACGGTTCTCCTCGCCGGATTGCCGCACTCATTTCGGATGTTTCCGAAGTGGCACCCGACAAACCTTTCCGTCAGAAACTGGTACCGGTGAAAGTCGGTTTGGATGCTGAAGGCAAAGCTACTCCGGCTCTGAGCAAGAAGATGAAGGCCCTCGGCATCGAGTGCGAACCTTCTGAGCTTAAAGTCGTGAACGACGGCAAGCAGGATCAGCTGGTATACGAAGGTACTAAGGCCGGCGTCTCTCTGAAGGACGGTTTGCAGATCGCTTTGGATCACGCCGTTCGCCGTCTGCCGATTCCTAAGGTGATGAGCTATCAGCTCGAAAACGGCAAGACCGTCGAATTCGTCCGCCCGGTCAAGCACCTCGTTGCTTTGTTCGATAAAGAAATCGTTCCCGTTGAATTGTTCGGTCTGAAGGCCGGCCGTGAAACGATGGGACACCGCTTCCACGTTAAAGAGCCTATTTCCATCAAAGAGGCAGAAAAATATGCCGAACAGATGGAAAAAGAAGGCAAGATCGTCGCTTCTTTCGAAGAGAGAAAGAACAAGATGGTTGGCGAGCTTAAGTCCGCTGCGGAAAAACTTAATGCCGAAATCATCATGCCCGATGATCTCGTCAATGAGGTTGCCGCTCTGACAGAATGGCCCGTTGTCTACGAATCCGGCTTTGACGAAGAATTCCTGACGGTTCCCGCCGAGTGCCTGATTCTGACAATGCAGCAGAATCAAAAATACTTTGCCTTGAGAGACAAGAACAAGAAGCTTATGAACCGCTTCCTTCTGGTTTCTCAGATTGAAGCCAAGGACGGCGGCGAAGCTATTCGTTCCGGCAACGCCCGTGTGGTTCGCGCTCGTTTGGCCGATGCGAAGTTCTTCTATGATCAGGACCGTCTCCAGACACTGGAATCCCGCGTCCCCGGCTTGGCTCATGTGGTCTACCACAACAAGCTCGGTACTCAGCTTGAAAGAAGCGAACGCGTTCAGAAGATTGCTTCCCGCATCGCCGAGCAGATCGGTGCCGATCCTGCACTGGCCCGCCGCGCAGCTAAGCTGGCAAAAGCCGATCTACGCACTTTGATGGTCGGAGAGTTCCCCGAACTGCAGGGCATCATGGGTGAGTACTACGCTCATCACGACAAAGAAGACGACAAAGTCGCTCTTGCGATTCGTGAGCACTACCAGCCGCGCTATGCCGGTGACGAGCTTCCGTCCACACCTGAAAGCTTGGCTGTTGCCTTGGCCGACAAAATTGAGACACTGACCGGACTCTTCGGCATCGGACAGCTGCCGACCGGAGAAAAAGATCCGTTCGCCCTGCGCAGACACGCCCTCGGCATTCTTCGCATGCTGATCGAAAAAGAACTGCCGCTTTCTTTGGACAAACTGATCGCTATCGGTACGGAAGAAGAATCTGTTGTTCCCGGCGTCAAAGATGCCACAGAAGAGCTCAAACAGTTCTTCCATGATCGTCTGCGCGTCATGCAGAAGGATCAGGGCTTTACCGCTCATGAAGTGGAATCCGTGATCGGTTCCGAACCTGCTATCCTTGCGGATGTTCCGAAACGCCTGAAGGCTGTTCATGACTTTATGAGCCTGCCGGAGGCCGAGTCTCTGGCTGCTGCCAACAAACGTATTGAGAACATCCTCAAGAAGAACACACTTCCGCTGGCAGATGCTGTTGATCCGGCTCTCCTGACAGAAAAAGAAGAGAAGGATCTTTACGAAGCTATTCGTACGCTTGAACCGAAACTTGAAGCCGACTATAAGGCCGGCCGCTACGAAGACGAACTTCGCAGCCTGGCTCCGCTGAAAGCTCCGGTGGACGCGTTCTTCGACAAAGTGATGGTGAACGCCGAAGATGAGGCCTTGAGAAGAAATCGCTTAACGCTGCTCAACGAGCTCCATAAAGCGATGAATCAAGTCGCCAAACTTTCGTGTTTAGCCTCTTAACTTTCCGATCAGAAGGCCGCTCACAGAGCGGCCTTTTCCAACAATACCTATGAAACTTATGCTCTGGCTTCGTGCCTTGATTTTTTGGTTCCTCTTTTGTATCACCATCATCTGCTACGGCATCGTCCTTTTCGTTTGTATTCCGTTTACATCGAAAGAAGGCCGTTACGCCATCGTAAAAAAATGGTGCCGAATGGTGATCGGCTTAATGCGCACGATTTGCGGTGTTCGCTATGAAATTACGGGCATGGATAGGGTGCCGGCGACCGGTCCCGTGATTTTGCTGTCTAAGCATCAGTCGGGCTGGGAAACGCTCGCATTTTTTGCCTTGGTGCCGAGACGCTTGAGCTATATCTACAAGCGCGAACTGCATCGTCTGCCGATCTTCGGCTGGGGTTTGGCTTCGCTCGGAATGTTCAGTGTGGACAGATCTGAAGGACGCACTGCTTTTGAGCGCATGAAGCGTGAAGTTCCGGAGTTCTTTGCTCATGGCTGGGCTTTGGTGCTCTTTCCCGAAGGCACGCGCACCGCGCCCGGCGCTTCGGTTAAATATAAAACCGGCGGCGTTCGTTTAGCGATTGCTACCAATGCTCCGATTGTTCCGATTGCTTTGAATTCCGGCGAATGCTGGCCGAAGCATTCGTTTTTGCTGTATCCGGGCGTAATTAAGGTGGTATTCGGCGATCCGATCAGTCCGGAAGGAAAAACACCGCATGAACTTAATGAAGAAGTTCGCAGCGCAATTGAAGGTGAGATGAAGCTCATCTCACCGAAATACTACAAATAAAAGGTTGAATGGTTTTAGGTCGTATTTTTCCGAAGATCACGAAATTTTATTTAGACGGCTCTCCGGCAGAGGCTGAAATCGCTTATCCCGACAAGGTTCGGCGCGTTCATATTCGACTTGGCGGACAGGAAGAACAAATTACCGCCGGACCGGAGGGTGTCATTTACATCACCAAGGGCTATCCTTCAGCGCTCCAAATTAAATGGGCGCTGAAACTTCAAAAGAAGAAATTTTTGCCGTACTTTAAATTTTTTGAAGCAGCCTCCTTAGCCTATCCGGATGTCTCTGCACGTCTTTCTCAGCAGGATCCTGATTTTGTCCATCATTCCGCTTTAGAAGGGAGCTATCCGGTCCGATATCGCATTGTCCGCAGCAGCCGCCGTAAGAATACTCAAATCGCCTTTGAGGGCGGTCTTTTGGTTGTTCACTGCCCGGCGAGGCTCACGGACTTTGAAGTGGAACTTGAACTTCAGAAATCGGCCTCAAAAATTATTCAATTTCTGGAGAAGATGCGCCGAGGGGCACCGGCTGCAGAAAAGGAACCGGCTCCGGCGCGGGCAGCGAGCAGTATTCGTCTTGCTGACGGAGCGGAAGTTCAAATCATTTGGCAGCCCGGGAAGCGCAAGAGCATTTCAATTTCCATGCCGAACTCAGAGCAGCTTCTGGTGAAGTATCCGTCACGGACTTCTCGAGAAAAAGTGGTGGACTGGGTTCTTTCACAGCAGGCATGGATCCAGAAGAAACGGCAGAACAGCTTAGGGAAGGAAGACAGTAATCGAGTCTTCTTTGAAAAACTGTCTTCCGAACAGGAAATCACACTGCTGGACGTCAAAAGAAAAGTAAGGCTGTCGAGCGTGCGCAAGGAGTCCGGTGTCTTTGATGATGAGATCGTGCTGTGGGTGAAGGACGCGAACCTCACTCGAGACCAGTTCCTTGAAGTTCTGGTTAAGACCATCAAGAAGTGGGCCCTTA
>OCPU01002265.1_pt1 | contig 12607 bp, 6 predicted proteins | sample 1538661 | NCBI WGS metagenome assembly OCPU01 (sample SAMN04571716, study PRJEB22368) | human gut metagenome | biome: human gut; material: stool | host: Homo sapiens | place: Luxembourg | collected 2012-10-19
AATTACCGCTAAAGGATAAACCTAACTGCTCGTTCACCTTTGTATAGTTCGAAGCTATTAATCGCATATCATTGTAACTGCCATATCCCAACCGGAAATACGTACCTTGATAATCGAGGGGCGAATGGGTATATACATTGATGGTTCCACCAATAGAATTACGTCCGTAGAGTGTGCCTTGCGGTCCGCGAAGTACTTCTATACTACTTATATCCGACAAGTCAATATCGAAAGCGGACGTTTCAAAATAGGGAATGCCATCTACGTAAAAGCCTACTGATGGAGCATCCTTTTTGGCTCCTATCCCCCGAATATAAACCGGAGAATTCTGCTTGGACCCATAATCGGGCATATAGAAATTAGGAAGTAAGGAACTTAAGTCTTTAGCTCCCGATATTTCATTCTCTTTCAGGAAGCGATTATCTAAGGTAGAGATAGAAAGTGGCTCACGATTAGGTGTGTTTTGTTTAAAAGCTACTATTGTAACTTCATCCAGATCGATACGCTTAACCTGTATTGTATCGGGCTCATTGGCCGAGACTATCGTAGAGAAAGGTAGGAGGAAAAATAATCTTTTTATCATATTTTAGGGTTTGCGGCAAAGGTAGGGCATGTCCCTAGAGTTGGCAATCCTCATTTCTTAGGATTTTATCTGCCAGGCTTGGCTTCTTGGGTATTAACGTTCGGGACTGACGTGCATATACAGTTTTTGTCGTTTCGTGGTAAGTAGAGGTTGGTAACTGATTTATACTGTTCTTTTGCGGAGTCTTTTATTTGACTTTTTTCGAAGCGGTTTGTGTCTATTTGATATGTAACCGGCTGCAGGGACTCGTATTCTGAAATTGTCTGATACATATAAATAGTATTCTTCTTTATGTAAATATATGTGTTTGTGGGGCATTACCTTTGCATCCAAAAGTACGTACTTGTCAAACGCAGTTCTGAATATGATTTTTTTTGGACTTATAGATGTGTTCTAGACTGTTGTTTGTATAATTCTTTTGTGTAATTTATTGATATAACAAAATGAACAATGCTAAATTATTACATTTAATGGTTTACATCTTAACCATTATTTTAGGGCAGTCTTGTACAGAAGTGGATATTACGATGCCCAAAGGACCGAAAGGTGATAGAGGAATGTCAGCTTATGAATTTTGGAAAGAGAATGTAGAGAATGGAGTGATTTCTTGGCCTAAGAAAGAGACTGAAATAACTGATTTTTTTAAGTATTTAAAAGGTAAGGACGGTCTGGATGGAAAAAGTGCTTTTGAACTGTGGAAGGAAGAAGTAGCTACTGGTGCTCTGGATAATCCTCACCGCCCGGGAAGTATGTGGCCTGTATCCCAGAATAATCTTAGAGATTTTTGGTATTATCTGACAGGAGCGAGTGGCGAGAATGGGCAAACACCTCATATTGGTAATAATATGAATTGGTGGATTGGCAATAAGGATACCGGAATACGTGCTCAGGGTAGGGATGGACAGAATGGAGAAGATGCTGTTCCACCGGTAGTTACGATCGGGGATAATGGTAATTGGTTGATTGATGGAGTAGATACAGGAAAACCTTCCAGAGGTGAAGAAGGAGTTGCAGGAACAACACCTACTGTTACAATTGGAGAAAATGGAAATTGGGTAATCAATGGAAAAGATACCGGAAAGGCTGCGATAGGTAAAGATGGAAGATCGCCAGAGGTAATAATCGGTACCAATGGGAACTGGTATATTAATGGGAAAGATACCGGTATTCGTGCATATGGTAAAGATGGCATTAACGGTAAAGATGGTGCCAATGGTAAGGATGGCATTAACGGAAAGGATGGTGCCAACGGAAAAGATGGTATTAACGGTAAGGACGGGGCTGCTGGAAAAGACGGCGCTAACGGTAAAGATGGTGCTAATGGGAAAAGTGCCTATGAATTGTGGGTAGAGAGTGTTGAGGCGGGTTGTAACAATACTGGCCCTAAAGTGAAAAATCCTCATAATCCGTCTTTGGATTGGGATTGTGGTAAAACAACTTTAAGTGATTTTTGGGAGTTCTTGAGAGGTGCGGATGGTAAAGATGGTGCGGACGGTAAGGATGGAAAACCCGGTGTTCCGGGAAAACCGGGTGCTGAAGTTACTATTATCAAAGGAGTACCTAACGTGATTGCACTTTATTCACAACAAGAATTTGGAGAGTATGTTCGTACAACCGATGGAGGAGTAGCTTATCGTGTGTATGACGAATCTGGCAATAAGGCTCCGAAGGCTGTGGTTAAGGGAATTCCCGGTTTGGATCCGGCTAAAACTTATACAGCTAATGAAGAGGGAGAATTTATTATTCCGAAAGAAGATCTTCCTCAAATTGACGATATAGATGCCCGATGGGGGAAAGTTAAGGAGGTAACTATTAATAATGTGACAAAGGAATCTGCAGAAAACACTTATGTCCCTAACAGAATGCAGATTAGAATGATTTATATTGGTACCTCTCCATATCTTGATTATGAACATAACCTGCAGTTTAGAGTAGAGAGAAAGACAGATCCTGGTGCGGAATGGAAAACATTGCCCAGCTATTTGCCTAATGTCAATGCCGGATTTACGGCATATCAGGTTACAAATCCGGAAGACCCGACATCTCTTGATAAAACGAAAAAAATAGAAAGTACTACACCTAATATGAGTAGTACATCAATGTCTATTAATCCTAATAGATATGTTAAAGAGAACCCTGCCGGTATAAAAAATGGAATAACTGACTTTTGGGATGGAAAAGACAACTATTTCTCGATAGTAAAAGATACCCCTTATTATGGAGAAACGATTTATTGGAATGGAGTATGTAAGATGGCACCTTATCAGATACCTCCTACACTTAAAACTCTAGCCTTAACAAAGGCATCTGCTGAAAGTGGAGATGATGTATTCTTGAATAAAGCCCAGGGGGAATTTGACTTTTCGACTATTGATTTCAATATCATATCTAAGCGTGAATTGGTAAAAACAGTGAAACAGAACGGAATAGATTACATTGAACCTGAATATTATACCCTGGAAGAAGCGAAGGGACTTCTACTTTGTTATGTTAAGTTTACTTATACCTCTCCGTTGGGAGTGCAAACAGCTACAAGCGAGCATAATAAGTCAAGTTATAATAAACCTGAGTATGCTGCTCTTAGTCCGTATCTGGGAGCTACAATCTATTCGGTAGGGGCGAATAGTGCTTTCATCTACTCTAACTCTGGCAGTGGTGTATCTTTAGGAGTTCTCAAGAAGAAAGTAGATGATGGTACATATTATGTTGAAAATACATATAAAAATATGCCTGCAATTAGTGTAACTTATAAAGATAAATAAAATATAAGCAAGATGAATTTCAGTGTAATAATAAATAGACTTCTTATAGGAGCATTGGCTTTTACTGTCTTTCCCTTCTATACTTATGCTCAAAACGATAAAGTGGAGAGACAAACAGCACATAGAACCAAAGCCTGGGAAATAGGGGTAGGTGGAGCTCTTATCAACTGGGACAGAGTGACTTTCTCGGATTTTCGTCAGGTCGATGGGAACTATCTGTATCGAATGAATATCGATCATCTTTTTGGCGGTATCCAACTCTATGCAGCTCGTGAATTGAATCCTTGGTTTTATCTTGATTTGCAGGGGACATTGGGACTGGCAAGAAAACAAGTTGAAACAGGCGGGCGTAAGTTTGATTTCATGTATATGGCCGGTCCGGGACTTCAATTCCGGTTAACCCCATTGTTTAAATCAAAATATGTAGAACCTTATTTACGCGTAGGTGTTAACTACCTCCATCATGATTTTTATGCAATTAATGCAGGAAAGTTTGAAAATGATCCTATAGGAGAAGCAGAATGGACATCATCCAATCCTTGGAACAAAGAGAAAATAGGATCTAAACAATCCTATTTCCCCTTATCCTTCGGAGCCGGAGTACAAGCTTGGCTTAACGATCATTGGGGAGTAGGATTACAGGGAGAATACATCATGCCTGTCGATAAAAAACAAACGCGTTTTGTTCAGGCTTCGATGCGTATTATGTTCCGTTTGGGTGGAAGTACAAAACGTCCTATGCCGGTTGTGCAATATATAGACCGTCCGGTTGATAGGATTGTAGAACGAATTGTTGAAAAGAGAATTGAAGTGCCGGCTGTGGTGGAAAGTCATGTTTGTGATTTATTCGATAACATTCATTTTGCGTTTGATAAGGATGTGATTACTTCCGAATCTGAAATCACTTTGGATAAGATTGCAGATCTGTTGAAAAGTTATCCGGATAACAATTTCTTGATAACCGGGTATACAGATGCAAGAGGAAGCGACAATTATAACATAGATTTGTCGAAACGCCGCGCTAAAGCTGTGTATAGTGCATTGCTGAAACGACAAGTACCTCAACATATGTTGAAATGGCGCGGAGTCGGATATCATGCTAGTTCAGTGCCGGCTTCAGGTCCGGATAAAGTCAGGATGGGTGATCGAAAGGTGTCCATTGAGAGAGTGACGAATTCAGATTATTGGGGTTGGTTAACGAATGAAGAATAATGTATTACATTAATTTTGTATAAAACATAAAGGCGGCAAGAACAATTCTGTTTTTGTTGCCTTTTTTGTTCCGTTGTTTTGATATAGAATGAAATGATTTGAAGAAATAATAGAATGTTGAAGGATTAATCATCATCTGGCCTAAAACTAACTAGCTCTTAGAACTTTATGAAAAAGAAATGCTAAAGAAGATTATCTTATGAATAATTATAGACATAATTGGCGAATTTATGTAAAAGGTTATTGTATGATAAGTAATCTCTAATAGCTTAATTTTATATATTAAATAAAATGATGTTATGAAATTACTTTATTTTAAAGAACATCTGTCATGCATAAACTATCAAATAAATGTTAATACAGGTTTTGTTTATTATAATTTAGAGAAAGATAGTGTAAGTAAAATAGATAATAGTGCTTCTCCTTGTATTCTTTTCCTTCTTGATGGAGAGGTGTCTATTGATAGTGGTGAGTATCAGAATGTACATATTGAGAAAGATAAAATGGTTCTTATTCCGCAACATGTAGATAATAAAATTGAAGTTATATATGATGCAAAATGTCTTTTACTATTTTGGAATAAAGACATAAGGGTGTGTGACAAAGTATATATGAACTCTCTTTCTTCTTATAAGGAAAGAAAAAAAGAGATGTGTGTGCTTCCTATAAGAGATCCTTTGCAAGCTGTTTTAAACTCCATTGTCGCATATTTATATGCTAAGATGCAGTGTAAACATATGCATCTTATCAAACAACAAGAAGTTTTGTTGGTTTTGAGAGGATATTATACGAAGAAAGAATTATTTACTTTTTTTTCTTCTATATTGGGGAATACAGGGCATTTTGAAGATTTTGTAATGAATAATTATAGGAAAGTAAAGAGTGTAAAGGAATTTGCCGGTTTGTATTGTACTTCTGAGCGCTCTTTTAATCGTAAGTTCCAAAATTGTTTTAAAGAAAGTCCTTATCAATGGATGCAAAAAAAGAAGGCGGAGTTGATCAGAGAAAAAATAAGTGAGTCGGATACTCCTTTTCAAGAGATCGCAATGGATTTTGATTTCAATTCGCAAGCTCATTTCACTTCTTACTGTAAGAGATTATTTGGAATGACTCCCAGCAAATTGAGAACAGAAAGTAAGAAGGTTGCTCCTGATTTGGAGTACTGATATACGTATTTATAGCGAAGAATCATATAAAGGCCGGATTAGGGGGGTATCCTATTCCGGCTTTTTGTCTTGGCAATGCTTTGTTATACAGTTAATTGGGGCTATTGGGCTTTCGTTGGGAGGCTTGCTAACTCTGATCCTTCATTTTTTTGTTCCATCTGATGATGCTCTTAATTGCTTTGAGTTTTTAGTGCTTTGCATCCATTCGACAATATTAATTCCTGAAAGTAGAAAAGTTTCTGTATAAACAAGAGTGCAGTTAAGAACTTTACTGAGAGAAATGGTACAAGATTTATCTCTGTAGTGAGCCATCCGTCATCCTGTTTTTTTAAGTGATAAAAGCCGTTTTTGAACTGTAAGTTCAATTTTATGTGATCCGGTGCAACATACAAATATTACTTAATTGGCTATTATCCTACTGCCAGCGTAACACTATAAATTGAATGCCATATAATGCTTATACTCTTTATATAAGCAAGTGCTTTTATGCAATATTAATATAACTTTTGATTTATACAAATACCTAAATATAGTGATTGTGGGTTAATTTTAGTGTCTTTATCTTTGCCGCCGTAAATAAACAAACAACTAAACCAGATTTAAGGAATACAGTTTCTATAACCCTAAAAACATTAGAGTTTTGCTTTCCTTTTTTTCCTATCCATGCAGGCACTACAACTTTTCAAAAAGAGTCGATATGGGTGTTAAGTAAGCAGGTAATACCGCTATCCGTAGCTTGATTTCTGTAAAGCGCATCTCTTGTGGAGGTAAATCGAATAGAAGCCCCCTGACAATGTTACAATTATATTAATATGACAAATAGAAAACCTTTATTTATCATCCTCTTTTCTTTGGGATATTCAGGAATATACTCACAGGAACAGCAGGTGAAGAAAGACTCTGTCTACCAATTGCAAGAGATAGTGGTATCGTCCCAACAGATACTTGGGAGTAAGTTTAAAGCAAGAAACCGCACAGGATCGGCATATTATATTTCGCCTGAGGAAATTCGCAGGTTGGGATATACGGATATTAATCGTATGTTGAAGGCCGTTCCCGGAGTTAATATGTATGAAGAAGATGGTTTCGGTCTTCGCCCGAACATTAGTTTGAGAGGAACGAAAGCCGAGCGAAGTGAACGCATCTCGATTATGGAGGACGGTGTACTGGCGGCACCGGCTCCTTATTCCGCTCCGGCAGCTTATTATTTCCCCAATGTAGCCCGGATGGAGGCCATCGAAGTGCTGAAAGGAAGTAGCCAGGTACAATACGGTCCGTTCACTACGGGAGGAGCTATTAATTTGGTATCGACTCCTATTCCGAACAGTTTTTCCGGTAAAGCGAACATTTCTTACGGAAGCAAAAATACGTTTAAGTCGCATACATCTGTCGGAAGCAGTTGGAAGCATTTCGGGTATATGGTAGAATATTTGCGTTATCAGTCAGATGGTTTTAAGAAATACGAAGATCATGCTGCCAAAGGATTTAAAAGAAATGATATTATAGCTAAAATAAGGGTTAAAACGGATCATGTAAAAGGAGTGAATCATGCTTTGGAACTGAAATTCGGATACGCAGACGAAAATTCGGATGAAACGTATGTGGGACTCTCTGCAGATGATTTTAAGAAGACTCCTTTTCTCAGGTATGCAGGTTCGCAAATGGATAAACTTAAAACCGATCATCGGCAGTGGGTAGCAACTTATCTGCTGACTTTTTCCAACAAGTTGAAAATAACTACCAACGCCTATTACAACTATTTCCACCGAAATTGGTACAAACTGAATGATGTGCGCGCAGGAATCACTTCAAAAGAGAAGAGATCCATCGCCGATGTACTTGTGGATCCGGAAACGAATATCCGTTACTTCGACATTTTGACGGGGAAAACAGATCGGGAAGAGGAAGCACTGTTGGTAAGAGCCAATAACAGAACTTACCGTTCCAGAGGTATACAAACCAGGGCCGAATACCGTTTCAACCTGAACGAGTTTTTCTTCGATCTGGAGTTCGGACTTCGTTATCATGCCGATGAGGAAGATCGTTTTCAGTGGGATGATTCTTACTCCATGAAAAATAAGAAAATGGTACTGTTTATGGAGGGTATTCATGGTACGAATGCTAACCGTGTTACTTCTGCCAACGCGTTAGCCGGTTACCTGCTTGCTAAATTAAGATATGACGCGTGGACTGTCACTGCCGGGCTGCGATATGAGGATGTAGACTTACTGAAAAAAGACTATACGAAAGAAGATTTGGCACGGTCGGGTAAGGTACGTATTGAAACTCCGAATCATGCGCGTGTACTGATTCCGGGGGTAGGATTACATTATCAATTGATGCCGGCTGCTTCTGTTTTCTTCGGGATTCATAAAGGCTTTGCCCCTCCAAGCGCGGAATTATATCAAAAGCCTGAAAGCAGTGTGAATATGGAACTGGGTACACGTGTTGCTATCGGGAATTTTAGGGCGGAACTAATCGGGTTCTACAATAATTACAGTAATATGCTGGGAAGTGATCTGGCTGCTTCGGGTGGGGCCGGAACACTTGAACAGTTTAATGTAGGGGAGGCCCGGGTAAAAGGTGCGGAGTTTCTGGTGCAATATCAGCCTCTTCCGAAGAACTGTAATGTGAGGTTGCCGTTGCAGGTATCCTATACTTATACGGATACTGAAATTAGAAATTCGTTTGAAAGCCATTCATGGGGTAATGTGGTTAGAGGTGATGAAATACCTTATATCTTCAAGCATGCTCTGAACATGCAGTTGGGTATAGAATGTAAATGGTTTTATGCCAATATCGGTGCACGCTATAACAGTGATATGCGTACTTCACCCGGGCAGGGGACGATTGCGGAGAGAGAAAAAGTACCGGCAAACCTTATATTTGATGCTTCGCTCAATGTTTTTGTGAATAAATACTTGACAGTAAGATTAAATGCAATCAACCTGACCAATAGGGTTTACCTTACATCCCGCCATCCTGCGGGTTTGAGAGCGGGACATCCTTTTGGGATCTATGCAGGAGCTAATGTACAGTTCTGACTATAAAATTTAATTGTGATAAACCATAAAACGAAGAAATATAGAGAATAAAACAATGAATACTTCATCAATGATAAGAATAGTAATCAGTAGTTTGCTGATGGCAATTTTTTCTCAGACTTGTCCGGCACAAGTGGCAGTAGAGATAAAAGGTACAGTACGCTCTGTAACCGGAGAAAGTTTGCCGGGAGCTACGGTGATAGTGGAAGGAACTGCACGAGGAGTTATTACAGATGTAGAAGGGAGGTTTACTCTCAAGGCCCGAAAAGGACAGATGCTGAAGGTGAGTTTCGTAGGAATGAAACCTCGTCTGATTAAAGCCTCATCCGGCATTATGAACATCATACTTCAGGATAATGTGCAGGAGATAGAGGGAGTGGTAGTCACCGGCTATCAACAAATTAAAAACAGGGTCTTTACGGGAGCGGCAGCTTCGGTAAAGTTGGATGAAATCAAGTTGAACGGTGTGTCGGATGTGTCGCGCATGCTCGAAGGGCGTATTGCAGGTCTCTCCATACAGAATGTGACAGGTAGCTTTGGTGCCGCGCCCCGGATTAATATCCGGGGTGGTGCTTCCATTATGGGAAATGTACAACCGTTGTGGGTCATAGACGGGGCAGTATACGAGGATCTTGTTTCACTTACACTTGATCAATTGGCTTCCGGTGATGCGGTAACCCTTATCAGTTCGGCTGTTGCCGGACTGAATGCATCTGATATAGAAGATATTCAGGTATTGAAAGACGCCTCGGCAACTTCCATCTATGGTGCCCGGGCATTGAACGGAGTCATCGTAATTACCACCCGGTCCGGTAAAAGAAATGCACCGAACAGATTTTCTTATTCTTATGAGTTAAGTATGCGATCTATTCCTTCTTATACAAATTTCGATTTGCTTAATTCTCAAGAGAGTATGTCTGTTTATCAAGAGATGGGCAGAAAGGGATATTTCTCTTTGCAAAATACGCTATATGGTCGTCGCAGCGGAGTATATTATCAGATGTATAAGGCACTTAATACCATTGATCCGGCTACCGGTCAATATTATCTGGAGAATACGGATGATGTCAAAAGGGCATTCATGCGTGAAAGAGAGTATGCTAACACCAATTGGTTTAAAGAACTGTTTACACATAGGCCTATCCATACACATACTGTGACCTTTTCAGGGGGAGGGGAGAACTCTGCAATGTATGCTTCCATCGGTTTTTATGATGACAGAGGATGGACTCTGGCCGACCATGTTAAAAGAATTACGGCCAACATCAAGAACTCTTTTTACTGGAACGAAGATAAGATAAAGGCTACTATATCCGCACAAGGAAATCTACGTAACCAGAACTCGCCGGGAACAATTCCTCAACGTAGAAATACTGTTATCGGAACATTCGAACGTGATTTCGATATCAATCCTTTTAGTTACGCTTTAAGCACAAGCCGCACTTTACGGCCCCATAATGCGGATGGAGAACGAGAGTTCTATCGGAATAACTGGGCTCCGTTTAACATTCTGAATGAATATGAAAACAATTACCTGAAAACAGAAGTGCTGGATCTGAAATTACAGGGTGAACTTTCATACAGGCTCAATGATCATATTGAAGTAAAAGGCTTGGCAATGGTGCGTCACGCCGTAACCAAGAGTTCACATTTTATTGCTGAAGCATCCAATGTGGTACAGGCTTTTCGTGCCAATGAGACTCCTTACGTAGCCAGAGAAAACATTTATCTATTGAAGAATAAAGACGATCCGATGCAACTGCCCGGGGTAGCATTGACACATGGGGGGATATTCAATAAAACGGAAACTTCCTTGCGAAGCTATCTGGGACGTTTGGCTTTGGATTATAACAGGCAACTGAGTGAACATAACATACGCGCTTTCGGATTTACTGAAATACGATATGCCGATCGCAGCATGAATCCTTTTCAAGGCTATGGAATACAATACGACAGAGGTAATCAGGTCTTTTCCAATCCCCTGATTTTTGAAAAACTGGCCAATGAAGGAGATACTTATTTTTCTTTAACCGAACGTTATGAAAGGGGAGTGACATTATCGGGCAGCGCTACATACGGATATGCCGGGAAATACATTTTCAATGGAGTATTCAATTACGAAGGGGCTAATACTGCAGGTAAATATAGCCGTTCCCGCTGGCTGCCAACCTGGAATATAGGAGCCAAATGGAATCTGGATCAGGAGAAGTTTATGAGGAAACACACTACCATTTCAAGGCTCGCCCTGCGTACGAGTTACGGGTTAACCGCTAAAATGAATGAACAAGCTGTTAACTCTACCACAGTTTTCAAGCATGTGATGGTCAACCGTATTCTTTTGAAAGATAGGGAGAATGCATTGCGTATTTTACATTTGGAAAATCGCGATCTGACATGGGAAAAAATGTATGAGCTGAACTTCGGTCTTGAGCTCGGACTGTTTGGCAATCGTATCAGTGCGACATTCGATGTGTACCAACGAAACTCGTTTGATCTGATAGACCTTATTCGTACCTCCGGTGTGGGAGGTCAGTATTACAAATACGCTAATTTCGGAGATATGCGTACGCGTGGAGTGGAACTGGCCATACAGACACAAAATATATTGACTGACAAATTCAGTTGGTCTACCACAGTCACTATCAGCGGTATGAAGCAGAAAATAACCCGGTTACTGAATACCCCTAACACTTTTGATATGGTGGCCGGAACCGGGCGTGGTAACATCGTGGGTTTTCCACGCGGATCTCTGTTCTCCTTCAATTTTCAGGGACTTAACAGCAATGGTCTGCCGACCTTCGATTTCGGACTGTACCCCTCCAACAAAGGAGCAAATAGCGAGATTTCGGGAGCTGACTTTTTGGATGCACAATATTCAAAATCATACCTTATTTACCATGGGCCTATTGAACCCCAATATATAGGAGGTATATCCAATACTTTTAAGTATAAAAATTGGGAATTCTCGTGTTTTGTTACCATGCAGGCAGGTAATAAAATTCGGATGAATCCTTCTTTTGATCCGGCATTTGCCGATCTTAATGTATTTTCCAAGGAGTACTACAACCGTTGGTTGAATCCCGGTGACGAGCGGAAAACCAATATTCCCGTAATTCCTTCTCAAGATCTGATACGCAATATCGGAAAAGAAAATATAGAAAAAGCCTACAACACTTATAACTATTCACAAAACAGGGTGGCTGACGGTAGTTTTGTGCGTATGAAAAATATCTCGTTGGGATATCGTTTACCTCAAAGATTCCTTTCACATCTTAAAATCAAACAGATGAACGTAAAGGTGAATGTGACGAATCCGTTCCTTATCTATTCAGACAGGAAACTGAATGGGCAAGATCCGGAATTTTATAGATCAGGAGGGGTTTCATTGCCTACTCCCAAACAATATACGATGACATTGAATGTTGAATTTTAATTGGGTAAAAATGAAAAAGACAATCTTTTTAAGTACTATAATCTTATTGCTGACAGCGTGTCAGGATTATCTGGAAACAAATCCGGACTCTACTTTTGATGTACAAATAGACAGTGAGGACAAAATTGCCGAACTGCTTGCCGGAGCATATCCCGAGGCCAGTTATTTTGCTTTTTTAGAAGCGCGTACGGACAATGTGGGAGAAAGGACTAACGGCATTCATTCGCGACTGAATGAAGCTATGTATTATTGGGAAGATTACGATCAGGAAGATTTGGATACTCCGCTAAACTATTGGAATGCATGTTATGCCGGAATCGCTCAGGCTAATCAGGCGTTAGAGTTACTTAGTAATATTCTTAATCATCTTAAAAATATACACTTAAATATTTTATAATCAATATGTT
>OCPU01002300.1_pt1 | contig 12473 bp, 12 predicted proteins | sample 1538661 | NCBI WGS metagenome assembly OCPU01 (sample SAMN04571716, study PRJEB22368) | human gut metagenome | biome: human gut; material: stool | host: Homo sapiens | place: Luxembourg | collected 2012-10-19
TCGTTGACGGCGAATTTGTTCTCGAAAAGAAAAACATCTCACTGAAATTCAGAGGCTCTGAAAATCAGAGGATACTTCATAAAAAAGACGGCATTTGGCTGCCTTGCGAAGATATGTAAAACAAAACCGCTCCCCGTGACATCACGAAGAGCGGTTATTTTTATTGCGTAGGTGCGACCTAAGGTCGCCCACCTTGAAACTTTTATAAGATAACTCTACAGCCTTACTTTTCAGACTTTGTAAAGAATATCGCCTTTATAAGCTGGATAACGAGCATAGAGCCAAAGCTTAGAATGTATATCCATGCAAACTGCATACCTGTCATGTCTGCTATCTTGAAAAGTCCCTTGAGTTGTGGAACGAGCAGAACGGAGTTTAAAAATACCATTCCAAGACCGAACGCCATAAGACCGAACTTGTTGTTGAAAAAGTCCTTTGAGAAGATAACAGGACCTTTTTTCTTGCACGAGAATCCGTGGAACAATCTTGCGGAGCAAAGCACTGCGAATGCCATCGTCATACCAAGAGCTGCGCTTGTCTTGTTTCCCATAATGAAAGCCGAAGCTACTGCTATGGCTATAACTACGCCATACAATGCAATCTCGCCCAGGAAAGGACGTGTGAGTATAGATTCGTTTGCGTTTCTTGGTTTGCGTTTCATGACCTCTTCGGAGTGAGGTTCAAGACCCAAACCGATAGCAGGAAGCGAGTCTGTAAGCAGATTAATAAACAGCAAATGTATTGCCGCAAACGGAACAGGAAGTCCAAGCAGTGAGTTGAAAATCACCACAAGAATTGCCGCAAAGTTGCCCGAAAGCAGGAAGAGTATAGCCTTTTTAATGTTCTCGTAAATGTTTCTGCCGTTTCTTATGGCCTTGACTATAGTTGCAAAGTTATCATCTGCAAGCACCATTGAGGCAGCGTCCTTTGAAACCTCAGTTCCTGTGATGCCCATTGCAACGCCCACATCAGCCTGCTTTAACGCAGGTGCGTCGTTCACTCCGTCGCCTGTCATGGAAACTATACAGCCGTTTGCCTGCCAAGCCTTTACGATCCTTATTTTATGCTCAGGTGTAACACGAGCGTAAACAGCCTTGTCCTTTACAAAGTCAACAAGCTCTTCGTCTGAATAAGCGTCAAGCTCGTGACCCTCAACAGCCTTTGAGTTGTCGTCAAGAATACCTATCTCACGGGCAATAGCCGAAGCCGTAACGATATGGTCGCCTGTTATCATGACTGGCTTTATGCCAGCCTTGCGGCATTCCGCAACAGCCGCCTTTGATTCCTCTCTCGGAGGATCCATCATAGCAATAAGACCGACGAACTCCAATCCGTCCTCGTCCTCTGGACATACGGTATCCTTGTCGAATTTTTTCTCTGCAAATGCAAGTATACGCAGACCTTTTTCCGAAAGCTCTGCCACACGCTGGGTTATAACAGCCTTTTCCTCGTCGCTTGAAGTTATCCTGTTTATAAGAACGTCAGCCGCACCCTTTACATATAGCACCTTTTCGCCGTCGATAACGTGCAGAGTTGACATAAGCTTTCTGTCTGAATCAAATGGTATCTCAGAAATTCTAGGGAGATCTTCCCTCACCTTGTCAGTGTCGATACCAAGCTTTGTGCCAAAATTGATAAGAGCCGTTTCAGTAGGGTCGCCTATCTCAACACCGTCCTTACAGCTTGAATCGTTGCAAAGGATCATGGCTCTTGTCATAGTCTTGACCTTTTCATCATCAAGATCAACAGCGTCAGTGTCGATTATCCTGCCGTCTACCATTATTTTTCTGACTGTCATCTTGTTCTGAGTAAGAGTACCGGTCTTGTCAGAGCATATTACAGAAACGCTGCCCAAGCCCTCAACAGCTTGAAGCTTTCTTATGATAGCGTTTTCCTTTGACATTTTCTGTGTGCCGAAAGAAAGCACAATAGTAACGATAGAGCTGAGAGCCTCAGGAATAGCCGCAACAGCAAGTGCGATAGCGAACATGAACGAATCCATAAGCTGGCCGCCACGAAGCATACTAAGTCCGAACACTACTGCACAGACAATAAGTATAGCAATGGAAAGCTTTTTGCCGAACTCGTCAAGCGTGTTCTGGAGAGGCGTTTTTCTCTCTGATGCGTTTTGGATAAGTGAGGCTATCTTGCCCACCTCAGTGTCCATACCAACCTCAGTGACAAGCATTTTTCCTCTGCCGTATGTGACAAAAGAACCTGAATAAACCATATTTGCACGCTCAGCCAAAGGCTTTTCGCCCTCTATATCGCTCATATCCTTGTCGATATTAACGCTCTCGCCTGTGAGCGCAGACTCGTTCACCTGAACAGACGCGCATTCTATCAGCCTGCCGTCTGCACATATCTGGTCGCCTGCTTCGATAAGAAGAATGTCGCCCACTGCGATCTCCTCAGAGGGGATAATTACCTTTTCGCCGTTTCGCAACGCCTTAGCCGTCGGTGCAGAAAGCTTTTTAAGGTTCGTCAGTGACTTTTCAGCCTTGACGGTCTGAACTGTACCCAAAATAGCGTTCATTGTGATAACAACGAGAATTACTGCACAGCTCTCAACATCTTTCATGAAAGCTGAAACTATCGCAGCAATAATGAGTATAAGCACAAGAAAGTCCTTATACTGCTCTAAAAATATCATTGGAATGGATTTTTTCTTGCCCTCCGTGATAACATTTCGTCCGAACTTTTCACAGTTTTTCACTGCCTGTTCGGTTGAAAGACCATTTTCACCTGATGAAAACTCAGTGTAAAGCTGGTCAAGTTTTTTCTGATACTGCTTCATAAAATACCACCTTTTTTATTTTTTCCTGTAGTCGCTGCCGATATACCCTTCAAAGCCTCCTTTTCTCATAGGCTCAGTAAAATAAACGCATAAAAAATCGGCAAGACGTTTATTGGGTAAACTGCGCCTGTGGCAATTTAATCAATAAAAGTCTCGCCGTTTAGATATGCAGCGGTCCCTCATCGGAACGTATTGACGCAAACATAAACGGATCTCTCCGCCAGCTACTCTCTTTTACTATGAGGTTATTATAACCTATATTTTTGATTTTGTCAATAGTTTTTTATATATTTTATTGTAAATTTGCAACTCATTTGCTTGATCTCATTTTCAAACACTGCCCTTGATTATTATTCCAAAAGGTGCTATAATAGCATTGGTGATAATAATGAAAAGGAAAATACTTGTAGGCCTGCTTACCGCCGTTATCTTTTTGGCTTGCGCCCTTGTGATAAATATAACCCCAAAGGTGGAGAAAGGTTCAGTTGTGCTGACTTGTGACGGAAGCAAATATGAGCTTCCCGGCACTGAAAAGACACGATACTGCAACGGCAAGAGCGAGAGCCTTTCCGCTGAAGAGAGCTTTGAAGATCTGCTCTACTCTGTACCGTCATTTAATGTAAAGGCGGATGTAGATAAGGACGGCAATGTTACCCTTAAAACCCCTATGTCCGTAGAAGTCACAGGGGACAGGCTCGGTGACGTGCTTTACACTGTCTACAGCTATGACGGAAAGGTGCTTGCCAAGGAGTCCAAAAAGCTGGAGCTTCCAAAAGAGGATATTGACGGCTGTCTTGTGAAAATAAAAATTACATGGGGCAAGAAAGACACAAGCTATCTTGAAGAAGATTACTGGTTTGCCGCAATGTACAATACCGAAAGATAACAAAAAACGTCGGACGAATTGAAACGCCCGACGTTTTATTTTTAACAAACCTGAAATCCTATTATGCCCACCATACAAATAACGCTGCCGATAAATCTCAGCTTTGTGATAGGCTCTTTTCTTATGAGCGCTATAACAAACAGCGAACACAGTATCATAGGCTGGATAAATGACGCACTCGCAAGGCTCACAGCAATAACAGCGTTCTTCGGAATCTTTGTAAGCACAACCACCCATGCGCCCTTTTGATTTTTCTTGAATATCTCCAAAGGCTTCGCCCTTGGCAGAAGTATGATAGCCATAAGTATAAGCGCAAAGAACAGCGCCATGGTTGAGGATATGTAATTCTCCGACGCTCTTACAACTATGCCGTAGCCGTATCTTGCCAAAAGATAGAACACCAGAGGAACAACTATCCTGCGGTAATTTATATTGCCGCTGTCCGTTCTGCCTGATTTTGCGATAAAAACAAGTCCTGCAACAGTAAGCACGATAAAAAGGAACTTGAAAATGCTCGGCTTTTCACCAAGGAAAATATCCGTTGCATAGGACATGAAAAGGGTGATACCAAGCCAAGCCTTAAGCTCAAAGGCTGATATTTCATCAAGGATAATAGCCGAAAGCTTAAATTCAAGGATCTTCGACAAGCACAGCAGACCTATCGCCGCAAAGGATTGCCAGCTAAGCGTAATAGTCCTGTCGAGGAAAGGCAGACAACAAGCCATGAAAACAGCCGTTGCCGCCGCCATTAAGAATCCAAGCTCATCGCCGTTGAATTTTGCCGTTGAAACAGCGTACTTGTCACTAAGGGAACATATTGTGTAGCATACAACTACAAGTATAAGCAAAAACATTATTTTTCTTTTTCCTTACTATATGATTTTCTAAAACCTGTATGCTGTGAAACATACGAAATAATGGGCGACCCAAGGTCGCCCCTACGCAAAGCCGATTTATCAGTTCTTTTTATTTTTCACAAGCCATACTACCGCCAAAATACCAAGTACCACTGAGAACAGAGTAGCAATGGCTAGGCATATCCAGCTTGCATACTGACTTTGTATAAATTCGTTCTGCGATTGGCTTCCTATAAGGGTATCTACCCCCGATTGCGAGCCTAACGCTGAGAACAGTATTATAAATGCCATTCTCACATTCATTACGCAGGCTATAACGCTGTAAATATGCACTATACCCTGAAAAAGACACACTCCGCAGTCGTCCTTTACATAGCTTTTCACTCCAAGCACCGCACATACCACCGACACTGCCGTGTAGATAATGAACGCCGCAAAAAGCACTATCGTTGGCACTTTTGCCCCCTCGGTTTTCACTATAAGCCCAGCCATACACCCCATGAACACAGCCGCTGCCGCAAGCCCTGCAACAGACCATTTTCTGTATATAAGTTCTGACTTTTTTATCTGCTCTTTCTTTATCTGCTTAGGCATTTTCTTCCTCCGCCTTCTTGCTTTCAAGCTCCTCTTCGGATATCTTGAAGCGTATCCTGTCTATTTTCTGCTCGTCCTCCATTTTCACTGTCATCTCAAAAGGCGGACAGCTTATAACTTCATTCTGCTCAGGAAGTCAAGCATATCCATTATCCAGCCACCGAGAGATGTTCTTTCGGTTTCGATAGTGTCCTCCGGCAGTCCTATCCTCTCAAGAAAATCCGATACCGAAAGCTCCGCCGACGCTTCGTAAACACCGTCGCTTATTTTCACAAGGGAGGTATCCTCCTCGTCGCTTTCATCATAGATCTCGCCCACAAGCTCCTCTATGATATCCTCAAGGGTACAAATGCCCTCCGTACCGCCGTATTGGTCGAGCACCACCGCCATATGCACCTTTTTGCGCTGCATCTGCTTGAGGATCTCAGAGATCTTGCGGTTTTCGGTTATGTAAAGTGGCTTGTTCATTATAAGGCTTATGTCCGTCTTGCCCTTGAGATACATTTCAAAAAAGTCAGACTGGTGGATAAGTCCCACAATGTGGTCTAAGTCCTTGTCATACACGGGGAGCCTTGAAAACTTTGTCTGCACAAAGCGTTTTTTTATGCTCTCCATATCCTCATGAAGCTCAACACCCTCGATATTTACTCTCGGCACAAGTATCTCGCTTATGGTTATCTCGTCAAAATCAAGTGCCGAACGCACAAGCTCCGACTCCTGCTCTTCAAGTACGCCCTCGTCCTGAATCTCGTCTATGATATATTTAAGCTCTTCCTCAGTAACAGACGGCTCGCTGTTCTTGTTGCCCACAAGCTTTGAAACACCGCTTTTTATGCCCATAAAGATTGCCGTTATAGGCGTGATGATGAACATGAATGCGGAGAGCGGAGCCGCCATAAGAATAGAAAACCTCTCGGAATTTTCCTTTGCAAGGCTCTTAGGCAAGATCTCACCAAAAATAAGCACAAGCACCGTCATGACTACAGTAGCAAGACCCACGCTTCCCTTTCCGAACTTCTCCGTAAAAAGCACCGTTGCAAGTGAAGATGAAGAAATGTTCACAACATTGTTTCCCACAAGTATAGCGGTGAGTGCCTTATCAAAATTATCGCATATGTTCATTGCCTTCTTTGCAGACTTGTTTCCGTCGTCTGCAAGTTTTTTAAGCCTTATCCTGTTGCATGAAGAAAATGCTGTCTCCGTTGCAGAACAAATAGCAGACAGCATAAGAAGCACAGCGATGATAACAACTTTCATAAAATAAAATTATCCTTTCAGGTCAGAATATAAATTTGCTGCCCTAGTTATAAAAATAGCACTAAAGGCAGTCATGAAAACTGACTACATATAGTTATCATAACATATTTTTTAACCAATTGCAACAGTATTGTTGAAAAAACGATGTAAAAGAGTTATAATATTCTTTGTGTTCATAATATTCATATGCACAAAAGGAGATAACAGAAATGACAAAGAAAGATAAAGACATTTTCGACAAAATAATGGACTGGAAGATATTCGGCTGGTTCAGACCCTTTTACGTCAAAAACAAGGAAATGCTTTTGTATCTGTTTTTCGGCGTACTCACCACCGCAGTCAGCTTTGTGACCGCAGGCATCTCAAAAGTGCTTTTGGAGCAGGCAGGCATAGGCAGGGGCGGAGTTTCCACCACAAGCACCGTCATATCATGGATATGTGCAGTAACATTCGCATACATAACCAACAGGATATGGGTTTTCGAGTCTGAAGCAGAGGGCAAAAAGGCGATAATCTCCGAAGCGGCTTCATTTTACGGCGGCAGGATATTCACTCTTCTCGTAGAAATGTTCATGATGTGGCTCGGCTACTCACTTCTCAGCTTCAACTATTGGGTAACAAAGATAGTGGCAAACGTTGTTGTGCTGATACTTAACTATGTCATCAGCAAGCTTGTGGTCTTCAGAAAGAAATAAGCATACAAAAAAAGCTGTCAGATATCTGGCAGCTTTTTTTCATCAGTTGCCACGTTGCAACCGACTAATCTCTGTACATAAGCGTGACCGCCATGCCGTTTATCACGCCCACTACAACTCCGCACACAATGAAAAACACCTTGATAGGCAGGTCAAGCAGAAGCGAGATAAGCCCGAACACGATAACGAACGCCATTGCTCCGCCTATCTGCACAAGAAACTTTCTTTTCACAAGCACAGGAAAACGCTCAGCAAGCTTTGCGGTCTTGTTACCCTTGCGGTCAATTATCCTGTAAATAAGCTGAGTCAGTGCCATTGGTATTCCGATAAATAAAATTGCTGTTACAAGTTTGTCCATTTTAAATTCCTCCATTTTTCACTTAAATTATAGCTTTTTGTATCAAAAAAGGCTGCCCAAGACGCAGTTCGTCCGTGGGCAGCCTCATTGCTGCATATAAAATTTCTTTTATCAACAATTAAAGAACTCTTACGCCAACAACGCCCTCGATAGACTTGAAAGCGTCAGCGTCAACGTCGCCTGTAACATCGAGCATTGTGTAAGCCCAGTCTTTCTTAGACTTGTTTACAAGGTTCTCGATATTTGCGCCCTTGTCAGATACAACAGATGTGATCTGTGCAATAAGTGCAGGAACGTTCTTGTGAAGCACGCAAACAAGGTGGTCGCCTGTTTTAGCAAGCTCTGCATTAGGGAAGTTTACAGAATTCTTGATAGTTCCCTTCTCGATATAGTCGATAAGCTCGTGAGCTGCCATTGTTGCGCAGTTGTCCTCAGACTCAGGTGTGGAAGCGCCAAGGTGTGGAAGAACGATAACATTCTCCTCTCCAAGAACAACATCATCTGCAAAGTCTGTTACATACTTTGCAACCTTGCCGTCCTTGATAGCCTTTACAACAGCCGCACTGTTGATAAGCTCGCCTCTTGCAAGGTTGATAAGACGAACGCCGTCCTTCATCATTGCTATCTGAGCTTCGTCGATAGTGTTCTTTGTGTCAGGTGTATAAGGAACGTGGATAGTGATATAATCGCTGTTCTTGTAGATATCATTGATATCAGCAGTTACCTTTACAGCAGGCTCGAGCTGGATAGCTGCGTTTACAGAAAGGAATGGGTCATAGCCGATAACGTCCATGCCAAGTGCAACGGCTGCGTTTGCGATCTTTCCGCCGATAGCACCAAGACCGATTACGCCAAGAGTCTTGCCCAATATCTCAGGACCTGCGAACTTAGACTTGCCGCCCTCAACTGTCTTTGGAGCGTCAGGAGTGCCCTTGAGTGATGCAGCCCATGCAGCAGCCTCAGTTATCTTTCTTGAAGAAAGAAGAAGCGCACAAATAGCAAGCTCCTTAACAGCGTTTGAGTTTGCGCCAGGTGTGTTGAATACAACGATTCCCTGCTCTGCGCACTTCTCAACTGGAATATTGTTTACGCCAGCACCTGCTCTTGCAATAGCAAGCAGGCTCTCAGGCATTTCCATATCGTGCATCTTTGCTGAACGTACCATTATAGCGGTAGGATTTTCAGCATTGTCGCTTACTGTGTACTTAGCCTTGTCGAAAATATCTGTACCGCAAGCGGCGATCTTATTCAAAGTCAATATGTTGTACATTAAACTAACCTCTTTCATCTATTTAAGTGATAATTCTTACAAACAGGCAAAGAACAAGTATTACAGCGAAAAGAACGAGAACAACTTTGCCTTTTGACTTACTTCTTTCATTAAGCTTATCACGCCAATCGTCCGGATTGTTTTTGATCAAATCAGCAGTGCTTATCATATGAAGCAATCGATGAAGCATTGAAATTTCACCTCGATCAAATCTGATTATGCGTTCTCAGCCTCGAACTTCTTCATGAACTCAACAAGCTTTTCAACGCCCTCGATAGGCATTGCGTTGTAGATAGAAGCTCTCATACCGCCAACAGTTCTGTGACCCTTGAGGTTTACAAAGCCTGCTGCTGTAGCCTCAGCAACGAACTTCTTGTCAAGCTCAGCGTCGCCTGTTACGAATGGAACGTTCATAAGAGATCTGTCCTCAGGAACAACAGTGCCCTTGAAGAGCTTGCTCTGGTCAAGATAATCATAGAGTATCTTAGCCTTCTTCTCGTTGTGAGCCTTCATAGCCTCAAGACCGCCCATTTTCTTTATCCACTTGAATACCTTGCCGCAGATATAGATTCCATAGCAAGGAGGTGTGTTATAAAGAGAATCTGCGTCAGCCTGAGTTTTCCACTTGAGCATTGTAGGTGTGCCCTCGAGAACGTCGTCAGTGATAAGATCTTCTCTGATGATAGCAATAACAACGCCGGCAGGACCAACGTTCTTCTGAACACCGCCGTAAATAACGCCGTACTTTGTTACGTCAACAGGCTCAGACAGGAAGCAGGAAGAAACGTCTGCAACAAGTGTGTGACCCTTTGTGTTAGGCAGTGTCTTGTACTTTGTACCATAGATAGTATTGTTTTCGCAGATATAAACATAGTCAGCGTCCTCAGGAATATCGAGGTCTGAACAATCAGGGATATAAGAGAAAGTCTTGTCAGCAGAAGAAGCCACAGCAACAGCCTCGCCGTATTTCTGAGCCTCCTGATAAGCCTTCTTAGCCCACTGACCTGTGATTATGTAAGCCGCTTTCTTGTTCTTCATAAGGTTCATAGGAACGGCTGAGAACTGCTGAGAAGCACCGCCCTGAAGGAACAGCACCTTATAGTTATCAGGGATACCCATAAGATCTCTGATGTCCTTTTCAGCTTCCTTGATGATGTCATCGAACGCCTTGGAACGGTGGCTCATCTCCATTACGCTCATACCTGTGCCCTTATAATCGAGCATTTCATCGGCAGCTTCCTTAAGCACTTCCTCAGGGAGTACAGCAGGACCTGCGCTGAAGTTATATACTCTACCCATTGTTAAACCCTCCATATAAATTAGTTTCTTAGTTTCATTATTTATAAAGACTATAAATATATAAATTAATAATATTATTATATGCCTTTTATAAAAAAAAGTCAAGGGCTGTCATATAAAAATACTCACTCGTCATAAGTTTTTGTACATATCAGCACATAAAGCAGCCCTGAAAACGTGCATTTTTACACCTTACCTATGCCGTTATATATAATAAGCACTGAAAAGCATGAAAAATCAGAATAATACTAAAGCGTTAAAAAGAGGTTAAAATTTTTGGTATTCCTTGAAATCTCCATATTTGTGTAGTATAATGTAATCAATAAAATGCGACAGTTGTAAAAAAATCGGGGAACAATTGTCACTCTCAGGGAAAGAGGATATATATGCAAAAGATATTTTATGTTTCAAGAAATGAGGACAAAGCCCATGATGGAAAAGCCCCGGATATGGACAGATTTCAGCGAGTTGAAAAGCTCAACAGTCTGATCGCGGCAGGCTGGGCTATAAAGGAAATGAAAAGTGAAAACAACAGCACATTCTTTGTGCTTGAGAAAGCAGACTAGACTTAAAATGGTGGTATAAGACCGTACCCTGCCAATAACGCAGACACGATGTTCCGCCAACAAGTTCGCCAGGTCTTTCAACAAACTTATAGGACGGTAGCCCCACCGTCCTGTTTTTATGTGCAGATAAATTTTGCGAAAACGTTTTATGGGTATTGCATTTCAGAGAGAAATATTGTATAATTAATGTAATCGTTTTAATGAACACAAATGATACTATACATATTATAAAGGAGTAAAAAAATATGGCTTATGTAATCGGCGTAGACTGCGGCACAAGTGGCACTAAGACGGTGCTTTTTGACGAAAAGGGCACTGTTATTTCTTCTGTAACTATTGAATATCCTATGTATCAGCCTAAAAATGGCTATGCAGAACAGGACCCTGCTGACTGGGCAAACGCAATGATAAACACTATCAAGGCTGTTATGACCAAAAGCGGCGTAAATAAAGAGGACGTTGCAGGTGTTGGTATCTCTGGACAGATGCACGGACTTGTTATGCTGGATAAGGACAACAACGTGCTTAGAAAGTCCATAATATGGTGCGATCAGAGAACTGCCGCAGAAGTTGAAGAAATGAACGAAAAGCTAGGCAGAGAAAAGCTCATCAAGATAACAGCAAACCCTGCCCTCACAGGCTGGACGGCTGCGAAAATCCTTTGGGTAAAGAACAACGAGCCTGATATATATGAAAAGTGCAGACACATTCTTCTTCCAAAGGACTATCTGAGATTTATCCTCACAGGCGAATATGCAACAGAGGTTTCCGACGCAAGCGGTATGCAGCTTCTTGACGTGCCAAACCGCTGCTGGTCAAAGGAAGTCTGCGATACGCTTGGCATTGATATGTCAATGCTGGGCAAGGTGTACGAGTCATGCGAGGTAACAGGCAAGGTCACAAAGAAAATGGCTGAGCTTACAGGACTTAAAGAGGGTACTATAGTAGTAGGCGGAGCAGGCGACAATGCCGCTGCGGCTATCGGAACAGGCGTTGCAGAGGACGGTAAGGCGTTCACAACTATCGGAACATCAGGCGTCGTATTTGCACACACTTCTTCTATCTCTATCGACCCAAAGGGCAGAGTTCACACCTGCTGTGCAGCAGTACCGAACGCATGGCACGTTATGGGTGTTACACAAGGCGCAGGACTTTCGCTGAAATGGTTCAGGGATAATTTCTGCAATGCAGAGAAAGAAACAGCAAAGTGCATGGGCGTTGACGAATATTATCTCATGGATAAGGAAGCAGAGAAAGTGCCTGTTGGTGCAAACAGACTTCTCTATCTGCCATATCTCATGGGCGAAAGAACACCGCATCTTGACCCTGACGCAAGAGGAGTATTCTTCGGACTTTCCGCAATGCACACTAAGCGTGATATGCTGAGAGCAGTAATGGAGGGCGTATCATACTCCCTGAGAGATTGTGTTGAGGTATTCAGAGAAATGGATATCAACGTATCCGACATGATGGCATGCGGAGGCGGCGGAAGCTCACCGCTGTGGAGATCAATGCTCGCAGATCTTTACAACTGCCCTGTAAAAACAGCTTCATCGAAAGAAGGTCCAGCCCTTGGCGTAGCACTTCTTGCAGCAACAGGCGCAGGCATTTACTCATCAGTACCGGAAGCTTGTAAGGCAGTAGTAAAGACCGACAAGGTACAGCAGCCTGAAGCAGAGCGAGCACCTGAGTATGAGAAATACTACAAGCTTTACACAGAGATCTATCCTGCACTGAAAGCAGAATTTGCAAAGCTTGCGAAGATGTAATATAAAACCAAAAGCTCCGATTTGCCGTCGGAGCTTTTTTTGTGTTAGAATATTTCGACAACTAAAAAATGGCTCTCCACAATAGCGGAAAGCCGTTTTTACATATTGGTCGGAGTGACCTGATT
>OCPU01002305.1_pt1 | contig 12448 bp, 9 predicted proteins | sample 1538661 | NCBI WGS metagenome assembly OCPU01 (sample SAMN04571716, study PRJEB22368) | human gut metagenome | biome: human gut; material: stool | host: Homo sapiens | place: Luxembourg | collected 2012-10-19
ACTTTAAAACTTATTACAATTGATATTGTAATAGTTGGGCCACTGCATTCTGATATTCTTTTTCTACATCCAAATAGTTTTGCATACTATCGTAAAGCAGAGTGATCTCTACAAAATAATCGATCATGGATATCTGCCCGGTTTCGAGAGCCTTATTGAGTAATTCGTCGGTCCGTTGGCTGGAAAGAGCCTCTGCATATTCATTCCGGGAGTTTGCCAAAGCTTCGGCTTGCAGGTATAGTTCCCGGAGGGTAGCTTTCAGGGTCTGTTGATTGGCTAAGATATTGGTAACCGTATATTCGGCTTGTGCTTTTGCTTGTTTAACCGTGTTTCTATTTTCCCAAAGCGGAATCGAAAGGCCGATTTTGAAACCGTTCATCTTTGATTCACTCCCCCCGTTACGACGGTAACCCAGATCGAATTTAGGTAAAGTCAGGGCCCGGTTTACTTTGATCTCCCGTTGGGCGGATTCGGATTCGCTGCGTAGACTTTTTAATGTGGGATCAGCGGCCAGATACTCCGATTCCAGACTGGAATAGTCCGGTAGAACCTGAGTCTGTGGGTAGTCCGTTGTTTCGAAATCGAGGGGGTGGCCACCGTTCAGTGCCTGTAATTTCTCCAATTGAGCCCGCAAAGCCGAGTTATTGAGTCGGCTGGCATTATTGGCATTAATCTTTTCTAATTGAATTTTGTTGTATTCTAATCGGTTGGCATCACCATTCGCAAAACGTTGACGATACAATTCTGCTAGTTTTTCCGCATTTTTCAGCCGTTGGTCCAATAACTGTTTTTGTTTGCGTAAGTATATGATCTCCTGGCAGGTCTGTTGTGCTGTCAGTAAGATCTCCTGACGGGTGGCTGCATATTGGAGATCGGAAGTTGCAGATTTCAATTTGGCCAATTTGTTTTTATTGGCATAGACCGTAGGGAAGTCGAAACTCTGTACGACGGCTAATTCGTTGGCATTTCCGCCTACACTACGGTCGGCCCACAATTGATTTAATTCGACTGTCGGGTTGGGTAAAAAAATCCCCGTCCGTGCTTCCAGCTTTTGTGCTTGGTTTAGTTGCATGCCTGCTTGTAAGGTGGGATTGTTTACCTCGATATTTTTAAGCACTTCCTTGATTCCCGATTGGGAAAATACAGGGAGAGTGACGATCAGAGACAGGCAAAGGATGTATATGTATTTTTTCATAATGATGAATTGTAAATTTATAAATCGGCTTGTATCTCCTGAGGGGTTACTATTGATGCTTCTTTTTTCCGGTTCAACAGAAAATATACGATAGGGACTACAAATCCGTTTAGCAGAGTGGAGCTTAATAATCCTCCTAATATCACCTGTGCCATAGGGCTTTGGATTTCATTTCCCGGAAGATCCCCACCCACAGCCAGCGGAATTAAAGCCAGTGCAGAGGTTAAGGCTGTCATCAGAATCGGATTGAGCCGGTCCAAAGAACCTTGAATAATACTTTCCCTCAGATTCAGACCTTCTTCCCGTAAATGATTGTAGTGGGATACCAGTAGTATTCCGTTACGGGTAGCGATACCGAATAGGGAAATGAATCCGATGATAGAAGGGATACTGATTACCCCTGAGGTAAACCAGATACTGATCACTCCTCCGATGATGGCTAAGGGCAGATTCAACATGATGATACCGGATAAAGGTAAACTCCGGAATTCATGATACAAAATCAAGAATATCAGTAGGATGGAGATCAGGGAAGTCAGGAATAAAGTTCGGGAAGCAGCTGCTTCACTTTCGAACTGTCCGCCATACTCGATGTGATAACCTTCCGGTAGAGAGATTTGTTCGTCTACTGTTTTTTGGATATCGTTGACTACGCCTTTCAAATCCCTGCCGGCAACATTGGCAGAAACGACGATCTTACGTTGTACATTCTCCCGGCTGATGGTGTTGGGCCCGGATAGGGGAAGTACTTCCGCTACATAATGCAGGGGCACTTTACGCCCATTGGCATCCAGCATGAGTTCACCGATTTCTTCCATGCTATCCCGGTCATGGTCGGCTACTTTAATGGTCAGGTCGAAGATTTTTCCACCTTCATTCACTTGTGAAACTACTTTCCCGGCCAGAGCGACATTGATAAATTCGGAAAATTCCGGTAGAGTAATACCATACCTGGCCAACATGTCCCGTTTAGGAAGAATCTGTAACTGAGGACGTTCGATCTGTTGTTCCAGAGTCAGGTCCGCAATACCGTCGATTCCTTGTATAGAATTCTTGATTTCACTTCCCAAGCTATACAGTTTATTCAGGTCATTACCGAATAGTTTGATCGCAATGTTGGCTTTCGTTCCGGAAAGCATGGCGTCGATACGGTGGGAGATCGGTTGACCGATTTCGATATTGGCCCCTTTCAGTTCACCAATTGTTTTCGTACATCAGCCAGAAATTCATCTCTGTCCCGGTCTTGTAACTCGAAAGGTGCTTCGATTTCGGAGGTATTTACTCCCAGTGCATGTTCATCTAGCTCGGCACGTCCTGTCTTACGTGCCACAGTTTGAATTTCCGGAATCCCCAGGAGAATCTTTTCGGCTAATCCACCCATACGGTCCGACTCTTCAAGTGAGATACCCGGCATGGTACTGATATTGATGGTCAGCGAACCTTCGTTGAAAGGAGGCAAGAAGCTACGTCCTAAACTGAATAGGATGATCAGCGATAAAACCAGTAGGGTGGCAGCTGTACCGATCACTATTTTTTTGTAATGCAGTGCCCAGTTTAACGATTTTCGGTATACCTTTTTTAAGCTGCGGGAGATAAATGGCTCCTTTTCGCTTTTTTTCAATGCTTTTTCGGTAGTCAGCATATAACTACATAATACCGGAGTCAGTGTCAAAGCGATGACGGTCGAAGCAAACAGGGCGACAACGAAAGCAATACCCAGCGGTATCAGCATTCTGCCTTCCATGCCCGAAAGGAAAAATAAAGGAAGAAAACAAGCCACGATGATCAACGTAGAGTTCAGGATAGGCATCCGGACTTCTTTCGAACCTTCGAAAACAATTTCGATGGTCGGGCGTCGTTCTGTGGCGGGTTTGAATCGGTTTTCGCGTAAGCGTTTATATACATTTTCCACATCCACAATCGCATCGTCGACCAACGAGCCGATAGCAATAGCCAAACCTCCTAAACTCATAGTATTGATTGTCAACCCCAAAGCATGCATCACCAGGATTGCCATCAACATAGACAAAGGAAGAGCGACGAGGGAAATGATCGTGGTCCGGAAATTCATCAGGAAAAAGAACAACACCACAATCACAAAAACAGCTCCTTCCAGTAAAGCTTCCTGGATGTTGTGGATCGAACTGTTGATAAAACGGGATTGCCTGAAAATGTCTGTCGAAACCTCGACGTCTTCCGGTAAAGTTTTACGAAGTTCCTGGATAGAGGCATCCAGTTTGTCGGTTAGTTCGAGGGTGTTGGTGCCGGGTTGTTTGGTGACGGTAACCAGCACTGCCGGTTTACCTTTTTCTGAAGCAACTCCTAATTTAGGTGTTTTAGCTCCGATCTGAACGTTTGCAATATCAGCCAATGTGATAGGAAAATCGTCGACGGTTTTAATGACGGCTTTACCTATTTCCTCGACCCGGGTGGTTGCCATAACTCCCTGTATGATATATTCATTTCCGTATTCGTAAAGGATACCTCCGGTGGCATTTTGGTTCATATTTTCTACTACCGGCAGGACCTCGTCCAATCCGATATTGTAATACTTCATACGGGCCGGATCGAGCAATATCTGATACTCTTTGATGTCGCCTCCGATAACGGCCACTTGGGCAACTCCTCCGGTCGAGAGTAAGCGCGGTCGGATGGTCCAATCGGCTATTGTACGTAAATCCTGTAAAGAAGTACTGTCGGCAGTCAGACCGATAATCATCATTTCACCCAGGATCGAAGATTGGGGGCCCAGGGTGGGAGTACCGACATTATCAGGAAGTGCTTCTCCCAGGGTTGCCAGCTTTTCCGATACAATCTGCCGGGCTGTATAAATATTCGTACCCCATTCGAATTCAACCCATACGACCGAGAAACCTGTGGTAGAAGACGAACGTACACGTCTGACGTCGGTGGCTCCGTTGACAGCGGTTTCCACCGGGAAGGTCACCAGCCGTTCTACTTCTTCCGGTGCCATCCCTTGAGCTTCGGTCATCACCACTACGGTCGGAGCATTCAGGTCTGGAAAAACATCCACTTCCATGTTGTGGGCTGTAATGCTTCCCCAAATCAGCAGGGCTACTGCTGCGATCATTACCAACAAACGGTTGTGTAATGAATATTGTATGATTTTATTTAGCATAGTTACTCCATTTTAATGTTCGTGGGTATGACCCGGAATAGCAGCAGAGGCTGAAGCCATTTTCACCTGATAAGCTCCACGGGTAACGATCCGGTCTCCCGGAGTTAAGCCTGATAATACCTGAACTTCCTTGCCATTGTTGGCTCCGAGTGTGACTTCTTGCTTTTGGTAACCTTCTTCATCGAGTTGGCGGTATACATAAAAATTACCCATTTCGTTCGTTAAGGCCGATACCGGAAGGCTCAGTACATTCTCCATGGGATAAGAGAGCAGGTATATTTCGACGAATGAACCCGGAATGATATCACCACGGTTGTCGAATTCGAAGGTTACCGGGATAAAAAATGAATTTGTTCCGGCAGCCTTACCGACGGATAGTAATTTCCCGGATAAATCAGGTAAAGCATATACGCGATTATCGTAAGGAGTTTTAAAGTTGGCATTATTGATGGAATTCAGCGAGTTATAGTATTTTTCAGATACGTCTGCACGTAAAACCAGTTTTTTATTTTGCGATACAGTGGCTATAGCCTGACCTGCTGTAACATATTCGCCGTCTTTGACAGAGATGTTTTTGAGATAACCGGTTAATGGAGTGGTGATCCCGACACCTTTGGCCGATTGTTTACCCGAAATAGCTTCATAAGCGGTTTTGGCGTTCTGATAATTTAAGCGGGCATTTTCAAATTCTTTTTGAGAAACAATCTGATCTTTTACTAATTTTTCAGCTCGTTCGTATTCGGCTTTGGCTTTTTCGTAATTGGCATGGATACGGGTATAATAATCTCCTTCGCCCATGTGCTTCGAAGTAATGTAAAAAAGAGGTTGTCCTTGTTTTACCATACTTCCTTCCGCCAGGTTATTGTTAGCATAGGAAATAACCCCGTTGTTGGTGGCTACGATGATCGATTCATCTCCGGGAGCCGGAAGCACCTGACCTGTCGTTTTGATAATCTGGTGGAAGGTTCCGGGCTGTATTTCTTTCACTTCAAAATCTGTTTTGGCTGCCTGTGCTTTTGTGAAGATAATCTCATCACTATGTCCTTCGCCGTTCTCATGTTCCTCTTCTTCATGGTTGTGACCTTCGTGTTCATGGTCGTGGTTATGAGCTGCATGCTCCTCGGCTGTCTCGTGTTCATGAGAGGATTTTTGAGTATTTTTACATCCGTAAAAACACATCGATAAAATAGTTAGGGCTATAATAAATAGTCTCATATCGTTTTATTTATGGATATTTAATTCGGTTAATTCTTATTGGTAAAGCTGATAAAGTTGTGTTTTCACTGTCTGAAGTTTATAAAGTGGATCGTATTCTTCGGAGGATTATACCAAACCTCATTTCTAACGATCGTTCTGCGGCCGTAAATAAAACGCCCGCAGGGGTATCGACTTTATAAATTTTATGAACTAAGCTTTATCGGTACGATAAAATTCTGTCCGGTTTATCAGAAGGGTATCTCCCTGATATTTAGAAAACTATACTGTAAAAGGAGGGGCTCGGCCAGCCAAGGCTGATATATAACAGGCTGTATGAAGTTTTTCCTGATAATAACTATCGGAATCACATTGTTGCTCTGCTTCAGAAGATAAGAATTCAAGAATATTGGAAACAAGAAACAACGAGAGGCTAAAATGATGATAGGCTCCTTCTTCGCTCTGATGTTCTACATTTTGTCCCCGGTTGATTTGGGTTTGAAAAAGATTTTTTACACACCGATGATTGCTACTGCCTGTGTCATGACTGTGCTCTTCGTTTTCTCCTTCATCCTGGCAGTGAGCGGTTGCGAAACAGATATATTCGTTGTGATGATGATGTGGAAATACAACAAAAGCAAGCATCACTATGCTGGCCATAGAAAGAAGCGTTATTGCTGTAAATTTCCTGATCATCCGAATCTTATATTTTGCACAAATATAATAGATGAGAATGGTTTGTGCAAAGGTTTTCATAGATTTCTCTGAATAACGGCTTTATCTGCCGCTTGATAAAGACGTTTCCGATAGTAAAGTCCGGGGGCCGGGCTTTACTTCTGATGCATATCGAGGAATCCCCGAATCATCATTTCAGCGCTGGCTGGATTGGTCGCGATAGGTACGTTGTGAACGTCACATACCCGCATTAACATTTGTACATCCGGTTCGTGTGGGTGTTTACCCAGCGGATCCCGAAAGAAAATTACCATCGCAATTTGGTGTTCAGCTACCAATGCGGCAATCTGAGCATCACCTCCCAACGGCCCTGATAGTAAGCGTTCAACTTCCAAACCTGCATCCTGTGCATGTTTCCCTGTAGTTCCGGTAGCTACGATTTCTGTACCTACGGATTTCAGAAAGTCCATGTGTCTGTTCAGGAAAGCTACCATTTCGGCTTTTTTTCCATCATGTGCAATTACTGCAATTTTCATAATTTAAAAGTTATTATTTTTTAACTCTACGAAATTACAAATTTTATTACATAAAATAAGTCCTTCCGGTAAAAATATTTGCGGAGTCGATTTCGGTGAGCACCTATTCTAATTGGAATTTCGGTGCTATATGACCGATAATCGAATCGGTATCCTGAAAAAATCGGGTATAGAGCAAAGAGTCCTGGCTGGCGAGGATTCGGTGGGCTTCCGGTTCGGGGATGACATAATAACGTCTTTTCCCATCTTCCTGCGGACGATAGACATAGTTACTGAGGGTTTGCATCCGGTAACGGGTTTTCCCGTTTTGGCGGTAAAGAGTGAGGTGAACTCCCAAGCCTCCGTTTGTATATCGTTTACTTTGGTTGGATACAAAATTTCCTAAAGAGAAGACAGTAACACCCAGTGTGTCCTGTTCGTGTTGAATATAGCTTATCGGTTGGATGACGTGTGGGTGTGAACCGATGACGATGTCGGCTCCCCGTTCGTGCAACCAGGAAGAAAGTTTTTTTTGAGTTGCATTCGGAGCTGTAAAATACTCTTCACCCCAGTGCATGACTGCAATGATATTGGTGACCGTGTCTAAAAGGGCCTTTTCGATTTGGCGGGCCATATGAAAGGTATCGATCATGGAAACGACCTGGCCGTGGGTTACCGGAATACCGTTAGTCCCATAAGTATAACTGATCAGGGCAATCTTGAATTTTCCCTGGCGAATATAAAGGGGAGAACGGGTAATCCAAGCCGTTGTATCGGTAAAGGTTCCGGTATGGGGGAATTGCAGGGAATCCAGATAGTATATGGTTTTAGCTATACCGCGATGTCCTTTGTCGCAGGAATGATTGTTATTGGTGGTCAGGATGTCGACTCCACATGCTTTTAAATCACGGGCAAGTTGCCAGGGAGCACAAAATTGAGGATAACCACTATACCCCCTGTCGGATAAAGTCGTTTCCAGATTGGCGATGACATAATCGGCTTTTTGCCAATAAGGAGTGATGTACTGAAAACAGGGCAGATAGTCGTAATCAGCTGTCTCTGCATTCCAGGCCCCGCTGATCTGAGGTTCGTGTTGCATGACGTCTCCGAAGAAAAAAAAGCTCAGACTATCCAATTCCGGACTATTATCCCGGTGTAACCAGGGTTGGGCTAAAGCCGGGATACATCCTGAAATCAGAAAAACCAACAGGAAATGTTTCATACTATATAAGCGGATAAGATGAAAAAAAGAGACAAAAATATCGGTTGGATCTTTGTCTCTTTTTATAGCAGGAATCGGAATCCTGTACTTATTTTGTTAAATCAAAACTGAAATCTGCTTCTGCAGGAGGAGTACATTGTCCGCCGGAGCAAGACATATATTCTACATAACCCACTAATTTAGCTTTTGCGCTGGTTACCTTGACCCGTTGAACAAAAGTAGCGGCATTGATAAAATATTTCAGATCCATATCGAACGCTTCGCTATGTTCGGTCAGAGCTTTCTCTGTCGCTTTGAATTCACCTACCAGTTCGATACCGCTGGTTTCATCTTCATCCATATTGAAGGTGGTTGGCAGAGGTCCGCCTTCGGGAAGTTTCGTGTCGTATAAATGCCATCCGCTGTCTACAGTAGCTTTGCAGATGATATCATATACTCCGTCACTCACTTTTTTCTGGGTGATTTGCCATTTTACGGGTTTTAAAACCTGAGCTGTCAGTCCTGTTGTAAATGCTGCGAACAGTACCATTATAACCAATATCTTCTTCATTTTTTCAAAAATTAATTGTTTTGTTTTTTATCTATCACAAAGTAAAGAAATAATCCCTGATAAGCAGTGTTAGACAGGTGTTAAATGTTCCTTAATTAATGATTAACAAAATAGAGAGCGGCAAGCAATATGGAAATCGTTTGTCGCTCGTCCGATATATTTAAAGTGTTTTTTTCACTTCCACTTCCTGGTATCCTTCGATCATGTCTCCGACCCGGATGTCGTTGTAGTTCTCGATATTCAGACCACATTCGAATCCTTTGGTTACTTCCTTTACATCGTCCTTAAAACGTTTCAAAGAACCCAAAACACCGGTGTAAATGACGATACCTTCGCGGATAACCCGGATTTTCGCTGTACGGGTGATCTTGCCGTCACGGACGATACAACCGGCGATGGTACCCACTTTGGAGATTTTGAAGGTTTCCAGAACTTCGACCGTTGCAATGATTTCTTCTTTGATTTCCGGAGAAAGCATACCTTCCATAGCTGATTTCAATTCTTCGATCGCCTGGTAGATGACAGAATAAAGCCGGATATCTATCTGTTCTTTTTCAGCCAGTTTACGGGCGCCCATAGACGGACGTACCTGGAACCCGACGATGATTGCATTCGAGGCTGCAGCCAGTAGTACATCTCCTTCTGTAATCTGTCCGACAGCTTTGTGAATGATGTTCACCTGGATCTCATCTGTAGACAGCTTGATCAGTGAATCGGACAACGCTTCGATAGAACCGTCGACGTCGCCTTTAACAATCACATTCAATTCCTGGAAATTACCGATAGCGATACGGCGTCCGATTTCGTCCAGAGTAATGTGTTTCTGAGTACGCAGACCTTGTTCACGCTGGAGCTGTTCCCGTTTATTGGCAAGTTGCCGCGCTTCTTTCTCGTTTCCCATTACATTGAATTTGTCACCTGCCTGTGGAGCACCGTTCAAACCTAATATTAAAGCCGGTTCGGAAGGACCTGCCTTCTCCATTTTTTCTCCCCGTTCGTTGAACATGGCTTTGACGTGTCCGAAATACTGGCCGGCAAGCACAATATCACCTACTTTAAGCGTTCCGGATTGTACGAGCACTGTAGCTACATATCCACGTCCTTTGTCCAAAGACGATTCGATGATAGAACCGGTAGCTTTCTTATGAGGATTGGCTTTCATATCCAGAAGTTCGGCTTCTAACAATACCTTCTCCAGCAACTCTTCGATATTTAAGCCTTTCTTAGCTGCGATTTCCTGACATTGGTATTTTCCTCCCCATTCTTCCACCAGATAATTCATATTGGCCAGTTCTTCCCGGATTTTGTCCGGATTCGCTCCCGGTTTATCTATTTTGTTGATGGCAAACACAATAGGTACTCCCGCAGCACTGGCGTGGTTGATCGCCTCGATGGTTTGAGGCATGACGTTATCGTCGGCAGCGACGATGATGATAGCGATATCGGTCACTTGAGCACCACGGGCACGCATCGCTGTAAATGCTTCGTGCCCCGGAGTATCCAGGAAAGTGATCGTCCGGCCGTCACTCAATTTTACGTTGTAAGCTCCGATATGCTGTGTAATACCACCGGCTTCACCTGCGATGACATTGGTTTTACGAATACTATCCAATAAAGAGGTTTTACCATGGTCGACGTGCCCCATAACAGTGACAATCGGCGGACGTGGCAACAGGTTCTCTTCGGAATCTTCTTCCTCTTCGTCGATGGCTTCCTGAATTTCAATGCTTACAAATTCAACCGAATAGCCGAATTCATCGGCAACAATATTGATCGTTTCTGCATCCAAGCGTTGGTTGATAGATACAAAAAGTCCGAGCGACATACAAGCAGAGATAACCTCTGTCACACTAATATTCATCATGGTTGCCAATTCGGCTACCGTCACGAATTCCGTTAGTTTCAGAATGCTCTTTTCCTTTTCTTCTTGTTCCAGTTCGGCCTGTAACTTTTGCTGTGCAGCATCCCGCTTATCCCGACGGTGTTTTGCAGTCTGTGATTTTCCTTTGCTTCCTAAGCGGGCAAAAGTATCTTTGATTTGCTTGTCGATATCTTCATCGGAGATTTCAGTCTTTTCGTTTTTCTTTTTCTTCAGCTTTTTCAGTTTCCGCTTATTTTCTTCAATTTTGGCATTTTTGGCCGGAACGGTAGCTGCTTCCACCTGAATTTTTTCATCCTGACGATGAATTCTTTTCCGTTTTTTACGGATATCTGCATCCTCTTCTTCCTTATTAACGATATCTGTCGATGGGCTTGCTACCGGCTGTTCGGTTTTAGCGGCCGATACGAAAGGCTTGTTGGCTTTTTTCTGTTCACGGCGATCCCGTTCCCGTTCCTGTTTACTTTTTTTCGGAGGTCTGGTACGTTGGTTGATGGCGTCCAGGTCGATTGTACCCACTACTTTTACATCTTTCAGCGCAGGTTGTGCTACTTTGAAAGGAGTGGATTCAGAAGACTCTTCCATTTGTACGGAAATTTCGGGCTCCACTTCTGGTGTTACTTCTCTTTCTTCTTCCTGAGTTTCTTCTACTTCAACCCGGGTTACTTTCGGTTCTTCCACTTTTTCGGTTATTTCTTCCTGAGTTTCTCTTTTCGGTTGTTCAACCTTTGCTTCTACCGGTTCCGGTTGTGTTTTTTTCTCCGGATTCAGATCGATATGATCGACAATCTTAATTTTATTTTCGAATCTCACTTCATCTTTAATCGAAATGAATTCCTCTTCCTCTTCTTCTGTATTTTCGTTTCCTGAAGAGATGTTGCCAGCGTTGTCTATCGTGACAGTCTCTTTTTTCTTTCTGGTATTTTTCAGATCAACCAGAGAGGACTCTTTTTTTACCTGGCTGTCAGATGAAAATTCTTTTGCAACCAAAGCATAATCTTCATCCGTTAACTTTGCATTCGGATCTGAGGATATTTTGATCCCCTTACTGTGCAGGAACTCTACGATAGTAGATAAACCTACGTTAAATTCTCGGGCTATTTTACTTAATCTTACTGCCATATTGAGATTACAAATTTACAAGCGTTAATACAGAATTATTCAAACTCTGCTTTTAAAATATTGAGAACCTCACGTATGGTCTCAATTTCAAGGTCTGTCCGGCTTTCCAGTTCTGACTCGCTGAGTTCTAATACACTCTTGGCAGTGTCACAGCCGACACGTTTCAGTTCGTCGATCACCCAACCTTCGATTTCATCGGCGAATTCATCCAGATTGACATCTTCTTCCTGGGCTTGATCGAGTTCGCGATATACGTCGATATCGTAACCGGTCAGCTGACTGGCCAATTTGATGTTCAATCCACCTTTACCGATAGCCAGTGATACTTCTTCCGGATCGAGGTAGACATTTGCTTTTTTATGGGCTTCGTCGATTTCGATATTTTTGATCTTAGCCGGATTTAAAGCACGAGTGATGTAGAGTTGTAAATTATTGGTATAATTGATCACATCGATATTTTCATTTCTCAACTCTCTGACAATACCATGTATTCTCGAACCTTTCATACCCACACAAGCACCCACCGGATCGATACGGTCGTCGTAGGATTCTACGGCAACTTTGGCTCTCTCTCCCGGTACCCGGACTACGTTCTTGATCGTGATCAGACCGTCGAAAATTTCAGGTACTTCGTTTTCAAATAATCTTTCCAGGAATACCGGAGAAGTTCTCGATAAGATAATGTAAGGATTGGAATTCCGCATTTCTACCCGAATGACCACGGCTTTGATGGAATCTCCTTTTTTGAAAAAGTCTGTCGGGATTTGTTCCTGTTTGGGTAAAATCAATTCATTGCCTTCGTCATCCAGGACCAGCATTTCTTTTTTCCATACCTGATAGACTTCACCCAAAATGATTTGTCCGACTTTATCCTTATATTTATTGTAAACATTGTCTTTCTCCAATTCCAGAATACGGGCGGAGAGATTCTGCCGTAAAGCTAATACAGAACGGCGG
>OCPU01002322.1_pt1 | contig 12342 bp, 7 predicted proteins | sample 1538661 | NCBI WGS metagenome assembly OCPU01 (sample SAMN04571716, study PRJEB22368) | human gut metagenome | biome: human gut; material: stool | host: Homo sapiens | place: Luxembourg | collected 2012-10-19
CGGCCTGCTCCTGGCCAACATGAAGCTGCAGGGTCTCAAATTTATAGTTAGACATTGTATTTTACCTCTCTATTTGTACTTTTAGTATAATTCCCTGATACAAAAAATCCCGATGCGTGATACAAAAGCGCACCGGGCAATCACAATTCAGCTGTAAAACTGTCCCATGTCACATTCGGGCACACATTCGTGCACAACAAGAGGGCATCGTACAGTTCACAGCCAGATGTTCTGCCCGGTCACCGCACATTCGCCCACAGCGGAAGTTTGCATGCAGCAGATCGTTCCAAATCAGCTTCATATCCGTGCCCTCCTTTCCCGTAAAACTCTTTCCCACTCCTCTACAAGCCGGTCTTCCAATTTCCCATCAGGCTTGTAGATTTGTTGTCTGCATTATATTCCTTCTTACCTAGTTTGTCAATGGGTTAATTCCAGTTTTTTGCAAATTGAGTTTTCTGCACGATGCGCAGCCCGCATTTGCGGCAGGGCCTTGTGCAGTTGCAACAGGAGTCACACTTTTCCATTCCTTCGGAGAACTTTTTCCGTTCCTTGATAAAACCTTAAAAATTTGCTGCTATACTGGAACCGTTCTTGCAAAAGCCCGGCAAATCGTTTATTATGGTAGCGTTCTTTTTTATCATCAAAGGAGTTTTTCGATGCTTCATCGTTTCTTTCGTTTTGTAACACAGAGCCTGCTCACCTTCCTGTGCATTCTGCTGCTCGGCGGACTGCTGGCGGGCGGCTGGTTCTTTTATCAGGGCAGGCAGCTGTACCGCAGTGCCGCCAGCAGTTACCCGGTGGCTTCCATGTACGACACCATCCGTGCCCGCGGGAGCTATACTTCCTACGATGCGCTGCCGCAGACCTACATCAATGCGGTCATCTGCACCGAGGACGAGCACTTTATGACCCACAAGGGCATCGACCCGGGGGCCATTGCCCGCGCTCTGCTGGCCGACCTGCGTACCCACTCTCTGGCCGAGGGCGGCAGCACCCTGACCCAGCAGCTGGCCAAGAACGAGCTGTTCACGCAGGACAAGCATCTGGCCCGCAAGGCCGCCGAAATGCTGGCCGCGTTCGATCTGGAAAAGGCCTACTCCAAGCAGCAGATCTTTGAGATGTACGCCAACACCATCTATTTTGGAAACGGCTGCTACGGCATCACGCAGGCCGCCGAGGGATACTTTGGCAAGGAACCCGCCCAACTGACCGATGCCGAAGCCGTGTTTCTGGCGGGCCTGCCCAACGCGCCCTCGCTCTACGCCAGCAGCCCGGAGCTGGCCCTCAAGCGCACCCAGACCGTGCTCAAGCGGATGGTCAAGTGCCGGGTGCTCACCCAGATGCAGGCAGATGCCATCGCGGAAGAGGCTGCAGGGCTGACGGTCTGAGCGGCAGCCCGCGCTGTGCTTTTCGCCCATAACAAAACGCCGCGCCCTGTCTGCTGCGGAACAGACGGGGCGCGGTATTTTTTGCGGTATTTGGTTTGTAAAGGAGGAATCATGTTACCCATTCAGGCAGTTGCGGCTCTGCCTGTCCGGTGATATCAGGATACCAGATAATTTCTGCGAAAACATGTTATTTATATGAAGCTTTTATGAATTTACCGGTTCTTTGCCGCGCTGCAGGAGTGAACAATCATTCCGGTGCCTTCATGCTTTCCACCATGCTGATATGCCGCACATGCCGCCGCATGGCAAAGCAGACCACAACGGTGAACAGCATGGTCAGCGCCACTGCCAGCAGATAGCTGCGGGGTGCAATGGTGCGAATGAACATCAGCTGATCCATTTCCACGGTCAGGATGATGAACCGGTGCAGCGGCACGCCCAGCAGCAGGCCCACGCCGGAGCCGATGAGGGACAAAAGCTCGATCTCGCGGAAGATGTAGCGGTACACTTCTTTGTCATAGAAGCCCAGCACCTTGATGGTGGCAAGCTCCTTTTTGCGCTCGGCAAGGTTGACGCTGATCAGGTTGTACAGCACCACCGCCGCCAGCGCCGCCGCGCACACGATGATCAGCACCACCACGTAGTTCAGGCTGCCGATCAGGCTGCCGAACATGGAGGTGGTGTCCTCGGTGAAGCTGACGCTGCTGACGTAGTTGCAGCCCAGCAGCTTTGTGCGCAGGGCGTTGTACTCTGCCTCGGTGGCACAGCCGGTCAGGCCGTACACGGTATTCCACTCCGGTGTGCCGCCCAGCAGGCTCTCCAGCTGTGCACCGGACAGATACAGCCGGGTGAACATGTAGTTCTCGGCAATGCCGGTCAGGGTCAGCGGCACACGGCTCCCGTCTGCAGCCTCCACGTAGAACGTATCACCCACGCTCAGCCCCAGATTCAGGGCCGTTTTTTCGGTCAGGATCACGCTGTTCTCTTCAAAGGGAATGGGGTCGTGGCCCACCCGGGTGCGGAAGGTGAAGTATTCGGTCATCCGGGCGTCGTCCTCCGCGCCCACGATGCTGACGTCGGCGCTCCCGCCCTCTTCATTATAAAGGGTGGTGGACTTTGTGTAGAACGCGCCCCAGCTGCGGACCGCACTGCTGCTGTCCAGCGTGCTGGCAAGGCCCTGCTCCATGGTCAGCGCCTTTTCGTCGCTGAGGACGATGGTCATATCGTTGTGGGTCAGCTGCTCAGACTGCTTGTCCACGATGGGCAGGATGGAATCCTGAATGCCAAAGCCGATGAGCAGCAGCGCCGTGCAGCCCGCCACGCCCAGCACGGTCATGAAAAAGCGCTTTTTGTACCGGAACAGGTTGCGGGCAGTGGTCTTTTGGGAGAAGCTCATGTGCTGCCACAGCGGGGTGATGTACTCCAAAAAGATGCGCTTGCCCGCCACAGGTGCCCGGGGCAGCAGCAGGGCTGCGGTCTTTTCCTTCAGGCTGGCGCGGCAGGCGCTCCATGTGGCAAAACCGATGACGGCCGCACTGATGGCCACGCTGGCTGCCGCCATGCCGGGGTAAAAGTGCAGCGTGAAGGTGGACATGCTGAAGATCATCTGGTAGGCGTACCAGATGATGAGCGGGAACACCACAAAGCCGATGACCATACCCACGATGCTGCCCAGCACGCTGGCGCTGAGGGCATAGAACAGGTACTTGCCTGCGATCTTTGCGTTGGAGTAGCCCAGTGCTTTCAGGGTGCCCAGCTGCAGACGGTTCTCGTCCACCATGCGGGTCATGGTAGTAGTGGCCACCAGTGCCGCCACCAGGAAGAAGAACACCGGGAACACCCGTGCAATGGCGTCCATGCGGTCGGCATACTGCTCAAAGGTGACAAAGCTCATGGTGGAGCCGCGGTCCAGCACATACCACTCGCCGCTCTTGATCTGGCTCACCTGCTCCTCAGCGTCGTTCAGCTGGGCAAGGCCGTCGGCCAGCTGCTGTTCGGCTTCGGCCTTTCGGCTCTCGTACTCCGCGCGGGAATCGGCCAGCTGCTGCACGCCGTCCCTGTATTCCTGCCAGCCCTCGTCCAGCCGGGTGCGTGCCGCGTCGAACTGGGTGTAGGCTGTGGCCGTGCCGGTGGTCAGCTGCAGCTGCCCCTGCAGAAGCTTTACCTTCATCTGGCGCAGCGCGGCTTTGGCTTCGGTCACCAGCTGCTCGTTGGAAAGGCTGGGCGAAGAGATCAGCCCCTGTGCATACATCTGGCGCTTGCCCTCGTCCAGCTGGGCCTGATAGCCGTTCAGCTGGCCGCTGATGTTGTCGTAAGCATCCTGCGCCTTCTGCAGGGCATCCCGCAGGTCGGTGTATTCCTCATCGGCGGGCTCGGCCTCGTCCAGCGCCTTCTGCGCATTGTGCAGAGCCGTTTCCGCATAGCCCAGCAGCGGGTCAGCTACCTTTTTCAGGTTCACCAGCATCTCGATCTGCTGCAGCTGATCCTCAAATTCCAGCAGCTGCTGCTCGCCGCTCACCAGCTCGTCCGCACCGCCCTGCATGGTATCCGGCAGGGCCTTTTTGCTGGCGGCAAGCTCCGCTTCGCCCGCGTCCAGCTGGGCTTTGGCGCTGTCCAGCTGCGCCTGTGCATCGGCCAGCTGCTGCTCTGCCTCTGCAAACTGACGGTCTGCTTCGGCTTTTTTGTCGTTGTACTCGGCCCGGGCGTCGGCCAGCTCTGCACTGGCGTCCTCGATCAGCTCCGCCCGCCGGGCTGTGCACTGTGCCCCGCTGATGGCCTTTACCCTTGCGGCGGTGTCATCCACTGTCGCCTGATACTCGTCCGAGTAATTATCATACAGGCCGGCATTTTTCACTTTGAGATAGCACGCCGTATAATAATCCATGGTCAGGCTGCCTTCCGGCAGGAATACGATATCATCCAGCTGGCCGTCACCGGCGGTGCTGCTCTCCTTGTCCGTGGAAAAATGCTGCGGGTCCTGCACGGTGCCCACTACCGTGAACTGCTTCCGGCTCACATGTTCGGTGTCCTCCGGCAGGGTGAGCACAGTGCCCGGTTCCACCGGGTCGCCGTAGCCCATCACATGCACCACGCACTCGTCCGGGGCCTCAGGCATCCGGCCCGAGAGCAGCACCAGACGGTCCATATTTTCTGCCGTGTCGGCCCCGGGGTCGGCGGGCAGCTGCTGCAGGCGCACCACCGCCGTCTCGCTCTGGCCCTGCCACTGGGCCTCCACATCCTGATATTTCACCGGCTGCACGGCCTCCACGCCGTCCACGGCGGCAATGGCGGTGATATCGTCCTCCGAAAGGCCCAGCGTGGACAGCACCCGCAGGTCGAATACGTTCTGCTGCACGTAGTATTTCTGCCCGGCGATGCGCATGCTGGGCGCAAAACTCATCAGGCCGGTCAGCATCATCACGCCCAGCGCCACGATGCCGAACAGCGAGACCATGCGGCTCAGGTTGTCCTTCATTTCCCGCAGGATGTTTTTACGATAACTTTTCAGCACAGCTCTCACCACTCAATCTCCTGCACCGGCACAGGGTGCTCGTTGACCTGATTGGAGACGATCTTACCGCTGCGCACCTGAATGATGCGGTCTGCCATCGCCGTCAGGGCGGTGTTGTGGGTAATAACGATCACCGTGCGGCCGGTGCGGCGGCAGGTATCCTGCAAAAGGGCCAGCACCTGCTTGCCGGTCTTGTAGTCCAGTGCACCGGTGGGCTCGTCGCAGAGCAGCAGCTTGGGATTTTTGGCCAGTGCGCGGGCAATGGACACCCGCTGCTGCTCGCCGCCGGAAAGCTGGGCCGGGAAGTTGTTCAGCCGCTCTCCCAGACCCACGCTGCGCAGGGTCTCTTTGGGGTCCAGCGGGTCGCGGCAGATCTCGCTGGCCAGCTCCACGTTTTCCAGTGCAGTCAGGTTCTGCACAAGGTTGTAGAACTGGAACACAAAGCCCACATCGTACCGGCGGTAGGTCGTCAGCTCTCTGGCGGTAAAATGGCTCACGTTCTGGCCGTCCAGCCAGACGTTGCCCTCGTCGCAGCTGTCCATACCGCCAAGGATGTTCAGCAGGGTGGTCTTGCCTGCGCCGGAGGGCCCCACGATGATACAGAACTCGCCCTTATCCACATAGAAATTCAGGTGGTCTGCGGCGGCGATCTTCACACTGCCGGTCTGGTAGTATTTGCAAACGTCCTCAAACTCCACAAAGTGTTCCATGGCGTCTTTTCCTTTCTATCGGGAATGCATACTGTTTCAATTTAACTATAACATCTCCCGGCAGACTTTGCAAAGACATCTGCGCAAATTTTCAAAAACTTAACAGAAAAGCGCAAAAAGGGCCGCTGCACATCTCTGCGTGCAGCAGCCCTTTCATCATTTGATCTCAGCGGTCAGCGCCCCACGATCAAATCGCGGCGGCAGCGCAGACCCACGGTGAGGAAAGTGTTTTCGCCCAGTCGGCGCAGCACCACGCGGTCGGTGCCCTTCTGGCCCTCCACCAGCAGAGACAGGTTCAGGGTGGTGGAGCCCTTCTCGGTCTGGACCACCAGCGTGCTCACACCCTCGTTCAGCAGGGTCTGCATGTCCTGCACGGTGGTGCGGAAGGTAGCAGAACCGGCGGGCACATCCAGCGTCAGCACGCTGTCCTTCTGGCGGGCAGTGTACAGCACTTCCCTGCCGAACAGGCCCTTGACGGTGTAACGGGCCTCGCTCTTTTTCGCCGCTGCATCTGCGGACGGGGCGGCCAGCTCATCGCCGGAGATCAGCATGATATTGCCCTGAATGGGGTTTCCCTCCGGTGCGCCGTAGCCGCCGTAGGTGGGGTCCTTTTCGCCGATCGCCACATCGGCGCTGTGCAGGGCGATATCCCCCTGCACCATCTGCTCCTGCGGGGGCAGATAGCCTGCGGCAGCAGGGTCGTTGATGTCTGCCTCTGCGGCAAATGCGCCCACGCTCAGCATGGCTGCAGCGCCCAGCACTGCAGCGGTGGTGGTGACGGTACGGACAAATTTATGGTTCAGTTTCATTTGGAATACCTCCGTTGACGGCGGTTTTGCACCGCACATTTTTGTTTTGTGGAAAACCATGGTCTGCCATGCGGTGTAATACAAAACCGCCGCATCTGTCTTATAAACGGATGCGGCGGCGGGATTATTGCAGTGGGCTATAAAATTTTTTGGAAGCTCTGCCGCCGGGGTCACTGGGCCTGTGCCGGTTCCCGGTTCAGGATCTCCATGAACTCCTCGCCGGTGATGGTCTCCTTCTGGTACAGATACTGTGCCAGCTCGTCCAGCTTGGCGCGGTTGTCGGTCAGGATGCGGACAGCCTTTTCGTGCTGGGCCCGGACCAGCTCCACCACCTTCTGGTCGATCTCACGCTGGGTCTGGGCCGAGCAGGCCAGCGAGGTGTCGCCGCCCAGATACTGGTTGTTCACGGTCTCCAGCGCCACCATGTCAAAGTCCTTGCTCATGCCGTAGCGGGTAAGCATGGCGCGGGCAAGCTTGGTGGCCTGCTCGATATCGTTGGAGGCACCGGTGGTGATGGATCGGAACACCACTTCCTCGGCGGCGCGTCCGCCGGTGAGGGTGGCGATCTTGTTTTCCAGCTCTTCCCTGCTCATCAGGTAGTGGTTGCCCTCGTCCACCTGCATGGTGTAGCCCAGTGCGCCGGAAGTGCGGGGGATAATGGTGATCTTCTGCACAGGGGCAGAGTTGGATTGCTTGGCCGCCACCAGTGCATGGCCGATCTCGTGGTAGGCCACGATGCACTTTTCCTTGTCGGTGAGGATGGAGTTCTTCTTCTGGTAGCCTGCAATGACCACCTCGATGCTCTCCTCCAGATCGGCCTGGGTCACGCTCTTGCGGCCTGCACGCACGGCGCGCAGGGCTGCTTCGTTGACGATGTTGGCAAGTTCCGCACCGGATGCACCGGAGGCCATGCGGGCCACGGTGTTGAAGTCGATGCCTGGGGCCAGCGCCACCTTTTTGGCGTGCACCTTCAAAATCTCTTCGCGGCCCTTGAGGTCGGGCAGTTCCACCGGCACGCGGCGGTCAAAACGTCCGGGACGAGTCAGGGCCGGGTCCAGCGAATCCGGGCGGTTGGTAGCCGCCAGAATGATGACGCCGGTGTTGCCCTCAAAGCCGTCCATCTCGGTGAGCAGCTGGTTCAAAGTCTGCTCACGCTCGTCGTTGCCGCCGAGATTGCCGCTGTTGCGCTTCTGGCCGATGGCATCGATCTCATCGATGAACACGATGCAGGGGGCCTTTTCCTTGGCCTGCCGGAACAGGTCGCGCACCTTGGACGCGCCCATGCCCACGAACATCTCCACAAATTCGGAACCGGAAATGGAGAAGAAGGGCACGTTGGATTCGCCTGCCACGGCCTTGGCCAGCATGGTCTTGCCGGTGCCCGGAGGGCCCACCAGCAGGATGCCCTTGGGCATGGATGCGCCAATGCTCTCGTACTTGCCGGGGTCGTGCAGGTAATCCACGATCTCCTGCAGGTTTTCCTTAGCTTCATCCTCACCGGCAACATCCGCAAAGCGGATGCCGTGAGTGGACTGCACATAGACCTTGGCGTTGGACTTGCCCACGCCGCCGAACATCATGGACCCCGGGCCGCCGCCGGCCTTTTCCATCAGCTTTTTGTTCATCTGGTTGCCGATGAAGCTGAACAGCAGGATGGGCAGCAGGAACCAGATCAGGAAATTGAGTATCGGCGACCCCTGCTCCACGATCTCGCTGGAAAACTGCGCTCCGGCATCATACAGGCGCTGGGTAAGCTCCGGGTCGTTCATCAGGCCGGTCTTGTAGACCTGCTTTTCCTCTTTATCGGTAAAAATAATCTGGTTGGATTCGATATCCACACGGCCGATGTTCTTTTCCTCGGTCATGGTCATAAAGGTACCGTAGTCCACTTCCTCCACCTGACGCTCGCTCATCCACGGCAGCAGCACAAGGTTGAGCAGCAGCAGGACCGCCAGCACGATGGCGTAATAGATCGCCAACGGCTTTTTGGAAGGTTTGACTTCTTTCATGACGCAATTCCTCCTTTGGTTCTTGATGCAAGTAGTATAGCACAGCCGCCGGGCCCGCAACAGCGGTTCGAGCAGAACTTTCCAAAAACTTAGCAAATTGTTAACAATAAGAGTCCGTGCGCTCTGCTTGACAATATACGTTGGTTCGATTATACTACAAATAGAAAGGGCGCTGACTGCAATGGTCAGCTTCCTGTCCCGCTAGTCAAAAAGATTGACCGTCAGGCTTGGAACACTGGGCGGTCAATCTTTTTTGTTTTTATCGTTTCTTCGGTCGTGCGAGATCTTCCACGCAATGTCAAATGCAGCTTTCGCTACATCAACGAGCAACGCCGCCACTGTGGCCAGAAGAGTCAACAGCAGCATGGTCTCAGACAACGTCATTCGACATTCCTCCCTTCGCCTTCAAGGCTCCGGGAAGCTTCATTTACAAAAAAGTTCCACTCCCGGAACCTCTGCTTCGTTCCATGTATAGGAAGAATCAGTGATGCGGGAGCAGGAAGCATGACCACCGATTTTGCAATCAGTGCCTTGCAAATAGTGTACCATACTCTGGTGCGAAACACAACGCCCCCGGAAGGCTATTGTTCTTCCGGGGGCGTTATTGTACTGTTATTATGCGATTACTGCTTGGGGAACGCCTTGTTCCAGATCTCAATGACCTTGAGCTTGGGCATCCAGCCTTCCGGCTTGAAGGTTTCTGCGGTCTTGGCCTCCATGATGCCCTGTTCCACGCACCACTGTGCAGCCTTTGCCATGTCAGCGTCGGCCACATCCGCAAACGCGGGCTGTGCGGCGGGTTCGGGCCTGCCTGCATTGTTCCAGACGAGCAGTGCCAGCTGGCCGCGGTTTGCGGGGATGGCTGTGCCCTCGGGCAGGATGTTGTGCAGGATCACCCGGGTAGCGATCTCGTAGCCGCCCCAGACTGCTGCGCCGCCCACCAGAACGGCTGCAACCGCGCCGCCTGCGTCAGAGCCGGAGTCCACCGTACCGGTATCGTCGGGGGTGGTGTCACCGCTGCTTGCCGGGGCAATGTTGATGTACGGATCTTTAAAAGTACCCGTGTAGCCTGCGCCGCTTTCGCCCGTGTAGAAAGTCTCCGCACTTTCAGCAGTCGTGCCGGTCTTGATCTCGTACTTCTGTGTATGAGTCGGGGTGTATTTCAGCTCACCTCTGACAGCCTTGCCGCTGCCCTTGTTTTCCAGCGTTACAGTGCCGGAGCAGCTAATGTCAGTAGCGCCGCCAATGGTTGCTCCACTGTCTTGATTACCAGCGATGGTCACATTCTGTGCTCCATTAACAGTCAGATCCGTTTTCACTGCTACAAATGTGTCAGATGTGATCTCCACATTTCCTGTACAATCAATTTCTGCGCTGCCAAAAATCGTATAAGTTGCCTTTGTGGATTCGTTTGCATTGCATACGCCACGGATCGTCACATCATGTGCTTTTACTACCTTTAATGTTCTGGAAGCGCTACTTCCACCAATCACATCGCCTGTGCCCTCATTTTCCAGCAGGATATTGCCGGTACAGTTGATTGTAACATCACCACAGACAACAGTTCCGAACGCATCACTTTCCGCAGCGTTTTTGCTGACTACGGTCACATTCTGCGCTCCATCAACAGTCAGGCTTCCATCTACCACAATGCCGCCTGCGTCGTTGCTCAACTTTACATCCACCTGATCGTCGGAAGTAATCTCGACCTTCATCTTGCCAAAGCCGCCTTCGCCGGTCAGGGTGTGGGTATCCGGGTTATAGGTGAGCTTGTCGTTGTTGTCGCCAAGAATGTGCCTGCAGTTTTTGCTGGCCACTTCAATGGCTTCATCATTGTTCATCGTGACCGTGATGCCGTAGTTGGTTACTTTATCATTCGGATCGGCATTTTCCGGGGTGCCAGGCTGGATGTTCAGATACTTTGCATTCACCGTTTCAGAGTAGGTCGTACCCGTCAGCGCAGTCTGCGTATTGCTGCTTTCACTTTCACCAACTGCCACACGGTAAGCACTCGTGGTATCGGTGCCGGTAAATTTCATATTGCCAATGCTGCCGCCAGTGCGCTGAGGGGACTTGCCACCTGCAGCAGCATACCAAAGCTCAGCAGACCGGCAAGGAGTTTTCGGGTCCATCGTTTCATAAAATGAGTGCCTCCTCTCTTTCTTTGTCTGTATCATATCACGCTTGCCCCTCCCCCGGACGATCTCCGGCACGAATCGACTGTAAAATGCATCGAATCGACCCGTGCACAATTTTGGAAAATTCTGCCCCTTCTTTTGTGAAATTGTTTCATTTTGAGAATGAGCCAGACTGCTTGACACTGCCCGTGAATCATGCTAAACTTAGTCCACTTTGAAAAAAGCACAAATGCGTTGACGGGGAAAAAACGAATTTCTTCTGCGTACAGAGAGCCGCCGGGTGGTGCAAGGCGGGTGCAGAGGGCTTCGGTTACTGGCCCCTGAGCGGCAGAGCTGAACATGCAAGTAGGCTCTGACGGACGCCCACCGTTACCCGGGCAGCGATTCGCCGCAAAAAGCCGATCGTGCAAAGTGGCTGTGCCCAAAGGCGCAGCAAAGAGAGTGGTACCACGGGTGCCCTGTAGTTTGAATTTACAGGCTCTCGTCTCTCAAGGTTTTCGCCTTGAAAGACGAGAGCCTTTTCGTATGTAAACCCTCTCAGTCGCCTGACGGCGACAGCTCCCCCGAGGGGGGAGCTTTAAGAAAAGGGAAGAGATCTTTCTTCGAAGAAGGACCGACTTGCCCGTCAGAAGCCGAAAAGCTCCCCCTTTGGGGGAGCTGGCAGCCCCGCAGGGGCTGACTTGAGAGGGTTCGTCTCACCACAACATCAGGAGGACGCACATTATGATGGACGCAACCAAGTACGCTCCGGGTTACTACCCGGTACCCGCAGGCTATGACAGCTGGGTAAAGAAGGATCACATTGAAAAGGCCCCCGCATGGTGCAGTGTGGACCTGCGCGACGGCAATCAGGCCCTGATCGTGCCCATGAGCCTTGAGGAAAAGCTGGAGTTCTTCCAGATGCTGGTAAAGATCGGCTTCAAGGAGATCGAGGTGGGCTTCCCTGCCGCCAGCGACACCGAGTACGAGTTCCTGCGCACCCTGATTGAGAAGAACATGATCCCCGAGGATGTCACCGTGCAGGTGCTGACCCAGTGCCGTGACCACATCATCCGCAAGACCTTTGAGGCTGTCAAGGGCGCTCCCCGCGCGGTGATCCACTTCTACAATTCCACCTCTGTGGCCCAGCGCGAGCAGGTGTTCCACAAGAGCAAGGAGGAGATCAAGAAGATCGCCACCGACGGCGCAAAGCTGGTCAAGCAGCTCAGTCAGGAGTACGAGGGCAACTTCCTGTTCGAGTACAGCCCCGAGAGCTTCACCGGCACCGAAGTGGACTACGCCGTGGATGTGTGCAATGCCGTGTTGGACATCATGCAGCCCACCCCGGACCGTCCCATGATCATCAACCTGCCCGTCACCGTGGAAATGAGCATGCCGCATGTCTACGCCAACCAGATCGAATACTGCGACAAGCACCTGAAGTACCGCGACAGCGTCATCATCTCCACCCACCCCCACAACGACCGCGGCACCGGCGTGGCCTGCGCAGAGCTGGCCGTGCTGGCGGGTGCACAGCGGGTAGAGTGCTGCCTGTTTGGCAACGGCGAGCGCACCGGCAATGTGGACGCCGTGACGCTGGCCATGAACATGTACAGCCACGGCGTAGACCCCAAGCTGGACTTCTCCGATATGCCGGACATCTGCGCCACCTACGAGCGGGTGACCCGGATGCACATTTACGAGCGCACCCCCTACGCCGGTCAGTTGGTGTTCGCCGCCTTCTCCGGCAGCCATCAGGACGCCATTGCAAAGGGCATGGCCTACCGCAAGGAGCATG
>OCPU01002331.1_pt1 | contig 12307 bp, 13 predicted proteins | sample 1538661 | NCBI WGS metagenome assembly OCPU01 (sample SAMN04571716, study PRJEB22368) | human gut metagenome | biome: human gut; material: stool | host: Homo sapiens | place: Luxembourg | collected 2012-10-19
ATGAACAATCTGCTGCATGGCGACTGGGGAGTTTCACTTCACAGTGGAAGAAATATCGGAACAGAGATTTCCAGAAAGTTTGCAGTATCTGCAAAATTAGGTGGAGTTGCGGCAATTGTTGCCATTATCATCGGTGTGATACTGGGCAGTATCGCAGCACTTACAAGAAATAAACTGCCGGATCGTCTGATCGTATTTTTCACGACACTGGGTACGGCAATGCCGTCTTTTGTACTGGCAACGCTGCTTTTACTTGTATTTTGTTTAAAACTCGGATGGATTCCGGTATGGTCTTCGAGCAATCCGAATTATCTGCTCCCAATCATTGCACTGGCGGCATATCCGATGGCATATATTACGCGTCTGACAAAGACAAGTATGCTGGATGCGCTAAATCAGGATTATATCCGTACTGCAAGGGCAAAGGGTGTGCACCGGCTCAAAGTTATTTTTAAGCATGCGCTGAAAAATGCCCTGATTCCGGTTGTAACATATGTTGGTCCTATGGTTGCCTATATTCTGACAGGTTCCATGGTTGTGGAGAACATATTTACCATTGGTGGTCTTGGAACCGAATTCGTAACAAGCATTGTCAACCGTGATTACACTATGATTATGGCAATCACGATTTTCCTTGCGGTTCTGATGGTAGTTGCAAATCTTCTTACAGATATTGCATATAAACTGATTGATCCAAGAATCACATTTGAATAATGATGGAGGAAGGAACTTAGAATAATGCAGGGAAATGAAGAATTAAAAAAGCGGCAGATACTGTCCGCACAGATTGATTTAAGTAAATTTAATAAGGGCGATTTTATAAAGGCAACGGAAGAAGAGAAGAAGCAGCAGGATGTCATGGGCGAGTCAACGACATTTTTTAAAGATGGCATGAAACGTCTGAAAAAGAATCCGCTGGCAATGGGAAGTATTGTGATTCTGGTTCTGATTCTGGCACTGATCATTATTGCACCGTTTTTTGTACCATACAGCTATTCGGATATCATTACAGTGGACGGCAAGCGTGACAAGACCGCAGCCAATATGGCACCGTTTGAGTACTCGAAATTAGAGCAGCAGTACATGGATCGTACCGGTGAGAAACTGTTTCCGCATATTTTTGGAACCGATAACTTAAGCCGTGATTACTTTATCCGTGTTATTTACGGTACGAGAGTCAGCCTTTCGGTTGGTGTGATCGCTGCAATCATGGTACTTATCATTGGACTGGTTTATGGTTCGGTTGCGGGATATTTTGGTGGAAAAGTGGATCTGATCATGATGCGTATCGTGGATATTGTGTATTCCTTGCCGGATATGCTCATTATCATTCTGCTTTCGGTTGTGTTTCAGGAACGGTTAAAGCCACTGATTGAGGGAACCATGTTTGAAAAACTCGGAACCAATATGATCTCCATGTTTATTGTGTTTGGATTGCTTTACTGGGTAAGTATGGCGCGTCTGATCCGTGGACAGATTCTTACAATTAAAAACAATGAATATGTACTGGCAGCACGCTGTATCGGTACCAGAAACAGCCGCATCCTGACCCGTCATATTCTGCCAAACTGTTTATCTGTTATCATTATCACGACCGCATTGCAGGTGCCGAGTGCCATCTTTACCGAGAGCTACTTAAGTTTCCTTGGCCTTGGGGTAAGTGCACCGCTGACTTCCCTGGGAAGTCTGGCAAACGATGCGCGTTCAGCAATGCAGTCGTATCCGTACCGTCTGGTAATTCCGGCAGTGCTGATCTGTCTGATCGTACTTGCGCTGAACCTTCTGGGCGATGGATTGAGAGATGCATTTGATTCAAAACTGAATTAAGGAGATAAGCAAATGAGTGAAGAAAATAAATATATATTACAGGTAAAAGATCTTCATACCAGCTTTGCTACGGATGCTGGGGAAGTTCGTGCGGTAAATGGTGTCTCCTTTAATCTGGAACCGGGAAAGACACTGGGAATTGTAGGAGAGTCCGGTTCCGGTAAATCCGTTACTTCTTATTCGATCATGCAGATTCTTGCGGAAACCGGAAAAATTACCGGAGGAGAGGTACTTTATCACGGCGAGGATATTTCCAAGTGGAACGAAAAGCAGATGCAGAAGTTCCGAGGGGAAAAGTGCTCGATCATTTTCCAGGATCCGATGACAAGCCTGAATCCGGTATTTACGATTGGAAATCAGTTGATGGAGGCAATTCTGCTCCACACAGACAAGGATAAAAAACAGGCGCGTGAGCGCGCCATTGAAATGTTAACACTGGTTGGTGTCAATGAGCCGGAAAGTCGTCTGAAACAGTATCCGCATGAGTTATCCGGTGGTATGCGCCAGCGTGTGATGATTGCCATGGCACTGGTCTGTGAACCGGATATTTTGATCGCAGACGAGCCGACCACGGCACTTGATGTGACCATTCAGGCACAGATCCTTGAACTGATGCAGGATCTGCAGAAGAAGCTTGGTATGGCGATCATCATGGTAACCCATGATCTGGGTGTTATTGCAAGTATGTGTGATGAGATTATTGTCATGTACGGTGGCCGTGTCTGTGAGCGGGGCACAGCGGATGCCATTTTCTATCATCCGGCGCATGAGTACACCAAAGGACTGCTCCGCTCCATCCCAAAGGCAGACAATATGAACGAAAAACTCATCCCAATCGGCGGAACTCCGATCAACCTGCTCCAGATGCCGGAGGGCTGTGCGTTTTGTCCGCGTTGTGAGTCGGCAATGAAGATCTGTTTAAAACAGCAGCCGGCGGAGTTTCGTGTGGGCGAAGACCATCTGGCGAGCTGCTGGATGAATGTAAAAGAAATTTATGAAGCACAGGAGGGCGGCAGCAATGAGCAGTGAAAAGAAAAACAATGATTATCTGCTGGAAGTAGAACATTTGAAGCAGTATTTTCCGGTGCATCAGGGTTTTAGCACCATTCCGCTGAAAGCAGTGGACGATATTTCCTTTGCCATCCGCCCGGGAGAAACACTTGGTCTGGTTGGCGAGTCCGGTTGTGGAAAGACAACGGTAGGGCGGACACTGCTTCGGTTGTACCAGCCAACGGCAGGTAAGATTACGTTTGACGGAAACGTTCTCTTTGACAGTGGAGAACAGTATGGCGAAAACGGAAAAATGATCGTTGATGCAAACGGAAAGCCGGTTATGGGCAAAAAAGTAGATGTCAATATGATGCCGTACCGCAAGGAAATGCAGATGGTATTCCAAGACCCGTATTCCTCATTAAATCCACGTATGACGGTGGAAGATATTATCGGGGAACCTTTGGATGTGCATAAACTCTACAGAAATAGAAAAGAGCGTCGTGAAAAGATTCTCGATCTGATGGAGCTGGTCGGTCTGAATGCAGAGCATGCCATGCGTTATGCGCATGAGTTTTCCGGTGGACAGCGCCAGCGTATCGGAATTGCCCGTGCACTTGCGGTAAATCCGAAATTTATCGTCTGTGATGAGGCGGTATCTGCACTGGATGTTTCCATTCAGGCACAGGTTGTCAATATGTTTGAGGAATTACAGGAAAAACTTGGAGTTGCCTATCTGTTTATCGCACATGACCTGCTGGTTGTACATCATATTTCCGACCGGATTGCAGTTATGTATCTGGGAAAGATGATGGAAATTGCGGATGCAGATGAGTTAAATGCAAATCCGATACATCCATATACACTGAGTCTGCTGTCCGCAGTTCCGATTCCGGATCCGGAGACAGCAAGAAAAAGTCATAGAATCGTGCTGGAGGGGGATGTTCCGAGTCCGCTGAAAATGCCAACCGGATGTCCATTCCGTACAAGATGTAAGTATGCAACGGAAAAATGCGGTCAGGAGATGCCGCAGCTGACCGACAGGGGGAATGGTCATATGGTTGCATGCTGGAATAAATAAGGTTTTTTCCCGCAAGGGTGAAACATATAAATAATTTTCAGGAGGAACAATTATGAAGAAGAAACTTGTATCAATCATGCTGGTTGCTGCAATGGCTCTTAGCGTAGCTGCATGTGGTTCATCAAAAGGAAACTCTGCAAAGACGGACGGAACCGAAGCAATGGCTTCCAGTGTAAGTAAAACACCGGACAACCAGATAAGCATTAACCTTGCTTCCGAGCCACAAACCATCGATCCGGCACTGAACTCTGCCGTAGATGGTGGATGTATGATCGTGAATTCTTTTGCGGGTCTTTATACCTACGACAAGGACGGCAAGCTGATTCCACAGCTGGCATCTGATATGCCGGAAGTATCCGATGATGAAACTGTTTATACGGTAAAGATGATAAAATCCCAGTGGAGCAACGGGGAAGAGGTAACAGCAAACGACTTCGTATACAGCTGGAACCGTGCCGCAGATGAAAAAACAGCAGCTGATTATGCGTATCTGTTTGATATTATTGCAAGAAATGATGACGGCTCACTTGCTGTAGAGGCAACTGATGATTATACGTTAAAAATTACACTGACCAATCCATGCCCGTATTTCAATGACCTGATGGCATTTCCTACTTATTTCCCGGTATACCAGAAGGATGTGGAAAAAGCGGATCCTAATGGAAAGAATCCGGGTAAGTGGTGTCAGGAGGCTGGCTTTGTATCAAACGGTGCTTATACATTAAAATCATGGAAGCACAACGAGAGCATGGTTTATGTAAAAAACCCGAAGTATTACGATGCAGACAATGTAACTATGGATGAGATCCACATCATGCTGAGTGCAGATGATACTGCAACCTATGCAGCATACAATAGTGGAGACCTTGACTTTGTAGATACTGTTCCAAACGATGAGATTTCAACACTAAATGGAAAGAACTCTGATTTCCATATCATTCCAAACCTTGGAACTTATTATGTTGGTTTTAACGTAAACGACCCGATTTTTGACGGAAAGACTGTAGAGCAGGCAGCATCTATGCGTAAAGCAATGAACCTGCTGATTGATCGTGAGTTTATTGTGGAGAATGTAGGACAGACCGGACAGATTGTTGCAGATTCTTTCGTACCGGCAGGTATGTCAGACGGTAACGGCGGAGTATTCAAGACCGATGATACAAGCTACTATGATGCAGACAAGACAGGTACAGACCAGGTAGAGGAAGCAAAGAAGCTGCTGGAAAGTGCCGGTTATACATTTACGGATAACGGAGATGGTTCATACAAGTGTGATCCGGCAATTTCCATGACGTTCCTGACCAACGATGACAGTACGCATATTGCAGTTGGGGAGTCCCTGCAGCAGGATTTCGCACTGCTGGGGATCAATATGGAGATTAAGTCGGAAGACTGGAATGTATTTCTTGAAGACCGTAAGTCTGGCAACTTTACCATCGCCCGTGAGGGATGGCTGGCAGATTACAACGATCCGATCAATATGTTAGAACTCTTTACAACGGATTCTGGTAACAATGATATGCAGCTTGGAAAGGGAGATAAGCCTTCCGATTCTGCACCGGACTGGACAGATTATAACAAGCTGATCAAAGAGATCCGTACAACCTCTGATTTCTCCAAGCGTGTGGATCTGATGCATCAGGCAGAGGATATGCTGATGGATACCGGTGCAGTAATGCCGATTTACTACTACAATGATATTTATATGTTAAAGTCAAATATTAAGGGCATTTACTCTACCATCTATGGTATGAAGTACTTTATGTATGCAACAAAAGACAAATAAAATCATCCGGATACAACCGCGATGAGAAACATGAAAACTCCGGGAAAGGCTCCCGGAGTTTTTGTGTTTTGTTAATACAGATTTTTTTTCTCGTGTGACCATTTTTCCGGATGATCCTCATACTGTGCGTTAATCCAGTCAACGACCTGCTGCTTGCCTTCGTTTGTAAAGGGCGCAGTAAAATCCGTTTTGAGGGAATCATCCGTCAGGGAAAAGATAAGAGGACCGGGCCAGACCCATGCATGAAAAAAGGCGTCCCCTTCCTCGGGGGCTTCCCGTCTGATCAGAAAACGCATGCCGTTGATCCAGCCGGTATAGCTCGTTTTTTTGTAATAATTTAAGTTTAATACTTCGTCAGAGGTTAACATAGTATCTCCCGGTTTCATTATTTTGTAATAATTGTAACACATTTCCATTAATTTTGGTATAATGTCTGTTAGAGTGTTTGAACGAAGGTGAAAAAATATGTTTGGGAGAAATGATTTTGTTGAAAATGTAAAATCTGCACTGGCAGCAGTGGATTGTGATATGGGGGCATTTCGCAGCTGGCAGAAAATGTATGACAAGCTGAAAAAGAAGAAAAGTGAGCAGGAGGATCGCTACCGGCGATGCAGAGAGCAGACAAAGCGTGTGCAGGAAGATGCACAGCTGATGGAACATATGCTTACCACTGCGCAATCGGTAGACGGAAAGGAATTCGGCAGACTTTTAAAAGATCTTCGTCAGATGCAGAACAGTTTTGATCATGAATTTCTGGTCAGCAAAGAAGATCAGGAGTTTCATTCCACGTACGATACGATTCTGCGGCTGGGAACGAAAGCGTTGAATGCCCCGGATCAGAAACTTCTGCTGCAGAGTGAAATTGAAAATCTGCTCGCGCTTCTTAAGGAAAATCTGGAAAAAGAGGAACCGGAGATTGCGGCACTTACATTTTATTATCAGTTTGGATCGGATCAGGAACTCGCGCAGCTGCCGCCGGCGGAGAAGCTGTCGAAAATTACATATTTATATGAATGTGAGTTCCGGCAGCCTATCCTGCGGCTTTTGGAATCTGGTATTTCCAGTGCCAGGCAGCAGAAACGTACATATGAAACTGCAACAGACCGTGGCAGCAGGAAAAAATATGAAACGCTGCAGGTCTTTTTGGACGGGCAGCCCGAACATATTTTAGAACAAATGATGGAAGAATAAGAAGACAGGAGGATTCCTATGGAACGCAGACCGTTGCCGGGAGAAAAATACCGGCACTTTAAAAATAAACTATATCAGGTGATTACCATTGCAAAACATTCCGAAACGGGAGAGGAACTGGTGATTTATCAGGCGTTATATGGAAGTTTTGGCGTGTATGCAAGACCGCTTTCCATGTTTGTGAGTGAAGTGGATCATGTCAGGTATCCGGATGTACATCAGAAATACCGGTTTGAGCGTGTGGATGAGTCGATGGAAGAAACCGGGAAAAACGCAGAACCAAAGGCAGAGACGGCGCAGCCTGTTATGCAGAAAGCAACAGCGGAAAATGCCGTGACGCCGGACCAGACACAACCGGAGGTGGAACCGAAACTCATAGAGTTTCTGGAGGCAGACAGTTTTGATGAAAAATATAATATTCTGACGTCCATGAGGGATGTTATTACAGACAGTATGATCGATACGATGGCGGTTGTGATGGATACGGTGATTCCGGAGGGAGATCTGGATAAGAGATATGATGATTTAAGGTATGTGATCCGGACCAGACAACAGTATGAATTTGCCAACCGGCTGCGTTGATTAACGCAGTCCGTGCCGGCTTAAATAGCTGTTGTGATATTTTCCGGAATTTGTCACGTCTTCTCCAAACCAGTCCGGGGCGGTGAATTGCTCAGCTTCTTCGACCGAATCAAATTCCACTTCCACCAGAGTCAGCGGAGCGAGGTCTTTTTCAAAGATATCGAGTTGCGGTCAGATGCTCGTTTAAAGGAATCAGATAGCGGGTTTTGGCAATTAAAAGCCCGTCAATTTTCGGAAGCAGGTGCCCGTAGGACTCTTTGGTGAGAGGAAGATTGTATTCTTCCCGCACCATAAGCCCATCGCCCTTGTAGGTGAGATAATAATCGTTGTTGGAGCGGCGGATGCGTACGACCGGTTCAGTGCACAGGTAACCCTGTGCTATTTTTTTACTTTCATACTGATCCAGATGATCCGGTAATGTTTTTACAAGATATTTTCGTTCGATTTCCATATGATTTTCCTTTATTTAAAATAAGTCAGCAGTTTCTGTACGGCAATGCTCTGCGGTTTTCCACTGTCTTCCACAATGGTGATCTGGCGCTCCGGAATTTCTTCTTCGAGTTCGATCTCGAAAACCTCTTTGTGCTCAATGGCCGGTCTTGCAATGCCTTCCGGACAGAATCCGATGCCAAGATTACAGCGGACCATCGGAAGAATCTGGTCTGTGGTAGCAACTTCCATATCCGGAGAAAACCGAAGGTGGTTTTCGTAGAAAAACCGGACATACAGATCATTGGTTCCGGTGCCGGCAGAAAGGGAAACAAAGGAAAAATCCGCAAGTTCCTTTAAACTGCGTTTGCGGCTTGCAGTTGTTTTATAGGCACTTCCTCCGATCAGAATGTCGTGATAGCTGCGAAGTGCGGTTTTTCGCAGAGGCTTTCGGATTTCCAAAGGAGAGGTGACCATGGCGATATCAACAAGTCCTTTTTCTAAGGCATCAATGGCCTGCGGGGTGGAATGATTGGAAATTTTCAGACGGACATGTGGATAATCTTTATGAAATTCCTGCAGTTTGTCTAAAAGGTACAGACGCATGGCGGTTTCGCTGATGCCGATATTGATCTGCCCGCTTTCGAGGCTCTTGTTTTTGATAATTTCTTTTTCTCCATAGGTGAGCTGTTCAATTGCAATGGCAACGTGGCGGAACAGGTGCTCGCCCTCGGTTGTCAGCTGAATCCCTTTGTGAGAACGGATCAGCAGTTTGCAGTCAAGCTCATTTTCCAGAATATTCATACAGCGGGTGATGTTGGGCTGGTTACTTCCGAGCATTTCTGCCGCGTTGGAAAAGCTTTTATAACGGGCAACATAATAGAAAATGCGGTAATAATCTAAAGTCATGATATTCCCTCCTCATAAACTATCGAAAGTATAATACAAAAATGGCAGGTGAGTCAAATGGAAATCCTCCGATTGTGTGCTTGTCGTTTTTGTAAGAAATTGCTACAATAGATCATAGCAATTACCGAAAAGGAGAATGATAAATATGAGCAGACTTGGAATTTTTATTGCAGACGGATGTGAAGAAGTAGAAGCACTGACGGTTGTGGATATTGTGCGCCGTGCAAAACTTGAAATTGACATGATTTCCATCAACGGAACAAAGCAGGTGACCAGTTCCCGCAATGTGACATTTATGACAGATACGATAAAAGAGGAGGCTGACTTTTCCGCTTATGACGGGATCATTCTGCCGGGTGGTATGCCGGGAACGGTTCATCTGGGAGAAGATGATACGGTCAGTCAGGTGATCCGTGAGTTTGCAAAAGAAGGAAAACTTGTTGCGGCAATCTGCGCAGCACCGAGTGTGCTGGGACAGGCCGGAATTTTAAATGGGAAGAAAGCTGCGTGTCATCCGGGATTTGAAGAAAAACTGACCGGAGCAGAAGTATTCTTTTCCCCGGTAGTATGTGATGGAAATGTGATTACAAGCCGCGGCATGGGAACTGCCGTACCGTTTGGTCTTGCAGTTGCCCGTTATTTTACCGATGATGCAACCATAGAACATGTAAAAGCCGGACTTGTATACGCATAAACAGGTTCCAGAAATTGTCAGCTTTTTGTTCTCATAATTCCTCTGGTTCTGGTCACACTATACTCAGGCACATGAGAACAGCAAGTTGACCCCAAAAGCCGACCTGCCTTCTTGTGTGCAGGCCGGCTTTTTTATGCAGGCATATAAAATACAGGAGGTGAAGAACTATGGCAGGTAACAACAATTCATCAAGCGGTACAAACCGTATGGCAGTACCGGAGGCAAAGGACGCAATGAAACGTTTTAAGGAAGAGGTTGCAAGCGAGCTTGGAGTACCTTTAAAAGATGGATACAATGGGGATCTGACTTCCAAACAGGCAGGTTCTATTGGTGGAGAAATGGTCAAGAAGATGATCATGAAGCAGGAAGAACAGATGAAATAAGGACTTTCTGCCGGAAAACAAAACAGCGTATGGCTTTTGACAGGCCATACGCTGTTTTTATTATAGGAAATAAAAAAACACTTGGCAAATATGTATTTCGTATGCTATAATGCTTAAATGACTGTGGTGGTCGTAGTATGCCTGTTTGTACCATCACGGAAAAATAGATCGTACATGGAATTGATATATATAAGGAGGAAACAATTAAGATGAGTGTACAGGTTGAAAATTTAGAGAAGAATATGGCGAAACTTACCATCGAGGTTTCAGCAGAGGATCTGGAGAAAGCACTTGAGTCAGCTTACCAGAAGCAGAAGAAGCAGATCAGTGTTCCGGGATTCCGTAAAGGAAAAGTTCCGAGAGCTATGATCGAGAAGATGTATGGAGTTGACGTATTCTATGAGGATGCAGCAAACGCTCTGATGCAGCAGAATTATGCAGCAGCTGTTGACGAAAGCGGAATTGATATTGTGTCACGTCCGACCGTTGACGTTGTACAGATTGAAAAGGGCAAGCCTTTTATTTTCACAGCTGAAGTTGCTGTAAAGCCTGAAGTTACACTTGGCAAATACATGGGAGTGACCGTTACAAAGATCGATACTTCTGTATCCGATGAAGAAGTAGACGAAGCTCTGGAAAAAGAACGCAATAACAATGCAAGAACCATCAATGTAACAGACAGACCGGTTGCACAGGGAGATACCGCTGTGATCGATTTTGAAGGATTTGTAGACGGTGTTGCATTTGAGGGCGGTAAGGGAGAAAATCATTCATTAGAGATCGGTTCCCACACCTTTATTGATACATTTGAGGATCAGCTGGTTGGAAAGAATGTTGGCGATGAAGTAGATGTAAATGTTACTTTCCCGGAGCGGTATCAGGCTGCTGATCTGGCAGGAAAGCCGGCTACATTCAAGGTTAAGATCAACGAGATCAAAGCAAAGGAACTTCCGGAGCTTGATGATGAGTTCGCAAAGGATGTATCTGAGTTTGATACATTAGCTGAGTACAAGGAAAGCTTAAAGAAAGACTTGGAGAAGAAGAAACAGGATGAAGCAAAGCGTACAAAAGAAGACGAAGCCATCCAGAAGATCATTGACAAGTCAAAGATGGAGATTCCGGAGGCAATGATCGATACACAGTGTGAGACAATGATCGAGGAATTCGCTCAGAGAATCGCACAGAGCGGTCTTTCCATGGATCAGTACTTACAGTTCTCCGGTCTTACCGTAGACGGATTAAAGGAGCAGGTTCGTCCGGAAGCTCTTACCCGTATCCAGAGCAGTCTCGTATTAGAGCAGATCGCTAAGGAAGAAAACATCGAAGTATCTGATGCAGATGTAGATGCAGAGATCGAGAAGATGGCAAAGAATTACGGTATGGAAGCTGATAAGCTCAAAGAGTACATGGGCGAAGGCGAGAAAGAATCCATGAAGAGAGAACTTGCCATCACAAAGGCAGTTGAACTGATCATGGACAACATCAAAGAAAGAGCAAAGGCTAAGACAAAGAAAGAAAAAGAAGCTGAGGCAGAAGCAGAGGCTTAATATTGAAAACTACGACAGAGAAGGACTGGTCTGGGAGAATACCAGACCGGTCTTTTGTTCATTGAGGTGCATCGCAGGATGCATGTAATAAATACAGGAGGCGATTTTTCTATGAGTTTAGTACCTTATGTCATTGAACAGACCAGCAGGGGCGAGAGAAATTATGATATTTATTCCCGTCTGTTAAAAGACAGAATTATCTTTTTAGGGGAAGAAGTAAATGAGACAACCGCAAGTCTTGTTGTTGCACAGCTTCTGTTTCTGGAATCGGAAGATCCGAACAAGGATATTCAGTTATATATCAATTCTCCGGGTGGAATGGTTACTGCCGGTATGGCAATTTATGACACCATGCAGTATATCAAATGTGATGTATCAACCATCTGTATCGGACTGGCAGCCAGCATGGGTGCGTTTCTTCTGGCTGGTGGTACAAAGGGAAAACGTTTTGCACTCCCTAATTCAGAAATCATGATTCATCAGCCTTCCGGTGGTGCAAAAGGACAGGCAACAGAGATTCAGATTGCGGCAGAGAATATTTTAAAGACAAAGAAACGTTTGAATGAAATTCTTGCTGCAAACACCGGTAAGCCATATGAGACAATTGCAGCAGATACGGAACGTGACAATTATATGTCCGCGCAGGAAGCTGCAGATTACGGCTTGATCGATGGAGTGATCACGAATAGATAGTTATGTGGAAACCTCCGGTCATTGCCGGAGGTATTTTTCATTTATAGGAGTAAATAAATTATGGCAGGAAAGAATGATGGCAAAATCCGCTGCTCTTTTTGCGGAAAAACACAGGATCAGGTCGGAAGAATGATTTCAGGTCCAAATGGTGCATTTATCTGTGATGAGTGAGTAGATATCTGCGCAGAGATCATC
>OCPU01002351.1_pt1 | contig 12157 bp, 9 predicted proteins | sample 1538661 | NCBI WGS metagenome assembly OCPU01 (sample SAMN04571716, study PRJEB22368) | human gut metagenome | biome: human gut; material: stool | host: Homo sapiens | place: Luxembourg | collected 2012-10-19
ACTGTTCCGGTAAGCATCTCAAATAGTGTAATACCAAATGAATATATATCGCTTCTCTCATCTGAATAACCACCTCTGGCCTGTTCAGGGCTTATATAATGAACAGAACCCATTGTAGAAGATGTAATTGTACTTGAAGATGCTGCTTTTGCTATACCAAAATCAGTAACCTTGACTTTGCCATCCCTTGAAATAATAATGTTCTGCGGTTTGATATCACGGTGCACGATATGATGGCTGTGAGCCGCCTGCATGCCTTTTGCTACCTGGATTGCAATGCTTACAGCCTCTTTATATGGAATCTTTCCCTTCTTTTCTATATATTTTTTAAGGGTAATTCCCTCTACAAGTTCCATTACAATATAATAAATGCCATTTTCATCACCAACATCATATACATTTACAATATTAGGATGTGTAAGTCCTGCTGCTGCCTGTGCTTCTGCACGGAATTTTGATACAAAAGTCTTATCTTCGCTATACTCTTTTTTCAAGACCTTGATTGCTACAAATCTGTTGAGCTTATGACACTTTGCTCTGTAGACATCAGACATTCCACCTGTACCAATCTGTTCCAGAATTTCATATCTGTCTGCCAAAAACATTCCTTTTCTTAACATAAAATTCTCCATTTCTGTTTGCTGTTTCACCTTTTAAGGTTTTATTAAAATGACTGAAATATTATCTTTACCGCCATTACTATTAGCTGTATCAACTAATGTTTCTGCTGTTTTATCAAGCGGCAGATTCTGTTTAACAATCTTAAATATATCTTCGTCTTCAATCATATTCGTAAGTCCGTCAGAACACATCATAATTATATCATCCGGCATAAGTTCTACGCAAAACATTTCCGGTTCAACATAACTGTCTCCACCTATAGCTCTTGTAATAATATTTTTCCTTTTATGTGTTCTTGCTTCTTTTCTGTCTATTTCTCCCATAGAAACCATTTCCTCAACAAGTGAATGATCTCTTGTAATCTGGCGTATGCCATCTGTACCTATAACGTACAGCCTGCTGTCACCGACATTTGCAACACGAAGCATTTCATCTTTAATCGTAGCAACAACAAGAGTTGTTCCCATTCCTGTATAGTCAGGTGACTCTTTTGCCTTTTCAAGAAGCATCGTATTTACCTTTGTAACTGCCTCACTTATAACTGTTATGTCATCTTTTTCAGTAGCATTTTCTATTAAAGATACAAATTCATCAACAGTGTACCTTGATGCAACGTCTCCTGCCTTATGTCCTCCCATGCCGTCAGCGACTATAAACAAATTCGGAAGATGCCCTGTCTGTTTCAGGGTAAAATAGACATAATCCTGATTAATTTTTCTTTCAATCCCCACATCTGTCAAAGCAAATGCTTCCATTGTTATCTCCATTCTTTACATTCATTTGCCTATATAGCTTTTTCTTAATTGTCCACAGGCACCATCAATATCTCTGCCCATTTCCCTTCTTATAGTAACATTTATTCCATTTTTTTCAAGTTTATTTTTAAAAGCATAAATAGCTTTTTGCTCTGACTGCCTGTAATCTCTTTCTTTAATAGGATTAACCGGAATAAGATTTATATGGCAGTTCATCCCCTTCACAAGCGATATCAGCTGCTGTGCACACTCCTCTGTATCATTAACATCTTTTACAAGACTATATTCAAATGAAATTCGTCTGTTAGTCTGCTTTAAATAATACCGGCATGCTTCCATAATCTCTTCAATTGAATATTTATTTGCAATAGGCATCATCGTTTTTCTTAATTCATCATTAGGAGCATGAAGCGATATTGCAAGCGTTATCTGCAGTTTTTTATCTGCCAGCTCTATAATCTTAGGTACAATTCCACATGTCGATACAGTAATATTTCTCGCACTGATATTAAGTCCCTGTTCACTGTTTAACAGACTTAAAAAGCGGATAATATTATCAAAATTATCCATTGGCTCACCAGAACCCATGACTACAACATTATCAACTCTCTCACCGGAAATTTTCTGAATCGTATATATCTGGTCAAGCATCTCTGATGGCGTAAGATTTCTCACACAGCCATCAAGTGTGGACGCACAGAAACGGCATCCCATACGGCAGCCAACCTGTGAAGATATACATACAGAATTACCATGATGATATTTCATAAGAACACTTTCTATAAGATTGCCGTCATATAATTCAAATAGAAATTTTGATGTTCCGTCAATTTTTGAAACCTGCACCGTTTCTGCTTTTAACGCTGTAATTCTGCATTTTTCTTCAAGTTTTTCACGAAGCGGTTTTGATAAATTAGTCATGTCATCAAATGAAACAACAAGTTTTTCATGCAGCCATGAGAAAATCTGCTTTCCACGGAACTTCTTATCTCCCATTGACACAAGAAGTTCTTCAAGTTCTTCAATTGTCATTGACTTTATATCTATTCTGTTATCAATATTTTCCATTGTCATTCCGTCCTTTTAAGCCTTGCTATGTAAAATCCGTCTCCTGTGCCGTCCTGAGGCATAATCTGTTCAGGTTTTCCAATGAGTTCAAATGGATAATTATTCACAAGCCATTCAGTATTTTCTGCATTTTCCTCAGGAGTAACCGTACATGTACTATATATAAGTATTCCGTCTTTTTTTACATATTCCCAGACTGTTGAAAGTATTTTCCTCTGAAGTAAAGCGAGTTCTTTTATTTTTTCATATGTAACATTATACTTTATATCTGGCTTCCTTCCTATAATTCCAAGTCCGGAACAAGGCAGGTCACATATAAGCACATCTGCTTTTTCTACACTTTCTTCATCCTTTTTAACAGCATCCCATACTTTATACGTAATATTATCAATTCCAAGTCTTTCAGCATTTTCTTTTATAAGTGATACTTTACGCCCGCTTATATCTCTTGAACTTACATGTCCGATGTCAGCCATTAAAGCAGCATTAATACTCTTTCCACCCGGTGCGGCACACACATCTATAACATACGCATCCCGCTTAATAAAGCCGCCTTGTGATGCAAGCATGGAACTTATATCCTGCACAAAAAACAGTCCATCGCGAAATGACTTCAGTCCGCCAAGATAATCATACCCTGATATTTTCAAAGCATAATCAATTCTTTTATCTATGCCTTCATTTGTAACTGTAACTCCCTCTGCCTCAAGTGCAGCCGTAAGACCTGCAATATCTGTCTTTTTTGTATTACATCTTATATATGTTGACTTATCTTTGTTAAATGCTTCAAACATTTCTTCTGTTTCATTATCACCGAATTTTTTAAGAAAATATCCTGCAAGCTCCTCCGGAACTGAATATTTTACAGATAAATATTTATCTGTATTCGTACTTTTATCCGGATATTCAATATTATCAACATTTCTTGCTATATTTCTCAAAACACCATTCACGAAACCGCGAAGCGTCCCAAAGTTTTTCTTTACAGCCAGCTTTACCGCTTCATTGCAGACTGCTGAAGCCGGCACACTGTCCATATATTTTAACTGGTAGACAGACATTTCCAGAATAATTCTTATAACATCTTTCTGTTTTTTTACAGGAGTTTTTGAAAAACTGTCTATAATATAATCAAGTTCTATTTTTCTTTCTTCTGTTCCCTGTACAAGTCTTGAGATAAATGAACGCTCATTTTTATCAAGATACTGGTATTTCTTTAAAGCATCCGATAATACAACATGAAGCAGTCCGTTATTCTTCTGTACTTCATACAGTATTTCCATAGCTACCTGTCGTAAATTAACCTGCATTTTATCAGTCATCTCTCCGGCCTCTTCCTCCAAAAAGAATTATAAGTCTTAAAAGCTGCAAGATTGCTGTAGCCGCTGCTGCAACGTAAGTAAGTGCAGCAGCTGACAATACTTTTCTTGTCTGGCTTACTTCATCCCTGTAAAGTATACCATTACTTTCCAGCTGTTCAAGAGCTCTTGCAGAAGCGTTAAATTCCACAGGAAGCGTAACAAGCTGAAAAAGCACGGCCGCACTAAACATAATAATACCTATTGTTATAAGTGTCTGGTTAAAGCTTAAAATTGCACCAACTATGATAAATACCCATGAGAGCTGTGAACCGATATTCGCAACAGGCACAAGTGCAGTTCTTAAAGAAAGTGGAAAATATCCTCTTGCATGCTGTATAGCATGACCGCACTCATGTGCCGCAACTCCTATAGCTGCAACAGATGTTGAACCATACACAGATTCCGAAAGATTAAGCACTTTCGTAGATGGGTTATAATGATCTGTTAGTTTACCTGATATCCTCTGTACAGACACATCATTTATTCCGTTTGACTGCAAAATCATTCTTGCTGCCTGTGCACCTGTCATTCCTGACATGCTCGCCACCCTTGAATATTTTGAAAATGCTGAATTAACTCTCCACTGTGCAATAAGTGATATAATAGCTGCAATAATTATCAAAATATATGTCGGGTCAAAATAATATCCGTAATATCCATATGGCATAAGCTGCTACCTCCTTAAATCCAAATACTAACATATATCCACAAAAATCATTTATTTTCCAAGGATATCCCCTGTATTAATATGATTTCCACGTAAAAAATCCTGTGTTTTCATTCTCTTCTTGCCTTCAAGCTGAAGTTCATTGATTTTAAGCGAGTTATCCCCACATTTTACGATAAACGAATTGTTGTCCACATGTGTTATCATTCCGTTCACAACGGATTCACATGATTCACAAACAACATCATCACAAACATCCGCATCCCATATTTTCAACAATTTTCCATTGAAATGTGTAAATGCACTCGGCCACGGATTAAGACCTCTTATAAGTCTCTCAATTCTTGCAGCCTCCATTGAAAAATCTATATTACCAAATGATTTATCAAGCATTTTTACATGAGTTGCTTCAGTCTCATTCTGCTTTACAGGCTTTACTGTGCCTTTTTCAAGTTCATCAAGAGTTTTCACCAGAAGAGCAGCACCGACACCGCTTAACTTATCAAAAAGGCTTCCTCCTGTCTCTTTACTATCAAGCTTTACTTTTTCAACAAGAAGAATATCACCGGTATCAATTCCTTCATTCATCATCATTGTTGTTACGCCGGAATACTCACAACCGTCAATTACTGCCCACTGTATCGGCGATGCACCTCTGTACTTTGGAAGAAGTGAAGCATGAACATTGACACATCCATATTTTGGCATATCAAGAATTTCTTTTGAAAGAATCTGTCCGAATGCGACTACTACTATAACATCCGGATTTATCTTTCTAAGTTCATTTACAAACTCTTCATCCCTTGCACGTTTCGGCTGAAGCACTAAAAGTCCGAGTTCAATAGCTGCCTGCTTTACATCTGAAAAACTCATCGCACCGCCTCTTCCTTTCGGTTTATCAGGCTGTGTGACAACTGCTGCAACTTCATGTCCTGCTTCTACAATTGCCTTTAATGTACCAACTGAAAAATCAGGCGTTCCCATAAATACAACTTTCATTAATTTTCTTCTGCCTCCTCTGTATCCATAAGCGGTCCTTCCGCTTTATCAACATACATTATTCCGTTAAGATGGTCTATTTCATGGCAGAGACATCTTGCCAGAAGTTCTGTGCCCTCGACAATTATTTCATCCATATTTTCGTCAAGAGCCTTAACCTTTGCATAATTAGGTCTTGTCACAATGCCCACTTTTCCGGGAACAGAAAGGCAGCCCTCCTGACCTGTCTGTTCTCCGCTTGTCTCAAGAATTTCAGGATTAATAAGTACCAGTGGCTGGTCACCGCAGTCAATTACAACTATTCTTTTTCTTATTCCTACCTGTGGTGCAGCAAGTCCGCACCCGTTTGCATCATACATAGTTTCAAACATGTCATCGATTAATTCCTCAATCTTAGGTGTCATCTCTGTAACTTCTTTTGCCTGCTTTTTTAAAATCTCATCTCCGAGTATTCTAATGTTTCTTAATGCCATTATGCATTACCTCCTTAATCAAAATTAAACTGTACACTTACATTCTTATATAATATATTATCCTTTACATGCACTTCTATATTATCTTTAAATTGCGTAAGCCTCTCATAATCAGCCGCCTTAACATATAATACCTGTGTATAAATATCATTGAGCTTATATACCTGCGGAACAACGGGACCTGTTATAAAAAGCTTTTTATCGTCTGCCATGTCTGAAAATTTTTTCATATCATCACATGATTTTTCAAGATTTCCTTCATTCTTTGATGAAATTTTTACTTCAAGCATATGCATTACCGGCGGATACCCCATAAGTTTCCTGAATGATATTTCATCATCATAAAACATTTCATAATCCTGTTTTTGTGCAGCCACAATACTATAATTATCCGGCGTATATGTCTGTATTATAACATCACCGTGAAGATTTTTTCTTCCGGCACGCCCTGCCGCCTGGACAAGCAGCTGAAATGTTCTCTCTCCTGCCCTGAAATCGCTTGTATACAAAGACATATCTGCCGCAAGCACACCTACCAGTGTAACATCTGGAAAATCATGGCCTTTTACAATCATCTGTGTGCCTACAAGCACATCTGCATTATGAGCTGCAAATTCTGAAATTATTTTTTCATGCCCATCCTTACCTGATGTTGTATCCATATCCATCCTGAGAACTCTTATTCCCGGAAATGTTTTTTTCAGCATTTCCTCAACCTGCTGTGTCCCGGCTTTAAATCCAGAGATATATCTTGAACCACACTTGGGACATAACTTAACAGACCCAGCCTGATATCCGCAGTAATGGCATACAAGCCTGCCATTATTATGTGCTGTCAAAGAAATATCACAATGTGGACATTTCATGACATAACCACACGAACGGCATGAAATAAAACCGGCATAACCTCTTTTATTAAGAAAAAGCATTATCTGCTGTTTTTTTCTTATTCTGTCTTCAATCAGTTCTTTTAACTTTCTTGAAAATATCGAACGGTTCCCCTGTTTTAATTCTTCTCTTAAATCTACCACGGCAACGTCCGGCATATCTGCCCCCGCAGCTCTGTTCTTTAATTCATAAAGCTTATATATGCCTTTTTTTGCATTATAATAACTTTCAACCGACGGAGTTGCAGAGCCAAGCACAACAGAAGCATTTTTTGTCTGGGCTATGTGAATTGCCGTCTGCCTTGCATGATATGATGGTGTCTGCTCGCTTTTATATGCCATTTCATGCTCTTCATCTATAACTATAAGTCCAAGATTTGAAAATGGTGTGAACAAAGCAGACCTGGGTCCTATTATCACATCAATCTCACCTCTCATAGCCCTTAAAAACTGGTCATAACGCTCCCCTTTGGACATTCTTGAATTAAGAATTGAAACTCTCTCACCGAATCTGTCATAAAATCTTTTTACAGTCTGAAATGTCAATGCAATTTCAGGTATAAGCATAACAGCCTGTTTTCCCTGTCTGACAACATGTTCAATCATATTGATATAGCAGAGAGTTTTTCCACTTCCTGTCACACCATGAATAAGATATGTTTTTCTTATTCCTCTATCATAATCACCTATAAAATCATCAACAATATTCTTTTGTTCATTATTAAGGCTTATCTTATCTTCCTGTATTTCATCTTCTTTTACAGGATTCCTGTATAGCTGCCTTGAAATAATCTGTATTATTCCATCGTTTTCCAACGATTTTATTGTCGAAGGCGATATGCCTGTTTCATTTTTCAGCACATCCATATCTGCTTCTTCTCTATCAGAAAGATACTCTATGAGTTTCTCCTTTGACGGTGATTTTCTCTTCGCATTTTTTATAAATTCTTTTGCTTCTTCTTTTGTAACATTAAGCTTTATATGCTTTTTTTCTTTCTGCCTGATTTTTTCTTTGACAGGAATTACTGTTTTTAAAGCCTGATTCATAGTTCCGCCATAATTATGTTTAAGCCATGCTGCAAGCTTTATCATATCTTCAACAGCTTTTACACGATTAGGAACGACACTGTCTATGTCTTTTATTCTTTCTTCATCAAACTCTGCTTTCAATGTAAGTTCTATAACATAGCCTGTTATAATACGATTTCCCCTTCCAAACGGAATATTAACCATAACTCCTGTATCTATCTGCGAAAGTAATGCATCGGGTACATGATATTGAAATGTTTTATCTAATTGTTCATGTGAAATATCAACAATAATATTTGCGTACATCCGTCACACCCTTTCACATATTTTTGCAGCTTTATCTTTTCCAGCCTTCTGATTCAAGTTCTTTAACAACTTCTTTTATAAGAACCCTCTCATCCATAGGATATTTTACACCTTTTATTTCCTGATAATCTTCATGTCCTTTTCCTGCCAGAACAATAATATCGCCATTTTGTGCATTTTTTATTGCATATTTTATTGCTTCTTTTCTGTCAGGAATATCAACATGCTTTCCTGTTGTCTTTGAAATACCTGTCTTAATATCCTCAATAATATCAAGAGGTTCCTCAAATCTTGGATTATCTGATGTGATTATTGTAAGATCAGCAAGCTTTCCGGAAACTTCTCCCATTTCAAAACGTCTTTCCTTTGAGCGGTTGCCGCCACATCCGAAAAGACATACAAGTCTGTTAGGATTGTATTCTTTTAATGTTTCAAGTATACTTTTCAATGCCATTGCATTATGTGCATAATCTATCATAAGTGTAAATCGGTCAGATACAGGAACTATCTCTATTCTGCCTTTTACCTTAACTTCATACAGCATTTTTTCAAGCGTATCTTTATCCACATTAAAATGTCTCGTAACAGCTATTGCACACAGTGAATTATACACTGAAAACTTACCCGGCAGTTTTAATGTAACAGGCATGTTCACAAGCCCCTCACAGTCATAACTAAGTCCTATTTTTCCCGGTTCATGGAAAAGCGTTATATTTTTTGCACGAATATCAGCCTTATCTGATATACCATAACTTTCGATACTGCATGTTGCATGTTCAAGAATTTTTGGCGTATGTTCATCATCGGCATTGACAATGCCAACCTTACACTGTGAAAAAAGCTTTGCCTTACATTCAAGATATTCCTCAAATGATGCATGTTCATTAGGTCCTATATGGTCTGGCTCAAGATTTGTAAATACGCCTATGTCAAACATAATTCCAGCAGTACGGTCAAGCTTTAACCCCTGTGATGACACTTCCATTACAACAGCCTTACATCCCTGTTCAGCCATTTTCGCAAAACTTTTATGAATATCGTAAGACTCCGGTGTCGTATTGCATGCCGGCGTATGTTCATCTCCTATAATTGTCTCAATAGTACCTATAAGACCGGTCTTAATTCCACATGCGTCAAGAACATTCTTGACCATATATGTTGTTGTTGTCTTGCCTTTTGTTCCTGTAATTCCAATTGTAAAAAGCTTTTTTGCCGGATAACTGCAAGTGCAAGTCTTGTATTCTGTGCTTTGACAATTGTTATATCTGAAGGAATCTCTTTTATAAGAGAAGCCGTTTCATCATTTCCAAGTGCACTATCCTGAATTACAATTACTCCTGCTTTCTTTTGTATAACCTGTGGAATATATTTGTGTCCATCACTCACAGCTCCGGTGATACATATAAACACACCATTCTCAGTAACTTTTCTTGAGTCAGAAGTAAGAGAAGTTATCTCACATTCAAAACCTTTTTGTACAATTTCACATTCCAGTCCCTGTAAAAGTTCTGATAATTTCATGCAGTTCTCCTTTCATATTAAAACAGACCTGTTATTTTACCTGATTCTTCATCATAATTAATATTTTCGGCAGCCGGATGAGTAGGCAGTCCCGGCATTGTAAGTATTTTTCCTGTAAGTATTACAACAAATCCGGCACCGGCATCAACATATGCCTCTCTTACATTTATTGTAAAGTTTTCCGGTCTTCCGAGAAGCTTAGGATTATCAGAAAGTGAATACTGTGTTTTAGCTATACATACAGGGAAGTTTCCAAATCCCATCTGCTCAATATGCTGTAATTCTTTTGTAGCTGCATCGTCATATGTAACACCATCTGCACCATATATTTCTTTTGCAACTTTTTCAATCTTTTCTTTAAGTGAATCTGAATCTTCATAAATTGGTTTATATTCAGCTTTTTTGTTTTCTATGCTCTCTATTACCTTTTCTGCAAGCTCAAGACCGCCTTCGCCGCCTTTCTCCCATACTTTTGCAAGTGCGAACTCACAGCCTGCATCTTCACAATGCTTCTTTATAAATTCATATTCTTCCTGTGTATCTGTTATAAATGCATTAAGTGTAACTACAACAGGTATGCCGAACTTCTGCATATTTTCAATATGTTTGTCAAGATTAACAATACCGGCTTTAAGTGCGTCCATATTTTCTTCATTAAGCTTATCTTTTGCAACACCACCATTATATTTAAGTGCTCTTACTGTAGCAACAATGACAACTGCATCCGGTTTTAATTCTGAGAGACGACATTTTATATCAAGGAACTTTTCTGCCCCGAGGTCAGCTCCAAATCCGGCTTCTGTAACAGCATAATCTGATAATTTTAATGCAAGTCTTGTAGCTCTTACTGAATTACATCCATGTGCAATATTGGCAAATGGTCCGCCATGAACAAGTACAGGTGTATGTTCAAGTGTCTGTACCATATTAGGCTTAATTGCGTCTGCAAGAAGTGCCGCCATAGAACCGGTTGCCTTTAAATCATCTGCTGTAACAGGTTCACCGTCAACATTATATGCAACTATTACTCTTCCAAGACGCTCCTTTAAATCTTTCATATCCTTTGCAAGACATAAAACAGCCATTATTTCTGATGCAACTGTTATGATAAAATGATCTTCTCTCATAACACCGTCCATACGTCCGCCCATGCCGATTACGATATTTCTTAATGTTCTGTCATTCATATCCATGCAGCGTTTCCAAACGATATGCTTGGTATCAATTCTTAATTCATTGCCATGCATAATATGATTATCAATCATTGCTGCAAGAAGGTTATTTGCAGATGTTATTGCATGAAAATCTCCTGTAAAATGAAGATTGAGTTCTTCCATAGGCACTACCTGTGAATATCCACCACCTGCTGCACCGCCTTTTATTCCAAAACATGGACCAAGTGAAGGCTCTCTTAATGCTGCAACTGATTTTTTGCCCATCTTATTAAGTGCCTGTGTAAGCCCTATCGTTATTGTTGTCTTTCCCTCTCCAGCCGGTGTAGGGTTAATTGCTGTTACAAGGATAAGCTTTCCATCTTTTTTATCTTCAAGTTTTGAATATAAATCATCAGAAATCTTTGCCTTATACTTACCATAAAGTTCAAGGTCATCTTCTGCAACTCCTACTTTTGCTGCCACCTCTCTTATATCAAGCATCTGTGCTTCCTGTGCTATTTCAATATCACTCTTTACGCCCATGTCTGTTCTCCTTTAATTATAAATTATTTTTCTTTAAGTATTCTTCAAACTCTTCGGCTGTCATCAGTATCTTTCTCGGCTTTGTTCCAAGTTCCGGACCTACAACGCCGGCATCTGCAAGCTGGTCCATTATTCGTCCGGCTCTGTTAAATCCGATTTTATAATATCTTTGCAGCATTCCAATAGAACCTTTTTCTTTTTCTATTACAAATCGTCCCGCATCGGCAAAATAACTGTCTTTTTCATTATCCTGTCCTGACACATTTCCCGCTGCTGCCGTCATGGTATTAGTCACTTCTTCGTTATATGTAACTTCCTGCTGCATATGTTCTTTTAAGAAATCGACAACTTTTCCAACTTCATCATCTGATACAAATGCTCCCTGCACACGTACAGGCTTTGGATATCCCGATGGGAAGAATAACATATCACCTTTACCAAGCAGCTTTTCTGCACCATTCATATCAATAATAATTCTCGAATCAACACCTGATGATACCGAAAATGCAATTCTTGATGGCACATTCGCCTTGATAAGACCTGTTATAACATTAACTGACGGTCTCTGTGTTGCAATTATAAGGTGAATACCCGCTGCTCTTGCAAGCTGTGCAAGACGGCAGATTGAATCTTCAACCTCTCCCGGTGCAACCATCATAAGGTCTGCAAGCTCATCTATAATAATTACAATCTGCGGCATCTTTTCAGGCGGTGTCTCGCCTTCACCAACCTGTATCTTTGATACCTTAGCATTGTATCCTTTCAAATCCCTG
>OCPU01002352.1_pt1 | contig 12153 bp, 9 predicted proteins | sample 1538661 | NCBI WGS metagenome assembly OCPU01 (sample SAMN04571716, study PRJEB22368) | human gut metagenome | biome: human gut; material: stool | host: Homo sapiens | place: Luxembourg | collected 2012-10-19
GTGGCAAAGAACCGTCACGGCGAGACCAGCACGGTGCCGCTGGGCTGGGATGGTGCCCACACCCGCTTTATGGATGTGGATTTCAAACGCTGATGGAAAACGAAACGATCCTTGCCCGGGTGCGGGAATACTGTCTGCAGGAAGCACTGCTGACCCCGGGTGCCCCGCTGCATGAGCTGCATTTGGCAGCGGCAGTGTCCGGCGGGGCAGACAGCATGGCACTGCTGCGCATCCTGCTGGCCCTGCAGCCGGAGTTCGGATTTGAGCTTTCTGCCTGCCATGTGAACCATGGCCTGCGGGGTGAGAGCGCCCACCGGGACGAAGCTTTTGTGCGTGCTGAATGCGCCCGTCTGGGCGTGCCGCTGCGGGTGTTCCATGCGGAAGAGTTTGGCCCTGTGCCGGAACATGCCGGGGAGGACTGGGCCCGCCGCCTGCGCTACGCCTGCTTTGCGCGTTTGTGCAGGGAGGGGATAGACGCCGTTGCAACAGCCCATACTGCAAATGATCAGGCGGAGACCCTGCTGCTGCGTCTGGCCCGGGGTACGGGGATGCACGGCGCAGCAGGCATCCGGCCCAGACGCGGGCCTTATCTGCGGCCTCTGCTGCCCCTTACCCGGCAGGATACCGAAAGCTTCTGCCGTGCAGCCGGGCAGCGCTGGGTGACGGACGAGACGAACGAGACCGATGCCTATGCCCGCAACCGGGTGCGCCGTGCGGCGCTGCCTGCACTGCAGAGCACCAACGGCGCAGCGGTGGAAAACCTTGCCCGCTTCTGCGAAAAAGCGGCCCGGGCGGATGCCTATTTTGCCCGGAAAGCGCAGGAACTGCTTTCCGCTGCGCGTTTGGATGCGGCACAGGCTGCCATCAAAAGCCCGGAAGCCTGCACGGTGTGGCGGCTGGGCCCGCTTTCCGCTGCGGATGCGCCTGTTCTGGAAGCGGCCATGCATTCGCTGACGGCCCCTGTGCGGGACGCAGAAGAAAAATATGTGCAGCTGCTGTGCGCCCTTGTGCGGCGCGGCAGCGGCGCGGTGCAGCTGACCGGCCGGGTGCGCTTTTGTGCAGGGAAGGGCTTTTTCTGGCAGGAAGAGGTGCCGGAGCTGCCGCAGAGGCAGACCGCGCCACAGCCCGAAAGCTGGCCTTTTGTGCCGGAAAAACAGGCAGAATACGGCTTTGCAGGCGGCTGGAAGGTGACTGCAGAGCTTTTTACGGCTGATTTTGAAGAAAAAATACAAGTCGTTCATAAAAAAGACTTAAAAAATCAGGCGGATTATGCTAGAATAACTACGTTGTATGCTGGTCTTGTTCTGCGCACCCGCCAGCCGGGGGATGTCTACCGCCCGGCGGGGCGAAGTGTGCACAACCGGCTGCGCAAGTGGATGAACGAAGCGGGCATCCCCGCGCAGATGCGCGACCAGCTGCCGCTGCTGGCGGCAGGCAGCGAGGTGCTCTGGGTCTGCGGTGCAGGCTTTGCAGAGGGCCTTGCTCCGGACGAGGACACTGCACAGGTGCTGCAGATGGAAATGGAACATAGGGAGGAACTATCATGAGCATGCATGATGATATCAAGAACGTTCTGGTCAGTGAAGAAGAGCTGAAGGCAAAGGTGGCTGAGCTGGGTGCACAGATCAGCAGGGACTACGAGGGCAAAAACCTTGTTCTGGTGTCCATCCTCAAGGGTTCGGTGGTGTTTATGGCCGACCTGATGCGTGCGGTGAGCATTCCGTGCAGCATCGATTTTATGGTGGTGTCCAGCTACGGCGGCAGCAACACCGTTACCAGCGGCCTTGTAAAGATCATCAAGGATCTGGACGGCGATCTGTCCGGCAAGGATGTGCTGATCGTGGAGGATATTCTGGATACCGGCGTCACCCTCTCGAACCTTGTGCCCATGCTCAAGATGCGCAACCCCAACTCGGTGAAGATCTGCACCATTCTGGACAAGCCCAGCCGCCGCAAGGCCGATATCCAGCCCGACTACGAGGGCTTCCAGGTACCGGACGAGTTCGTGGTGGGCTACGGTCTGGATTACGATGAAAAGTACCGCAACCTGCCTTATGTGGGTGTGCTCAAGCCCGAAGTCTACGAGAAGTGATTTCTCACACTATAATTCATCCAAGAACTGGAGTTGATTTTTTTGCAATCCAAGAGACCCCGTTTCAATCCGCTGATTTTGGCGCTGGCGCTGGCGGCGGTGCTGATGGTCTGGTCGGTGCTGGGCGGCACCGGCTCTGCCGGCAGCTCTTCCATGGAGTATTCCACGGTGGTGCATTACTTTGAAAGCCTGCAGGTCACGCAGTTCTCGCTGGACCTGAACACCGGCGTCATCACCATGGATATCAAGGAAGGCGGCAAAAATAACCTGCCCCTGCCGGATACCACGGCCCCGAGCACCACACAGGCTACCGGCGGCCTGCTGAGCGGGATGCTGTCCTCTTCGGACAGCACTGCATCCGCTGCGCAGAAGAACAGCGACGGCACTGTGACGGTGCGCTACAAGCTGCCCTATGCCTCCATGTTCGTCAAGTATGTGGGCGACTACATTGCCGCCTATGACGAAGCAAACCCGGATGCTCCCATGGTGTACGATTATACCCCTGTCAAGGAAAGCATCCCATGGATGGAGATCCTGTTCTATCTGGCAATGCTGGGCTGCACCGGCTTTTTGCTCTTCTCCATGATGCGCGGCGGCGCTGGCGGCGGCGGGATCATGAACGTTGGCAAGGCCAAGGTGAAGGATGAGCACGAGAACAAAAAGACGGCTACCTTTGCCGATGTTGCCGGTGAGGACGAGGAAAAGGAAGAGCTGAAAGAGGTCGTGGAGTTCCTCAAGAGCCCCGAAAAGTTCAACACTCTGGGTGCCCGCATTCCCCACGGCGTTCTGCTGGTAGGCCCTCCGGGCACCGGTAAGACCCTGCTGGCCCGTGCCTGCGCCGGTGAGGCTGGTGTGCCGTTCTATTCCATTTCCGGCTCTGACTTTGTGGAAATGTACGTCGGCGTGGGTGCATCCCGCGTGCGTGACCTGTTCGATAAGGCCAAGAAGTCCATGCCCTGCATCATCTTCATAGATGAGATCGATGCTGTGGGCCGTCAGCGTGGTGCCGGCTTAGGCGGCGGCCACGATGAACGCGAGCAGACCCTGAACCAGCTGCTGGTGGAAATGGACGGCTTTGAGGCCAACGACGGCATCATCGTCATGGCGGCCACCAACCGTGCCGACATTCTGGATAAGGCTCTGCTGCGTCCGGGCCGCTTTGACCGTCAGGTCTATGTGGGCCTGCCGGATGTCAAGGGCCGTGAGGAGATCCTCAAGGTCCACACCAAAAAGAAGCCGCTGGCCCCGGATGTCTCTCTCAGGGTCATTGCACAGCGCACCGCAGGCTTTGCGGGCGCAGACCTTGAGAACCTTGTCAACGAAGCGGCCCTGCTGGCTGCACGCCGCAACCGCAAGGCCATTACCATGGAGGATATCGAGGAAGCTTCCATGAAGGTCATGGCCGGCCCCGAAAAGAAGAGCCGCGTTGTGACCCCCGAGGAAAAGAAGCTGACTGCTTACCATGAGGCAGGCCACGCGGTGGCAGGCTTCTACTGCAAGCATCATCCCCGTGTGCACGAGATCACCATTATCCCCCGCGGTCAGGCAGGCGGCTACACGATGTATCTGCCCGAGAAAGACCGCAGCTATGTGACCAAGGGCGAAATGTTCGAGGATATCGTTTCCAGTCTGGGCGGCCGCGTGGCCGAACAGCTGATTTTGGAGGATATCTCCACCGGTGCTTCCAATGATCTGCAGCAGGCTACCAACATTGCCCGCCAGATGATTACCAAGTACGGCTTCTCGGAGCGGCTCGGCCCTGTGGTATACGGCACCTCGCAGGAGGAGACCTTCCTGGGCCGCGATCTGGGTCAGGGCAAGGGCTACAGTGAGACCACTGCTGCCGAGATCGACGGCGAGATGCGGGATATCATCGACGAAGCCTACGAGACCTGCCGCCGCACCCTGACCGAGCACATCGATCAGCTGCATGCGCTGGCAAAGGCTCTGATGGAACGCGAAAAGCTCAATGAGCAGGAGTTCAACACCATCATGGCCGGCGGCGCCCTGCCCCCGCGTGAAGGGGATGAGCCGGAGCAGACCGTGCAGGCTGTACCGGCTGAGACCACAGAGCAGGCGCAGCCTGCAGAAGCTGCGGAGCCTGCCGAACAGGCCGAAACGGCCCAGCCGCTGCCGGAGACCGCTGCACCGGAAGCGCCGGATGCACAGGACCCGCAGAACTGATTTGATCCAAATGGAAAGGAGCGAGTGTCGTGGAGGAAAATTTTAACCCGGTCGCACGGACCCGCGCAAACTATTACACCCCCGGCAGCCCGGTGCAGTTCGTCTGCGTGGAGCTGCTCAAGGGGGATGTCAGCGGTGAGCACGCGGTCTGCCTGACCTTCAAGAACATTTCCAAGGTGACGTTGACTGCGCTGGAGATCCACTTCAAGTGCAAGGGCGTAGACGGTGTGATCCTGTGCGAAGACCGGTTCGAATACCGCGATCTGGAAGTGAAGCCCGGCGAAATGTTTGGCATGGATGATGCCGTGTTCGTTACCTCCAAGGCGATCACCAGCGTGGATGTTTCGCTGTGCAATGTGTACAACGGCAAGCGGGTGGTGCATCTGGATGCCATCAAGCGCGTGCGCCTGCCTGCCCCCAAGCGCCTGTCCGCAGAGCTGGAAAAGGCGCTGGAGGTCCGCATGAACCGCCCGGAGCTGAAGTATCAGCCTCAGGTGTTTGAAAACGGCTGGTACTGCGCCTGCGGTGCGTTCCATCCCAAGGAAGAAGACACTGTTTACTGCTCGGAGTGCGGCTGTGATCGCATCCTGCTGCAGAATGCGTTGAACACCCTGCTGCAGCCGGAACAGCCTGCTCAGACCGAGCCGGAGCTGGAAACTCCTCTGGCGCCGCAGCCGGAACAGGAAGAGCCGACCCGTATCATGGGAGCCGCCCCTGTGCAGCCGGCACAGGAGGAGCCCACCCGCATCATGGGCGCACCGCGCCGCCCGCAGCCGCAGGAGCCTGCGGCAGAGCCGACCCGTATGCTGGATGACGGAATGCGGGAACAGTTCCCGGACAGGGCAGCGCGTGCACAGGCAGAGGAAGGCACCCGTGTGATGCCTGCCGCTTCCCGCCGTGTACAGCCGGCGGCCCAGCAGCCGGAGCCTGATTATGAGGACAATGAGGAGTACGAGGACGAGCGCGACAGCGTGGCAGAAACGCTGATCCGCTGGGTGCCGCCCATCACTGCCGTCATCTGCGCGGCTGTGGCGCTGTGCGGCTTCGTGTACTATCAGTTCGTACTGTAAACACAAACAGCAGCGGAGAGGGCTGATCTGCCTTCTCCGCTTTTTGCATATCAGAAGGGAGAACCCGACCATGCCGGAAGAAGCCTTACAGGCCGCTTTTGAGATCAAGACCGCCTGCGATGAGATCAGCCGCCGCCTGCTGCGCTGGCACTGGGAGCACAAGCCCGGCTCCAACAGTCTGGGCGCATTGCTTGACCATATTGCCCAGCGCCAGCAGGAAAGTCCGGACTACTATGACCGGATGCCGGATCTTTCTGGCAAGAGCAGCTGGCAGCAGCTGGACACCACCATCTGTATGCGTGTGCTGCTGGACCCGGAAAAGGATGCGGAAAAGCCTCTGGATCTGCTGGGAAACACCAGCAGCCCGGGTGCGGCCCGCCGCGCCTGCAACACCGTGCGCACGGCCCGCAACGAAGCAGCTCACGCCACCGACCAGACCGACGCGGCGCAGGCGGCGATCCTGTTCAACGAAGCCATCGAATGTCTGGAGGATGCCTATGCGGGCACGGCCTTCCGGGAAAACGAGCTGGCCCGCTATTACCGTCAGGCAGAGGAGTTTTTGTCCCGCTGCGGGGCAAAGGAGCCTGTTGCATCCAGCCGTGCACCGGCTGAAGAAAAGCCTGTCGCCCGCAGTACATCCCGCCAGAGCACAAGGCAGAACCAGCGCGGAAGTGCCCAGAGCCGCAAAACGGGCAGCAGCCGCTCTGCCGGCAAGAGAACGGCAGCGCACAGCAATTCCGGCCGCGGCAGCTCTGCAAAGGGCCGTGGAAATACAAATTGTAAAAAGAAACGGAAAAATTCCGGCAATCAGACAGTCATGATCGTGCTGCTGGCGGCGCTGGTGCTGGGGCTGCTGGTGCGTGCCTGGAGCATGGGTGCAGTGTGACCTGTCTGCTTTGAGAAAATGGTCGTTTTTTGCCGGGAGAAAAGGCCGTCTTTTGTGCACGGTTGATAAAAAAACAAATCGCATACCGGAATAATCCGGAAAAAGCACATCTTGCAGGACGGGTGAAAGCGGTTTATAATAAGCGTGAAAACGTTTACACACAACAATGCACCCCAAAAGAGGGAAGTACCGCGAATATGACCATCAGTGATATTGCAAAAATGGCTGGCGTTTCCAGCGCTGCGGTCAGCCGTTACCTGAACGGCGGGCCTCTGAGTGAGCAGAAGCGCGCCATCATCCGGGAGGTCGTGGAGAAGACCGGCTACCGCCCCGATACGACCGCTCAGACTCTGCGCACCGGCAAAGTGAATCAGATCGGCGTGATCGCCCCCAGCATCGGCTCCCAGTCGGTCGGGCAGCTCACCGCCGGGATCGCCAGTGAGCTGGATGCCAGAAACTATCTGCTGCTGCTGGGAAACACCGAGCTGGACGCCCAGCGGGAGCTGGGCTATCTGACTGCCATGCAGCGCAACCACGTGGCGGGCATTATCCTGCTGGGCAGCTACTATACCCCTCAGCTGGCACAGGCGCTGAAAAACTGCAGTGTACCGGTGGTGGTCACAGGCCAGCGTTTTCCGGACGTGGCCTGCGTGTACAACGACGACCATACCGCCGCCCGGGAGCTGACCCAGCGGATGCTGGAGCATGGCCGCAGAAGGATCGTTTACATTGGCGGCTCCGAACGGGACGACGCCACCGGCATCCAGCGCCGGGAAGGCGTGCAGGATGCCTTGAGGGACGCAGGGCTGGATGGTGACCAGCTGCCCCGCATCTGCTGCAATGCATTCACCGTGGAAGAGGGGCAGCGCTGTATGCAGGAGCTGCTGACCCGCTGCCCGTTTCTGGATGGTGTGGTCTGCGTGACCGATACGGTGGCCTTTGGCGCCATGCATGCGCTCAAGCAGGCAGGACGGCAGATCGGACGGGATGTGGGCCTTGCCGGCATTGGCGACAGCTGGGCGGGCAGTGTGACCGACCCGGGTCTGGCCACGGTGCGGTTTTATCAGAAGCAGGTGGGGCAGGAAGCCGCCCGGATCCTGCTGCAGATGCTGGAAGAGAAGGAATATGGCGGCCCGGTGCGTCAGGTGACGCTGGGGTATCAGGTAGTGGAGCGCGGTTCTCTGTAAACAGAGGGTAAGGATGATATGGATCACAGATTGATTTTTCTGGATATTGACGGTACCCTGCTGCCGCCGGGGGATATGTTGATCCCGGAAAGCACGCTGGCCGCACTGGACTGCGCCAAAGCAAACGGGCACAGGCTGTTTTTGTGCACCGGCCGCAACCACCGCATGACCGAGCCGCTGCTGCGCCACAGCTGCTTTGCGGGTGCGGTGTGCAGTGCAGGCGGTTATGTGCTGTGCGATGGCAAGACTCTGGTGGATATCCCCATGGAGCCGCAGCAGGCCGAAGGCGTGCGCGCGGCGCTGGAACGCCATGGCGTGGAGTGCACGCTGGAAGCCCGGGATGCCACTTTTGGCGGTGTCAAAATGACCCAAAGGTGGAGCTTTATCCATCAAAAGAACGGCGCACCGCTGAACAGCGAAGCAGAGCGCTGGCGCAAAGCCATGGAAGAGGGCATGTCCATGCTGCCGCTTTCCGATTACAAAGGGGAACCGCTGTATAAGATCGTATTCATTGCCGACCACGAAAGCGACCTTGCCGAGGCAAAGCGGCTCTATGCGGATCAGTTCGTGTTCTGCGAGAGCAAGCTGGACAACCTGACCGATGGCTCTGTGAATGGTGAGCTCATCAACCGCAAATTTGATAAGGGCACCGGCATCAAGGCCATCTGTGACCATCTGGGCTGTACGCTGGCAGATACCATTGGCTTTGGCGACAGCGATAATGACCTGCAGATGACCGATGTGGCAGGCATCAGCGTGTGTATGGCCAATGGCTCTGAAACACTGAAAAAGCGCTGTGACCGCATTGCGCCCTCGGTATATGAGGACGGCATTGCAAAGGAGTTCAAGGCGCTTGGCCTGATCTGAACAAAAACAACAAAGGCTGCGGCAGGGATGAGACCCGGGTCGCAGCCTTTGTTCTGCCGCATCGCCGGAGCACAATAAAATAATTTTACAAACCGGAAAAATGTGGTAGAATAAAACAAAGTGCCGGAGTGCCATCCGGCAAAAAAGGAGGAATTATCATGTGTTCCGTTCTGGAAGTATGTGTGGACAGCACCGCCAGTGCGCTGGCGGCAAAGCGCGGCGGTGCCGACCGGCTGGAACTGTGTGCCGACCTCATCGTTGGCGGTACAACGCCCAGCCTGACGCTGGTGCAGCAGGTCAAGGCAGAGACCGGCCTGCCGGTGCGGGCGCTGCTGCGGCCCCGCTTTGGCGATTTCTGCTATGACAGCTATGAGCTTGCCCAGATGGAACAGCTGGCTGCAGAGCTGGTGGAAGCCGGGGCAGACGGTATCGTGACCGGTGTGCTGACCCCGGAGGGTGCGCTGGATGCAGGAGCCATGCAGCCCATCTATGCGGCGGCACGCAAGGCAGCAGAGAAGGTGGGCCGTCCGGTGGCGTGTACCCTGCACCGCGCTTTTGACGTCTGCGCGGACCCCTTTGCCGCGCTGGAAACAGCCCGGGAGATGGGCCTTTGTACCATCCTCACCAGCGGACAGGCGGCCAGCGCGCCGCAGGGCGCTGCACTGCTGCGGCAGTTGACAGAGCGCGCAGGGAAGGATGTGGAGATTCTGGCAGGTGCCGGGGTCTCGGCACAGAACATCCCGGTGCTGGCCGCGCAGACCGGTGTGCGGGCATTTCACCTTTCCGGCAAACAGGTGCTGCAAAGCCGCATGACCTTCCGGCGCGAGGGCGTGCCCATGGGCCTGCCCGGCTTTTCGGAGTTTGAGGTGTGGCAGACCAGCGAAGCAAACGTCCGTGCTGCACGGCAGGCATTGGATAGCCTTTAAAAACCGAATAAAACGAAAGCACTCTCCCAACGGAAACCCGGTGGGAGAGCGCTTTTTTATGATGATGAATTTGAAGGGTGAAGATAGCTTAGTAATGCAGCTCGTCGCCGGTCAGTGCTTCCAGCACCGGCAGCATGGCAGCGGCTTCGGCCTTGGCAGCGGGCAGGTCCATATCGCGGTAGTTGCCGCACTCCACTTCGCTGGCACCGGGCACTGCGCCCTCAAAGCCAGCCATGAAGCGGAAGGACTCCACCGTCAGCTCCAGTGCCTCGGCGGGGGTCAGGCCGCGGGTGAGCAGATAGAAGCCGGTGCGGCAGCCCATGGGGCCAACGTAGATCACGCTGTCTTTAAAGGCGCTGTTGCGCGCATAGGTGGCAAACAGATGCTCCAGCGTGTGGGCGGCACCGGTGGTCAGGTAGTCGCCGTGATTGGGCTTTTTCATGCGGATGTCCCAGGTGAGAACATCGCCGTCCTGACGGCTCAGATACATGCCGCGGTCCAGCTTGGTATGGTCAACACAGAAGCTTGCAATGCGTTCCATGAGTTTTTCTCCTTTGGCTTATGCCTGCAGGCGCTGCACGCTGCCGTGCGCGCAGTCCACAGCGACCATCAGGCCGTCACGGATGTGGCTGGTGGCACCGGCAGCACCCACGACGGTGGGCTTGAGCAGGGCCTTGCCGGCAATGGCGGCATGGCTGTTCAGGCCAGGCTCTTCCACCACCAGAGCGGCGGCGTCGCGCACATAGCTCAGCATTTCGTTGCTGGTAGCGGGGACCACCAGCACCATGCCGGGCTTGAACTTTGCACGCACCTCTTCCAGAGTGCGGCAGACGCAGGCCTTGCCGGTGGCGCTGGTCACATCGGCATTCTCACGGCCAACGCCCACGCCGGTAGCCAGACAGTTGCCCACCATGTGGATCTTGATCATGTTGGTGGTACCGGACACGCCCACGGGCACGCCTGCGGTCACGACCGCCAGCTCACCGTTGTGCAGGTAGCCGTTCTCCTTGGCCAGAGAGGTGGACATTTCGATCAGCTCATCGGTGCTGTGCGCCAGAGGCATCATCAGCGGGGTGATGCCCCAGCTCAGGGCCAGCTGACGCTGTACCTGTTCCTTCATCACGCAGGCGATAATGGGCTGCTCCGGACGGTACTTGCTCAGCAGACGGGCGGTGTTGCCGGACTCGGACACCGTAACGATGGCTGCGGCGTTCACGTCCTTGGCGGTCAGGCAGGCAGCGTGTGCAGTGGCATCGCTCACGCTGATCTTGCCGGTGTTCTCGGTGAGGGGGACAAAGCGGGCGTGGTTCTCCTGCTCGGTGCGCTCAGCAATGGCAGACATGGTCTTGAGAGCATCCACCGGATAAGCACCGGCAGCAGTCTCGCCGGAAAGCATGATGGCAGAGGTGCCGTCGTAGATGGCATTTGCCACGTCGGAGATCTCGGCACGGGTGGGGCGGGGGTTCACGATCATGCTGTCCAGCATCTGGGTAGCGGTGACGATGGGCTTGCCAAAGGAGAAGGAGCGCTCGATGATGTTCTTCTGGATGCCGGGCAGCTCGGTAAAGTCGATCTCAACGCCCAGATCGCCGCGGGCCACCATGACGGCATCAGCAGCAGCCAGAATGCTGTCGATGTTGTTCACGCCCTCACGGTTCTCGATCTTGGCGATGATGCGGATGTCGGAATCGTACTCGTTGAGCAGGTTGCGGATGTCGTACACATCCTGTGCGGTGCGCACGAAGGAAGCAGCGATGAAGTCGAAGCCCTGCTGTGCGCCGAAGATGATGTCATCGCGGTCGCGCTGGCTCATATACGGCATGGACAGGTGCACGCCGGGCACATTGACGCCCTTCTTGTTCTTGATCTTGCCGTTGTTCAGCACCTTGCAGACGATGTCCGTATCGTTCACGGTGATGATCTGCAGCTTGATCAGGCCGTCGTCCAGCATAATGGTGCCGCCGGGCTGCACGTCCTGCGGCAGGTCCTTATAGGTAATGGAGCAGATCTCCTTGGTGCCCTCCACATCCCGGGTGGTCAGGGTGAAGGTCTGGCCTGCTTCCAACATTTCGGTGCCGTTCTTGAAGTCCTTCAGGCGGATCTCGGGGCCCTTGGTGTCCAGCAGGGCAGCGACCGGCTTGCCCAGCTCTTCACGGATGGCCTTCAGCTTTTCAAAGCGGCCCAGATGCTCTTCGTGAGAGCCGTGGGAAAAATTAAAACGGGCAACGTTCATGCCGTTGGCGACCAGCTCGCGCAGAACGCCTTCCTGATCGGTGGACGGGCCCAGAGTGCAGATGATCTTTGTTTTTCTCATATACTTTTACTACCTCCAACTACTACTTCACATTCTCTATTTTGCGGCAGGCTGTCCGCTGTCATACAGACAGCTGCGCGCGGCCAACGGGAAAAATCCCGTGCTGTGGTACAAAAGCGGAAAAATCCTGTGGTTCAAAACTTTTCCACCTATTATTATATCTGCTGGGATACAATAGAGCAAGGGAAATTTTGCGCTGTGGCTGAATTTTTTAGGCGGTCAAGAAATCTTTGTCGCGGAATGACGTATTTACGTTTAAAAATGAAGAAACGCCCGGTCGATTCGTGAACAAAATGACGAACATTTTGGTGAAAATGACGGATATTTGCGAGAGGGCGAAAAAGCTTGCATCCGGTGCGGGATTTGCTTATAATGATAAGTAAAGATAGTATCACTTATCCGGGGCATGCTCCGGAGGAAATGGAGAAAAAACGATATGGAGAAGCGTGTTTTTCTGATCGTCCTTGACAGCTTTGGAATCGGTGCAGAGCCGGATGCCGCCGCCTTTGGCGACGAGGGCACCAACACCCTGGGTGCCATTGCAAAGCATCCCAACTTCAACTGCCCCAACCTGCGCAGACTGGGCATGTTCAACATCGATGGCGTCACGGCAGGCGAAAAGACCGA